>Ga0070741_10015573_pt1 | contig 12850 bp, 10 predicted proteins | sample Coa_R1_4_FD_66440 | JGI IMG/M metagenome (GOLD analysis project Ga0070741, IMG submission 66440) | Surface soil microbial communities from Centralia Pennsylvania, which are recovering from an underground coalmine fire - Coalmine... | ecosystem: Environmental > Terrestrial > Soil > Unclassified ...
AATGGATACGCCACGGTCCTTTCGCCCGGCTGCGCTCCGCATGCCCTCACGGTCGGTGCTATGAAAACCGAAGGCACGCCTTACACCAGCGACGATCGCATTGCAAGCTACAGCTCGCGCGGGCCCACGGCTTACGATCTCATCGCGAAACCCGACGTCGTCGCGCCCGGCAACTTAGTGGACTCCTTGCTCGCTCCCGGTTCCACACTGGTCAAAGATTACCCGGGAAATGTTGTTCCTGCGTCTGCCTACACCACCGCTCCCGTCACGGGAACCCCGCTTTACTTCACGCTGAGCGGAACCAGCATGGCCACTCCTGTGGTTTCAGGGGCGGTGGCACTAATGCTGCAGAAGGATCCCAGCCTCACGCCCGATACAGTTAAGGCGCGTCTCATGAAGACCGCCTCGAAGACCTTCCCGGTGATGAGCAGCGCCACGGATCCCTCCAGCGGCAAAACGTATACCGATTTCTACGACATGTTCACCGTTGGCGCAGGGTACGTGGACCTTTCCGCTGCGCTGACCAACTACACCCAGGTATCCGGCTCCGCCGCTTCGCCCCAAGTGATGTACAACGCCCTGCTCGGCGAAGCGTTCCTGATTCGCAATTCTTCGGAGACCTGGTGGAGTTCTTCGAGCTGGTCCGTTCCATCCGTGTGGGGCTCCACGGTTGTGATTCCAGGCGCTGCGGGATCCACGCAGGTCTGGGGGAGCAACGCGTCTTGGGGCACTAACGCCTCCTGGGGAACCAATGCCTCCTGGGGCACCAATGCTTCGTGGGGAACCAACGCTTCTTGGGGCACCAATGCCTCCTGGGGCACCAGCATCGAGGGAGAGCAGTAGCGGGGGAATCGAGGTGCGATGCGGCAGATAGCTTCCCAATCGGTGCGGCTTGTAGGAGCGCACAGGCGATTGGGGCCGTTGTGCGCGCTTATATTGACCCGGAGCTTTCTGTTTGGACAGATCGCACTCGGCGCCGCGACGCTCATGACGGGTGTCGCCGGTTGGCACTCCACGGACCCTGCGCGCTTATTCTCCTTCGCCATTGCCGCCGCGCTAGGCTCCGTGCTGAAACTGCAGCTGCCCGGACTGCGCGGAATGGTTTCCGTGGCAGCCCTGTTCGTGCTGATCGGCATCGTGAACCTGAGCGCTCCGGAGGCGCTGCTGGTTGCCGCGCTGTCCATGATCGTCCAGTGCACCTGGAGAACCTCCGCCCGGCCGAATCTCACCCAGACCGGATTCAATATCGGCGTCCTGCTGGTGGCGGTGGAGATTTCATCCCAGGTCTATGCTTATTCCCAGCGCTGGGTTCCCGAGCCGGTAAGCTTGGGCGCCATGGCGCTGGTCTATTTCATCGCCAACACCTTCCCCATCGCATGCATCATTGGCCTCACGGAACGCAAGCGCATCTTTTCGGTTTGGAACAACTATCGCTGGATGCTGGCCTATTACGGCGTAGGCGCATCCATGGCCTGGGTCATCGGCACCCTCCCGCACGCCATTCAGTGGGAGTTCCCCATCATCTGCCTCCCACTGGTCTATCTGGTCCACCGCTCGAATCGCTCCCACCTGGCCAAGATGGAGCAGGAGCGTTCCCACATGATGGCGATCAATGGGCTGCACTTGCGCACCATCGAAGCCCTGGCGCTCGCCATCGATGCAAAAGATCACACCACGCACGATCATCTGCAGCGCGTGCAGCTCTACGCCACTGAGCTTGGCAAGGACCTCGGACTGTCCGAACAGGAACTGGACGCGCTAACCGCCGCCTCCGTGCTGCACGATATCGGAAAGCTCGCGGTGCCCGAATCCATCATCTCCAAGCCCGGCAAACTCACACCGTCCGAGTTCGAAAAGATGAAGATTCATCCCGTGGTAGGCGCCGAGATTCTGGAGCGCGTCGAATTCCCGTATCCCGTGGTTCCCATCGTCCGCTCGCACCACGAAAAATGGGATGGCAGCGGTTATCCCTACGGCCTTAAGGGCGAAGAGATCCCCATCGGCGCCCGCATTCTCGCCGCAGTCGATACCCTGGACGCGCTGGCATCGGATCGCCAATATCGCCGCGCGCTGCCGCTCGATGAAGCCATGGCCAAAGTCGCTTCCGAAGCGGGAACGTCCTTCGACCCGCGCGTGGTGCGCGCCCTGCAGGCCCGTTACCAGGAGCTTGAGGCGCGCGCCCGTTCCATCGAGCCTCCGGCACAAGCGCCGCTCTCGCTGGACATTAAAATTGCCAATGGCAGCGCGCCTGCCGCCGGTTTTGAAACGGAAGCGCCTGCGGCAAATCTTGCAGCGCCCTCTGCCATCGGGTTGGCTTCGAAACATCCCGTGGCCCAGGCCCGCGCCAATAACCACAGGAGGCCTGCGGCTCTGCCTGATATCCCCGAAGCGGGCGTTTGTTCGCTGGAATGGGAAGAGGCGCTCATGATTGCCTCCGTACGTATCCAGCGGGCCATACCCTGCGATGCCCTGGCTCTCTTCGCCTGCGAGGACGACTTTGTGAAGGTCAAGCATGTCGCCGGCAACGATCGCGCGGAGCTCGAATCGCTGTTCGTGCGGCGCGGCGAGGGCCTGGTCGGCTGGGTTGCCGAAGTCGGCAAGCCGATCCTCAACGGCAATCCGGCTGTCGAGCCCGGCTACACCTCGGGGCGCAGTCCCGGTCAAACAAAGCCGGAAGCGGGGCTCTCCAGCGCGCTGGCTCTGCCCCTGGTTCATGCCGGAAGCGTAGTCGGAATCGTGGCGCTGTACCGCCGACAAAAAGATGCCTTCGCCGCCGACGAACTCGTCGCGCTCCTGGACCTCTGTCCCTCGCTCGCATCGCTCATGCTGGACGGCGGCCAATCTGCCAGCAACGTGCTCGAAATGGCCGGCGGCATGCGAGTCCGCGGCCGATAGAGTACCATCACCTCTGGTGATGAAAAACGAAATCGCTTTCGAGATGGCGGCGTCCAGTATCCGCTTCGGCGCCGGTGTAACGCGCGAAGTCGGCTTGGACCTCGCGGACCTCGGCGCGCGCAAAGTCCTGGTGATCACGGATCCCGTTCTGGCCCGCTCCACCCCCGTTGCCACCGTGCTCGAATCGCTGGAACGCGCCGCTGTCGCTTTTGACATTTACGACCGTGTTCGCGTCGAGCCAACCGAGGACTCATTCTTGGACGCCATCTCCTTCGCCCGGCCCGCCAACTACGACGCTTATGTCGCCGTGGGCGGCGGATCCACCATCGACACGGCAAAGGCCGTCAACCTCTACTGCACCTACCCGCCCGCCGATTTTCTCGATTACGTAAATCCGCCGATCGGAAAAGGCATTCCGGTCCCCGGGCCGCTGAAGCCGCTCTTTGCCATCCCAACCACCGCCGGCACCGGTAGCGAGACCACCGGCGTCAGCATTTTCGATCTGACGAAGATGCACGCCAAGACCGGCATCGCCAGCCGCCGCCTCAAGCCGACCCTCGGCCTCCTCGATCCCGACAACACGCGCAGCATGCCGCCGCAGGTGGCCGCATCCAGCGGTCTCGACATCCTGAGCCACGCCATCGAATCCTACACCGCCCTTCCCTACTCCGGCCGTCCCTATCCCGATCGCCCGCTGCTCCGGCCCGCCTACCAGGGCTCCAACCCCATCAGCGACGTCTGGTCGTTGCAGGCTTTGCGCATGGTTGCACAATATATCGTACGTGCCGTCGACGATCCCTCTGATGATGAAGCACGCGCCAATATGCTGCTCGCGTCTTCCTACGCCGGAATGGGCTTCGGAAACGCCGGCGTGCATCTTCCCCACGGCATGTCGTACCCGGTCTCGGGCAACGTGAAAAGCTACCGCGCGCCCGGCTACTCGGCCGGCCATCCCCTCGTGCCGCACGGCTTTTCGGTGATCTTAAACGCACCCGCCGTTTTTCGCTTTACGGCTTCGTCCAATCCCGAGCGGCACCTCGAAGCCGCCCAAGCGCTGGGCGTCGATGTCGCCCGCTGCAAAAAAGAAGATGCCGGCCGCATTCTCTCCGAGCGCATCACCTGGTTCATGCAGCGCCTGAAGACTCCCAACGGCTTGCGTGAGATCGGCTACTCGTCCTCCGATATTCCTAAGCTCGTGGAAGGCACGCTCCCGCAGCATCGCGTGACGAAACTCTCGCCGCGCCCCGCCGGCCCCGAAGAATTGAGCGCTCTGTTTGAAGACGCGCTCGTGGCTTGGTAGTTCACTGAAGGAGGTTCCAAAATGATCACAGGCGGAAACATCACCGTGATGGTCTCCAACATGGATGCTTCGGTTCGCTTCTACACCGAAGTGCTCGGCATGAAACTCACCAGCCGCTTCGGCGATCACTGGGCCACCGTGGACGCCGGCCGCGGCCTTACCATCGGACTGCACCCGCCCTCTCCCAGGTATCCGGCGCCTGGAACCGAAGGCAGCATGGCCATTGGCCTGGAGATTGACGAACCCATTCAGCAACTGGTCGATCGCCTCAGCGCCCAGGGCGTGCGCTTCCTCGGCCCCGTGATCAAAGACGCGAACACCGGCCAGTTCGCCGATCTCGCCGATCCCGACGGAAATCGCATCTACCTTTGGGAACGCGCGTGGCGAAGCGCGGCTTCGTAACAATTCACGGCGCGCAGCCTGCGCTGCAGCCTGATAAAATCGAGCTTAAACCCCAATAGGAGGCACCCCGTGCGTTGGCCTGTCGTTCTCTTTCTTGCCGTGTCCACTGCGTTCGCGCAGACCGGCGCCAGCAATCCGATCGTCGCAAGCTCCAAAGTTTTTTATTCCAATGTCAAGCAGGATATCCTGCGTTCCGCCGAGAAAGTCCCCGAGGACAAATACGCGTTCAAACCTGTCGATACGGTCCGAACTTACGGTCAGCTGCTGGCCCACGTCGCCGACGGCCAGTACGAATTCTGCGGAGGCGCGATGGGCAAGCGTGACGACAAAGGCGTGGAACAAAGCGCCAAAACCAAGGCCGACATCATCGCGGCTTTGAAAACTGCCTTCGCCTATTGCGACGCCATCTATGACGGCATGACCGACGCGAAAGCCGCAGAAACCATACCCGGTTTCGGCGGCGGCAAGCTCACCCGGCTTTCCCTGCTCGATTTCAACGTCGCCCACACCATGGAGCACTACGGGAATCTCGTCACCTACATGCGCATCCAGGGAATCGTTCCGCCTAGCAGCGAATCTCGTCGCTAACAATCCATTCATCGATACCAGCAGGCTCGTGTCATTGAGCGTCTGCCCGGCTCATGAACGTCATCATCCCCGAGAAGAGGTCTGGGAAGTAATCGAGGACGAAGTCGAGCTGACGATCGATGGTGTTCCGGAAATCGCGCGGCCCCGATTCGTCGGAATTGGCGCAGCAACCTGCCGCATTCGGTGAAGACCCTGACCGGCGGCAAGGTGATTTTGTCGATTATCCGCTGCGGCTGGAGAACGCGCCGCATCGCGTCAGCCGGATTTAGCCTGGTCATCGTCCGAGCCAAATCGCCCGCCTAAAGCGCAAAACTCATCACTATTAGCAAAAACTGCGCCTTTTCGCCCACGCGGTCCAGCGTCAGATCGCGCAACCGCGGGCTATCGCCCGGGATTTTTCTAATCCTGACAATCGCTTAAACGTTGGCAGCGAGGCTGCACAAGCGCGACCATGCCACATTGGTCGAACTGGTGCAGCCCGCTGGGCCGCGTCTCGAAGCTTTTCTCGCTCACCCAATGGAGCGGATGACCGCAACAATCTTTCCCGAATTTGTTTGACCACGAATCTAGGTAAATCATGAAAAAGCTCTGGATTGCCTTCGCCCTCGTCATGGGCGTCTCATTCTCGATTCTTGGCTGGATCGGAACTCGAATTTACGAAGAGAAACCGCCTATTCCGTCGCGCGTCATCGCGGCCAACGGCGAACTGCTGGTAAACGACGGCGCGATCCAGCGTGGACAGAATGTCTGGCAGTCGATGGGCGGCATGGAAGTCGGATCCATCTGGGGGCATGGCAGCTATGTGGCGCCCGACTGGACGGCGGACTGGCTGCACCGAGAGCTCACCTTCGTGCTGGATGACTGGAGCGGGCAAGAGTATGGAGCCAATTACCGCGACCTGCGTGCCGAAGATCAGGCGCGGCTGCGCGGACGCCTGGAGCAGATGTATCGCACGAACACCTACGCCCCGGAGAGTGGAACCATCACCGTTGAACCTGTCCGCGCGCGGGCTTATGCCGCCTGTCTTGCGCATTTCCAGCAGGTCTTCATGGAAGGCAACGCCGATTACTCCATTCCGGCGGGCACCATCCGGTCCCAGCAGCGGGCGCGCGACCTTGCGGCGTTTTTCTTTTGGACTGCCTGGGCGGCCAGCACGAACCGCCCCGCGGCGCGGCTCACCTACACGCACAACTGGCCGCACGAGCCGCTGATCGGCAATGGACCATCAGGGGAAATGGTGATGTGGACCGGTGTGAGCATCATTATGCTGCTGGCCGGAATCTGCGCGCTGGTTTGGTATTCCGTCGCACAGGATTCCAAAGAACCTCTCCTCGAGTTGCCGCAAACCGATCCGTTAGGCGCCTGGAAGGCGACGCCATCCCAGAAGGCCACCCTCAAGTACTTCTGGACCGTATCGGCGCTGGTGCTGGTGCAAATGCTCGCGGGCGTGGTCACGGCCCATTACGGTGTCGAGGGCAACGGCTTTTATGGAATCGACCTGGCGAAAGTTCTGCCTTACGCTGTGACGCGTACTTGGCACGTGCAGATAGGCATCTTTTGGATCGCGACCGCGTGGCTGGCCGCCGGCCTGTTCATCGGCCCTCTCGTGAGCGGCTATGAGCCCAAGTACCAGCGGCTGGGCGTGCACGTTCTGTTCGTCGCTCTGCTGATAATCGTCGCCGGCTCGCTGACCGGCGAATGGATGAGCATTCAGAACAAGCTTTCCGACAGCACCTCGTTTTTGTGGGGGCATCAGGGTTACGAATATCTGGATCTGGGCCGCGGCTGGCAATGGCTGTTGTTCGCTGGTTTGCTAATCTGGCTGTTCCTCACGCTGCGCCCCATCATGCCCCTGTTGAGACAGCGCGGACAGCAAACCTCCCAGCTGCTGTGGCTGTTCGTTATTTCCAGCGCCGCCATTGGCATGTTTTATGGAGCGGGCCTGACGTGGGGTCAGCATACGCATCTCTCCATGGTCGAGTACTGGCGCTGGTGGGTCGTCCATCTCTGGGTGGAAGGCTTCTTCGAAGTATTCGCCACAACAGTGATCGCCTTCTTCTTCGCGCGCCTCGGGCTGATTCACGCATCCACGGCAACGCGCGCCGCTCTGCTCGCCACTTCCATTTATCTGGCGGGTGGAATCGTCGGAACCTGTCACCACTTGTACTTCTCGGGTACGCCATCCGTGGCCTTGGCGTGGGGCAGCGTCTTCAGCGCGCTGGAGGTCGTGCCGCTCACTCTGGTGGCATTCCCCGCCATCGACGACCTGCGGCGCAGCCGTTTGACCGCCTGGGCGGAACGCTACCGCTGGCCCATCTACTTCTTCATCGCTGTAGCTTTCTGGAATATGGTGGGCGCCGGACTATTCGGATTCATGATCAATCCGCCGATCGCACTCTATTACATGCAGGGGCTGAATACCACTCCCGTGCACGGGCACGCGGCGCTCTTCGGAGTTTATGGACTGCTCGGCATGGGCCTGATGTTGGTCTGTCTGCGAGCGATGATGCCGCAGTTGGTCTGGAGAAATCAAATTCTCAAATTCGCCTTCTGGGCAATGAATGCCGGCCTGTTCCTGATGTGCGTGGGCAGCCTGCTGCCGGTGGGCCTGCTGCAGACCTGGGCCTCCGTCGACCAGGGCTATTGGTACGCGCGCAGCGCCGACTTTCTGCATACCCCCGTCATGCAGACCCTGCGCTGGATGCGCGTACCGGGAGATACCATCTTTGCCGTTGGCGAACTCGCAATGGTCTGGTTCGTGTTCTCATTGCGCCTGCGGCGCGAACCGAAGATCCTCGGCGTGCCCCAGCCGGCGATGGGTGATTGAACGATCCGACAGTCGAACGAGCGAGCTCGCTGCAATCCGTCTGACCTGTCGCTCGTTTGACAACCACCGTGCTAACGGATAGCCTCGCATTAAGAGCCTTCCAAAAGGAGAATCCGTATGATCGGGGTGCGGAGTTTCTTGATTTTTGGCGCAGCTGGGTGCAGCGCCCTGGCTGCCGAAAATTCCTCAACCAACCGAGCCGTCACTTTCAACAAAGACGTGCTGCCCATCCTGCAGCGCAACTGCCAGGAATGCCATCGCCCGGGCCAAATCGCGCCCATGTCGTTCCTCACTTACGACACCACGCGCCCCTGGGCCAAAGCCATCAAGTCCGCAGTGGCGCTGCGCAAGATGCCGCCTTGGTTTGCCGATCCGCGCTACGGCCACTTCGCCAACGATCGGTCGCTGAAACAATCGGAAATCGACACGCTGGTCAAATGGGCCGACAGCGGCGCCGCGCAGGGCGATCCTAAAGACGCGCCCGTCGCCATCCAATGGCCTGAGGACGGCTGGACCACCAAGCCCGACATGGTTCTCAAAGGCATGCCGTATCCCGTGCCCGCCGCGCCCGCCAAGAACGTCATCGAATGGGTGAACGTCTTAACGCCGGGCAATTTCGCGAAAGACACCTGGGTCACTTCCATCGAGATCCGCCCCAGCGAATACGCCGTCACGCACCACCTCTGCTCGTCTTTCGTCCCGCACCGCGAGAACGCGAAATATAACGTTCCTGTTTGGGTGGATAAGCAGCGCGACGAGGCCGGCGTGGAAGTGCCGCCGTCCGAACGCCAGCTCACCCTGCCCACTCCCGACGGCAAAGGGCGCGTCGTGGCGCGCGAAGGCCCGCCCACCGGCGATGGCCCCGGCGGCATCGGCATTGGGTTCGTCTGCTATGTGCCCGGCCGCACGCTACACGATTTCCGCCCGCACCACGCCGCGCTGCGCGTCCCCGCCGGCTACGACGTCTCCTGGCAGCTGCACTATACGCCCAACGGCAAAGAAGTAACCGACATTCCGGAATTAGGACTCACCACCACGGATCACGTGCCCCAGCGCGTCATGATTGAAAGCTTTGGCGGCGGCGCGAATCCCACCACCTTCGCCATTCCCCCCAACGACCCCAATTGGGCGCCGGAGCCCTCCAACATCGTCTTTCACGAAGACGCCGAGCTCGTTTGGCTCGCGCCGCACATGCATCTGCGCGGCAAAGACATGACCTACACGCTCGTCTATCCCGACGGCAAATCGCAAGTGGTGCTCAGCGTTCCGCACTACGATTTCAACTGGCAGCTCGGCTATGAACTGGCCGAACCGATCAAGGTCCCGAAAGGGTCGAAGTTAGTCGTGGTCGCCCACTACGATAATTCGGCCAATAACAAATTCAATCCCGATCCCAGCCGGACCGTTTATCAGGGCAACATGACCTGGGAAGAGATGTTCACGCCCTTCTTCGCCGTAACAGTCGACAAAGGCGTGAACCCGATGAAGGTAGTAACGATTCCCTTCCCGGCCGCCAACGGCGGGGCTTAGCGCGCGCCCGCGCACGCATCAAAAGGCAACGCCTCTACATTTTCGTTTTGATGACGTCGACCAGCTCCTGAACGGCCGCCGCGCTCTTTTGCAACGCGGCCTGTTCGCCGGATTCCAGCTTGATCTCGAAAATCTTCTCGATGCCTTTCGCACCCAGTTTGACCGGCACGCCGCAGTATAGCCCCTTGATCCCGTACTCGCCTTCCAGATACGCGGCGCACGGCAGCACCTTCTTCTTGTCCTTCAAAATGGATTCCGCCATTTCCACCGCCGCCGCCGAAGGCGCATAGTAGGCGCTGCCGGTCTTCAAATACTTCACAATTTCTGCGCCGCCGTCGCGCGCCCGCTGCACCAGCCGGTCGATGGTCGCCTGATCCATAAGCTCGCTTAACGGAATGCCCGAAACATTCGTCAGCCGCGCGATCGGAACCATCGTATCGCCGTGTCCGCCCAGCACCATTGCCGTCACGTTCTCCACCGACACGCCCAGCTCCATCGCGATAAACGTGCGAAACCGCGCCGTGTCCAGAACACCGGCCATGCCAATCACGCGATGCTTGGGCAACTTCGAAACCTGTAGCGCCGTCCAGCACATCGCGTCCAGCGGATTCGTCACCAGAATCAGGATCGCGTTCGGCGACGCTTTCACCGCCTGCTCGGTGGCCGTCTTCACCACTTCATAATTGGCCAACAGCAGATCGTCGCGGCTCATCCCCGGTTTGCGCGGGAAGCCGGCCGTGATCACCACGATGTCCGAGTTCGCCGTCGGCCCGTAATCATTCGCGCCGGTGATGCTGACGTCGTATCCTTCCACCGGCCCAGATTCGAGCAGATCCAACCCTTTGCCTTGCGGCACTCCGTCCACGACGTCCACCAACACGACGTCCGCTAGTTCCTTGCCGGCGATGCGCAGCGCGCAATTCGCGCCCACGTTCCCGGCTCCCACTACAGTCACTTTTTTGCGCATGAAGTTTCTACGTTACGACACGGCGATGCTCGCTTGCAAACGCCGCATGCCCGCCAGCCAGCGATCGTAGTCTTCCGCTTTGCGCCGGAAATACTCCCGCACTTTGGGATGTGGAGCAATCAGGAATTGCTCGGAATCCAGGCCCTGAATCACCGCTTCAGCCACTTCCTCCGGCTCCAGCGCTTCGGGCAGCAAGAAATTTGCATTGCCGAATTCCGACCGTTCCAGCATGCGAGTCTTTACGCCTAAGGGACAGAGCGCGGATACTTTGATCCCGCGATCGCCATACGTGATGCTGAGCCATTCGGCCAGCCCCAGTGCAGCGTGCTTGCTTACGGTGTAGGGTGCCGATCCCGGCATGATGAGCAGTCCCGCCGCCGAAACGGTCTGCAGCAAATATCCTTCGCCGCGCGCCAGCATGCCAGGCAAAACCGCTCGCGACGCGTACACGTGCCCCATCACGTTCACTTCCCAAGAGCGCAGCCAATCCCGATTCGGCGCGCAGCAATCGCCTTCCACTCCAACGCCGGCGTTCGAACAGAACAGGTCGATCTGTCCGTGTTTTTTGAGAACCTCGTCCACCAGCATCTGTACATCGGACTCGCTCGCTACATCGCATTCGATATCGCATTCCTGCTCGATATCGGCGGATACCACCGCCTTCGCGCCTGCGGCTACAAACCTGCGGCACAACGCGCGCCCGATTCCGTTCGCGCCGCCCGTGACCACGACGACTTTATCGGTGACTTTCATACGCCCACTCCGATTGTAGACCCGCTCACTCTTCGACGAACTTCTGCAGGCGGCCCAGTGCCGCATCCCATTGCGCCGAAATCTGGTCCAGATAATGCCGCGCATCCTTTAAACGCCGATGCTCCAATCGCCACTGGCATTCCCGGCCATGCCATTCACTCCGCACCAGGCCCGCGCCTTCCATTACGCGCAAATGTTTCGTGATCGCCTGCCGCGTTACGCGCGAGCCGGCCGTGAGACTCGTAATCGACATCGGCCCGCGCTCCGCCAACCGGTCCACCAGCCGCAGCCGGGTCTCATCGCCGAGCGCCGCGAACACAATCGCCGGCTTAACATTGCGCAAGGTACGCCTCGATTAAGGTGAGTTGGATTGCCCATCCTTGCGCGTTCCCTGCGAAGGCCTTCGCGCGCCGCTCCAGCGGAATCTGATCGAAGCCCGACTCCGTGACCGTAAGCAACACCCCGTCCGGCTTCTGCTCCAGCGAAAACTCCACCAGTGTGGTCGGCTCGTTGGAGTAGTCCACCGACGGGTCCACCGCGCCCGGATGCCAGCGGAACGAAAACAGCCGCTCGGGCTCCATCTGCTCGATCGTGATCTCAAATGCCACGTCTTTATGCTGGTTCTGCCTCTTCGCACGTCGTCGTTCATCTTCGTCCCGACCAGCTTGCCCCGCATTTTGGCCCCCGGCTTAAACGGCGCGTCGAACTTTACCCCAAACCAAATCTCGAACTGGCTCGAATCCGAAACAGCCCGCCACACCCGCCCCAGCGGCGCCTTCAACAAAATCTGCTTCTCGATGCGGTCCGTATTCATGCAACCTCCCGGTTGCATAGTAACAGGGCCGCTTCGTACATGCAACCCATCGGTTGCTTTTTATTTCTTTGGGTTGTCGTTTTCTCTGGCGCACGCCTTCTGCGCAGGGAGTCGTGCACTGGAGAACATCCACTCGAAGCATACCGGCGGGTGGCCATACTCCTCTGAACGCCCTCCGCCTGACCTGGTGCAAGCCACGGGCTGGCAAACGAGAAGATGCGGACCCCCTAGCCAAACAACGTGTCACGACGGATGGATTGCATCAAACAGCGTCGGCCTTGGCATACCATTCGGCGTTAACCCCGGCGACGCGATACTCGACCAAGCCGCTTCTATTATTTGGAGTCGTTCATCTGCATTTATCTGCGGACATAATCCCCTCCCCATCCGCTCCAGAACAAAAAAGCGCGGGGAGCCTCGCGTTACACGCGACAGGGCCCCCGCGCCCTTGTCTACACACCGGCCCCTGTCGCAGCCCTTCGGCTCGCCGCGCCGTTATGCCGCGAAATTAATCGGCCGGGTCTTGCAGGAATCCATCCGCTCGCCCAGCCGCGGGATCGCAACCCGCAGTACATCTTCTACCCGGCTCGCCGGAATGAACTCCATCTCGTTGCGAACTTCATCTGGAAGCTCGCGCAGGTCCTTCTGGTTAGCCTTGGGCAGAATCACAGTCTTGATTCCCGCCCGCCGCGCCGCCAGAACTTTCTCTTTCACGCCCCCGATCGGCAGCACCAATCCGGTCAGCGTGATCTCGCCGGTCATCGCCACATCGCT
>Ga0070741_10015574_pt1 | contig 12850 bp, 12 predicted proteins | sample Coa_R1_4_FD_66440 | JGI IMG/M metagenome (GOLD analysis project Ga0070741, IMG submission 66440) | Surface soil microbial communities from Centralia Pennsylvania, which are recovering from an underground coalmine fire - Coalmine... | ecosystem: Environmental > Terrestrial > Soil > Unclassified ...
CACGAAGAATGCGCGCGTCAGGCTGTACGAATATTTTGTGCCGATAAGGAATTCCCCTATTGACCGTTGACTGAAAGTCATACTAATCTTTCCGCCCATTGGCGTAAGTAGCTGTTACGCCAGAGACTTCACATAAAACAAACCGCCGCTGTTCGCCTGCAACACTGGTTCGGTAATTGGGTGGGGAATAAATCTCCTTTGGAGGAAACATGCGCAGACTGTTGTTGACCGCGACCGTAGTACTTGGCTGCCTGGTTTACACGAACGGGCAAATCACGAAAAACGCGACCCACATGGTGCCGAGCGGGAAAGGTTGGGGCGTCGAGGTTCCTGGACAAGGGCCGGCGATTCAGTCGCCCGGCGACACCGTGGTGACGGGCAACGGGATCAACTACCACGGCGGGCCGGTCATGCCTAACACCGTGAATGTCTACTTCATCTGGTACGGAAATTGGACGAATGGAAGCCACAAGTCGGACAGCCAGACCACGGTCAACCTGCTTAATTCGCTTTACGGGTCCGGCGGACTGGGCGGCTCCGGATACGAGATGATCAACTCCACCTACGGCGATAACTCCCACAACGTGAGCGGCCTGCTGACCCTGGCCGGATCTACCACTAACAATTACAGCAAAGGTACGCGACTGAGTGATAGCGCCGTGCAGAGCGTGGTAAGCAGTGCGATCAGCAGCGGCGCGCTACCCAAAGACACCAATGGAATTTACTTCGTGCTGACCTCGTCAGACGTGAGGGAAAGTTCCGGCTTCTGCAGCGTCTATTGCGGTTGGCATACGAGCGCAACCATCTCCGGCGCGGACATCAAGTATTCATTTGTCGGCAACCCGGATCGTTGTCCGAACGCGTGCGAAGCCCAGACTGTCAGCCCGAACGGTGACAGCGGCGCGGATGGCATGGCGTCCATCATGGCGCACGAGAGTGAGGAGGCTATTTCTGATCCCGATCTCAACGCGTGGTATGACGGCAGCGGCAATGAAAATGCCGACAAGTGCGCGTGGAAATTCGGACCCACCACCGGCAGCATCGGCAGCGGCGGGTACAACCAAACCCTGGGCGGCCACAATTGGCTGATCCAGATGAATTGGGAGAATGCACGCGGGGGCGGCTGCGATCAATTCAAGGGTGGGACGTTCTACAACAAGTAACAACGAAAGTCTTAGCGAAGCCGTCCGGCACCGCCGGACGGCTTTTTTCTGCGGCTGTGACACTCATTACAGAATTTCATGGAACATCCCACGACCCTGCCATTCGTTCTTATAATCAGACATTCCAAAGACTGGAGCTTGTATGAGGAGGATGGCTGCGGCGATTGTGTTGCTCTGTGCGCTTGTTCCCAACGCTGCGGGGCAAACCCCTCAGGCGAAAACTTCTCCCGGCCGGGTGGTCACCACAACTCGCCTGGTGACGCTCTTTTCCGATCTGGAGACGCAATGGCTGAATGCGCTCCAGCAGAAGGACCAGGCAGCTCTCGACCGCTTACTGGGTGATGATTTCGAGGTCTGGGCGGCGGATTCTCCGGGCGTCCCCCTTCCCCGCGAAGAGTGGCAGAAGCAAGCACTCGCGCGTCCCCTCACGTCATTCCAGGTTAGTCAGATGGCAGTGCGAGGCATCAGCGACGAGGCGGCAATCGCGAGTTTCATCCTCGATCGCAAATACGAGGCGAACGGCCGGACACAAGAGCAGAACGATTTCGTCGTAGACGTCTGGCAAAACCAGGACGGAACGTGGAAATGCACCGATCGGTATATTTCGAGCAGGAGCGGAACAGAGAAGCGGGCGCCATCGCGTGACGCGAAGCCCACGGGAAAGCAGTAGCTGGTCGGCGCATGGGCGCCGACGTCCCGAGTTCATCTTCCAGGACATTTGCAGCCGGTATTCACGATATGGAGCACGCGCCAGCAGCCAAGCCCGGTGCACTGACCTTTGCGGCACATGCGGCTTTTGTGCCGACCGGCATCGTTACGGTGCTCCTGGGACCCCTGCTGCCGTCGCTTGCCGCGCGATGGCTGTTGAACGATGCGCAAGCGGGTTACCTGTTTACCGCGCAGTTTGCCGGATCCATGCTGGGCGTCGCGCTCTCTGCATTCGTCGTCGCCCGGTTTGGTTACCGCGTAGCCATTATCGCGGGACTGCTCATGATGGCCGCGGGGGTGGCCGTCCTGCCCCTCAGCCCCTGGCTGCTGGGGCTGGCATGCGTGGTTTTCTACGGCTTCGGGTTGGGGCTCACGATTCCAGCCTGCAACCTGGCGGTGGCAGCAGTCCATCCGGTGGGGCGCGGCGCCGCCCTGAACCTGTTGAACTTTTCCTGGAGCGTGGGCGCGGTCGCGTGCCCATTCCTTTTGGCGGCATACAATCGCGGGCACCACACGTTGTGGTTCCTCTATTCACTTGGCGGATTGATCGTAGCGGTCTCGCTGTTGATCATGGGCATCTCCATGCCAGAACAGGCTGCGAGTGCGCCGCAACCCGGGGGTGCTCGATCGCCGGTGAACTGGGCGAACCGCTACATCCTGATTCTCGGATCCCTGTTCCTGCTCTACGTGGGAACCGAGAATGCTGTCGGCGGCTGGCTGGCCTCTTTCGCAGAGCGAATCAGTACGGGCGGCGGAGTCTTGTGGGTCATGACACCGTCGTGTTTCTACGGCGCGTTATTGTTCGGACGCGGCATAGCGCCTTTGCTGCTCCGCGACATCGACGAGATCATGCTGGCGCGGGCCGGACTGCTCACCGCAACATTGGGAGTCGCGTCACTGCTATTTGCTCACACGGTCGGAGCGGTCATGGCGGGAGCGGCCGTAGCCGGGCTGGGCTTATCGGCTGTCTACCCCATTACCATTTCTATGCTGTCCCAGAAATTCGGCGCGCAGTCTACGCGGGTAGGATCGCTGATGTTCGCGCTGGGAAATCTCGGCGGCGCCAGCATGCCGTGGCTGGTCGGATATTGTTCCACGCAATTCGGCAGCCTCAGGTCCGGCCTGGCAGTGCCGCTGATCGCCGGTGTTGTCATGCTGGGCCTCTACATCGGTGACTGGCAGCTTAAGACGCTGGAACGAAGCGTGGCCGCGGTATGAGCCAGCGTTCCCGCGTGTTGATAAACTAAATAAATCAATTCCCGAACCAAATCCCGGAACGAGAGTTTCCGGGCCGAATTTAACAGACCACAATCATGGCTGAAGCAAAAACTTTATTCCAGAAGATTTGGGACGCGCATACCGTCACCCAGCCCGCAGGACGTGCTCCGGTCCTCTACATTGATATGCACCTGGTCCACGAGGTGACGTCGCCGCAGGCGTTCGATGGCCTGCGCGCCGCCGGACGCAAGCTACGGCAACCGCTGCGCACCATTGCCACCGTCGATCACAACATTCCGACGACGCCGCGCGGCACGCCCATTGCCGATCCGATTGCCGCCAAACAGATCGAAGCGTTGCAGAACAATTGCCGGGAATTTGGGGTTCGGCTGTTCGACATGGACTCGCCCGATCAGGGTATTGTTCATGTGATCGGCCCCGAACTGGGCATCACGCAGCCGGGTATGACCATCGTTTGCGGTGACAGCCATACCAGCACGCACGGCGCTTTCGGAGCGCTGGCATTCGGCATCGGCACCTCGGAGGTGGAGCACGTTCTGGCTACGCAGTGTCTGCCCCAGCGCAAGCCGAAAACCATGAAGGTCGAGGTTCGCGGGGCATTGCCGACGGGGGTTGCAGCGAAAGATCTTGCGCTCGGCATCATCGGACAGATCGGGACCGATGGCGCGACCGGCTATGTCATCGAGTTCGCGGGCGAGGTGGTACGCGGACTGTCCATGGAAGGGCGCATGACGCTGTGCAACATGAGCATCGAAGCCGGTGCGCGCGCCGGGATGGTAGCTCCCGACGAGACTACGTTCGACTACGTGAAAGGCCGCAGGTTCGCGCCGAAAAATGGAGAATGGGAGAAGTCGGTCGCGTACTGGCGCACGCTGCCCTCCGACGCGGGAGCGGTCTACGACAAGGTCATCGAAGTTGATGCTGGCCAACTCGCGCCTTTTGTCACCTGGGGCACGAATCCAGGGATGGTGGTTCCCGTCACATCGCGGGTTCCGGAGCTAAGGAACTGGAGCAACGAATCGGAGCGGCGGATGGCCGAACATGCGCTGAGCTACATGGGCCTGGAGGCCGGCAAGCCGATCGAGGAAATCGCGATCGATCGCGTCTTCATCGGTTCCTGCACCAACTCGCGCCTGGAAGATCTGCGCGCGGCAGCCCAGGTGGTGGAAGGCTACCGGGTCCACGCGAAAGTGCGCGCGATGGTGGTGCCCGGATCGCAAGCGGTGAAGCGCGCGGCAGAGCAGGAGGGACTGGACCAGATATTCCGCGAGGCCGGTTTCGAGTGGCGCGAGTCGGGTTGTTCCATGTGCCTGGGAATGAACCCCGATATCCTGCAACCGGGCGAGCGTTGCGCCTCTACCAGCAACCGCAACTTCGAAGGACGGCAAGGACGGGGCGGCCGCACTCACCTGGTCAGTCCCATGATGGCCGCCGCCGCGGCGATTGCCGGGCACTTTACCGACGTGCGCAACTGGAAATTTATGAGTAAAGCCGCACCCCTGGCTTCGACGGTGAGGAGGCAGTCGTGAAACCGTTTCGTCTTCACACCGGGAAAGTCGTGCCGTTGGATCGCCAGAATGTTGACACCGATCAGATCATTCCCAAGCAGTTTCTGAAGCGCATCGAGCGCACCGGGTTCGGGGAATTCGTCTTCCACGACTGGCGGCACACACAGGATGGGCGGAAGGATTCATCTTTCGTCCTGCACCAGGCGCGCTTTGAAGGCGCGAGCATCCTGGTCGCGGGCAAGAATTTCGGCTGCGGCTCGTCACGTGAACACGCGGTATGGGCGTTGTCCGACTTTGGATTTCGCGCCGTAATCGCGCCCTCCTTCGCCGATATTTTCGCCAACAACAGTGTGAAGAACGGCTTTCTGCCGGTCGCCTTGCCGGAGCAGCAGGTGAGCGAGATCATGCGGCGTGCGCAGGCGGAAGAAGGTTACCAACTCACGATCGATCTGGAAAAGCAAAGGGTGCACGATGCTCGTGGATTGTCTGCGGATTTCCAAATGGACGAGTTCTCCCGCCATTGCCTGCTGAACGGGCTGGATGACATTGGCCTTACTCTTCAGCACGAACCTGAGATCGCGGCGTACGAGGCGAAACACCCGGTGCCCTCCAGCTTGGGTCGCGAGTCATGACCGGAGCGGTGGCTTATGCAGCGCATTAAAATCAAAACACAGAGGAAGCGGCAGATTGTCGACATTACCGATAACGTCGAAGAATTGCTGAAGGGGAAATACTCTGGCGCATCCGGAATCTGCCATCTCTCGGTGTTGCACACGACCGCGGCGCTAACGACTGCCGACCTGGATCCCGGGACCGATCTCGACATGCTCGATGCTTTCGAGCACATCATTCCCAAGCTGCACTACCGCCATCCGCATAATCCGGAGCACGTGCCCGATCATATTCTGTCGGCGCTCATCGGCACTTCGGTCGCGGTGCCTGTGGACCGTGGCGCGGCGGTTTTGGGAACGTGGCAACGTGTGGTTCTGGTCGAACTCGATGGACCGAGGGAACGCGAAGTCGCGCTGACGGTTACCGCAGAGATCTAAAATTCCCTCGCTTTCGCGGAACTTGAAAAAGCCAAGGCCGGCCCAGGCGAAAGCCGGCCCGATCAGCCGAATATCCTCTCTACGGTGCGGGGGCGAGCACCCAGGTATCGTTCAGCAAGCTGTTTCCAAATTGCCCGCCGAAGATCACCACGTGGTGCAGCGCGAAATCGTATGCCATCCCGAACGATTCGCGAGGCGGTGGGGACTGTAACGGTTGCAGCAGCACCCAGTCGCTACCATTCCATTCCCAGCTATCGCTCATGTCGACGCCGCCTTCGCCGCCACCGAAGGCGACCACGCCTCCAAGATGCGGTTCATAAGCTCCTGCGGCATCGTAACGAGAGGGCGGCTGGCTGGAAGGAGATTCCTCGGTCCAATTCGTGCCGTCCCACGTCCAGGTGTTGTACACGTTCAACTCCGATAGGCCGGAGAACAGCACAACCTGGTGAATAGCGGGATTGAGGCCGACGACTGCGCCGGAACGCGCCGTAGGCGTGGTCGGCGGATTCAGCGCTAACCAGTCTGAGCCCGTCCACTGAAACATCTGGGTGCGATAAAAAGGCGGCGCGTAACCGCCGAACAGATCCGCGTGCCCATTCTTCGGATCCCCGAACAATTGCGGACCGGTGACCGCAGTCGGCAACTGTGTTGGGTGCGCCTGCACCCAGCGCATCGAGACTCCGTCCCAAACCCAGGTGTCGCCGCGATAATTGTTGCCGTCAAATCCACCGAACATCACCAGCTTGCGGCTGGGGGCGTCGTAAGCCATGGTCGCGCCGGCGCGGCCGGCGGGCGACACCGCCGTCTTCACCTGTTGCCAATGGCTGCCGTCGAACGTCCAGGTATCGGTGGGGTACTTGGTTCCATCCCATCCACCGAACATTACAATTTTCTTGCTCACCGGATCGTAAGCCATAGCGGGAGCGCTACGCGCTGAGGGCGACTGCGCCGTATTCACCTGCAGCCACCTGAGCGCCGGCGACGCAAAACGATCTTGTGTGAAAGCCGAAGGGACGCACAGAGCAATCAAAAAAGCCGTCACAGACAACAACCGCACGGAGCGGTGAACTTGCTGCATTGGAAACCTCCTGGGGAATTAAGCAGCGCGCAGGCGCGCGCAGAAGCGAATGCGCGAGAGTGTATCACGCTTTGCTCCAGATGGCGCACCCATGGCGCGATTCACGCACCAGTAGAACGCACAGAAACAAGCCCGCTTTGTCCTGTGCAGCTGTTTCCAGCTAAGCTTTTGGGGAAGTTGCGTTCAAACGACCTGACTATCGCATCAAAACGGGACGCGTGTGACACTACCGCTAATTCAGGCGGCAGACCTGCACGGCATCATTGTGATAGGGACAATCCAGTCCTGAAACGCCGGGCTGCTGCAGCACCACCCAACTCACGTTGAAGTCCCGTTGCAAGCGCTCGAAATCCGGCTGCTGAAATGTGTTCCAGCCCTTCTGCGCATGCGTCTCGCGCAACCACTCTTCGGCGTTGGGCGGGAACATGGTCACGGCGCCGCTGTCCTTCACATCGTCCGCCAGCATGCTCCGTTCGGCCACCGCGCGGAAGCCATTCTCATCCTCCCCGGCAATCTGCATGTGATGAGGATCGAGAGCAAAGATGGCCTCAGGGGGCGTATTCTTCCGGATCCACTCAAATGCCTGTACCCACTTGTTCTTCGACGCCGTCCATGGCCATTCCACGTGCGCACTGGCCGGAAACAGCTGGCGTTGCGCGTAAAACATGCCGCCACAAAGCAGCCCGAACAGCACCAGCCATCGCCACACACGTGTTTTCAGCAGGTACTCTCCCAGGAATGCGCCGCCCAGCAACAGCATGACGATGTACACCAGGTACAAGCTGCGCATGGGCTGCAGGCGTGCGAGCATCTCGAACGGCGGCGTCGAAAGCACCAGCGCGCCGGCAACGTTGATCACCTCGAACACGATTGCCGCCCGGCAGAGCACATCCACCTGACTCAGGCCGCGCGACTTTGCGATCCGGCTGAACCACCACAGGATCGCGATTGGTGCTAGCGCACCCACCCACTCGTACCATGCCCACTCAAACAGGTAATGGTTGTGATGCAGGAGCGCGACCTGGTGATAGGCAGGTGACGCGGCCCCTATCCCGAACGGCAGGAGCGCGGCTGCCATCATCGGAAGAGCGGCTGGCCTTGCATCCGCCATGCAGTGTTCAACCGCCACCAAGATTGCGCTGAACAGAAGCACGAACATCGGCATGAGCGGATGAATCAGCGCGGCCAGCACCAGGAACAACGCCGCCTGAACATAGTTCCGCTGCAGCACCTTTACGATCGCGAAGATCCCCGCAAAGGCGGTAAGGTTTCGCGGATTCAAATATTGGTCCATCACGTACAGCGCCGTGCCTGCGATCGGCAAAGTAAAAAGTGCCGCGATCAATCCCACCGCGGCCCACCGCGCCCACGTATCCGTAAAGCAGAGTGCGGTGAGCTTCCAGCAGGCGAGCAGGAACAGAAATATGGACGCCACATGCCAGAGAAAAAGCGCCCAGGGCAAAGAAAGATGTGTCAGCCGCACCGATGCCGCGATCAGGTTCGGGAAAAACGTGAGATGCGCGTGAGCAAGAAAGAATTGCGAACCGAAAGGGAAGAGCTGCGGATGCAGAATCTTCTCGATCCCCGGCAAGTAAATCTCCGCATCTTCAGCATAGGGATGGTAGCCGTGCACCAGCAGCGCGCCAATCGTGAGTAGCAGAAGGAAAAAGATTTTGCGGATGTTCAAAATACCTGTGTACCTGATTCGCGGGTACGGATTATGCGATTTATCTCTTGCAAAAGCTTACCATCTCCGTTCTTTCCGCTAGACATTAGTCTCTTGTCCGCTCTACAGTCCCGGGCCCGCAAGGTTTGCGCCTCCCGGCTGGCCCGCGTAGCATCTAACAGTAGCAACCATCTCTAGTAACAGTAGCAACCATCTCTATGGCAATTGCCACTTCCAACCGTTTGCGGCGCCGGCAGCTGGCGTTAGACGAGATGCTGAATTTCGCCTATGACACCTTCTGCAGCAACAAGGTGCGCTTTGCCTTGACCGCGCTCGGCATGGTGATCGGTACCGCCTCCCTGATTCTGGTCGTCACCGTGGGAATGACGGGTCGCCAGTACGTCTTGAACCAGATCCAGGCGATTGGCGCGAACCTGATTTATGTGGACTATTCCGGCGGTGCGCAACGCATCACGGCGGTCGCTCCCGATCCCCTCACCGTGGATGATATGAACGCGGTTCGCGAGCGCGTTCCCAGCGTAGTGGCGGCTTCGCCCTTCGTACAGTTGAATGACCGCATCAGCGTGGGAAACGGCAAGGAGCAGGACATCCTGGTCTTGGGCACCTATCCCGATTACCGCAAAGTGCGAAACCTGGTGGTCGTCTCCGGGCGCTTCTTCGATGAGCAGGACGCGCAGGCGCGAAACAAGGTCGGCGTGATTACGGAAAAGCTGGCCCGCAAACTCTATACCGATCCCCAGGATGCGATTGGAAAAGTCATCAAGCTCAGCGACCTGCCATTTACCGTGATCGGCACTTTTAAAGAAGGGGTGGAAACATTCGGTCAGTCCGAGGTGCAGGACAACACCATGTTGATCCCCTTGACGGTGAGCCGCTATTTCACCGGCAACAACGAAGTGAAGCAAATCTACTTCTCGGTGGCCACCCCCAATGACGTGCTGCCCGCAACCCGCGAGATCAAGCAGATCATTCAATCGCGGCACCGGCCCGAGTCCGTCTACAACGTCGACAATCTCACGCAATTGGTGGCTGTCGCGGAGAAAACTGCCAGCGCTCTCACTGTCGTCCTTATGCTGGTCGCGGCCATCACGTTGTTAGTCAGCGGCATCGGCATCATGAATATCATGCTGGCGACGGTCAGCTCGCGCATTCGCGAGATCGGCATCCGTAAGGCCATCGGCGCCACCAACCGAGAAATCCGCTTCCAGTTTATGTCGGAGGCGGTGCTCATTTCCCTGATCGGTGGAATCGTGGGAATCATCATCGGCCTGGCGATCCCGTTCTCGGTACGCTTCTTCACCCAGTATCGGTTGCCGGTCTCCGGCCTGTCGGCGATTATCGCCATCATCGTGTCTTCGCTGGTGGGAGTGATTTTCGGCACCGTTCCCGCAACGCGCGCCGCGCAACTCGATCCCGTGGAAAGTCTCCGCTACGAGTAAGCCCAAAGTTGTATTCGTATAACTGGTTTACTCGCTGAACGTCCATCTCGTCGCCGACTCGACAAACTTCTCCTCGTATAACCCGAATACAACTTTGGGACGCACCACGAATACCTGGCCAAGTTTTGGGTCCAGGTGCCAGGGCTTGTATTTTCGGTGATAGGCCTCGTCGAGACTTTTGACTCGCGCCATGTCCGTGACTTCCTGGGCGATCCCTTCCACGACCGCGGCTGCTTCGGCGCGATCCGTGCAAACCACGCAATGAGGATTCACCGCCAGATTCCGTCCTTTTCTCGACTGCCGACCGGTGCTGAAATAAAATTCCGAGTCCACCCAGATGCCCCATATCGGCATGACGTGCGGCGACCCGTCAGGCCGGGTAGTCGCCAGAAAATAGTTCCTTGAGCGCGTCAGTTTGTCCTCTGCCCACTTCCACGGCAGCATGCCCTTGGTTTGCGTGGGCAGCCCATATCCGGGCATGTACGGTCGGCTCGCGGACGGCTCAGACGTAGCCGCCGTAGCCGCTCGCTTGGTTCTCGCGGCTTTCTTTCGGGAAGGCATAGCAGAATGCTGTGCGAAGGAGGGCGCGGCCGTCAACCGGAATTGCGGGCAACAATAAAGCCGGGCTGGTTGACCCGGCTCTTTGCCTTTGGGCTTGCCTGGCAAGGAACATTACGTCCCAACCAGACTGCCCATCGTTAACTTTTTTGTTTGGGCTCCGATTCGCTCGGAGCGTCTATGCAGTCGCTTTTGACTGCGATTACATGACCATAGCCAGGTTTTCCAGTTCATATTGAAGAACCGGCAATGCGCAGCCGGCCATTTCCACCCGGCCAGCGGCATCCATGGCTGCCTCGGGGGACACCCCGTACCCCCGTCCCATTAGAAAAACTTGAAGCAGTTCAGCGGCTTCACGCGAATCGATCATGCTGCTTTGCAGGAGATCGTTTCGTAAAGCCGTCAACTCCGTCACCGTGAATTGCTCTTTCATGGCCGTCATCACCTCCGACCAATTTCGTTCCTTGTCAATTAGACTCATCGGCAGCCGTCTACGTTGCATGCAATTAGCATGCCGCAACCCGGGGTATCCAGGAAAAAGACCTGAGAACTGGGTCGGGGTTCACCTAAGACACTCGAAACATGCAAGTTCCAAGCGGTCGGCAGTAGGGTAATCGAGGGATGCGTTACCGCGAGACGCTCCCCTCTGCTGACCTTCTGCGTCAGTTTGGGACGAAAAGAGCCAAGCCTCGCACCCTGTGGTTGAGACGCGCGCGCACTTACGAGGGTTCTGTCACCGCCTCATCGATCAGCAGGACCGGGATATTGTTCCGAACCGGATAGACCCGGTGACACTGCGAGCACTTCAGACTCTCTGGCTCTTGCCTCCACACCAGCGGCTTCTTGCACGCTGGGCATACCAGGATTCGCAATAGGTCTCGGTCGATCATGAGCGCATTTTACCCCCGGGCATACCGGCCCAACCAATGTCGCAAGATAATTTCGAGTCTCGAATCCCGATTTGCTTCCCGATAGAGTCTGACATTTCGCAAAGCTGACCTGACCCCGCGCAAAGTGAAATTTGAAACTCACCGATCGGAGACGGTTTAAGATAAAGTCTCATTCCCACTACAAGCGAGGATTATGGCTGCCATCATCCTGGACGGTAACAAGATCGCTTCCGAGATTCGTGCCGAGGTTTCGGCAGACGTCAAGGCTCTATCCACGATGGGGCTGCGCCCGGGTTTAGCCGTTGTTCTTGCCGGGCACAATCCGGCTTCCGAAATCTATGTTCGCGGCAAGGTAAAAAGTTGCGAGGAAGTTGGCATTTACAGCGAAAAGCTGACGCCCCCGGAAGCCGTCTCGACTGATGAACTGCTGGAGTTAGTCGACGACCTCAACCGCCGCGACGATATCGACGGCATTCTGGTACAACTGCCGCTCCCTCGGCAGGCGGATGCGAAAGCCGTCCTCATGGCTGTCGATCCGGCCAAGGATGTCGACGGGTTTCACCCCATGAACGTCGGCTTCCTCTCGACCCAGCGCCCTGGGCTGGTTCCGTGTACACCGGCGGGCATCATGGAAATTCTGAAGCGCAGCGGCATTCCCGTCGCCGGACGGGAGGCCGTGGTGGTCGGCCGCAGCGACATCGTGGGTAAACCGATTGCCATGTTGTTGCTCAACGACAATGCCACCGTGACCGTCTGCCACTCCAAAACCCGGGACCTGCCGGGCGTGTGCCGCCGTGCCGATATCCTGGTCGCAGCCATCGGTCGGGCCGGGATGATTACCCGTGACTTCGTCCGGCCGGGCGCGACTGTCATTGACGTGGGCATGAACAAGGTGACCGACCGTGCCGAGTTTGACCTCCTCTTCGCCGGCAATTCCAAGCGCGAAGAAACCTTCCGGACCAAGGGCTCGACGCTGGTGGGCGACGTTCACCCTGAGGTCGCGGACATCGCCGGCGCGATTACCCCTGTGCCGGGCGGCGTTGGCCCCCTGACCATTGCCATGCTGATGTCCAATACCGTGCGCGCCATGAAGCTCAGGCGGGGAGCCAATGTGCCCACGCTCTCGAAAGCTTAGAACGGTTAGCCATGCGTATGGCACGTTGCGAGGCATCCATGAACAGCGGGCTCGATCGCTCCGCCACCGAATGTTAAGGGTCGGCTTAACTGGCGGTATCGCGTCGGGAAAGTCCGTGGTCGGCGACATGTTTGTCCGGCTCGGCGCTCACCTGATCCACGCCGACCAGATCGCTCATGAGCTGATGCAGCCCGGCCAGGCGGTCTACGACGAGGTCCTCCGCCACTTCGGCCCCGGGATCCTCAATGCGGACGGGACCGTGAACCGTCCGCGGCTTGCCCAGGCGGCATTTGGTTCGCCGGGCATTGCTTCGCGAGTCGAAGAATTGAACCGAATCGTCCATCCCGCCGTAGTTCACCGGCAGGACGCCTGGATGGACGAGGTCGCCCGCAAAGA
>Ga0070741_10015576_pt1 | contig 12849 bp, 15 predicted proteins | sample Coa_R1_4_FD_66440 | JGI IMG/M metagenome (GOLD analysis project Ga0070741, IMG submission 66440) | Surface soil microbial communities from Centralia Pennsylvania, which are recovering from an underground coalmine fire - Coalmine... | ecosystem: Environmental > Terrestrial > Soil > Unclassified ...
CATCTCGAGCCGGTAGCGGAAGCCCCACAGGGCCTCCGCGCGATCGCGGTCGTGGACGAGCCGGTCGAACGGCGAGAGGAACGTCGTCCGCAGAGGCACCGGCTCGTCGTTCGCGTCCGGGTGCGCGACGAGCTTGCCGCGCACGCGCTTCACGCCGAGCGCCCGGAAGCGCTTCTCCTCGAAGATCGCCTCCGCCTCGCGCCAGGGAACGGTCTCCGTCTCCGGATAGAACCGCTCCGCGAGGTCCCACACCCGCTGCGTGCCGCGTCGCCCGACGACCGCCACCTCGCCGTGCGCCGCCAGCACCTCGAGCATCAGGCCCATCCGGCGTTCGCCCCACCACGTGTGACGTTCGCTCTTCGAGCCCGTGTGGGTCTCGATCTCGCGTGAGAGCAGCGGGCCGCGCCGCTCGAGCTCACGCAGCACGTAGCGCCGGAAGGACGCATGCTCGCGGAGCCAGTCGGCGGCGCGCTTCGGCGGGCGGCGCATCCGCGCGCGCAGGAGCGGCAGGTCCTCGACGGGCCACAGGAACGCGCGCCACTCGACGAGCTTGCGGTCCTTCCAGATCAGGCGGTCGAGCTCGTTGCGGTCGTACGCGGCGTGGCGGCTCCAGAGGACGAGGTGCTGCGGCGGCGCGACGGTCGCGATCGGGTCGATCTGCAGGAAGCCGAGTCGGCGGACGGTGTCGAGCACCGAGGTTGCCGAGCCGTCGAGGAGCTGCGCGTGCACGGCGATGCGGCGGAGCCGCTCGAGGCTCACCGCTCCACGCGCTCCGCCCCGAGCACGCGCGCGAGCCGGGCGAGCGCGGCGTCGAGGCAGTCGTCGAGCGAGCCGCGCACGCCGGGTTCGGGATGGAACGCCTTGACGCGCAGCGTGTGCGTCGCCCGCTCGTGCTTCAGGTCGGCGCGACCGACGATCCGGTCGCGCCGCAGCAGCGGCAGCACGTAGTAGCCGAAGACGCGCTCGTGCTCGCGCTTGTACACCTCGATCACGTGGCGGAAGCCGAAGACGCGTTCCACGTACGTGCGATCCCAGAGCAGGTTGTCGAACGGCGAGAGCAGCACCGCCGGCGGCACCCGGCCGCCCGGCTCCGCGTCCGCCGGCACGAGCACCGAAGGCTTGCCGTCGGCGACGTCGAGCCGGCGCAGCAGCCCTTCGGCGACGAGCGCGTCCGCGTGGGGACGTACGCCCGCGCCGCCGCCGCGCAGCCGCCACATCTCCGCGACCGCCGCGTCCGTGAGCGCGCCGCGCGCACGCACGCCGCGCACCGTCGCCCACCGGACGAACTCGTCGCGGGACGGCGTGCCGCCGTTCAGCGCCTCGGGCGGCAGCACGCGCTCCGGCAGGTCGTAGAGCCGCTGGAACCCGTCTCGCCCTGCGATCACGACGCGTCCCGCGGAGTGCAGCGCCTCGAGCACGACCTTCGCCGGCTTCCAGTTCCACATGCCGCCCGAGCCTGCACCCTCGAAGTGCCGCGACCCGAGCGGGCCGCGCTCCGCGAGCTCGCGCAGCACCTGCTTCGTCAGCTCGGGCTCGCGTTCGAAGACGTTGCCGCGCCAGGGATGCTCGCGCGCGAGCTGCTGCATGCGCCAGCGGTACATGCGGAAGTCCTCGATCGGGACGAGGCACGCCTCGTGCGCCCAGTACTCGACTATGCTGCCCGCGCGCATCAGGTCGGCGAGCGCGCGCTCCGGATACGCGCCGATGCGCGCGCCCAGAGCGATGCGGTGGCTGCGCTCGACGGTCGAGATCGAGTCGAGCTGCACGCATGCGAGGCGGCGGATCGCCTCGAGCGCCTCCGCGACCGTTCCGGTGCGTGGCCGCGACGCGTAGCCTTGTGCCTCCACCACGCGCCGCCGGATCTCTGCAACGCTCACGACCGTGCCCGCCGACTTCGCCACCTTCGTATTCGAGCAGTTGCCTCCGCCCCCCTGTCGAGTGCTCGAGGTCGGGTGCGGGAGCGGCGGCGGGCTCGTCGAGGAGCTCGCCGCGCGCGGCTACGACGTGCTCGGCGTCGATCCCGAGGCGCCGGCGGGCGAGCGCTTCGTGCAGGCGGAGTTCCAGCAGGTCGACGGCGAATGGGACGCGGTCGTCGCCGGACGCGTGCTCCACCACGTGGATCCGCTCGGGGAGGGTCTCGACCTGCTTGCGCGCCGCGCGGCGCTCCTCGTCGTCGACGAGTTCGCCTGGGACCGGATCGACGCAGCCGCGATGGACTGGTACGAGTCGCAGCACCGGCTGCTGCGCGCAAGCGGGATCGAGCCGCTCGGGCCGCCCTTGCTCGACGAGTGGCGCGAGCGCCACCCGGATTTGCACCCGCACGACCTCGTGCTCCGCGAGCTTCGTGCGCGCTACGACGAGCTCGCGCTCGAGTGGGTCCCGTACCTCCACCGCTGGCTCGGGGGTCCGTCGAGCGAGGCGCTCGAGCAGGGCCTCGTCGACGCGCGGGCGTTTCCCGCGATCGGCTACCGCTGGGCGGGCTCGAGCACGCTGACGACGCGCTCTTCCGCCGACGCCTGATAGTCCGCGCCGAGCTTCTCCGCGAGCAGGCCGGGCAGCTGTCCGCTCTCCTGCAGCTCCTGGACGATGTCGGCGCCGCCGACGAGCTCGCCCTTCACGAAGACCTGCGGGATCGTCGGCCAGCCGGAGAGCTCGGAGAGCTCCTGGCGGATCGCCGGGTCGGGCAGGACGTCGACTGCGGTCACCGGCGCGCCCGCCTCGCGCAGCGCGCGCAGCGCGCGGTCGGAGTTGCCGCACATCACGAACTGCGGCGTGCCCTTCATGAAGAGCGCCACGGGCTCGTTCTCGATCACGTCCTTGATCCGGTCGGAAAGCTCGTTCACGTCGTCCCTCTCGTCTTGATTCGCAGTTCGTGGATGGTGCCGTCGCGCAGCGGCTCGGCGAGCGCCTCGTTCACGAGCCGGTGCTGGTCGAGCAGCGACAGGGTGTCGAAGCGGGGGCTCGAGACGACGACCTGGAAATGGTCGCCGCCCCCGGTGCGATCCTCGACGTGCAGCTCGCTCGCGTCCGGGAACGCGCCGCGCAGCAAGGTTTCGAGCCGGTCGACAGCCACGCGGCCATCGTACTCACGGCACGTACCCTTGGCCGGAATGGAGGAGATCGGCCTCTTCCCGCTCGGGCTCGTGCTGCTTCCGACCGAGCGCATCCCGCTCCACATCTTCGAGCCGCGCTATCGCGAGCTCGTCGCCGAGTGCCTCGAGGAGGAGCGCGAGTTCGGGCTCCTCTACGCCGACGAGAACGGGGTCCGCGAGATCGGCACGCGCGCGCGTGTCGACGAGGTGCTCGAGCGCTTCGACGACGGCCGCCTGAACATCGTCGTCGAGGGCGGCAGCCGCTTCCGCGTGACGGCGATGACGCGTGGACGCTCGTTCATGACCGCGCACGTCGAGGACGTCGACGACGACGGTGAGGAAGGGGAACCCGAGGTCGCGGCGCGCGCGGCGGGCTCGTTCCGTGCGCTCGCCACGCTCGCCGGCGCGGACGCGGAGCTGCCGGACGACGACGCGCCGCTGCTGTCGTTCGAGCTCGCCGCCCAGGTGGAGCTGCCCGCCGACGCGAAGCAGGCGCTGCTCGAGTCGCGTTCGGAGCGCGAGCGGCTCGAGCGTGTCGCCGACCTCCTCGACGGTGTCCGGCAGGCGCTCGTCGTCGCGCACGAGCTCGGCGAGCATGCGAAGCGGAACGGCTCTCGCCTGAGCTAGCGCTGGTGCGCGAGGAACTCGAGCAGGTCGGAGCGCGTCAGCACGCCGACCGGCTTGCCCTCGTGTGCGACGACAACGGCGTTCGTGCCGCCGGTAAGCGTGGCGAACACCTCGTCGAGCGTCGCCGAGCCCTCGACGGCGCCGAGCGGCGGCTGCATCGCGGTCGCGACGTCCTCGTGGAGGACGTCGGGGTTCGTGAACACGCGCTCGAGGAGCGCGCGGTCCTGCAGCGAGCCGATCACGTCGGCGAGCGACTCGCACTGGCCGTCGCGCACGACGGGGAGCTGCGAGATGCCGTAGCGCTGCATCGTGTCGATCCCCTCGCCGACCTTCTGGTGCGCGGCGATCGTGACGAGCGCGGGCAGATCGCCGCCGTGCTTCGCCCGCAGGACCTCTTCGACGGTCGGTGACGGCGCATGCCGCTCGAGGAACCCGTGCTCGAGCATCCAGTTGTCGTCGTAGAGCTTCGAGAGGTAGCTGCGGCCGGAGTCCGGGATGAGCGTCAGCACCCGCTTGCCGGGGCCGAGCCGCCGCGCGACCTGCACGGCGGCGTACACCGACGTCCCGCCGGAGCCGCCGGCGAGGATTCCCTCCTCGCGTGCGAGCCGGCGCGCCCAGCGGAACGAGTCGCGGTCGGAGATGCGGATCCACTCGTCGACGACGGCGGGGTCCATCGTCTTCGGCCACGTGTCCTTGCCGATGCCCTCGACGAGGTACGGATGCAGGTCCTCGTCGCTCTGCGCGGTGTACACCGAGCCTTCCGGATCCGCGCCGACGATCAGGACCTCCGGCTTGTGCTCCTTGAAGTAGCGGCCGACGCCGCTGATCGTCCCGCCCGTGCCGACGGAGACGACGATCGCGTCGAGCTCGCCGCCCGTCTGCTCCCAGATCTCGGGGCCGGTGAGGCGATAGTGGGCCTCCGGGTTCGACATGTTCGAGTACTGGTCGGGCTTGAAGCCGCCCGGGATCTCCTCGGCGAGCCGGTCGGAGACGGAGTAGTAGCTCTCGGGGGAGTCGTGGTCGACCGCGGTCGGCGTGATCACGACCTCGGCGCCGTACGCGCGCAGGAGCGCGATTTTCTCCTGGCTCATCTTGTCGGGCATCACGAAGATGCAGCGGTAGCCCTTGATCGCCGCTGCGATCGCGAGGCCGACGCCCGTGTTCCCCGACGTCGGCTCGACGATCGTCCCGCCCGGGCGCAGCTTCCCGTCGCGCTCGGCGGCCTCGATCATCGGCAGCCCGATGCGGTCCTTGACCGAGCCGCCCGGGTTCAGGTACTCGAGCTTCGCGAGCACCTCCGCGCCGCCGCGCGGGCTGAGCTTCGGCAGCCGGACGATCGGCGTCGCGCCCACGAGCCCGAGCACTGTTGGGAACTCCTGAGGCACGGCGGGAAGCGTATGCCACCTGCCGACGTTGAAGCAGGCCATGAGGATCACCGTGATCGGCAGGGGATCGGTCGGCGGCGGCCTCGCGTCGTTCTGGCGCGCCGCGGGCCACGAGGTGCAGGAGCTCGGACGGGACGGCGGCGACGCGTCGAGCGCAGACGTCGTCGTGGTCGCCTGCCCGGGAGATGCGATCGCCGACGCGCTCGGCGGAGTGAGCGGCCTCGAAGGCAAGGTCGCGATCGACGCGACGAATGCGATCAAGGGGCGGCCCGAGGGCTTCGACTCGCTCGCGCACCAGGTGCGCTCGATCACGAACGGACCGACCGCGAAGGCGTTCAACACGATCTTCGCGCGGATCTACGACGAGGTCGGCGCGCAGCGTGCACGACCGTCGTGTCTCTACTGCGGCGACGACGACGCGCGCGACATCACGCACGCGCTCGTCGCGGACGCCGGCTTCGACCCGGTCGCGGTCGGCGGGCTCGACCACGCCTCCGATCTCGAGGACCTGCTCCTGAACGTGCTCTTCCCGATCGCGCAGTCGCGCGGCGGGCCGTTCTTCTACCGCGTCGCGGGGCCCGGCGAGCTGTAGCGCTCGTCGGGCGCCGGGCGCAGCACCTTCTCGACGTACGACGGGATCGTCCGGTCGAGGCCGACGTCCTTGCCGGCCTGCTCGGAGAGGAACCAGCGGTGCTCGAGCAGCTCGTGGAAGACCTCGGCGGCGGCGCGCTTCTGCCGCAGCTCGCGCGGGACGGCGGCGATCGACGGCTCGAAGACCTCGGCGAGCCAGCGGCCGGCGGCCGCGGCGTCGGAGACCGGCGCCTTCCCCGAGCGCTCGAGCCACGCCTTGTAGCGCGTCAGGTCGTTGAGCAGCCGACGCGCCTGGTTCTCCTGCGCGTCGAGGCCGGTCAGGCGCATCAGCCGGCGGCGGTGGTGGCCGGGCTCGACCACCTTCGAGTGGAGGATCAGCCGCACGTCGTCGCCGCTCGACACGAGCTCCACCTCGTCGACGTCGAAGCCGAGCTCGTTGAGGCGGCGGAGCCGCTGCTCGAGCTTGCCGCCCTCGCCGACGCGGAAGACCTCGTCGCGCGTCAGCTCGTCCCAGAGCTCGTCGTAACACGCACGGACGCTCGCGGCGAACTCGAACGGATCGTCGACGACCTCGCGCTCGAGCTCCGCCGCGAGGTCGTGCAGCTCGCCGGCGAGGTTCTCCTCGGCGATCTCCAGGTCGTGCAGGCGCTGGCCGTCGCTCAGGCGGTCGTGCACCTCGCTCGTCTCGGCGTCGACGAGGTAGGCGGACAGCGCGCCCGCGTCGCGGCGGAAGAGCGCGTTCGAGAGCGAGCAGTCGCCCCAGAAGAAGCCCGCGAGATGCAGGCGCACGAGCAGCTCCGAGAGCGCGGCCCGGATCGACGGCTGGGGCGCGGGGAGCGTCGTCCTCCCGAGGATCAGCCGGTAGGGCAGGGAGAACTCGAGGTAGCGGGTGACGAGGATCGCCGGCAGCTCGGCGCCGCCGGCGACGGAGCGCCGGTCGACGACGCCGATCGGCTCGACCGCCGGCACCTCCTCGGCCTCGAGCGCCGTCAGCAGGCGGTACTCGCGCGCGGCGAGCCGCTCCGGCAGCTCCTTCAGCGCGAAGAGGCGTCCGCCGAGCTCGACGAAGCGCACGACGTGGCGACCGATGCCGCGCTCGGCGTCGACGAGCTGCTCCGCCGGCCATTCCTCGAGCGGCAGGCCCCACGGGAGGGCGAGGAGCGCGCCCTGCTCGGCGCGCGCGAGGAGACGGAACGGCGCGGTCGCCATCTCAGTGGCGGAAGTGACGACGGCCCGTGAAGACCATCGTCGCTCCGGCGCCCTCGACCGCCTCGATCACGTCCGCGTCGCGGCGCGACCCGCCCGGCTGCACGATCGCGGTCACACCTGCGTCGAGTGCGAGCTGCGGCCCGTCGGCGAACGGGAAGAACGCGTCCGAGGCGAGCACCGCGCCGGCGAGATCGTGACCGTGCTCGCGGGCCTTCGCGACCGCGATCGTCACGGCGTCGACGCGGCTCATCTGTCCCGCGCCGATGCCGATCGTCTGCAGGTCCTTGGCAAGCACGATCGCGTTCGAGGAGACGTGCTTGCAGACCCGCCACGCGAACACGAGATCGCCCCACTGCTTCTCGTCGGGGGCGCCGCAGGCGACCTGCCAGTGCTCGCGGTCCTCGACGTCGCCGTCGGGATCCTGGACGAGCAGCCCGCCGAGCACGCGCTTGTAGTGGCGCGCGTCGGTGCCGTGGCGCCGCTCGTGGTCGAGGAGGATGCGGACGTTCTGCCTCTCCTGCAGCGCGGCGAGCGCGGCGTCGTCGTAGCCGGGCGCGAACAGAACCTCGACGAACTGCTGCGCGATGCGTGCGCCGAGCGCCGCGTCGACCTCGCGGCTCAGGACGACGATGCCGCCGTACGCGGAGACGGGGTCCGAGGCGAGCGCCTTCTCGTAAGCCTCGCCGATCGTCGCGCCGACCGCGACGCCGCACGGATTCGCGTGCTTCACGATCACGCACGCCGGCAGCGCGAACTCGCGCGCGACGAGGCGGGCTGCGGAGAGGTCGTTCAGATTGTTGAAGCTCAACGCCTTGCCGTGCAGCTGCTCGACGCGCGAGAGCAGGTGCGTGCGCGTCCCGCGCTCTGCGTAGTACGCGGCGCGCTGGTGCGGGTTCTCGCCGTACGAGAGGTCGAGCGCCTTCTCGAGCGTGACGAGCAGCGTCTCCGGGAAGGTCTCGCGCTCGGAGAACCACGTCGCGATCGCGGCCTCGTACGCCGCGGTCGTGGCGAACGCCTCGGCGGCCAGCTCACGTCGCGTCTCGAGCGAGAGCTCGCCGTGCGCCCGCAGCTCGTCGAGCACGAAGCCGTAGCGCTCGGGGCGGCAGACCGGCGCGACGTGTGCGAAGTTCTTTGCCGCGCCGCGCAGCATCGACGGGCCGCCGACGTCGATCATCTCGACCGCCTCCGCCTCGGAGACGCCTCGGCGGTGCGCAACCTGCTCGAACGGATACAGGTTGATGCACACGAGGTCGAACGGCGCGATCTCGTGCTCTGCGAGCGTCGCGACGTCGTCGGGGTTGTCGCGCCGCGCGAGGATGCCGGCGTGGACGCGCGGGTGCAGCGTCTTCACGCGGCCGCCGAGCATCTCGGGAAACTGCGTCAGGTCCTCGACGCGCTCGACGGGCAGGCCGAGCTGCTCGATCGCGTCGGCCGTGCCGCCGCTCGCGACGAGCTCGAAGCCGAGGTCGGCGAGGCCCTGCACGAACGTGTCGAGACCCGTCTTGTCGTAGGTCGAGATCAGCGCGCGCACAGCTCTCCCACCACGCGGGGAAGCAACCGGTGCTCGATCTCCTTGATGCGCGCGTGCAGCGTCTCCGGCGTGTCGTCGGCTCGCACCGGGACGCGTTCCTGCGCGAGGATCGGGCCGCTGTCGACGCCCTCGTCGACGAGGTGCACGGTCGCGCCGCTCTCGGCCACGCCGGCGGCGAGCTGCTCCTCGACCGCGTGCGCGCCCGGGAACTCCGGCAGCAGCGACGGGTGGACGTTCACGACCGCGTCCGGGAAGCGGTCGAGGAACGCCGGCGTCAGCAGGTGCATGTAGCCGGCGAGCACGACGAGGCTGACGTCGTGCGCATGCAGCCAGTCCGCCATCGCGGCGTCGCGTGACGCGCGGTCGTCGTAGTCGGCGAGCTCGAACGCGGCGGTGGCGACGCTCGCACGGGCGAGCGCGGGAGCGTCGGCGCGGTTCGACGCGACGGCGACGACGGGGAGCCCGGCGTCGAGCAGCGCCTGCAGGTTCGTGCCGGTGCCGCTCACGAGCACGCCGATCACTCGAGCGCTCCGATCACGAGCGCGCCCGCCGGCGCCTCCGGGACGACGGCGACGAGCCCGATGCCGAGGTTGAACACGCGCCGCGCCTCCTCCTCGTCGACGCCCTGCTCGGCGAGCCACTCGAAGACGGCCGGCCGGTCCCACGCGTCCCAGTCGACGCGCGCGCGCACGCCGTCCGGCAGGACGCGCTCGAGATTGCCGAGGATGCCGCCGCCGGTGACGTGCGCGAGCGCCTTCACGTCGGCGGTCGCGCGCAGGCGCTCCACGTCTGCCTTGTAGAGACGGTGCGGGGCGAGGAGGAGGTCGGCGTCGAAGTCGTCGTCGCCGACGAGCGCGCGGACGAGCGAGAAGCCGTTCGTGTGCAGTCCGCTCGACGGGAACCCGACGAGGACGTCGCCCGGCGCGCAGCGCGAGCCGTCGATCACGGAGTCGCGGTCGACGATGCCGACGCACGTGCCGGCGAAGTCGACCTCGGCCTCTCGGTAGACCCCCGGCAGCTCGGCGGTCTCGCCGCCGATCAGCATGCACCCGGCCTCGCGGCAGACCTCGGCGGCTCCCTCGACGAGCTCGGCGACCTGCTCGAGGTCGATGTGCGCGGCGGCGACGTAGTCGAGCAGGAAGAGGGGCGTCGCGCCGCTGCAGAGCACGTCGTTGATGCAGTGCGCGGCGAGGTCCATCCCGCCGGAGCGGAGGCGTCCGGCGCGCCGCTGCAGGATCAGCTTCGAGCCGACGCCGTCGGTCGAGGCGGCGAGGAAGCGGCGCTCGTCGAGCGGGTACAGGCCGGCGAAGCGGCCGAAGCCGGTCGCGCCGGTCGACTCGACCGCGGCGCGGAGCCGCTCGACGACGGCGTTCGCGGTGTGCAGCGAGACGCCGGCTGCGCCGTACGTGCGGGCGTCCTCCGTCAAGGAACCGAGTCTACGATTCGCTGCCGATGGACGAGGCGACGGAGCACGTCCGCGCGCTCGCGCGGCGGGTCGTGGCGGCGGCGCTCGAGCTCGGGCCGCTGCGGGCGGCGCTCCTGGCCGGCTCCGGGGCCCGCGGCGACGCGGATCGCTACTCGGACGTCGATCTGCTCCTCTACGTGGACGAGCCGGTCGAGGAGGGACGGCTGGAGCGGCTCTGCGAGGCGCTCGGCGGCGAGCGGCTCCTCCGGCTCGGGCCGGAGCTCGTCCAGTTCGAGGTCGGCGGGGTCGCCGTGCAGGTCGTCTACTACACCCTGGCGCGGCTCGACGATGAGCTCGACACGGCGCTGGTGCGCCACGAGGAGGTGATCGACTCTCCGAACCAGAAACTCTTGTCGGGCCTGCTCGAGGGGCTCGTGCTGCACGGCGAGGACGTCGTCGCCCCGCGGCGGGAGCGCGCGGAGGCGTATCCGGAGCCGCTGCGGCGCGCGGCGATCGAGCAGCACTGGCAGTTCTTCCCCCTCTGGTACTACGGCCCCGCGATGGCGGGGCGCGACGCCGAGCTGTGGCGGCTCGACATGCTGCTCGACGCGTCGTTCAACCTGCTCGGCGTGCTCGCGGCGCTGAACCGCGTCTGGTACGCGCGCTTCCAGCTGAAGCGCGTGCGCGCGTTCGAGGCGAAGCTTCGGCTCGCGCCGCCCAGGCTCGCCGACCGGCTCGAGTCGCTCTTCGCTCTCCCGCCGGACGAGGCCGCCGACGAGCTCGCGCGGCTCGTCGTCGAGACGAAGGCGCTCGTCGAGGCGGAGCTGCCCGACCTCGAGCTGCCGCTGCGGCGGGGGCCCGGGGAGCGGCTGCAGCCGTGGTCCCTGTAGCCGCGGGACGGCTCAGTGTCCTAGAGGAACAGCTCGGCGTGCAGCTCCGGCCGGCCCTGCGGGCCGCCGGGGACGAAGCGCACGAGGGTGTCGCCGATCTCGACGTCGGCGCCGATCCGGTCGCAGTCGAGCACCTCGGCGAGCGCGGTCGCCTTCGCCTCGGGGTCGTCCGCCTTCAGGTGCAGCTCGGACAGCTTCAACCGGTCGCTCCCCTCGAGCAGCTCGTCGATCCAGTCCCGCGGCGGGTGGAGCTCGAGCCGGTAGCCGGCGTTCGTCGAGACGAACGTCCGCCGGCCGCCGTGCTCCTGAACGCGCAGCTCCGCCTCGTCGGCGCGCGCGAGGGCGCTCTCGAACTCGTCCTCGTCGAGCGCGAGCCCGAGATGGTCGACCCGCGGCAGCGGCCACTGGCCGGGCTGCACGACGACGTTCACCGCGCCGAGCTCGAGCTCCGACAGCCGCAGCTTGAAGCCCATCGCGTCGAGCTCCGTCCACGACACGCCGGACTCGTAGGAGGTCAGGTCCTCGCCGATGCGTCCGTGCCGCGCGACGAGTTCGAACCCGAGCTTGCCGATGTAGCGCGCCTCGACCTCGCGCAGTCGGCTCGTCACCAGGTGGTAGTGGAACAGGTGCACGCGCGCGCATGGTACGGAGGACTCGTCCGCAACGTGTCGAAGGCGCGTTGGATCGAATGGGGATCCATCACGTCGACCTCGTCGTCTCGTCGATCGACCGCAGCCTGCCGTTCTACCGCGAGCTGCTCGGTCCGCTCGGCTGGCACGGCATCAGCGAGGTCGAGGGCGAGCGCGGCGAGACGATCTGGTACCTGCAGGGCGCAGGCTGCTCGATCGGCCTGCGCGAAGCGCAGAGCCGCGATCGCGACGTCGACCGGTATCGCATCGGCCTGCACCATCTCGCGATCGAGGCGCCGTCGCGCGCGGTCGTGGACGAACGTGCCGACTGGCTGCGGGCCAACGGCGCGCTGCTCGAGAGCGAGCCGCAGGAGTACACCTACATCCCCGGCTACTACGCAGTCTTCTTCTACGACCCCGACGGGATGAAGCTCGAGATCCTCCACGTGCCGGCCCTCGCGGCCTGAGAAAGGAGCGCCAGTGTCCACGACGCCACCTGAGGAGCCCCACCGCAGCTACACCGGACTCGGCCAGACCCCGGTGAGCGGCGCCATCCTGCCGATCCCCGGCAATGCCGAGATCGCGATCTGGTTCATCGTCGAGGTCGTGCTCGCGATCGTCGCGGCGGTCGCGAAGGACTTCGACGCGGCGGGCTGGGCCACGGCGACCACCTGGCTCACCGCCGCTTACGTCATCTCGCGCGGGATCGCGAAGGCGAGCCGCGTGCTCGAGCAGTAGATCCGAGCGTTCCGGCCCGTCAGGCGCGCGCAGCTTCGAAGCGGAGCTTCGCGTGCTCGACGGGCACGGGCGTCGGGTAGTGCCCCGTGAGGCACGCGCGGCAGAGCTCCGACTCCGGCCGCCGCGTCGCCGCGACGAGCCCGTCGTGCGAGAGATACGCGAGCGAGCTCGCTCCGATGTACTCGCGGATCTCCTCGACCGACTTCGACGACGCGATCATCTCCTCCGGGTCGGCGAGGTCGATGCCGTAGAAGCACTGGCCGATCACGGGCGGCGCGGACACGCGCACGTGCACCTCCGCCGCGCCCGCGTCGAAGAGCATGCGCACGATCTGCTTCGTCGTGTTCCCGCGCACGATCGAGTCGTCGACGACGACGAGGCGCTTGCCCGCGACCTCGGCGAGCGGATTGAACTTCAGCCGCACGCCCTGCGCGCGCAGCTCCTGGTCGGGTTCGATGAACGTGCGGGCGATGTAGCGGTTCTTGATCAGACCCTCGCTGAAGGGCACGCCGAGCGCGCGCGAGAAGCCGATCGCCGCGGGTGTGCCGGAGTCCGGGATCGGCAGCACGAGGTCGGCGTCGACCGGCGCCTCCGCGGCGAGCTGCTCGCCCATGCGCACGCGCGCGCCGTGCACCTCGACGCCGGCGAGCTGCGTGTCGGGCCGTGCGAGGTAGAAGAACTCGAAGATGCAGAGTGCGCCGCCGTCGGCCGGCTCGACCGCGCGCACGCTGCGCAGCCCGTGCTCGTCGATC
>Ga0070741_10015577_pt1 | contig 12848 bp, 10 predicted proteins | sample Coa_R1_4_FD_66440 | JGI IMG/M metagenome (GOLD analysis project Ga0070741, IMG submission 66440) | Surface soil microbial communities from Centralia Pennsylvania, which are recovering from an underground coalmine fire - Coalmine... | ecosystem: Environmental > Terrestrial > Soil > Unclassified ...
GGTGAGTCTGGCGCGAGATACATCCTGGCCATCTCGGCGTTGCCGAGGATCACCGTGAGCAGGTTGTTGAAATCGTGCGCGATCCCGCCTGCGAGGACGCCGAGGCTTTCGAGCTTCTGCGTTTGCCGGAGTTGCGCTTCCATCCGGCTTTGCTCTTCCTCGAACCGGCGGCGCTCGGTCACGTCTCGGAAGTTGACAACGATCGCCTCGACCGTCGTGTCGCTCAGATGGTTCGTGCAGACGACGTCGAGGTCGCGCCAGCCGCCGGCCTTGTGCCGCACGCGGCAATGAAAGGTCAGGTGCTCTTGCGGTTGCGCGAGGACACGACCGAAATACTCCTGCGCCGCGGCGAGATCGTCAGGGTGCAGAAGGGCGAATCCCGAGGTGCCGAGCAGTTCGTCGGAAGAGAATCCGAGCACGCGGCCCAGCGACGGGCTCGCGTAGGTGATGCCACCCTGCGCGTCGGCGAGGAAGATCGCGTCGCTGCTTTCTTCGACGAGCTTGCGGAAGCGTTCCTCCGAGGCGCGCAGACGCCGCTCGATCAGCTTGCGCACGGTCACGTCGCGCAGCACCGCCCGAATCATCACGGGCCGTCCATGTTTGAGGCTGACCGCGGCGTTTCCCTCGAGCTGCACCGGCTTGCCGTCGGCCGTCACGAACGTCGTTTCGAACGGCGGGACCGTCTCGCCGGCGGCGAGGCGGTTGAAGACGTCGCGGCATTTGTCGATGCTCGACGCGTGGATGATGTCAAACACCTTCAGCGTGTCGATCTGCGCCTGCGAGTACCCGAACGTGTCGCGCCAGGCGCGGTTCACGTACGCAAACGTGCCGTCCATCCGAACGCTCTGCACGAGGTCCGTGATGCTGTCGAGGATCTTTTCGGTCTGCTCGACCTCTTGCTGCATCTGTGACAGAACGTTATACAACACCACATGGCGCGTTACGACGGCATGTTGAGCGATGCCGAGCTCGGGCGGTGAGTTAAAGTGGAGGCGTCATGAAGGTCACGATCGATCTGCCGGACGACGTATCAGCGGCGTTAAAGGGACGTTGGGACGACGTTCCGAGGCGTTCGCTGGAGGCCATCGGCGTCGAGGCGTATCGAACGGGCGCCCTGACCGAGACGCAACTCCGGCGGCTCCTTCATTTGGATAGCCGCTTCGCGGTCCACTCAATGCTCAAGGAGCATGGCGTCCCGCTTCGCTATTCCGAAGCAGACCTCGAAGACGATCTGTGTGTGCAACGCGAGCTCGGCGTCGTGCCGGGAAGATGATCGTCGTCGCCGACGCCGGCCCGCTCCACTATCTAATCTTGCTCGAGCACACCGTTCCATCGTGCGCGAGTGGATGTCGCGAGCTCCAGCCTGGCTGCGGGTTGCCCCGGTCGACTCCGACCTCTTACGATCGATCAGCGACGAACTCGATCTTGGAGAACGCTCCGCGATCGCGCTTGCGACAACGATCGCCGCTGACCTGTTGCTAATCGACGAAGCGGCGGGCCGGTCAGAAGCGAAGCGGCACAATCTGCGCGTCACCGGAACGCTCGGCGTGCTGCGCGCCGCAGCCGAACTCGGGCTGCTCGACGCGCCCAACGGGCGGACGACGATGGGAAGGCTGGGCAGGCGCACGGGACGGAACACGCTATGTACTTGCTCTCGGCGTCCTTGATGTACGCGAAGCGGTCGGCGGCGACTGCGACATCCATCTCGAGGTCCCCGACGTCCCCAATCCCCTCGCCCCGCGCGTCATCGTCGAGATCCCGCACGCGATGGGTGATGTGCAGACGTGCGGCGGTACGAAGCCGTATCCCAGGAAATGTAGTCGCACAGCGTTGTTGGTGTGAAACGACACGCCGGCATACGGCAGCGCGCCGATGCCGAGATATGCGACGACGGCGTCCTGGTACAGCCGGAAGGTGCTCACGTACAACGTCAAGACGATCCTCGATCAGCATCCGGTATTCGCCGTCGGCAAGCTCTGAGCGCCCTCGGGACTATTTGTCCAAAACTAAACCTTTGACTGTTCTCGTCGGCCATCCCTTGCCCGGGACTCGTACGCCGACGCGATCGCACGAACGTTGTCGAGCGGCAGGCTTGCCGTCAACAGCGCAACACTTGCCGCCGATCCGGCCAACCTGTTAGCCACTGTGGCCAATCCACTAAACGCGGCCCCGCGACGGCAGTTCTGGTCTAAGATTCCAGCCCAACCGTACTCAGAGGAGATTAGTGCGCAAGATGCTTGGCGATGCCGAACGGCTGTTTCAGGAGTATTTCGCCCACATACAGGGTTTTGTCGGTGAGGCGTTGTGTGCCGATCAGATCGAGGACGATCTATACATCGCGGGGACGACGCGAATTGAGTACTACGCCCCGCGTCTTCGCAAACAGCACGCCATCGATATCGACGAACATGTGCCATCGGTACACCGCAAACGACAATTCGAATTTGAAGAGGCCCTTGTCGAGCGGCTGCTCACTACAAGACCGGTCAACCTCCTGGTTCTTCTCGGCGGCTTAGGTGCGGGCAAGACAACAACCATTCGGTACGTTCTTCATCGGTTGGCCGAAAGAGCACACGAACCACCCCTGGCCAGTACATGCCCATTCCCACACTGCCGACGCCGTCCTATTCATCTTGAATTGCGATGGCTTCGACAAGAGCACGTACGAAGCGCCGACGAGGTTTTACTTGCGATCTTACGCGACCTTCGATTGGCGTTATATCCAATGCTGCTAAACGAATGGCTTACTCGGTCTGGTAACAACGCATCACTTATCGCTAACAGCGACCCTGATTTTCAAGTACTCAGACGACTGCTCATCGCGAACGACCTGCGCGCAAAACACAGCGGCGAGTACTCAGGCATGTCGGAATTGCAGAATGAGCCATTAAGTCTTGAACAGCCTCTCCTGAGGCAAATATTTTCTGATAGCGACTTGGTGTCGCTCATCACTTCGAGACGGAGCGCGGCGCAAGCCTTCGACGCTCAATTACAGCAAACCCTAACTTCACCAATACCGAGCAAAGAGTTAACCATCGCCGCCTTGCGCGTCTCAGCGGACCACTGCGCCCAAACCAATCCGCTACATCTAATTATCGTTGACAATCTTGATCAACTTCCGACGGCATACATTACTCGAATAGTAGATGAAATACACGAGATCGCTACTCGCATTCCACACTTGCCATTATTGGTCCCACTGCGACCTAGCTCTCTTGGGCTAAGTGGGTTCGTCAGGGATATCAACTATAGATATCACTACGGGCCGAATAACTTCGAAATGATCCAAAGTCGTCTCGAGAGGCTCGTACTCACCAAAGCTAGGGCCGACCTTCGAACTAAGGGCGTCGTATTTGACACCGAGCCGACTGAAACGGAGATCGACGCGCTCTTGACGGCAAGCTACACGTACGCTTCCATTATGAGCGCCGGCGCCGTATCTCACCACACGGCGAGAAGGGCCGTTCGCAAGCACCCCGACCACGCGCCGCTCCTCGACATGGTCAGCATCGGAGAAGGCGCCCTATTTAGTCTCGCGGAAACCGCCGATGCATTGGTCGGAGCGTGCTGTCGGTACGGCCTTGATCTACTTCGCCGGACGATGGGAAACCTGTACGACAGCTCGACCTTCGTACAGCGCGCATTGTCCTTAACCCAGTATCGCGAGCAGTCACTGGGCAAGAGCGTCAGAATCAGTTACGGCGACCTCGCACTGAACCTGCTCAAAAGCAATTCCCATGGCGGCGAGCAGGCCGCCGTAGCGAACCTATTTGCACCACATCAGTCGACGACTAATGACTGGCCGACGCTTGCAAAGCTTCGAATCCTTTCTTTACTCACACGAGAAAAGCGCACGCGTGTAAGAGAGGTCATCCATAGATTGAGTTTGTTTGGAATACCAACTGAAGTTGCAATCGGATCCCTAAACGCACTCAATGACAAATTTCGACTGCTGTTGTGGTTTAGTACCAACGAAGATCTTCGCCTTGATGATCCTCGCGCTTTCGATCACGATGTTGTTATTTCTGAGCACGGCGAACGGTACTTCAAGCGTATCGTCGGTGACTTTGAATATCTGTGGTTCTGCGCAAACAGACTTCAGCGCTCGTTTTCAGATACTAACGAATCAATACCATTCCCCGTCAAGCTCGGTGGCTACAAGAAAATGCTCACGCAGCTTGGCCTGACTGAGTGGAAGCAAATCTCATTCAATAAATTTAGACGCAATAGTCCTGACGACATAACGACGGTAAGTCAAGCTTCGCGACTTCATACGCTTGGAGTGCTTTATTCATCCCTCGGTCGCGCGCTGACCAGTACCGAACTAGCGATTAGACACCACCGTGAGTCGATCCTTATGATCGACGATCTAATTCCGCTAATCGCAAACGTGTGCGATCTCATTATCGCATGGCAGCGAAGGTACGAGATCGCATTTGGCTCAAACTTCTACCGGTCGGTGTACTCCGACGAGATCCAGCGCCTCACGTATGATATGGCCGATTCCGAACGTAAGTCTGTGTCGACAGACGTGAAGCAGGCTCTCCATCGACTTCACGAAAGCTGGAACGTTGAGCTGGAAGGCGATCCGTTCGCACCGTTGGCCTTCATTACGGACGTTCCAAGCGACTTCGGAACGGCGCTACGCGATATCCAGGGGTTTGTGCCAGGCGTCGATAGCGCTGCGGATGATCATGATCTTCAACGGGCAGTCGGAGTGTTTTTGTGGCGCTTCCTGCGAGCTCGAGAAGGGCTCGCTCGGTTGCTCGAACGGCGGCTGCCAACCTATAAGGATCTCGTGCGTCTGACGCGCTATCTGGTGAGCGATGTTGAGTATTTCGTGAGTGGCGCGACGGCTCGACGTGCTGCTCATGATCGTTTGATTCAATGGTGCATTGCCGAGGGAGACATAATGCGCCGTTTCCTGGATGTCCTGCGGGAGAATGCATATGACATTGGCCCGTCGGTTAAGGCTGATGAGATGTCAGTTTTCAAACAACGACATAACGTGATCATGGATGCCGTTGACGCTCTTGCCAGGCATTTGGGTGTCGCCAATATGACTCACTTAAGCGAACGTTGGACGATATCAGATGTCCCGGCCGGAACCTCACACGTCTGAATCTTTGTGATGCGGTTGTCGACGTTCGATTCAGACGCTATCTCCGAGTATTTTGACAAGCATGTGATGGAACTCGCGCGAGCCGCCTTGTGGAATCGCGTTCGTGCAAAAGGCCTCGGCGGTGTGCCTGAACGGCTGCTGCACTGGGTGTCGAGACGCGAACGTGCGCGTTTGGCTGCTGAGCGCTGGTTGCGGCCGAATCCACTTCTCGCTTTAAACGATCTCGCGCGCTTGCAAGAGGACTGCGGGTTTAGCGGTGTACATTTTGTCGCTTTCTGCGGCAGTCTATATCGAGACTGCTCGGACTTCGCAGAGGCACACGAACCTCTGCGATTGTGGATTCTTAAGCGCGTCTCGTTGCTTGAGGCCGTGTTTACTCCGATCCCACCAATGTCTCCCCAATTGGCAGATGTCGCGACGGCACTTCGGAGGGAACTCGGCTTCGTTGGCTCCGCATTCGTGGCCACGCCGCACATAGCAGCGCAATCGGCTTCACACATGTGCTCGATGGCCCTGAGCGCCGTTGCGCATGTTGTCGCAGACGTGTTTCGGTGTGGTTCCCCATGCCGTGTCAGCGCAAATTTGATGCTAGAGGGACGGCGATGGCACACCCCACACTCTCACCCTGAACATGCCGTCATCGAGCGGAATCAGCACCGGGCGGCGACGCTCTGGGGCGACTTCGACGATGAACAGAATAGGCTCATGGTCGTGGCCGAAACGACCGAGGCTGCACATGTTGGCTTTTGGGTTCCGTCGGCTGCGGCAGCCGATGACTGCGCAATTCCAGGAGCCACGCTGGCTCACCGCGATCTGATCGGCTCAAGTGTATTTAGAGACGACTTGCCCGTCGTTCCATGCATGAACCAGCAGCTGTTCGACGAATGGTCAAGGTACATGTCGACAACGTTCCAGGACGATCTCTTCATTTCGCTCCCTATTCGCGTCCCCTCGGCCGAACTTGGACGCCGAACCGTCCTTGGGATAGTGAACATCAACGTGTCTTTCACTGACGAGCGCGGCTGGCGACGCGCATACCATCAAGAATGGCTTGAGCGTGTCCTAGATCGAGTAGGGCCGATTATCGAGATCGCCTACTGGGGCTATACGTTCTTGGGGATTTGCCAACCAGGCACCGTCTTCCACCGGGAGTCCGACATCGAAACCTCGTGGAGCGCCTCATCGTTCATCGACAGAATCGAAGGCTGATGGAAGCGTACGCGGTTCTCGCCGGCGGCGGTATCAAAGGGGCGGCCTTAGCAGGTTGTCTCTCGGCTGCTCAATCGCTCAACATCAAGTTCATCGGTTACGCCGGGAGCTCCGCTGGCGCCATGGTCGGCCTCCTCGCCACGGCGGGGTACTCTGGCGATGAAATCGGCAACTTGCTGATGGGCTGGGATCCGACCAACGCGTTCGAAGACGGAGGCGGCTCGCTCCACGGAATTCGGGAAATAGGCTCCACCGTCAGGGGCGCAAGGCTCGGGTGGCTGCGACTGGCTTTTTCGATCATGAGGCACAACCGGCTAATCCGGCGGCTGGAGCAAGACTTCGGTATGTACGACACGGCTCGGGTGAAGATGTTTCTTGAATCATGTCTGAAGGACAAACGCCTAGACCGGATAGACGGGTCGCCATTATCGTTTGCTGACCTCGCCAAACTTGATTACCCGACGCTAAAGGTCATCGCGAGCGACATTGGACTTCGGAGACCGATCATTTATTCAGCCAGCAGCACAGGTGGTTCAGAAGTGACGGGAAACGTTCTGGACGCTGTCTGCGCGTCTATAAGCCACCCATTTGTGTTTAAGCCAACGAAGTACTACGAACGCCACCTCGTCGACGGGGGCCTCTGCACCAACCTGCCGATTTATGCGTTCGATCGCGAGCAACAGGACTCAGGTCTTCCGATCATTGCATTTGACCTTGTACACAGCGCAGCGGTTCGAACGGAACAATATAAGCTGCCAAATTTCGTATCAGATTTGTTGCTGACCGCGCTAGAATCAACTGACGCTGTGTCGCGCGTCTTGATGAGTGGCTGTGTTGTCGTCCGCGTTGAAGTCCCAGCATCGATCAGCACATTAGATTTTCATATCAACAAAGAGGGACTGGAAAGCCTCTACAACGCTGGGTACCGTGCGACCCACCAAAAGTTGGCACCCTTCGTCCAGCGTTGGTCGACGAGCACAACAGGAACCCGCTTCTTCTCAGACATTCCTGTGCAACATCTTCTCACGATGTTGCGGGGTGTCTCTCGGGACTTTGAGCGAGCGTCTGGCAGTTCGCAAGCGGCGTCGATTCTTTTTCGGCGTGTCTCGGGAGACTCATTTGAGTCGGTATGTGCAGATGGTGCATCCCAACAAAAACATAAGCTCTCCGGAGATCATCCGCTTGCGGCATCATGGCGAAAGCGCCGGCCATTGTGGCTGCGCGATAGGTCTGGAACCAGGTTTGAATGGCTTACGCCAGACTCGAAGGCTGCCATGATCTTGCCGTTGTTTGACCTAAGTCGAGCTGCATTCGCGACGAGCGCGGCTGATTTGGATGTGCTCGGGCTGGTCGTAGTCGCCGTCCCGAATACGATCTCTGACGAAACGATGGACACTGTACTAAATACGATCAAGCCGTGGGCTGACCTTCTCTCGAGGTTGATTGCATGAGACTTTATCCGGGTGAATTCAAGAAGCCGACATACCGAAGCGTCGCTGTCGATTCCGATGTAATGTTGATCGAAGATGCTTACGATGACGCACATGAACATTCCATGGTCACGGACGAAGAGTGTCCTCACGAGGTTGTTCAGAAAGTTAGACAGTTCAGCCACAATTCGTCAGTCGATCTCCTTCGTCGATCTGAGGCGGCACTGGATGTGTACGGTCAGGACGCCGGTATCAGCCTGACCCGTCGCAGTCAAAGGCTTATACCCGAGGGCGCCTGACAATACCCGCTCTTTAGAGTGAGAAAGAGGCACAAGTTGAACAGCGTCGCGTGGCGGCCAATGTGGAGGCGGCATCGACTCTGAGTTCTGCGCTCCGGCCGATCATCTCCTGGCCGCTTCGCCGTCGATCGCGTTCAGCTCGCCATCCCACCAATCGATGGCATCGTGCAAACCCTTCCGTGCGTCGTGGCTTGCCCGCACGCCGTCGACTAGCGACCCACAGATGTTGCCGTCGATCTCCGCCAAGCGAGTCGACCTTAAAGAGCTTCGGCACTCACCGCCGGACTACAGATTTCAACGGCGGGCGGACTGCAAGGTCCCTCGAATGCCGACCATCGCCGCTCGCTTGGCCGCCAAGGGCAGTAATTACGGCGCGCTGAAGCGTGTCATCGACTCGCAGCCATGTGGCGTTTGTGTTCGATTCCAACCAATCGACGACGGCTGGCACGGCCGGAGGGAGTGTTTGAGCAGATCGAATTCGTTCCTGAACTTCGGACCGATCTGAAGCGGAACTCCTCTCAAGCGACGGCCGCGCCGAACTCGGCGAAGAGGTCGCCTGACAATCGATGACGAAGCCGCCACGTGATCGCGATTGGGCGCTCGCCTTCGTGTGACACGTGCGTCGCCGGACCTAGACACCAGAATGCTCGGTCCGACGTGCTCAAGCGCGCGAAAAGCACCACGTTGTTCCGCACTGCCCGGTTGACGTAGCGCTGTCCGGTTTCGCTATCGAGCGACGTCGCCGATTGGCTCTCCCAATGAATCAGTTCCGGGCTGATCGCGTAGTCGCGATACCGCGTTGTTGGAGAGAAGTTCCCGCCAGACTTGTCTAGCGTGAAGGTAAAGATGTCGGTCTGGCTGTGCTCAGCCCACCACACGCCTGTTTGCCAGGCGCCGACCTTGACGCCGCTTCCAACGTCGAAAGCAGCCAGGATTTCGGTGCGCGTGTAGCGGGCGTGCACGGCCAACGGCGCATTTGCGATGCCCACGTCGGGATGAAGATGATCGACGCGTTCGGGGAGAAGGTCGAAGAGCTCTAGCAACTCGCTCCTGACTTGCGGATGGTCCCAGAGTTGAGCGAGGCCTTCTGCCAAGGACGCAGACGGCTTCAACGTTGTGAGCGACCCGATCAACATGCGAGCGAAGCGACGGTCGCGGTCGGTCAAAGTCCTCGGATCCGGCGGCGATTCGCGGGCTACGAGTGCCCGGTACGCGCTGAGTCGCTCTCGGTCGTCCACATGGAGCAGGCGTCCGACCGCCCTCAGCAGCGCGTCCTCTTCTGGTCCGGCCTGCTTCGTCGGCAGACCAACGGCTCGGCGCAGAGAGCTCCAGCTACGGTTGTTGCTGTAGATGTCCTCTAACTCGAGACCAGACTCTCGGAGGTACGTCGCAAGCGACACGTCTCCAAGAGACTTCAGTTCGTCGCATTTCGCTCGCCACTCAGATGGGATCGCTTGGCGGATGCTGCGCAGCACGATATCGCGCGCGACGGGATCCAGTTCCATGTGGCATCCGCTCGGCAGGAACGGAAAATCTCGTTCGACTTGGCGCTCGATGTCGCGGCGGCTGCCTCCGAGCAGCGCACGGAACTTGCGATCGAATCGAAATTCGCGCCGATGGTTAGCGACGAAGTCGAGCACGGTACAGAGTGGCTTTCCGTGCGCGCGTCGAAGACCACGTCCGAGTTGTTGGAGGAACAACGTAGGACTCTCAGTCGGCCGCAGCAGCAGTAAGGTGTCAACGTTGGGAACGTCTATGCCCTCGTTAAACAAATCGACCGTGAACACAACGTTGATATGACCGCTGGCGAGATCACGAAGAGCGGCCGCCCGCTCGTCCGTCCGACTGTCGCCCCAAATCGCTACCGACGGGATTCCGGCCGCGCGAAACTGCTCCGCCATAAACCGAGCGTGACCGATCGACACACAAAACCCGAGTGCGCGAATGTTCTGCGGATCGCCGGTCTTACGTCGCACTTCTTCGACAACTCGCCTCGCCCACGCGTGATCTGCGGTGAGGACGTTCGTCAACGCTGACGGATCGTATCCAGTGCCGCGCTTCCACGGCACCCCAGTCAAGTCGGCGCCGTCATGGACGCCGAAGTACGAGAATGGCACGAGATACTGTTGGTCGATCGCGTCCCACACGCGCAGTTCCGCGGCAATGCGACCGTCAAAATGCCGAAGGATATCGAGGCCATCAGTGCGTTCCGGCGTCGCCGTCATCCCAAGGAGTTCTTTGGGTGCGAGCCGCTCTAGAAGCGCCTCGTACGATGGCGCGGCGGCGTGATGGAATTCGTCGACGACGACCACGTCAAAGTGCTCGGGATCCATCGACTCGAGTCCGGAACGATTGAGGCTCTGGATGGAGGCGAACACGTGCTCAAACCGTGACGGCCGGTTTCCACCGACCCACAGTTCACCGAAACCCGCCTCGCGGAGCGCATGCGCAAACGTCGCGCGACTCTGGTCGAGGATCTCCTCCCGGTGCGCGACGAACAGGAGCCGGTCACGCGACAACCGTTCGCGAAGGCGTGCGTAGTCAACGGCGGCCATGACCGTCTTACCGGTGCCGGTTGCGGATATGAGCAGATTCCTATGTCGCCCAAGCGACCGAGCGAGCTCGACCTGCTCGAGCAGCCGTTCTTGAAACGGCATCAGAACGATTTCGATTGGGCTCAGTTGAAGGACGTGCTCCGGTTGGCCCGCTTGCGTCCGCTCACGGAACTGCTCGTGATCGAACGCGACGAAATCACCGCTCGCCCAATACGAATCGAAGACCGCGGACATCTTCGCGACGACGTCCGGGTTGCGAACACCTGAAACGCGGACGTTCCACTCGAGGCCGGTCACCATCGCTGAATGCGTCAGGTTCGAAGAGCCAATGTAGGCGGTCGAGTAGCCACTCTTTCGATGGAACAGCCAGGCCTTGGCGTGAAGACGTGTCGATGCGGTGTCGTACGACACCTTGATCTGCGCGCCTAATTCAGCCAATTCATCGAGAGCGCGAAGTTCCGTGCTGTTCGTGTACGTCGTCGTAACGATCCGCAGCGTCTTGCCCGACCGGCAGTGACGACGAAGTGCGTCGAGGATGGGCCGGATACCGCTCCAGCGCACGAACGCCATGACAACGTCGATGGCATCAGCTGAGTGAATCTCCGCGCGGATTTCGTGGACAAGCGACGGTTCGCCGCGAGAGTTCGTCAGCAGCGTCGTATCGAGCAGCGGCGTCAATGGTGCTTCGAGAAGCTCCGCCGACCCGTCGGGGTTTTTGCGAAATATCGCGGACAGCACTCGCGCAGGATCGACCGGCAGGTCGCTATCGCGATCGATGGCGTCGCTGGCGTTCGACAGCAGATCGATAAGGCGCGTAATGATCTGTGCGCCTGCTTGAGCGCGTCCATGTTCCGGCAGGGCCTCAATCGCCCGCGCGACTAGCAGCGCGACGTGGCGAGACAACCGATCAGCGGCCTCGGCGTCAGCGAGAGTTCGTGTTTCAGGTGTTAATGTTGCCGCAACGATCTCGGTGAGCCGCTTTTCGAGAGCGCCGGTCAGCAGCGCTTCGTAAATTCCTGCGTGGAGGGTCTGGTCGGCCACGGCGGAAAGTGTGCCTCAAAATGCGCGCGAATGGACCTATTTGAGAGGGCATGTTCACGAACCGAGCCGAGGGCCGACGCTCGGACGACCGATGGTCCGCGCGCGGCCCCGTTTCATTCGCTCCACCGAACTCGACAACGCCTCGGACGGCTAACAGCCGGAGCGCAGGGCCTACATCGCCGAATGCGGCGACACGCCGTCGCATGACCGTCCCTGGGAGGTTGTGGAATGGTGCCCGCCTGCAGGCCGCCTCCACGTGAAACGCTCCTCATCGGCGCATGATATGGTCGCCGCGTGGCTTGTCCGTTTTGCGAACGCGCTTCGGCAGCCGACGGCTTGATCGTGGCTAACGATCTGGCGGTAGTGTTCCTCGACAAGTATCCGTTAACTCATGGTCACTGCCTGATCGTTCCGCGCCGCCACGAACCTGACTTCCTCGCGCTAACCGTAGCCGAACAAGCGGCAATATGGGCACTTGTACCCGCCGCTCGACGATCGATCGAGGAGACCAACACGCCGGACGGCTACAACGTTGGTATCAACATCGGAGATGCGGCTGGACAGACTGTGGCGCACGCACATCTGCATCTGATTCCGCGATACCGCGGTGACGTCCCTGATCCGCGAGGCGGCATCCGATGGGTCGTGCCTCGGAACGCTGCGTACTGGAATCAGATTTGAGCGACACAGATCTCAGGCCAATTCGCTTCGCCGAGAGGGTGCTCGAACTCCTTGATGAAGGGCGCTACACGGCAACGTACAAGTACGCCGTTCTCATGGCGTTGATTGACGTCTGTATTGAAAGCACCGAGCGCTCGGGTATCCCACCAGATCAACTCACCACCAGACAACTCGCGGAGAAGATCGTTGAAATCTATTGGCCGCACACACTGCAGTTTGCTGGCGGCGCAGTGCGTGATGTGTTGAAGCAGAACACGAGGGGCCAAGCGGAGATCCTCTCCGCGATCATTAAATTCCGCACTCGTCACGCATCGGATCCGAGCATCCCACGCTGGCAAGCACGCAGTTCTGCGCCGGAGGCATACGAAAAACTCGTAAGGACTGTCGAATGGAAACTGATCGAGATGCCGCTTCCGCGCCTACAAACGACCGGCGAGGCGCAGGACCCGTTCATCTACGACATCGGCTGGGACTTGCACGTCGATGGCCGCCTCGTGGCCGATTATCAGGC
>Ga0070741_10015578_pt1 | contig 12848 bp, 15 predicted proteins | sample Coa_R1_4_FD_66440 | JGI IMG/M metagenome (GOLD analysis project Ga0070741, IMG submission 66440) | Surface soil microbial communities from Centralia Pennsylvania, which are recovering from an underground coalmine fire - Coalmine... | ecosystem: Environmental > Terrestrial > Soil > Unclassified ...
GCCGGATTCGAGTTCACCAGGATGATCCGGTAGCCCTCTTCCTTCAGCGCCTTGCAGGCCTGAGTGCCGGAATAGTCGAATTCACAGGCCTGGCCGATTACGATGGGGCCTGATCCGATGATCAGGATCGATTTGAGGTCGGTACGCTTGGGCATGCGCCGCGGAGATGATAACCGGTCCCGCGTCCCGCGTCCCGCGTCCTGAGTCCGGCACGCCGGACACAGGCCACAGGACACAGGACTTGAAACACTTCGTCGAATGGGATTCTCTGGAAGTTCGCGTCAACGGCGACAAGCTGAACACGCTCGCGCAGGCGTTGCGCGTACCGCCCGTCGAGCGCATCCACCTGCACTTCGAAAACGGACGGCTGCGGGTCATCGGATCCCTGCAGAAGTTCGTCAACGTCCCCTTCGAGGTGGAAATCAGAGAGATCGCGGCGGAGGGAAGGAGCGTCCGCGTGCCGCTTCGGTCACTCTCTGCTTTCGGCGGCATTCCGCTGCCTCGCTTTCTGTTTATGTTGATCCGCGGCCACGTTCCGGCGGACTTCGTTCGATACGAGGAGCCGGCAACGCTGGTCGTTTCGCTGGACCGCTTCCTGCCGGATTTCGTCAAGTCAGAGGTTCAGCGGGTATGGATCATCGACGGCGGCCTGGCCGTCACGCTCGGCCGCGGAGGCGCCGATCTCGGCCCGGGAGACAATGCAAGTGGAACAGATTCCAACCGAACTGAGCCTTCCTCCGGTCCACCGCCGGTTCTATGACCGCATGCGGCGGCGCATCGAACACGCGGTCGAAAAAAAGAAGGTGGTCGGAAAAGCGGCGGAGTTTCTCATGCTCGTTCCCGACATCTTCGTGCTGCTGTGGCGCCTGACGATCGACCGCCGGGTCAAGGCGAAGAACAAGGCCCTCCTGGGCGGCGCGGTGCTCTATTTCGTCATTCCGTTCGATCTGCTGCCCGAGGCGCTCGTCGGACCGATCGGCTACCTCGATGATCTCATCTTCGCCGTCTACGTATTGAACAAGATTCTCGGCACGACCGATCCGGCCGTGCTGCGCGAGCACTGGAGCGGACGGGGCGACGTGCTGGAGACGATGCAACGCGTCCTGCACGAGGCTGACACGGTCGTCGATTCGAAGGTCATGGCAAAACTCAAGAAGATGGTGTGACCGGCGGCGGGCCGACATAGCGGGCCCGGGGGCGGAGGACTTCGTCGCGCGCGTATTGCTCAATGGCATGGCCGATCCAGCCGATCGTGCGGCCGAGTGCGAACAGCACCAGCGGCGCTCCGGGGGGAAGCTTGAGGGCGCGGGCCAAGGCGACGAGCGCGAAATCGAGGGTCGGCTTCTCGCCGAGGACCTCCTCGGCGGCCTCGGCGAGATGATGAGCGAACCCGAACTCTTTCGATTTCGCGCGGCGATCGTGCAGCAGCCGCATGAGAGCCGCGGCGCGCGGATCGCCGCCGGGGTAGAGCCGATGGCCGAAGCCGTAGAGCGTCTCGCCGCGGCGGAGGCGTTCGGCGATGGCCGCGCGGAGATCGCGCGTTCGCCGCATCTGGTCGAACATCGTCTCGATGCGCGCGGTCATCCCGCCGTGCTTGCTTCCGGCCACGGCGGAGAGCGCGGCGACGACGACCGCGTAAGGGTCGGATCCGGCCGATGCCACGCAACGCGCGACGAACGCGGAGACGTTCAGCTCGTGATCGGCGCACAGGATCAGCGCCGCGCGGATGCATTCGCGTGCGGCCGCGAGCCGCGGCGCCCAGCGTTTCTGCAGCGTCTCGTCGATCGTCGCCGCGAGCTCCGACGACTCCGCGGCCACGCTGGTCAGCAGATTGAGAATGCGCCAACCGCTCTGGGCCACCGCGTGCGGGCGAAGGTCGTAGGCCAGCGGGTCGCGCGCGGCGACCAGCGGGAGGATCGACACCGCACGATTGACGAAGGGCAGCCCTTCGCCGCTGCGCCCGGAAACGACATGAATTGGCGTGGCGGCGAAGATCCCGCCCGCGAGCGCGCCACCCCAGATCAGCGCCGCGACCTCTTCGATCGGCTTCGTTCGCGCCAGCTCTGTCGCGTCGTAGCCGCGATAGTAGAGGCCATCGCCGCTGATCAGCGTGATGGCCGACTCCAGCACCGGTCCGCCCCATTGCAGCGCCCTCTCGGTCGCTTTTGACGGATCCTTTCGCTCCTCGGCACGAGTCCGCAGCCGCTCGATGTCCTCGCGCGCGTAGCGCCGCTCGCGCGGATGCTCGGGATCGGGAGAGGAGCGCACATAACCCCGGCTGACGTACGCGTAGAGCGTGGCGCGGCTGATCCCCAGCCGTTTCGCGGCCTCTTCAGCCGTCATCCATGTTGATTCTGAAGTCAACGTTGACACATATGATACATGTTTATGGGAATGATCAATACTGGCCTGGAAGGCGTCGTGGTGGCTGAGACGGCGCTCAGTATGGTGGACGGGGAGCGCGGCGAGCTCATCATCGCCGGCTACCCCGTGGAGGAGATCGCCCCGAACGCCACCTTCGAGCAGACCGTGGCGATGCTCTGGAACGGCGGACAGCCCGGGACAGATCGAACGTTGCCGCCGATCGCGCTCGAAGTGCTGCACCATGCGGCGCGCCACGGCGTCGATCCGATGGACGCGCTTCGGATGGCCGCCGGGACGCTCGAACCGCATCAGCTCTTTCCCGCGTTTCCGACGATTGTCGCCGCGTACTGGCGTCTGTCACACGGCCAGGAGCCGATCGCGCCGCGACCGGAGCTGAGCCACGCTGCGAATTACCTCTTCATGCTCTCGGGCGAAACGCCGTCACCGGAACGGGTCCGCGCGCTCGATACGTACTTCAACACCGTCGTCGATCACGGCCTCAACGCCTCGACTTTCACCGCGCGGATCATCACGTCGACCGGCTCGGACCTCGTCTCGGCAATCGCCGGCGCCATCGGGGCGCTCAAAGGCCCGCTGCATGGCGGCGCGCCCGGCCCGGCCCTCGATATGGTCTTCGAGATCGGCGACGTCTCGCGTGCCGAGAGCGTTTTGCGACGTAAGATCGAATCGGGCGAGAGGTTGATGGGGTTCGGGCATCGCGTCTATGAGGTCCGCGATCCGCGCGCCGATGTGCTCGCCGCCGCGGCGGAGACGCTGCTGAAGGGCAATCCCCTCTACGAACTCGCCAAAGCGGTCGAGCGGACGGCCATCCGCCTCCTCGAGGAGTACAAACCCGGCCGTCGCCTGCAGACCAACGTCGAGTTCTACACGGCGCTGCTGCTGTACGGGATCGGGCTCGAGACTCCCCTGTTCACGCCGACGTTTGCCATCAGCCGCGTGGCCGGCTGGATGGCCCACTGTCTCGAGCAGCGCCAGGCCAACCGGCTCATCCGCCCGCAGTCGGTTTACGTGGGGCCGCGGGGCCGGCGGTGGTTGCAACCCTCCTGAGGTTTGGACGTATGCTCATGAGGGAGGCGCAGCCGTGTTTACGCTTTTTACCCTGTTCACGTTGTTCATGATGGCCGTCGGCGCGCTGCTGCTGATCGCCCTGGCGGCGACCGCGTTGAAGTTCACCCTCAAGCTGGCCCTCTTGCCGCTGAAGCTGCTCTTTCTGCCGGTCATCCTCGTCGCCGTGGTGATCAAACTCGCCGTGCTCTTCACGGTCGGAGCCGTGGTGCTGGCGATTCTCATCCCGCTGTTCATCCTTTTTCTGATCTTCGTCGGGCCATTCCTCCTCCTCGCCGCGATCCTGCATTAGTATCGCGGCAGCGATGCCGCAGACCCCGCACATCGAACGCCATTTCACTGCCTCCCAGGTCGTCCGCGACATCGTCATCGGGATGGCGGACGGCCTGACGGTGCCGTTCGCGCTGGCCGCGGGACTCACGGGCGCAATCGCAGACTCGGCGATCGTGGTCACCGCCGGCCTGGCCGAAATCGCCGCCGGCTCGATCGCCATGGGCCTCGGCGGCTACCTCGCGGCCAAGAGCGACGCCGAGCATTACGCGGCCGAGGAGCGGCGCGAGCACCAGGAAGTGCGGGAGATCCCCCGCGAGGAGATGAAGGAGGTGGCCAACATCTTCCGCGGCTACGGGCTCGAGGAGGACCAGATCCGGCCCGTGGTCACGGCCATGACCGAGCGCCCCAAGCAGTGGGTGGACTTCATGATGCGCTTCGAGCTGGGACTGGAACGCCCCGATCCCAAACGGGCGCGCGTCAGCGCCTCGGTCATCGCCGCGTCCTACGTCGCCGGCGGCCTGATTCCGCTGGCGCCGTACATGATGACGCACGCCGCCCGCACCGCGCTCTGGTTCTCCGTCGCCATGACGCTGATCGCGCTTTTCGTCTTCGGCCTGATCAAAGGCCGCTACACCGGCGCACGCCCGCTGAAAAGCGCGCTGCAGACGACCATCACCGGCGGTCTGGCGGCCGGGGCGGCGTTCCTCATCGCCAAGGCGATCGCCTGACCGGGAGCGCGGGTCATGCAGCTCGGAATCGTTGGACTCCCCTTCTCCGGCAAATCGACACTCTTCCAGGCCATCACCAGAACGCATCTCGACGCCGCGGCGGTGGGCAAGACTGACGCGCATGTCGGGGTGGTCAAAGTGCCCGATCCGCGCCTGGATCGATGCGCGGCGATCTTCAAGCCGAAGAGCACTGTCCACGCCACCATCGAATTCGTCGATGTGGCCGGGCTGAAGAAAGGTGCCACCGGGACGGCTCAGTTCACGACCAGTTTTCTTTCGGCCGTGAAAAACAACGATGCGCTGATCCAGGTCGTGCGCCTGTTCCACAATGACGCTGTGCCGCATCCGGACGGCAGCATCGAGCCACTGCGCGACATCGCCACGTTCGAGTCGGAGTTCATCCTTTCCGACATGGCCATCCTCGAGTCGCGCATCGACAAGATCCGCAAACAGGTGCCACGCTCGCATGATGAACAGGCGAAGAAAGAGCTCCCGCTGCTCGAAAAGTGCCTCGCCCTGCTGGAAGCGGAAAAGCCGCTGCGCAACGAGGATCTGTCCCCGGAAGAGCTGCACCTGCTGAAGACGTATCAGCTCCTGACCGTGAAACCGATGCTCATCGCCCTCTCGCTCGATGAATCGCAGCAGGCGGTGATGGATCAAGAAATCGCCCGCGTCGCCGCGGCAAAAGCCGGCCCGCGCACGCGCGTGGTCGCCTTCTTCGGCAAGATCGACATGGAGATGTCGGAACTGTCAGGCGAGGAGGCGCGCCTGTTCATGCGCGAGTACGGAATCAGGGAATCGGCGCTCGACACCCTGATCCGCGAAGCCTATGCACTGCTCGGTTTGCAATCCTTCCTCACGGTCGGGGAAGACGAGTGCCGCGCCTGGACCATTCGCGCTGGAATGACGGCGCAGGAGGCGGCGGGGGTGATCCACTCCGATTTCGTGAGCAAATTCATTCGTGCCGAGGTCGTGCACTATGACCATTTCATTGCCGCCGGCGGGTCGTTCGCCAAAGCGAAAGAAGCCGGACACTGGCGCCTGGAGGGGAAGAACTACGTGGTCAAGGACGGCGACATCCTCAACATCCGGCACAGCTGAGGCATCTCGGCCTTCGTCCCGTCCGAAGCGAGGACCGGCGTCGACTGACAACCGCGAGCCCCGTGGATACGGAGGCGCATTGGGGGAACTCGTTCCGGCTGAACCTACTTCCCTTCGAACGCCTTTCGCAGCGCCGCCAGATCGAGCTTCTTCATCGGCAGGAATGCCCGCGTCAGGCGGGCGACTTGCTCCTTCGTCCCCTTGCTCATCATCTCGCCCATGACAACGGGTGTGATCTGCCACGAGAGACCGAACTTGTCTTTCAGCCAGCCGCATTGTTCGGAATCGGGGACGGCTGAGAGCTTGCTCCAGTAGAAATCGATTCCCTTCTGGTCCTCACAATTGACGATGAAGGAGATCGCTTCATTGAAGGCGAACTTGTGTTCGCGCGCGCTGTCCATGGCGCCGAATTCCATGCCGGCGAGCACGAACGAGGCGTACTTGACTGTCCCTTCCTTCTCCGGCTGCTCGCCCTTTTCGTATCGCGCCAGCACGCCGGCCTTCCCGTGCGGGAACACCGAGGCGTAGAACTTCATCGCTTCTTCCGCCTTGCCGCAGACCTTGCCGGCAAACATCAGCACGGGCGTGATCTTCTGCCTGATCGGCGCGTCGCCGGTGAACATGAGCTGCCATGAAAGGCCGTACTCGTCCTGCAGCCACCCGTAGCGCTCGCTGAAGGGATACTCTCCGAGTTCCATCAATGCCGTGCCGCCCTTCGACAATCTGACCCACAGCGAATCGACTTCATCCTTCGTCCTGCACTTCACGTGGAACGAGACCGAGGGGTTGAACCTGAACAGCGGCCCGGCGCTGATGGACAGGAACGGCTGCCCGGCAAGCTCGAACGAGACGACGTCACAGTCGCCCGATGGCGTGTCGTGCAAGGTCGTGACGTTGGTGATTTTCGACCGGCCGGAAAACAGAGAGACATAAAGCTGCGCGGCTTCCTTGGCCCCTTTGTCGAACCAGAGGTGGGGGGTGATCGTGGGCATCGCTAGCGCGTCCCGTACTGCTTCGCGTAATACTCCCTGAATTCCGCGCTCCGCTCCTTGATCGCACGCCACCACGGCTGGTTTTCCACGTACCAGCGCACGGTGCGGCGGAGGGCATCGTCGAAATCCGTCGTGCTGCGAAACCCGAGCCCGGCCAGTTTTCCGGTATCGAGCGAGTAGCGGCGGTCGTGGCCCTGGCGGTCGGCGACCGGCTTGATGAGCGACTCGGGTTTGCCGAGGATTTCCAGGATCTTGCGCGTGATCTCGCGGTTCTCGCGCTCGTTGCCGCCGCCGATGTTGTAGACCTCGCCGTTCGCGCCGTGCTCGATCACGAAATCGATCGCCGCGCAGTGGTCGTCGACGAACAGCCAGTCGCGCACGTTTTTCCCGTCGCCGTAGAGCGGCAGCGGGAGATCGTCGATGGCGTTGGTGACGAAAAGGGGAATCAGCTTCTCCGGATACTGGTACGGGCCGAAGTTGTTCGACGCCCGGGTGATGATCACCGGAAGACCGTATGTCTCCGCGTACGCGTAGGCCATCCGGTCGCCGCCGGCCTTCGACGCCGAATACGGATTGCGCGGGTTGAGGACGTCGGTCTCCCTGAACGAACCGCGCTCGATCGAGCCGTAGACCTCGTCGGTGGAGATCTGGATGTAGCGCTTCAGCTTCGGCGCGTGCCTGCGCGCCTCCTCGAGGAGCACCAGTACGCCGTGGACATCGGTCTCGATGAAGCTGCCCGCCTCCATCAGGGAACGGTCGACGTGGGTTTCCGCGGCAAAGTTCACCACGACATCGACGCCGTCTCCGTAGGCCGTGGCGACGTCGGCCGGTTTGGTGATATCGCCGTGGAGGAAGCGGTAGTTCTTCTTCCCCTCGAACTCGGCGAGGTTCTCGCGCACGCCGGCGTAGGTCAGCTTGTCGAGGTTGACCACCTCCGCCGCGTCGCCGTACTTGCGAAACAGAAAGCGGATGAAATTCGAGCCGATGAACCCGGCGCCGCCGGTGACCAGATAGCGCATCGCGGTGCGGAGTTTACCGCGTCACGGCCCCTCATCCGCGTGGCTGGTCACTGCAGGCCCCACATCCGCGTCAGATAGTCGGCGAACGTCAGGACGAACAGAACTCCGAGCCAGAGAAACGACGCGGCGATGACGATCCAGGTCAGGCGCGTGGAATGAATGGCGTGCATGAAAAACAGAATCACCAGCGCGGCTTTCACGGTGGCGATGGTCAGGGCCACCGGGGTATTCAGCACGCCGAGGTCGTGCAGCGCCGCGAACACCGTGAGGCCGGTGCCGACCAGAAGCGCGGCGAACACCGCGTAGTAGATCCACAGCGGAGTGCTCTCGTGATGCGGTGCGTGTTCCTGCTCGTTCAAGCGTGCCTCCCGATCAGATACAACAGCGGGAAGAGAAAGATCCAGACGATGTCGACGAAGTGCCAGTACAACCCCATGATCTCCACCGGCGAGTAATACTCCGGACCAAAATCGCCGCGCCAGGCGCGCCGCATGAAGTAAATCAGCAGCCCCGCGCCGATGACCATGTGCAGCGCGTGCAGCCCGGTCATGCAGAAGTAGAAGGTCATGAACAGCTCGACCTTCGGCGCGAGCGCGCTGTGATAGGTGAAGTATGCGCCGGGAAGCAGCCCCTCCTCGAAGTGCGCGTGGTACTCCACGGCCTTGATGATCAGAAAGACGCTGCCGAGGATGAACGTGGCCACGAGGCAGAAGAACGTGGCGATGCGCCGGCCCCACTGCGAGAAGTAGACCGCGAGGGCCATGGTCAGCGAGCTGGTGATCAGCACGGCGGTGTTGACCGTGCCCAGCACCAGGTTCTGGTGATGCGCCCCCTCGATCCACGCCGCCTCGTACATGTTGCGATAGACCGCGTACGCCAAAAACAGCCCGCCGAAGAAGAGGATCTCCGTCGACAGGAACATCCACATGCCGAGGGTCGAGGCCTCGTGCTGCTGGCCCATGTCCTCGAAGTGGTGCTGGAGGAAGGGATGGTGTTCCCGTTCGTGGGTTTCGATGGCGCTCATACGTTCTGCGTCTCTCCCATGGCCTTCAGCATCGCCGGATAGTCGTACGCGTCCCACGTCACCACCGGCGTCTCGTGGAAGTTTTCCTTGGGCGGCGGTGACGATGTCGTCCACTCCAGTCCGACCGCGCCCCACGGGTTCGGGCCCGCCTTGCGCCCGAATCGCAGCGACCAGAGCAGATAGACCAGCGGCAGGAAGTAGCCGACGGCGAGCACCGACGCCCCCGCGGTCGACATCACGTTGAGCACCTGAAACTCGGGGGCATAGGCGTGATAGCGGCGGGGCATGCCGACGTATCCGAGGATGAACTGCGGGAAGAAGGTCAGATTGAACCCCACGAACACCAGCAGCGCGCCGAGGCGTGCCCACCATTCGGGATACATCCGGCCGCTGATCTTGGGCCACCAGTAGTGCAGGCCGGCGAAGTAGGCCATCACCGCGCCGCCGACCATGATGTAGTGGAAGTGGGCCACGACGAAGTAGGTGTCGGTGACGTGCACATCGATGCCCAGGGAAGCGAGAAAGATCCCGGTGACACCGCCGATGGTGAACAGCCCGATGAACCCGAGGATGTAGAGCATCGGTGTCTGCCACGACACCGAACCCTTGTAAAGGGTCGCCGTCCAGTTGAAGACTTTGATCGCCGAGGGCACGGCGACGAACATGCTGAGGAACGAGAAGATCATCGCCGAGTAGACGGAGATGCCGGCGACGAACATGTGGTGCGCCCACACCAGAAATCCGAGGAAGGCGATGGCCAGCGAGGAGAAGGCCACGAACTTGTAGCCGAAGATCTTCTTGCGCGTGAACGCGGCCACGACCTCACTGGCCACGCCCATCGCCGGCAGGATCATGATGTAGACGGCCGGATGGGAGTAGAACCAGAACATGTGCTGGTACAGCAGCGGATCGCCGCCTAACGCGGGATCGAAAATGCCCACGCCCGCGATGCGCTCCACCATCAGCATCACCAGCGTGATGGCCAGCACCGGCGTGGCCAGGAGCTGCACGAGACTGGTGGCGTAGATGGCCCAGACGAACAGCGGCAGGCGGAACCAGGTCAGTCCCGGCGCGCGCATGCGGTGGACGGTGACGATGAAATTCAGTCCGGTGAGGATCGAAGAAAATCCGACGATGAACGCGCCGAACGTCGTCCCGAAGACGTGCGTGTTCGAGTACTGCGTGGAGAACGGCGTATAGAACGTCCAGCCGGTGTCGACGCCGCCGACGATGATCACGTACAGGCCGATCACCGCACCGATGATGTACAGGTACCAGCTCAACAGGTTGATTCGCGGGAACGCCAGGTCCTTCGCCCCGAGCTGGATCGGGAGGATGAAATTTCCGAGGATGGCCGGGATGGACGGGATCAGGAAAAAGAAGATCATCACGATGCCGTGCAGCGTGAAGAACTTGTTGTAGGTGTCGCTGGTCAGCAGGTCGCCCTCGGGCGTGAGCAGCTCGAGGCGCATCATCATGGCGAAGAATCCGCCGAGGATGAACATGATCGACACCGAGATCATGTACAGGATGGCGATCCGCTTGTGGTCGCGCGTCAGCAGCCAGGAGAAGAAGCCGTAGTCGACGTTCAGGTAGTTCCGCGTCTGCGCGGGCTCCATCAGGCGAACGTCGTGATAGGTCACCGAGGTCATCGCTTCGTCTCCTTGGCGGGTGTGTGTGGAACCGGCTCTCCAGCCGGTTCGCGCCGGCTGAGAGCCGGCGCCACATTCAGTGATTTCACGTATGCGAGCAACTTCAACAGCTCGTCCTCACTCACCTGTCCCTGAAATGTCGGCATGATCGGGCCGAAGCCTCTCACCAGCTTCGCCTGCGGGTTGAGGATCGATTCGCGGATGTAGTTCTCGTCCGCCGTGACCTCGCTGTTGTCGGACAGTGTCACCCGCGAACCGTAAAGGCCCTTCAGAATCGGACCGCGTCCGGTGGTGTCCTCTGTATGGCAGGTGTTGCAGGCGAGCTTCTGGAAGAGCTTCTCCCCCTGCGAGGCCAGCGAGCCTTCCGAGCCGCCGGCCAGCCACTTCTGATAATCGGTCGGCTCCATCACATCCACCCACCCCACCATGCCCGAGTGCGAAGTGCCGCAATACTCGGCGCAGAAGATGTGAAAGCGTCCCGTCTTTGTGGCCTGGAACCACATGGTGCGGTAGCGGTTCGGCAGCACGTCCGCCTTCACGCGGAAATAGGGGAAAAAGAGGCTGTGGATCACATCCTCCGAGGCCATGGTGATCTTGATCGGGCGGTTGACCGGGACGTGCAGCGTGTTGATCTCGCGCTGGCCGGTGGGATGCTGAAATTTCCACATCCACTGCTTGCCGGTGGCGTAGACCTCGAGCGGATTGTCCGGGATCCGCGAGATCTTGAAGTAGAGCCACGAACCCCAGACGAAACACGACATGAAGAAGATGAAGGGGACGATGATCCAGGCGATCTCCAGCGAATGCGGCGCTTCTTCTTCCTGCGCCAGCTCGTTGTCCGGACGGCGGCGATAGACCACCGCGAGATAGAAGATGGTGAGGAAGATCAGCAGCGACATCCCGCCGGTGACGACGGAAAGGAAGATGAACAGCGCGTCGGTCTGCGGCGCGATGGTCGAGGCCTGTTCGGGAAAGAGCGGAAAGGGGGCCACGAGGGCGATCATCGATCCGCCTTCTGCTTCCGCTCATGGCGAAGCATCACTCCGACGAAACCCACCAGACCGAACACGGTGGCGATCCCGCCGGCGCGGACAAAATTCATCGCCGTGCGGCTGTACTTCCCCGTGGCCGGATCGTAGTGATAGCAGAGCAGCAGCAGCGCGTCGGTGGGCGTGCCGATCTTCCGCGCCGAGGCCTCCACCAGCGCCAGGCGCACGTCGCGCGGCTGATAGGTGAAGCCGTAGAGATAGCGCGAGACCCTGCCGTCGGGTGTCGCGGCGATCAAAACGGTGCCGTGCGCGAACTGGTCGTGTTGCGGATCGTAGGCGAAGTGGAAACCGACCGCGTCGGCCAGCGCCTTGATCGCCGACTCGTTCCCGGTCAGGAAGTGCCATCCCGATCCGGCGCCGAGCCGCCCGTAGCGCTTGAGGTAGATGTCCTTCCTGGCCGCCGCCTGCTCGGGCGTGTCGCGCGGGTCGATGCTCACCGTGAGAACGTCGAACTCCTTCCCCGCGGTGAAGGTCAGCTCGCTCAGCGCGCTGCTGATCCCGTCCATGACCATGCTGCAGAGCATCGGGCAGCGGTAGTACATGAAATTCAGCAGCACCGGCTTGCCGCGGAACTCCTGACGCAGGCGGACCACGGCGCCCGTTTCATCGCGGAACATCAGATCGAGCGGGATCTGCGCGTTGAGCTTCTGGTCGATGGAGACAGGACCGGGCAGCTTTGGCGCGCTCGCGGAGTTGTCGGCGTACGCGATCGGCGCGAAAAGCAGGATCAACAGGAAAACGACACTTCTGGAGGCCACTGGTCTCATTGCGGATTCCCCACCACGGGCAGTCCCTGCTTCACCACGAGTTCCTTGGCCACGTCGATCGGCAACCGGACGACGCCTTTCTGCCTGTCAATCCACCCCGGATTGCGCAGTGCCTGATCCTCGGCGGCGCGCATGTCCTTGACGTCGACGACCGGCGTCCCGGCGTAGGGCGGCATCAGCTTTCCTTTCTGATTGAGCGTGGGAAACGGCTGAAGGCGCGGTAGCGCCGGAATGTCGGCACCGGCCGGGCGGGCGACCGCCGTCAAGGGCGCGTTCGTCTCGCCGCGCGCCAGGTCGCGGAAATAGCCGAACATGACCCAGACCAGCACGTGAGCGACGGCCGCGAAGACGATGAAGGTGGCCACGAACCACAGCAACGCGCGCACGTTGACATCGCTCTTCTCGTGGTGCGTCTCGACGTTGACGATCTCAGGCATCGGTCTGCAACGCCCCCTCTCGAATGGCCTCCTCCACCCACGTCTCGTGAATGGGAATGATCGTCTGTCCCTTGAGCTGGCCGATGAAGACGTACAGCCAGATGCCGCCGATGCCGACCAGCGTGGTCAGATTCCAGATCGGATAGCGGAAGTGTTCGCCGTAGAACGACGGCGCGATCAACCAGTAGATCGCCACATAGCGCACGATCAGGATGATCACCGTGACCACGGAGATGGTCTCCGCGCGATCCTTGATCGAGCGCATCAGGAGCATGAAAAACGGCAGGAAGAAATGGAAGATGATGATCAGCACGCCGAGGACACCCCAAACGCCCTGAACGCGGACCACGTAGTGG
>Ga0070741_10015579_pt1 | contig 12847 bp, 12 predicted proteins | sample Coa_R1_4_FD_66440 | JGI IMG/M metagenome (GOLD analysis project Ga0070741, IMG submission 66440) | Surface soil microbial communities from Centralia Pennsylvania, which are recovering from an underground coalmine fire - Coalmine... | ecosystem: Environmental > Terrestrial > Soil > Unclassified ...
CCGCCGGTGACGACGCCGATCATCATGTCGCGCACGGTCGCCGCCGTCTCCGCCGACGTGGCCCGGATCCACTGCTCGGGCTTGTACGTGCGCACGGTGCGGCCCTCGCTGTCTTTGATGTCCTGCATCACGTGCGGCTTCATGATCACGCCGCCGTTGGCGATGCCCGAGGCAATCAGCGCCATCTCCAACGGCGTGGCCTGCACGTCCAACTGGCCGATGGCCGACAGGGCCAGGGCGGGCAGGTTCTGCTTGAAGTCCGCCGCTTGCGGGAACGTCGACGCCACCGCGCCCGGGTTCTCGTCGAACGGCGGCGCCGAGTTCACGCCGAACGCATCCGCTTCGGCCGACAACGCGTCGCCGCCCAGGTCGAGACCGATCTGTCCGAAGCCGGTGTTGCACGACACCTTCAGCAGGGTCGGCAGGGTGCCCCCGCAGGACTCGCCGCCGAAGTTGGGGAGTGACTTGGTCGACGTCGGCAGTTGCAGCTGGCGCAGTACCGGATAGTTCTTGGTCGCCAGCTCGGGCTTGCGGTCGAGCACGGCCGAGCTGGTGACGACCTTGAACGTGGAGCCGGGGGCGAATGCCCGCCGCCAGCCCTTGGCCAGCATGGGCTGGTTGGGGTCCTTGTCGAGGGCGTTGAACGCGGACTGGGCGGCGGCCAGGTCGTGCGACGCCAACGGGTTGGGGTCGTAGGACGGGAACGACCACAGGGCGAGGATGGCGCCCGTCGTCGGGTCGAGGGCCACGACGGTGCCCTTGCGGTTGCCGAGCGCCGCTGCGGCCACCTGTTGGAGCTTGTTGCTCAGCGACAGGGTCACCGTGCCGGTGAGCTGCGCGTTGCTGAACAGGTTGGCGCCCGTGGGCAGGCGGGTACCGAGGTGGCGGCCGCTCAGCTGGTCGTTGTACGTCTGCTCGACGCCGGTGGCGTTGTAGTAGCCGAAGTAGCCGGTGATGTGACCGAACAGGGCGCCGGCGGGGTACTGGCGCTGGCGTTTGAAGGCGTCATCGGACTTCACCGACCGCGCCAGCACGACGCCGTCGCTGGTCTGGATGTCACCGCGGTCTCGCGTGAAGTCTCGGGTGATGCGACGCGTGTTGCGCGGGTCGTGGGCGAGTTTGTCGGCGTGCACGACCTGCAGGTAGTTGAGCTGCACGAAGAGGATGCCGAACAGCACCATCAACGCGATCCCGAGCGTGCGCACCTGCTTCGTCATCGCGCTCCCGCCACTGCCGCGTCGTCGGCTTCGCGTTGGAGGCGGGCGTTGCTGTCGTGGGAGATGCGTAACAGCAGGGCGAGCAGGATGTAGCTGCCGAGCAGGGACGACCCGCCGTAGGAGACGAACGGCAGCGTCACGCCGGTGAGCGGCACGACGCGCAGCACGCCGCCGACGATGATGAAGGTCTGCACGCCGAGGATGACGGTGAGGCCCGTCGCCAGCAGCTGCTCGAAGGGCCGCTCCGTGCGCGACGCGATGCGCAGGCCCGCCCCGACCATCAGCAGGAACGCCACGAGGATCGCCATCGTCCCGAGCAGGCCGAGCTCCTCGCCGAAGGCGGCGTAGATCATGTCGGTGGTCGCGGCCGGGATCTTCTGGGGGCTGCCGAGACCGAGGCCGACGCCCGTGACGCCGCCCGTGCCGAGGGCGAACAGCGCTTGCACCACCTGGTAGCCGCTCGACGAGGCGCGGGTGCCCGACCACGGGTCGAGCCAGACGGTGACGCGCTCGCGCACGTGGGCGAACGCCTGGTACGACATGAACGAACCGAGCAGGAACAGCACGCCGCCGGTGCCGAGGTAGAACGGCCGGCCGGTCGCCACCCAGAGCATCACCACGAACAGGGCGAAGAAGAGGAGGGACGACCCGAGGTCCTTCTCGGCGACCATCACCACCAGCGACGCGGCCCAGGCCAGCAGGATCGGCGCCAGGTAGCGCGGCTTCGGCAGCTCGCCCAGGCGAAGCTTGAAGTCGCCCAGCACGTCACGGCGTTCGACCAGGTACGACGCGAAGAAGATGGCCAGCGCGATCTTGGCCAGCTCGCCGGGCTGGAACGTCAGCGTGCCCATCCGCACCCACAGCCGCGAGCCGTTGATGGTGCGCCCGATGCCGGGTGCGAGCGGCATCAGCAGCAGGCCGATGCCGCCCAACGCGAACGTGTATCGGTAGCGCTCGAGGTCGGTCACCCGCCGGATGACGACGATGGTGGCGACGAAGCCGGCCACACCTACGGCTGTCCACAGTGCCTGCAACCCGGCCAGCTTCTGGTCGAGCCGGGCGACCATCACGTAGCCCAATCCGTTGAGGAGGCCGGCCAGCGGCAGCAGCATCGGGTCGGCCTGGGGGGCGACCCAGCGCAACGCCATGTGCGCGAGACCGAACAGGCCGAGCACGATCACGAGGAACGGCACCACGTTGGCCGGGAGCGACGCCGTACGGCCCAGGCTCGCCAGTACGTAGGCGCCCACGGTGATGAAGGCGCCCAGCACCAGCAGGCCGAGCTCGGTCGTGCGCCGAGGCGAGGAGGTCACGGAGCGGATGTCGGCGTGGGGCTCGGCGAAGGGCTCGGAGTCGGAGTCGGCGCGGGCGCCGGGTTCTTCACGTTGTTGACGTACTTACGGGCTGCTCCCAGCGACGGCTCGGGCTTGCCCGCCTTGATGTCGTCGAGGAACGCGGCCTGCACCTGGTCCTTCGCCACGCCCGTGCGTTCCGCCAGCGTGGGCTTGAACCACAGGGCGCCGCCGGGACGGCCCTTGTAGATGGCGACCTCGTTCCCTTGCAGGCCGACGTAGTAACCGCCCCGGGCGTACCAGCCGACGCTGGCCACCGCGCCGGCGACGAGCAAGACAAGCACGGTCACGAACAACACGACGCGAAAGGTGAAGCGACGGGGCCGGTTCTGCGGGGGTCGCTCCTGCGGCTGCGGTCGTGACGGCGGCGCGGGCGCCGTCTGGGTGTCGCGCTCCGGAGCCTCACGGCGTGCGGTCTGCGTGGGTCGGGGGTCGCCGGCGAGGGCGGCCGACGCCGACTGCGACCGCTCGTCGTCGTCGACGACGTCGACCAGGACGATGGTGATGTTGTCGCTGCCGCCGTTGTCCTTGGCCATGCGGACGAGCTCGGCAGCCGCCTCCTGCGGGTCGGCCAGCCGGCGCAGGACCGACGCCATCTGGGCGTCGGTCACCTCGTTGGTGAGGCCGTCGCTCGCCAGCAGCAGCCGGTCGCCCTTGTACGGCACCACCTGGAAGCAGTCGACCTCGACGTCCTCGTCGAGCCCCAGCACGCGAGTCAGCACGTTCTTCTGGGGGTGGAGCTCCGCTTCCTCGGGGCTGAGCTGTCCACTGCGCACGAGCTCGGCGACGAGCCCGTGGTCGTCGGTGAGCTGGTCGAGCTCGCCGTCGCGCAGCAGGTACGTGCGCGAGTCGCCGACGTTCACCACTGCCAGCGTCTCGTCGTCGCCGTCACCGACCAGTGCTATGGCAGTCAGCGTGGTGCCCATGCCGCGGTACTCGGGCTTCTCCTGGGCGCGGTCCCACACCGCCCGGTTGGCGACCCGCACCGCGTCGGCCAGGCCGTCGGCGCTGTGGTCGCGGTCGAACGCGGCGCGCAGCGCCTCGATGGCGACCTGCGAGGCCACTTCGCCGGCGGCGTGGCCGCCCATGCCATCGGCCACCGCGAACAGCGGCTCGGCGACCAGCAACTCGTCCTCGTTGTTGGTGCGGATGCGTCCGACATCCGTCATCGATCCCCAACGAAGCGTGGTCATCGACCGACCTCGAACACGGTCTTGCCGACCTGGAGCCGGTCGCCCTTGCGCAGGGCGATGGGAGCCGACACCTGCTTGCGATTGAGGAACGTGCCGTTGGTGGAGCCGAGGTCTTCCACGAAGTGGCGGCCCTCGCGCCGGAACAGCCGGGCGTGCAGCTGCGACACGAACGTGTCGTCGGCCAGGCAGATCTGGCAGCCCGCGGCCCGGCCCACGGTGAGCTCGTCGCCGACGTCGTACACCTTGCCCTTGCTGTCTCCCTCGACCACCTTCAGCCGCAGGGCCGACTTGGGCGCAGACGTGCTCCCGGCGCGGGTGGGCGCCGGCGCGGGCGAGGCGGCGGCCGGCGCCGCCACCGGACGGGTGGAGATCTCCGCCCACACTGCCCGCAGCACGCGGAAGAAGAAGAGGTAGAGCAGGGCCAGCAACAGCAGCTTGAGGAGGTTCAGCAGGGCGTCGGGCATGGGTCAGGAAGCCTCGAACCGCAGGGTGCTCGACCCCACGGTGATCTCGTCGCCGTCGGCCAGGCGCTGCTGCTGCACCCGAGTGCCGTTCACCTTGGTGCCGTTGGTCGAGCCGAGGTCGACGACCACGAACTCGTCGCCCTCGCGGCGCACCTCGGCATGGCGCCGGCTCACGTTCTGGTCGTTGAGCGGCACCTCGCACTCGGGAAGGCGGCCGATGGTCACCGGGTCCTCCAGCACCCGCACCCGTTCGCCGCCGGGGAGCACGAGCGTGCCCACCAGCGCCCCGCCCTCGGCCTCGCGCACCTCGCTGGCCAGGAGGAACGTCCCGGCTGACACGCCCGGGTCGGCGAGGAGCTCGACCTCGACGGGTCCCACGAAGAGGTAGCCCTCCGACCGGGCGTGGTCACGGGCGGCGTCGGCCAGGTCCCGAGCCAGCACGTCGGCGAACGCCTGAAAGCGCTCGTGGTCGGTGGGGGAGAGGTTGAACCCGAAGTAGTTGGGCGCGATCACGCCCCTCACGCCCCGGGTGCGGCCCAGGTCCATCTCCCGTGTCAGCCGCCGGACCAACTCGACCGGTTGGAGGCCGCTGCGGAACGCCTTGGCGAACACCCCCTCGACCAGCCGTTCGAGGCGGCGCTCGAACTCGTGGAGTGCCATGTGTGGGCGACACCTTACCCAGGCCGGGCGGTTTCTCCCCCTCCGCCAGGTGGGGCGCCCTGGAGGATCGGCTACCCTCGACCCGCTACTCGGGCGAGTGGCGGAATTGGCAGACGCGCAGGATTCAGGTTCCTGTGTCCGAAAGGATGTGGGGGTTCAAGTCCCCCCTCGCCCACTTCTACGCCAGAGCGGCGCGGAGGAACTCGATCACGCGAGGCCAGGAGTCGGCCCGTGCCGCTGCGTTGCCGTCGGGCGTTCCACCCAGCGCGTAGGCCATGCCCGTCACCGGATGGAGCACCTCGGTCTCGCCCGGGAAGTCAGGCACGCCTGCGCCCGTGTGCCCCGCGTTCGGGTAGTGCAGGTGCACGACGGGGTGGGCCAATCCGCGGCCGGTCGCCCGTTGCTCGATCAGCCGGCCCATCGGCGTCGACGGCCACATGGCGTCGGCTTCCCCGGACACGAGGAGGATCGGCCCTTTCACGTCCTCGACCGCGATCTCGGCGTCGCACCACCGGGTTGGCTCGGCGAGGCCGGCTTCGAAGATGGGTCGGAGGGCGAACGGCTCGCCGAGGGAAGGATTCATCTGCAGGCCAAGGGCGGCCGGATCAGGTGTGGTCGCGTACGGGATCGGTTTGCCGCGGAACGTCCATGCCGGCGCGTCCATCGGACCGGCGGGGCCGAGCGCGCTCCACGAGATTCCGCTGGGGGCGAACGCGACGACCGGACCAACGCGATCGAGGAGTGCACCCGCGAGCAGTGCCAGCTCGCTCCCGCGCGAGATACCCATCACGGCGACGGTGTCGCCGGCGACGTAGTCGTGGTCGAACAGCCACGCCACCCCCCGCTCCACCACCTCGACCTCGATCTCCCTGAGCGCGGCGGGCAGGCCGGGGGCCCCGAAGTACCCGACGGCGAGCGTGGCGAAGCCCTCTGCGGCGAGGGCGGCCGCCCATCCGCCCGACGGCCCGAGTCCACCGCTCGAACCGCCGAAGGCCACCACGGCCGGCCACGGCCCGTCGCCGTCCGGTTGCGCGAACAGCGCCTGCACGCCCGATTCTGCGATCTCAGTCGTCTTCATCAAACCGCCACGGCACCCTCGATGATGGCCGGCACCCCAAACGGGAGCGACGCTACGCCGATCGTGGCTGGGGCGGGTCACCGGCGCGCGCGGCGACGTCATTGCCGTCCTCCGCGCTGGTCTCGTGCCGCAACGGCTGATGCGGCCGATCACCCCCTTGGGCCATTCGGAATCGACAACGCAGAATGGCTCTCAAAGTACGGATCGCGGCAGCCGAAACAGGTGTATGCCCCAACCCGTCGAGACCCGCGTCGTCCGCTGCGGCAGCTGTCAGGAAGTCGTGCCCGTGGCGGGCAACACCATCCGGCTCACGGGTATCAACCCGGCCACCCACGTGGGCACCGACGGCGAGGTGGCCCTCGCCCCGGCCCGGGGCGTGTCATGGCTGCTCGTGTGCCCGGCGTGTCGCCGCCGCACACGCATCACCGAGCTGGACTGACCGTTCCTACAGGGCGTCCTCGCCCATCTCGCCGGTCCGGACCCGGATCACCTCGTCGACGGGACTGATCCACACCTTGCCGTCGCCGATCTTCCCCGTGCGGGCCGCGGCCACGATCACGTCGGCCACGTGCTTGGCATCGGCGTCGGACGCCAGCACCTCCAGACGCACCTTGGGCACGAACTCGACCGTGTACTCGGTGCCCCGATACACCTCGGTATGGCCTCGCTGGCGGCCAAAGCCCCGGACCTCAGTGATGGTGATGCCGGTGAGCCCGGCCTCCGAAAGGGCGTCCTTGACGTCGTCGAGCTTGAACGGCTTGACGACCGCGGTAACCAGCTTCATTGCGCACCTCCGGAGTCGACGCCCGACCCGACGGGTGGCGACGTCGCCGCCCCCATCGTGGCCGCCGTGGGGGCATGGGAGACGTGGGCGCTGGGGCCGGTCGCAGCCAGCACGAAGTCGGGGTAACACAGCACGCCGAACTCCGGCATGTCGAGGCCCTCGACCTCGGCCTCCGGTGTGACCCTGATCCTGATGAAGCGCTTGGCGACGGAGAAGATGATCCACGTCACGCCCCACGCCCATGCGAAGCCGATGACGGCGTGGGCGAGCTGGGCCAGCAGCTGGCCGCCGTCGCCGTAGATGATCCCCTTGACGTTGCCGCTGATGCCGTTCCACCCGGCGCCGTAGGTGCCGTCGGCGAAGATGCCGACCGCGATCACGCCCCACGCACCGCACACGCCGTGCACCGAGATGGCGCCGCACGGGTCGTCGACGTGGGCCACGTGGTCGAAGAACCACACGCTGAAGCACACCAGCAGGCCCGCGATGACGCCGATCACGCACGCCGCCCAGGGGGCGACGAACGCGCACGGCGCGGTGATGGCGACGAGGCCGGCGAGCATGCCGTTGCACGACATGGAGATGTCGGGCTTGCCGTAGGCGTAGTTGGTGTAGCCCATGGCGGCCACGAATCCGAAGCACGCAGACAACAGGGTGTTGACGGCGACGATCGAGATGCGCAGGTCGGTGGCGCCGAACGTCGAGCCCGGGTTGAAGCCCATCCACCCGAACACGAGGATGAGCGTGCCGATCACGACGTAGCCGATGTTGTGGCCCGGTATGGCGTTGGGGCTGCCGTCCTTGTTGAACTTGCCGATGCGGGGCCCGAGGATCATCGCCAGGGCAAGGGCCGCCCACCCCCCGGTGGCGTGCACAACGCCAGACCCGGCGAAGTCGACGGCGCCGTGGCCCCAGTGCAGCGAGCTGCCCAGGTGCGCCATCCAGCCGCCACCCCAGAGCCAGTTGCCGTAGATCGGGTAGATGACGGCGCCCATGGCCAGCTCGGCCAGGACGAAGCCGGCGAACGAGATCCGCTCGGCGATGGCGCCGATGATGATGTAGCCGGCCGTCTCCATGAACACGACCTGGAACAGGAACATGGCGATCACGCCGACGTCGTAGGTGCCGTGGCTCTGCAGGAAGAACCCGTGGGTGCCGATCAGGCCGGCGTTGCCGTGGCCGACGATGCCGTTCAGCGGCGCCAGGCCCCCCAGGTTGGCGACGGGGGCGACGCCGCCGAAGTGAAAGGCGAAGCCCACCGCGTAGTAGGCGATGAACGCGAGCGCGAACGCGGCGATGTTCATCATCATCATGTGGCCGGCGTTTTTCGCTCGTGTCAGCCCGGTCACGAGGAACGCGAAGCCCACCTGCATGAACAGCACCAGGTAGCCGGTGATCAGCAGCCACGTGAAGTTGATCGCCACGTGGAGGTGGCCGGCCTCGTTGGCGAGGGCATTGATGCCGACCTGCGACACCGGCACGTCCTTGACGTCAGCCTTCAACGTCCCCGCGCCTTGCTGCGAGGCGACGGTGTCCGCCGCCGTGCCGGTGTTGGCGCCGGTGGCGTCCCCCTGGTGGCCTGAGTAGTGCTGACCGACGATCACGAGAGCCGCGAACGTCAGGATCAACAGCGCGATGAACCGCTTCCCGTTCGACATGCCACGGACGGTAAGAACGGTTTGTTTCCGGGACCGCGCCGAACTGTAAAAGGCGTGTTACGAGGGGTCGCTATTTATGGATTCTTTACACCCGTCATTTACGCCGGGCTCAACTCCAGGTGGCGGCCCGGCTGGCGCACACCGCTCAGACGTGGGCCGAAACCGTCACCGCGTACATCGGCGGCGCTTCGTGCGATCAGTCGAGCAGCACCGATAGGCCTTATAGCTCTTCTCTAGGTCGCCATCGAGGATCTTTATGGTTCCTTGACATTTCCCATAAAGAGCGAGTCAAGCGGCCGCCGCTTCGGCGACCACGGTGCGGTCGCCGCCGCGGCGCTTGGCCTCGTACAGGGCGGCGTCGGCCCGGGCCACCAGCTCGTCGCCGGCGTCGCCCGGCTGCCAGCGGGCCAGGCCGGCGGAGAAGTGCACGCCGGTCGGCGTGGCCGCTCGCAGCCGTTCGAGAGCCTCGGTGGCGCGCGCCGGCTCGGTGTCGGGGAGGAGCACCGCGAACTCGTCGCCGCCGAAGCGGGTGAGGACGTCGGAGCCGCGGATGGCCCGTTGCCAGGCGTGTGCTGCCTGCTGCAGAAGCCGGTCTCCGGCCAGGTGGCCCTGTGCGTCGTTGAGGGCCTTGAAGTCGTCGAGGTCGATGAGCGCGACGCACAACGGGCGCTGGGCCCGGTCGGCGCGGGCCATCTCGCGGCGGATGAGCTCCTCCCACGCCCGCCGGTTGGCGAGCCCCGTGAGCGCGTCGGTGCGCGCCGAGCGCCGCACTTCGGCGTTGAGTGAGGCCACGACCGCGCCGGCGACGCCGGCCGTGCCGAGTACGAATAGCCACTGGCCCGGACCGGCCTGGTCGTGCTGGTAGGCCAACATCGCCGCGTAGGTGACGCCCACCCAGCCCAGGTGCACCAAGGCGACCTGCCACCGGAAGAAGTGGAAGGCGTACAGCGCCACCCAGACGTAGAGGATGGCGGTGGTGATGGAGCCCTCGTGGCCGTTGCCGAGGTACACCCCGGCGGTGATGAAGACGGTGCCCATGGCGAGTAACCCATGGATGGTCCAGGTGGGGAGCCGTCCCCGAGCCCGGAGCAGCAGCCCCGCGAACGGGTAGCCGCTCGCCGCCACCACAGCGATGGCCCGGTCGTTGCCGCCCTTCCAGTGCGGGACGGCCAGCGTGACCAGCGCCAGCGTGGCGCCGGCGAGAAAGAGGATGCCGAGGGCCAGCTCCATCTGGCGTTGGTCCCACAGGCGCTCGGGCGCGGCGTCGTGGTTCACGGTGTTCTGCTCACGGCGTCGCGCTCACAGCGTCCGGCCCCGGCGGCCCGGGCGGGTCAGGAACCACTGCGCCGTGAGCAACGCGGCGACGGCGGCGAAGCCGAACACGCTCAGCAACGCGTAGAACCCGCTGATCTCGCCGCTGCCGGTGCGCGGTGCGGCAGAGGGCGCGCCGCCGGACGCGGGGTTGGCCTCGGGTGTCGGCACCGTGAACAACGTGGTCGAGGGGGGGAGGCTGCTCGACGTCGTGGTGCGGCGCACCGTCGTCGTCGGCGGGGTCGGTTTTGGCGTGGTGCTCACGACCCCGCCGACCGGCGCGGTCGTGGGCGTGGGCGCCTGCGTGGTCGGAACGGTGGGCGGCGGCGGGGAGGTGGTGGGCGGCTCGATCTGCGCCCCGGCGGCCGTCGCCAGCCCGACCACCGCCGCGAAGGCGAACGCGGCGGCGAGCGCGACCCTGGTCACCGCGCCAGTGTGCCCTCGCAGGTCCCCAATGTGGCTACGGCCGTCGGCCGAGAGCGGCCAGCAGCCGGGTCTGGAGGTCGGCGTCCACCGACGCCGTGACGTCGGTGTGGAACGCACCGCTGGCGCGCAGCCCCTCGGCCTGGGGCTCGACCACCGCCCAGCACGCGCTCACGAGGTCGGGGTCGAGGGCCGTGTCCTGGCCTGTGCCCTTGGCGAGATCCCAGCCGTGGATCAGCACGTCGACCAGTCGGTGGCCGGCGTAGACCGCACCGGGGACGGGGCCATAGGACACGGCGCACGGTGCCTCCATGACCCCGGGTGCCCGGAACGCGGCCGCGGCGGCGGCCGCCGATGCGTCGTACGCGGCAGATGGGTCGTCGCCGAGCACGTCGCCGTCGAGACGGTCGCCGACGTCCTCGATCGACTTGCCACTGGTGAGCTCCTGGGCCCACCAGTTGCCGCTCACGACGTGGTTGAGGAGCGTGCGCACGTCCCAGCCTTCGCACGGCGTGTCGTTGCCGAACTGGTCGGGCGTCACCGCCGCCACCAGAAGGCCGGTGGCCGCGAGCGCCTTGGCGTGCAGTTCGGGAAGGTCGAGACCGGCACCGGGAATGCTCATGCGCGCCATCTCAGGCCTCATCGGCGCCCTCGTCAAGCGTCGCGACCCCGTGGCTAGGGTGACCGCACGATGGTTTCGGCTCGCCGCCGCCGGCGCCGACGTCCCCGCTGGCTGTTTCTTCTCCTCCTACTGACTGTGGTGGTGCTCGCGGTCAACGCCGCCGCGTCCAGCCGGTCACACGGCCCGGCCAAGCGACTGGCGAACCTCACCTACCTCGATACCATGCGTCCCGAGATCGAGCGCTCCACCCAGGACGGAGCCGACCTCGCCGATGTGCAGCAGCAGGCGGCCAAGCTCGGTCGCGAGGCCGTGTCCAAGCGTCTGGCCCAGATCGCCAAGGACGCGGCGGCGGTGCTGCGGGCCGTGCAGGCAGCCAACCCTCCACCGGAGATGCGGACGCCCCACAGCCTGTTGCTGTCGACGATGTACATCCGCTCGATGCAGGCCTCCGCCATGCAGGATGCGTTGGTGGCTGCGCTGGGGACGGCGCCCGCTCCCGGCGTCGTGTCGAAGATGGTCGGCATCGGCTCCGACCTCATCACCGCCGACCGCACCTACGCGGTGTTCCTGCGCGCCCTCCCCAAGTTGCAGGTGGGTACGTCGCGCCTGCTCCCCCCGTCGCGATGGATCGCCGACCCGGACGGGTGGACGGCGCCGAGCCTCGGCGTGTTCGTGCAGAGCCTGCGCGCCGCCACGACGGTCACACCCGTCGACGACGTCGCGGTCGTGCTCGTGACCATCGACCCCGCCGCCGTCGGCTCCGACAACGGGTCGTTGTTGCTGCCGCCGACCAAGACACTGCACATGCAGATCGTCGTCGGCGATGTCGGCAACGCGGTTGAGAAGCACGTACCGGTGATAGCCACGCTCACGACGTCGACGGGCCAATCGGAGAGCGTGCACGACGCCGTCGACCTGGCACCCGGCCAGCGGTCGACGGTGCTCCTCGGTGGGCTCAAGACGACGCCCGACGACCGTTCCACGCTGACCGTCGCCGTCGGCCCTGTGCCGGGCGAAACAGCGACCGCCGACAACACCAAGATCATCCCGCTGCTCGTGCGCGGGACGTAGCTATCCGGCCTCGTCCCCGTCGGGCGGCGCGACGGGCGCGCGCAGGTGCCACGCCTCCTCGGCCTTGCGCACGACCTCGCGCAGAGGGCGGCCGGTGCGACTGGCCGCGCGCGCCGCGTCGTCGTGCTCGACCTTCACCCTGCCCTCGCTCACCTTGACGCGGACCGGCAGGCCGGCGACCTCCACCTCCTCCATGGTGCGGGCGGCCGGCCACCGCTCCAGGGTGTGGCTGCGCACACCCAGCGACCCCGTCTCCGCTATGAGCACGCGGCTCAGCTGCTCGACCAGGGCGGGGTCGGCCAGGGCGCTGACGGTGTGCGCGGGCCGGCCTTTCTTCATCACGATGGGCGTGACCCACGCGTCGTGGGCGCCCGCGGCCATGAGCTGGGCCAGCGTGTGGGCGAGCGTCTCGCCCGTGGCGTCGTCGACGTTCACCTCGAGCAACGCGACCGGCTGGCCCGGTCGCGTCTCGTCGGCCGTCGGCGTGCCGAGCACGACCTGGGTGACGTTGGGCAGGCCGTCGACGTCGCGCTCGCCCGCGCCGTAGCCGGTGGCCTGGATCACCATCGGCGGTAGCGGGCCGTAGCCGGATGCATTGGCGGCGAGGAGGGCAGCGCCGGTCGGCGTCGTCAGCTCGACCATCGTCTCGCGCCCGTAGGTGGGCACGCCCCGCAGCAGCTCCACGACGGCCGGCGCCGGGTTGGGCAGCATGCCGTGCGCACTGCGCACCATCCCCGTGCCGGTGGCGACGGGGCTGGCGGTGACCTCGTCGACGCCGAGCAGCTCGAGCGCCGCGCACGTGCCGACGATGTCGATGATGGCGTCGACGCCGCCGACCTCGTGGAAGTGGACCTGCGCCGTGGGCCGCCGGTGGATGCCCGCCTCCACCTCGGCCAGGGCGGTGAACGTGGCGAGGGCGCGGTCGCGGATGCGGTCGGGCAGGCGGCCCTCCTCGATCACGCCGCAGATGTGGGCGAAGGTGCGCACCACGCCGGTCTCCTCCACCTTCACCTG
>Ga0070741_10015580_pt1 | contig 12847 bp, 9 predicted proteins | sample Coa_R1_4_FD_66440 | JGI IMG/M metagenome (GOLD analysis project Ga0070741, IMG submission 66440) | Surface soil microbial communities from Centralia Pennsylvania, which are recovering from an underground coalmine fire - Coalmine... | ecosystem: Environmental > Terrestrial > Soil > Unclassified ...
ACAGTGTATTTTGACGCGAATTCTGCTCCAGTCACCTCGACACGATAACCGGCAGCCGATGCACGGCGCAATCGCGGCGAAGATCCTGTGGCGTGAGGGCATGCATTTAGCCCAGCACCACTTCCAATCGCAAAGCCGCTACGTGGAGGACTGCATCGCCACGGCGCTTTCGCAGTCTTTTTTCACGCCATATGGCGTAGCGGGCTGCGAGCTGGACCGGGACGCCCTCAGAAATGGCACCGCCGCCCTGATCTTCGCCCGGGGCCTCATGCCCGACGGTACGCCCTTTCAGATGCCGGACGGCGACCCGCTGCCACCGCCTCGCGATATCCGCGACACCTTTTCGCCGGCGACGGACAGCCACAAGCTGCTCTTGACGCTGCCGGCCTATAAGCCGAATAGCGCGAACCTGGCCGCCGACAACAATGGGGCGCGGTTTCGGCCCATTTCGACCGTCCAGCGCGACGACCTCACCGGAACCGACGAGAAATCCGTCACGCTCGCCGGTCGAAATTTCCGATTGATCCTGGATAGCGAGGCCGGCGAGGACGCGATAGCGCTCCCGGTGGCACTCGTCCGCCGGGACGGTAAGGGTGGATTCCAGTACGACACCGACTACATCCCGCCTTCCTTGCAGATCGGCTCATGCGAGCCGCTGGCCGCGCTCGTCCAGCGCATCGTGGACGTGCTCGACTCGCGGGGCGATGCCATTGCGTCGAACCGCGGCTCCGCCGGCCCCGCGGAGTTCGCCTCCCGCGAGGTCGCGAACTTCTGGCTGCTGCACGCCATTCGGTCGGCGGTCGCCGTGCTTCGGCATCAGGCGGCCGCGCGGCGCATCCATCCCGAGCAGGTCTACGTCGAGCTCGCCCGACTCTCCGGCGCGCTCTGCACGTTCGCCCTGGAATCCCACCCGCGCGATCTGCCGCTGTACAATCACGAGGATCTGGCGGGCTGTCTCGGACAGCTGCATGACCACATCCGCGCGCATCTCGAGCTGATCGTTCCGAATTCGCTCGTGACGGTCCCGCTGGCGCTAACCGGACCATCCCTGCACACGGGCGCCATTCCCGATCGACGGGCGTTCGAGGACGCCTCTTGGATCCTCGGCATCCGGGCCGACATCGGCGCCGCGGACCTCATCGGACGCGTGCCGCGACTCGTCAAAATGTGCTCGGCCAAGTTCACCATGGAGTTGGTGAAGCGGCAGTTTCCAGGCCTCACGCTGACACATCTGCCGGTGCCACCGTCGCCCATCGTGCCACGCGGGGAAATGCAATACTTCTCCGTGACGCGATCCGGGCCCTGCTGGGATACGTTGCGCCAGACGAACGAAGCGGGCGTCTATGTGCCCGACGCACTGCCAAACGCCTCGGTCGAGCTCTCGATCATCCTAGGGTCGCCATGATGCGTGGAGGATCGACATGATGCACGGACGATTGGCGCTGACGCTACAAGAAGTCATGACGGCGACCGTGCGCCTACGCGCGCAACGTCAAGTCGCCGCGGATGCAGCGTCATTCAGGGAACATATCCGTCATCTGCTCGGAATCGCGGAACGCGAAGCGCTGGACTCGGGATACGCGGGTGAAGACGTTCGCCTCGCACTGTTCGCTGTTGTCGCGTTCCTCGATGAATCGGTGCTCAACTCGGCCAATCCCATGTTCGCCGACTGGCCGCGAAGACCGCTACAAGATGAGTTGTTCGGTGGCAACGTCGGTGGGGAGGCGTTCTTTCAGCAGGTGCGACAGTTGCTGGTGCGACAAGACTCTGAGCAACTCGCTGACCTGCTCGAGATCTATCAGCTCTGCATGCTGCTCGGATTCCACGGCCGCTACAGCGCGACGGAAAGCAGCGACATGCAGTCGCTCATCGCACAGGTCGGCTCGAAGATTCGGCGCGCCAGAGGTCTCGTCGGACGAGACAGCAACGTGGAGCTGTCACCGTCATGGCGCCCGCCGAAAGATGTCATTCCCGCGCGCGCCACCGATCCCTGGGTACGGCGACTGAGCTTCACGGCGGCGATCACCGCCGTGATTGCCGTGGCCCTGTTCGTCGTGTACGTCGTGGTCCTCAAAGCCGGCGAGCTCAAAGCGTGATCAAAGCGCGAACGCTCTGGATCAGCACCATTGTCGGGCTCCTGATCTATCTGATAGTCGCGTGGGGGCTTGGCTTCCTGCTCAAGCTCAGGGGCTCCGACTTGATCATGCTCGGCGGCGGCCTGTCGCTCCTGGGCATCGCCGCGGCCGCGCTGCTCCTCTGGTTTCTGCTGCCGAAAACCATGGCGCAGCCAGGGGCGGGATCCGCCGAGGATCTCGACGGCGTCGTCGCGGCCGCGCGGGCGCATCTGGCCGCCTCGCCGATGGCGAAGCGCGCCGACATGAATCGGTTGCCGATGGTGGTCGTGCTCGGCCCCAGCGGCTCAGCGAAGACCACGACGGTCGTCAGATCTGGCTTGGAGCCGGAGTTGCTGGCGGGCGCGGTCTACCGTGGTGATGCCGTCGTTCCGACGACGACCGCGAATCTCTGGTATGGCGCCGGCACCGTTTTCTTCGACGTTGGCGGCACGACCGTCGCTGATCCGGCCTCATGGGCAAAGGTCACCGACCACGCCACACCGAGGACGTGGGGAGCCGCATTCACCGGTCGCGCGCAAGCACCGCGCGCGGCGCTCGTGTGTGTGTCGTGCGAGGAGATTATTAAACCCGGCGCATCACCCAGCGCGATCGCGAGACCCTTGGCCGAGCGATTGGCGGCGCTGGCGAAGAAGCTCGGCGTAAAGCTTCCGGTCTACGTGGTGTTCACGAAGGCCGACCGGCTGCCGTACTTCGCCGACTACGTGCGGAATTTCTCGGTTGACGAAGTGCGCGAGCCGCTGGGCGCCACGCTGCCAGCGGACAATGGCGTCGTCGGATCGTACGCCGATCGCATGAGCCCGCGCCTCAACGGCGAGTTCCAGACACTGTTCCAGTCGCTGGCCGCGCGCCGCGTCGAATTGCTGCCGCGCGAGCACGGCAACGAGTACAAGCCGGGCGCGTACGAATTCCCGCGCGAATTCAGAAAACTCGGCGCGCCCATCGTCGAATTCCTGCTCGAGCTGTGCAAACCGAGCGCGTTGCAGGTGAACCCGTTCTTGCGCGGATTCTATTTCACCGGCGTGCAGGCGGTCGTCATCCAAGACGTCGCGCCGGCCGCCGTGCCCGCACAAGCAGCCTCGCAGCCGGCGCTCGCGGCAAACGCGACGAACGTCTTTGCGCGACAAGCGGCGGCCGCCGCGGCCGCTCCGGCGGCCCAAGCCCGGGGCGCGCGACGCGTGCCCCGATGGGTGTTCCTCGATCGGATCGTGCGGGACATCGTGTTGGCCGACGATGCCGCGATGGCCGCGACACGCACCGGCGCTCGGATTGATGTGCTGCGTCGCACGGCACTCGCGTTAGCGACGATCGCCTGCCTCGTGCTGGCCATTGGGTGGACCGTCTCATTTTCGGCGAACAAGTCGCTCGAGACCGAAGCTCGCGATGCCGCACGGACCGTGGCCGCGCTGCCGCAAGTCGGTTCGGACCTGGCGAGCGTCGATGCACTGGCGCGACTCGACACGCTTGGCGAAATCCTCACGCAATTGAGCGAGTACGAACACGACGGTGCGCCTGTGCACCTCAAGTGGGGGCTGTACATCGGGGGATCGCTTTATCCAGCCGTCCGTCAAGCGTACTTCGATGGGTTCTCGCGCATCATGTTCGATGGGACGAGAACCAACCTCGCCGCGTTCCTCCGGAACCTGCCCGCCGCACCCCGGCCCACGGACGATTATGCGACGGTGTACAACAGCCTCGAAGCGTACTTGATCACCACCAGCGAATGGAAACGCAGCACGTCCGACTTCCTGACGCCCGTGTTGATGGCCACGTGGTTGTCGGGACGCACCGTGGATTCGACACGGTCGCAATTGGCTCGGCGACAGTTTGATCGGTACGCGGCCGAATTAGCGCTGGGGAATCCGTACACCGGCGGCGGCGATCTCACCGTCGTCTCGCACAGCAGAGCGTTCCTGTCTCAGTTCGCCGTCGCCGATCAGATCTACCAGTTCCGTGTCATCGAAGCCTCACGCGTGATCCCGGGCGTGCAGTTCAACAAGCTCTTCCCGGGATCCGCCGGCGCGGTCGTCGACAACTATGCCGTGCCTGGCGCGTTCACGGCGGCGGGTTGGGCGTCGATGCAGAACTCGATCAACAACGTCGACAAGTTGCTCGCGGGCGATGCCTGGGTGCTCGGCAACGACACGTCGGCGCGAGTAGACCGCAACAAGCTGCGCGCCGATCTCAAGGCCCGCTACACGGCCGATTATGTGAAGCAGTGGCGGACGTTCTTGAGCTCCGCATCCGTCCTGCATTTCGACGGGTTGTCCGATGCGTCGAAGAAGTTGCTGCTCCTCGGTGGCAACCAGTCGCCGCTGCTGCAGCTGCTGGAGACGACGGCGCAGAACACGAACATCGATACCGGCATCGCCGGCATATTCCAGCCGGCCGCCGTCGTCACACCGCCGGGCACCGCCGACAAACTCGTCGGCGACAAGAACGCGCCATACATCAACGGGCTCCTGGCGCTGCAGAACAACGTGCAGACCGCCGCCGCGGCGCCGCCGGGACAAAACGGTCCCGCCGTCGACCAAGCGCGTCAAAGCATCGGCCCCGCGAGCCTGGCCGCAACGCAGATCGCGCAGGGATTCCGAGTGGGCGGCGATGCCGCTGTCGCGGGGACGGTGCAGCGGCTCCTCCAGTCGCCGATCGACTACGCAAACTCGCTTCTCCGCGTCGTCGGCAAAGGACCGGCCAACGGCGCCGGCGCCTCGTTCTGCTCGATCGCCAAGCCCGTGCTTGGCAAATTCCCGTTCACGCCATCGAGCCCGACGCAGGCGACGGCCGCCGAGGTGGCGTCGATCTTCGCGCCGCAGACGGGCGCCCTGTGGAAGATGTATGACGGCTCGCTGCAGTCGCTCCTGATCAAACAGGGCAACGAATACGCGCAGGCGCCGACCTCCGCGGTGCAGATCTCGCCGGCGTTCATCTCGTTCTTCAATCGGGCGGCGGCCGTCTCCGCGGCGTTCTTCAAGCCCGGCAGCACGACGCCGGAGCTCGACATGACCCTGCGGCCGATCGCGATTCCCGATGCATTGCCGACCGTGACCGTGATCATCGACGATGCCACGGTCCAGTTCACGAAGCGCAACCCGGGACCGTCGCCGTTCGTGCTCAAGCCTGGCGCGGGACGGACCGCGCGTGTCACGGCCGTCGTGAACAACCAGACACTGACGTTGGCCGAGGCATCCGGACCGTGGGCTGGGTTCCAGCTGCTGCAGCAGGCGGACGCGTGGCGGACGGTGGGCACGTCACCCAACTTCGACTGGGCGCTGCACTCGGGGCCGGGTACCGTCGCGCAACTGCCGAACGGCACCCCGATCAAGTTCACCTTCGAGCTGTCGGCCGGCGATGCGCCGGCGATCATGAAGCCCGGCTACTTCTCGGGCTTCACTTGCGTACCGGTGGTCGCGCCTTAAGCGCGACCTTCGGATGCCTCACGACGCGAGACGGTGGAAGGAACGACGGTCCAGGCTGCGCGACCATGAGCGTCGGTGTATCGGTTGCGAGGGTTACGATGCCGCCGTCGCCCAACTGACCGTTGCTGTCGTATCCGAAGCACTGGACCGCGCCGCTCGTGATATAGCACGCGGACTGTGAGGTCGCTCCCACCGTGAACTCGGTGAACAATGCACCGGAGCCAATGACCGCCGTCGGCACCGTAACGATGGTGTTCCCCATCGTGCCAATGCCGATCTGACCGTAGTTGTTGTAGCCCCAGCAGTAATCAGCGTTCGACGCTATTCCGCAGACCGAGTTCACGCCGGTACTGATGGAGGTCCACGTGTTAGGCAAGAGAGTGGGAGTCAGTATTGGGGTCCCCACCCCGTCGTTGCCGACTTCGCCGAGCGTGTTGTCTCCCCAGCAATAGCCGTTGCCGGCGTTGTCGACCGCGCAGGTCGTGCCGTTACCCGCCGACACGCTGCTGACGGTCGCGGGACCACCAGCTGGGGTCAACACCTGGGATGGCTGGAACGTCGAATACGGGCTGCCCGAGTATCCGTTGCCCAGTTGACCAAAGTTGTTGGCGCCCGCGCAATAGAGATTGGCGGACACGCTCAGGTTGGTGATGCCGCACGTGTAATTGTTGCCGGCGCTGACGGCGACGAAATTCTGGTAGGTGATGACCGGAGTAGTCTGCGCTGTCCCGGTCGGGAGGTTATTGCCGAACTCACCGACCGTGTTGTCGCCCCAGCAATCGAGGTAGTTCGCGCCCGCGAGCGGCGGCACGCCCTCAATGGCGCACGTATGGTTCGCGCCGAGCGAGATCTGGCCGTAGGTCTTCCCGGTAACCACGGTCGGTGTGGGAATCGTCGTGGCGCTGCTGCCGACACCGACTTGCCCGCGGTTATTACTGCCCCAGCAGTACGTCGCACCGCTCTGGGTCAGCGCGCACGCGTGGGCCGCGCCTGCCTCGACATCAATGATCGGATCCGACGGCGAATTCGGGACCAGGGCGCGGACCGGAATCTTGATGGCAAGGTCATTCGCCCCGCCACCATCGCCGAGCTCGCCTAATCCGCTGCCACCCCAACAGTACACCATCGAGGTGGTCGTGAGACCGCAGCCAAACGCCGCGCCCAGAACGACCTTCTGGTAAGTCACGGCCGAGGACACCTCAATGACCAGCGTGTCGGGTTTCGACGCACCCGCCATGGTGAAGCTCATCCTCGCCGTGTCGGTCCCGAGGTGGAGCGAGGCCGTATTGGGTTGCAGCGCCACTGTATCAGGTCCGACACCGATCACGTTCAACCAATTGGCGTCCGCCCCGGTGTAGACAACGCTCCCGTTCTCCGTGATCGTGCCGAGCGAACCACCGGTGCCCGTATTCCGGGCAAAGGCAGTCACCTCGTTGGCGAGCGCGCCGCTATACGCATACTGAGAGAACTGAACCGGGTTCGGCGAGAACGACAGCGCCGGTGCCGCCGCGGTAATGGTGTAGGCGACCTGGAAGGCGGCCGAGCGGTTGCCGTCGCCAGAAACCGTGACCGTCGCGGTGTAGGTGCCCGCGGCGAGCGATGTCGTCGTCGGAACCACATCGACGGTTGCCGGCGTCGTGACTCCGGAGCCGGAGGTCTGCTTCCGGATCGTTTGTGCGTGGAATCCATTGGGCCGGTGCTTCACGCGCGAGCCGAACGAGCTATCGCTGACGTAGGCCACGAGCCATTGGTTCGCGGACGAGGGCGTGATCGTCGCCACGAGATTGGTGACGGTCGTCGTGTCGGATGACGCGACCGGCACGAGTCCGTTGACGGGGAGTGACCCGCCAGCAGTCGCCGAGAAGGTGACGGTGTTGTTGACGGCGCCGAGGCCGGGGAACGTGAGACCGCCGGTGGTGCCGCCAGTCGTGACGGTGATCGTCGCGAAGTCCGATTGCCCGCCGCTCGATGCGGTGACGGTCGTCTGACCGGCGGCGACACCGGTGACGGCCCCATTCTGATTCACCTTGGCGACGGTCGTATCGGCGCTCGTCCATCTGACAGTGGCGTTCGGCAGGTACGTCTCGCTCGGGCTGAACACGGAATCGTGGAGCACGGTGATGGCGCCCGGCGTCAGTGAGGCACTGTGCGGGAACACGTGGACCGCGCCGACGGCGACCAACGACGTGCTGTCGTGCACGGTCTGGCCCGGCGTGACGGTGATCGGCCCGATGCCGACGCTATCGACCTCCTGGCCGTTCTGCTCGAGCACGACACCCGCGAGCAATTCGCAGGTGGGACCCTGGATGTGCTGCGGATCGGCGAGGCAGCGGGTGACGTCGATCGTGAGCGGAAGGTCCTGTGAGCCGGCGGCGACCGTGATGCGACGGTCGAGCAGCATCACCGGAGTGACGCTTTCGGAATTCGGAGTTTGGTCGAGATAGACGACGGTCACATGGAGCGTGGATCCGCCGCTCACCTGAGCTTTCAAGTCGAAGCGAACGCCGTTGGTGCTGGCATCCGTGGGCGTGCGACCTTTGAGACAGGCAAAGAGCCCGGCCAGCACGATCAGCGCGAGTGGCGCCCTCCAACGCGTGGTCATCGTCATATCCGGAGCCGGAAGACGACGCCGCCGCCGAGGCTCGCCGCGCTTGGGTTGTGCGTTCCCATGTCGAGCTTTCCGTAGCCGCCCCGAATGAACGGCTCGAGGCGATAGGCGCCGAAATCGTGCGCGAGGCCGAGCGTCACGGTGCCGCCGACGATGCCGGCCGTGGCGAACGAATTGTCGATCGAGAGTCCGGTCTGATCGACGAACCCGAGACCGAAGGTCCAGCTCGTAAATTCACCCAGCGGCACGGCGCCCCGAAGGCCGGCATCCAGATAGTTGCCGCTCGTACCGGCGATCGCGGGGCCACCCTCATCGTACTTCGTTCGATAGCGATCGACCGCGTACAAGCTCAACTCGCGGAATCCCGGCGTCGCGAACGCCCACTGCCAGGTGGCTTGGAAGCTCGGTCCCAAGTGCACCTTCGCGGTGTACTTCGCGCCCCCGGAATCCGTCGTGGTCAGCGCATCGTGCTGGTAGACATTGCCCGTCAGTCCGAGCGTCATGTTGCTGGATCCGATATAGCCATCGGCGCCGAGCTCGAAGTGGGCGGTGTTGCCGGGTCGATAGTCGGGCGCCGCGGCAAAGGCGGCGTAGGCTTCGATCGGGACGTAGCTCCCGCGGAGCTCGTACGACCCGCCGATCGCCCATGACCAGCCGGCGATATGCTTGGCGAGCACGAGACCGACGACACCGCCGGGTCCGGTGCCGAGCGTGGCGTTCGGCAACTCGAGCGCCGGCGCGGCGAGAATGCGGAGCGCCTTGTACTGCTCCGCGCTGAGACTCGTGGTTCCCGTCGGTGCGTTGACGCCGAGCGTGAGGAGCACGTTATCGCCGACGACGCGCGCGACCATGCGCAGCTTGATGTCGGTGAGGCCGCTCAGCGTGTAGTGATCCGTGCGGAGCGCGGTATCGGGCGCCGCGAGGTCGACGCTGCCGGTCTGCCATGCGCCACTGGCATCGACAGTGATGCGATCACCAATGGGGATGGCGACGTCAATGGGGATCGAGAACTGCCATACGTGCGCGACCCGCACGCTGTCGCCGCCCAGCTGATCCGGCTGGACTGCGTTGGAGGACGAGAAGGTCCAGTAGTTGAACTGCGGCGTCGCGTCGCTGTTCGTCACGCCAGTCAGCCGCCCCTGCGCGCGCGCGATGGCCGGAAGCACCGTAGCCAGCAGTAGGAGCCGGCGCATCATGGCACATTGGTGATCGTCAGAATCACCGTCACAGGTTGCGGAAATGATGGATCGGCGGCGCCGCCGATGTGGTTCACGTCAGAGGGATCGGTGAGACTCGGATTCAAACCGTCGGCCGCGGTGAACGATGCACGAGAGAGCGATTCTTGGTCGCCACCTAATGCCTGCACGGCCTGAAGCCGTACCCGCGCACGAGAGAATGACGGATCGATGCGAACGGCTTGCGCATACTGCTGCGCGGCCGCTCCGTACTCACCCGCGGCCTCGTCACGAACGCCGCGTCCGTAGGCCAACAGCGCGGAAACGCGCTTCGTCGGCCGCTGCTCGATCGCGGTCCGCTCGGCGGGCGTCAGCGTCACACCCATCGCCTCCAACACGCGAAACGCCAGCTCCTTTTCGGCCGCGAGAATGTCCGCGGACGTGGCTCGAGACTGCACGGCGGGCGCGACGGAGGACGAGGCCACATCCGCGATCCGCATATCGACATTGATCTGTTTGCCGGCATCGGCCGATACGAGGCGCCCGATCAGGAGACGCCGCGCTTGCAGCAGACGGCCCACGCGAGGCGCGGTGGTCTGGTCGACCCGACCCGACGACACCATATGGAGCTCGCGCAGCATCGCATCGAGCCGAATCCGGTCGACGACGACGACCTGGTGACTCTGCGCCAGATCCGCCATTAAGAGATCGGGCAGCGCGTACGCGAGGGGACCCGCGATCGGGTCGCTCGAGTCGGCCGCGAGCGGCGCGACGCCGATGGTGTTCGATGGGATCGACGCGACGTTGATCCGTTGCTCGTTGGCGATGGCCTTGCGAGCGGCGCTATCGGCCGTGGCGCGCGCAGGCGACACGGAGGTGGTGGGGTGACAGGCGGCGAGAGTCCAGGCCAGCCCTGCGCACACGATCCAGTGCTTCAGACACTCCTCCTGGACGCTGTACCTGCAGCCAGCGCCAATGTACGGACGCTTAAACCGAAGTCAACCATAAAATGGGGTTTCGATCGTTGACCTGCATCGCCGCGGCCACCAGTGCGGAGACGATCGACAGCACCGCGACGACACGATCGTCGCGCGGTAACCAACGCCGCACGACCACCAGCGCGAACGGCAGTGAAACGATCGCGAAACGAGAAAAGGCCCATGCGCACGGCTGACAGTTCAACGTGACCAGGAAACACGACGAGCCCAGGGCGAAAAGATTCTCAGCCTGACGGCCGGTTTGTTCTTTGGCGAACACCACAAACGGCGCAACCAGCACCGTCACGATGGCGCCCGCAACCAACATCATACGAACCGGGCTCACCTCCTCGACAAAGAGCTGCCGCCAGACGGTTCCATCCCTGAGCTGGGGCTCATACCAATGGATGTTGCCGAGGGCATCGCCCGTAAGCGCGAGTGGCACGCAATACAGGGCGAATACGACGCCTCCGATACCAGCGCCTAGTGCAGCATCGCGCCATCGCCGTCGCATAAGGGTCGTCACCAGAACGGCACCCAGCGCAAACACACCAATGGGACGCACCGTGGTAGCAAGCGCCGCCCATAGGGCGGCTCGGATCCACTGATCGCGTCGGACACATAGGAATGCCGCCAGGGTGAGAGCCACAAACAGTGGCTCCGACCCGCCGAATGCCTCGCGCTGGATCCACTGCCAGCCCAAAGCCGTCATATAGACGGCGATCCACCCGCCCCACAGTCGATGAGCGAGCCAGGTGGCGACGCCGCCGGCGATGGCCGAGACGATGAGCAGAACGACCAGCATCGGCACGCCGGGCAGCAAGAACGAGAGCAGCACGGCCGCGTACGAGTAGCCCCAGAACTGACGCGCCGCGACCCCGGGCAACCGCCAGTGTCGAACCGCCTCGGCCGCTTCGGCGTAGCTCGACATATCCGGAAACTCACGAACACGAATCAGATAGATGTGGAACCCCGCGGCGGCGATCGCGAGCAGACTCGCGCCAATCAGAAAGGCTATCGCGTAAGGGACCGAAGGAGCCGGAGGGACCGAAGGCTCGCTAGATTGTTCCCGCATGCGCCGCCTCGTCTCCTACTTCGTGCGTGGGCTCGCCTTTGTCGCGCCGATCGCGATCACGGTGTACGTGTGCTACCGGATCTTCGACGCCTTCGCGAGCGTCGATCAGCTCCTGGGCCTGCGTTCCTTCCCGGGCCTGGGATTCCTGCTGACCCTCGCCTTCATCACGCTGGTCGGATTCCTCGGCTCGACCCTGCTGGCTCGCGGGGTCCTGAACGCCGTCGACTCCGCGATCGAGCGACTGCCGTTCGTCCGGCTCTTGTATTCGTCGACAAAGGATCTGCTCAACGCGTTCGTCGGCGAGAAGCGCCGGTTCGACACGCCGGTGCTCGTCCCCGCGCCCGAGGGCGGCATGGCGCGAGCGGTGGGATTCGTGACGCAAGAGTCGCTGTCCCGCTTCGGACTCACCGATCACGTCGCGGTCTATCTGCCGTTCTCGTACAGTCTCTCCGGTCGCCTGTACATCTACCCGGCGTCGGAGATCATTCGCATCACGGCGACGAGCGCCGAGGCCATGGCGTTCGTCGTCTCGGGTGGTGTCACTGAGTCAGCCCGCGGCGCGTGAGCTCGGCGCGGGCGAGCGGTTCTTGCGACGCGGCTTTGCGGAACCAGAGGACCGCCAGACTGTCGGATCGCATCGCGCCGCTCCCGTTCGCGTACATCATGCCCAGGCCGTACTCGCCCTGCGCGTTGCCGGCGTCCGCGCTCTTCTTGAATAGCTTGATGGCGGCCGCGCCATCGCGCTTGACACCGTCGCCGTTCGCGTAGGCCCACGCGAGATAATTGGTCGCGCGGATGTTGCCCTGATCCGCCGCCATGCGGAACCACTTGAACGCATCCGTGGTGCTGGCCGGAACCCCGTTCCCACGCTGATACATCATGCCGAGCGACAGCTCGGCATCGGGATCGCCGGCGGCAGCCGCGCGTTGGCAGACGGGCGCCGCGGTGGTCCACTCGCCGGCCAGCGCGCTCGACGAGCAGTCCCGGATGGCCTCCGCGAGGCCGATCGTGTCGCGAGGGTTGATGTGAGTCTTGCGACGCGCGGGCGCGGGCGCCGGCTTCTGAACCGCCGGAGGAGGCGGTGTCGGCGCAGGCGGGGGCGCCGCGGCGATTGTTGTTGTGTCAGGCGCTGGTGGCGGCTTAGCCGTATCAACAACTGGCGTTGGTGTCGGCGTCGTGTCTGGAGCAACGGCTACGGGGGCTGGCTCCGACTTCGGTCTCAGCGCCAGGACGACAAAGACGACGCCGATAACGAGGATGACGGCAATCGCGCCGAACACGGCCGCCTTTGGCAGCGGCCGACGCACGGGCACCGCTGCTCTCGGGGGTGGCGGCGCCGGCGGCGGTGGTGCCGCGATAATCGGGACAGTCGGTTCTGGAATAGGCGTCGTCGTCCGACGCTTCTGTGGCGGTGGCGTCGCCGAGGGCGGCAGGTGTCGCGATGGGACGGGGGGTGGCGGA
>Ga0070741_10015581_pt1 | contig 12844 bp, 10 predicted proteins | sample Coa_R1_4_FD_66440 | JGI IMG/M metagenome (GOLD analysis project Ga0070741, IMG submission 66440) | Surface soil microbial communities from Centralia Pennsylvania, which are recovering from an underground coalmine fire - Coalmine... | ecosystem: Environmental > Terrestrial > Soil > Unclassified ...
GAGGGGACGCGTGCCAGGCGCGCCGCCCAGCGCTTCGTGTGCGGCTTGGGTGAGCGCGCGGCTAGTGTCGAGGTATTCGCGAACGTTGGAGTTGTCCCAATCGGCAAAGTCAGCGATGAAATCGAGCAGCGCTCGACGTAACTCCAGCGCATCATCGAACTGCGTTGGTTTTTGCCGGGCTGCTTCGAATCGCGGCCGGCTCTCCGCGCTCAGAAGGTTTTGACGATCGCGTGAAGTCCACGCAAGCATTTCCCTGCGAGCAGCTTTGATAAATGAAGGCGGACACGGAGCATCCGTTTTTTCAGGAGCCGGATCAGGCCAGAGCGCGGCACAAATTACGGCGCGACAAGCTGCCAGTGGACGACGCGCCCACCAAATGTGCAGTGTAGAAATGTGACCGCGGCGAACTGATTTCTCACGGCGCGCATGAGCAGAGATGCGTTTGATAGGCAGGTCAACTTCGATCAGGCGTTTCGGGTATTGGATCATGTGGCGCAGGGTGTTCCTTCGAGTCAACGGGACGTTTCATCGACCTCTGTTTCAACCGGTAGTGCTCGACTTTCACAATCGGTTGCCAGTCAAGTTGTGCAGGGTCACGAAGGCTATTAAGGCTAGGCGTTGTGGAGCAATGCGTGACTACATAGAGCCAGTAATCGTCCTTCATACGCTGCGCAGTCTTGTACTCATTAACCGTTAAAGCAATTTCACCGGTCTCCGCGCGACCTTTTACTTCAATGAACCGAACATCGATCGCAGTTTTCGGGTCTTCAGGGTGCGGCCGGCGCGAGATAAGATCGAATCCACGATTCTCAGCTTCGACACTCTCTACAACACGACCCTCGGATTCCTCATGCTTGACGGCAAACTGGATTGCAATCCGCTCGATCTCTGGGTCGCTCACCATCGATGCAATTTTTGGCGAAAATCGGTCGGGATGCAGCAGGACGGCGGCCGAGCCGACGTGCTGAATATCGCCAATCATGCATTCGCGCTCACGTTCCAGTTCGGCACGCCGGCGTTCAAGTCTCTCATTCAACTCGTCAATTCTGTCTTCGACTTGCTTCATGTTTGCTGCGATAAGGGGCGCATTTTCGTCACTGCTCTGTTGTTCGTGCAGTTCGGCCAGGCGTAGATTTTGGCGGCGAATCAACTCGTCGAGACTGATCTCTAAATGTTTCGAAATTACATCGATCTCGCGCAGCCGCTCCGTCCGCGTCTCTTCGAGAAATGGACTTAACGCTTCGGAAACGAGAAACTTCTCTGCAGACGGTAAATCGAGATTTTCAGGAACTGCTTTCGTGCCGCTGGGCGCAACCGAAAGTTCGTGTAGAATTGTCGGCTGTTTAATTGCGCGAGTGCCATCAGAAAAGTTCTGTACGACAAACACTCTGCGATGAAGTTGTCGATTGCTGCCATCGCGAATGGAGGCGGCGAAGAAATCAAGTCGATAGGGAACTCGTGTGTGGAGATCATAGAAGACACTGCCTTTCTCTAAGTCACGACGCACCTGTTCCGTCACATCCTCCCGCACAGATTCAAACAATGGGTGTCCGGGTGTCACCCACTCGACAGTTGGATCTTTCGCAAGCAGCGCCTTATCAAACGCGATCGTCTTGTAATCGCGACCGAGTTTTCCAAATCGCGGCTCAAGACGCTCTCCAATTTGCCACAGACGCTTTGGAACCTTGCCGATACGGTATACGTGAGAATCACTTCTAGTTTGCACTGGTTTTAAATCAGCCAGTGCCGCGGACTGCAGGAAGAAATCTTCAATGACCTCTGGAACGAGTCGGCGCTCTTTGGCCTCAATTGATTTACCAACAATGACAGAAAGGTTGAGATCCTTTTTCGCTAGGCCTTCGAGTGTTGAGTTCGTGATGCGTCGGAAATGCTCGGTATCAACTTGTGTCACAATGCGCTCTTTGATGAGCTGCTCTGTCATCTGGTTGCCGGCGTACATATCGCGGATCATGCGCTCGAGCAGGTTTGCCGGAAATACCTCCCCTAACACATTGAAGACCTTACCCGTTCGTTCAGGATCGAGGTCTTTCTCAATTTCACGCACACGTTCGAAAAGTTTCTCCAAAACGCGACCTTCTCGTGTATTAACCGAAACGAAGTTTAAGATTAGGCAATTGTGTTCTTGACCGTATCGATGGATGCGGCCCATCCGTTGCTCCAATCGAACCGGATTCCACGGAATGTCGTAGTTGATCATGAACCAGCAAAACTGGAGGTTGATACCCTCTCCGGCGGCTTCAGTGGCAACCATCACCTGACACGCTTCACGAAACTCGCGCTCCGCAAAGATTCGGGTGCCCGGCGTGTTGCGGTCTCCGACCTTCATTCCGCCATGGATCTGCGTTACCGACAGACCCCACTCGACGAGCTTGCCTAGTGGCCGGCCTTCCTTCCCGTCACCCGCCAAGTAGTCGAGCGTGTCCTTATGCTCAGTGAAAATGAGCAGCTTCATTTTCGAATCGGCGAAGAGACCCTGGTGCGTCAACACCTCCTTCAGCTTCAAGAGCTTCGTTTCGACTTCACTTTTCTCTAGCTCACAAGCCTGTCGAATAAGTTTTTCCAGATCGATGATTTCCGATTTCAGTGAGGCTGGGTCGTAAGAGGCAACTAATCCTTCCAATTGATTGATGATGGTTTGCTGTTCTTCGTCAGGAAGATCATCGAAATCATCCGGCAGCCGGCTGTCAATCTGCTGCTGTCTATAGCCTTCGGGATCAGCGAGTATTTTCTCTCGCTTATCTTTCATGCGTTGAAGACTTCGACGGACGGCGTAGATGCTCGACGCGAATCGGCGTTGCAACATCGCCATAGTGAAAACAAGAGCGCGACCTCGTGCAGAGCCTTCAGCAGCCGCTTTGATAGATTGATCTTCGACAAAACGGGTCAGCGCGTCATAAAACTCCAATTCCGCCGGTGTAATCTCAAAGGGAGTGGTCTGTACGATGCGCTTCGTAAACAGCGCCTTCACTACCCCTGTGTCGGGGTCTGGAAATGAAACGAGGGCTTCCTTCACGCGTCGTAAATAAAAAGGCGCATCTTGCCGTTTCATCGCTTCTTCCAGGCTTTTCACATCGCCGTAGACATCTCGGTCGAGCAGTTCGAGAAAAAGACAGAAGTGAGTAGGATCGCCCTTGTGAGGAGTTGCAGTCATGAGCAGATAGTGATCCGTCATACCGGACAGCGACTCCCCAAGCTCATAAGCCAACGTCTTCTTGTCGCGAGTGGCTGCGCTCATTTTGTGTGCCTCATCAACGATGATCAGGTCCCATGTGCTACGAAGCAGGCTCTCTTTCGCGTCTTCAATGCGAGACACCCATGAGACTGACGTAATTACTTGGTTCTTCTCCTGCCACGGGTTCGAGCCATAATTCGCTCTGAGGACATCTCCACGAATTACTTCGAAGTTCTCGCGAAATTTGTCCTTCAATTCGCGTTGCCATTGAAACGAGAGGCTTGCAGGCGTCACGATAAGCGTTCTCTTCACGAGCCCACGAATCTTCAGCTCTTTTAGAAGTAGGCCCGCCATGATTGTCTTGCCCGCGCCGGGATCGTCAGCGAGCAGAAATCGAATACGCGCAAGCTTTAGGAAATAATCATAAACTGCCTCCAGTTGATGTGGCAGTGGGTCGACACGCGCGATCGACAAAGCAAAATACGGGTCGTATTCGAACGCGAGGCCGAGTCGTAGTGCCTCAATTCCGAGTCGGAACCGCTGCGGGTCACCGTCGAACGAACACATTTCCGATGATGCTTCGAGCGCAGCGATCTGCTCTGAATTGAGAATCGGCTCGTAAACCCGACTCGTATTCAAACCTTTTCCGATCAACTTCAGCGAATCGCCGATCGGCACGACTACCAAAATTTGCACCGGCTCGGGAAATATCGCGCCGCGGACAACGCGATTCGGAGCCAAATCAGCGGCGGTCATAGTCAGGAATGAGCTGAAGACCTACGCAACCTGACCGAATCTGGCAAGACATAATGGGTGGCGAAATGTCGCCATAAGGCATTCACTAAACGCGAAATTAAAAATTTCCGGTTGTTTGTGTCCTCTCGTCGCTGTGACGAATACGCGGCCGTCACAAAGGGAGAAAGGCATAATTGCGCGCGAGCCTGCGACGCGATGTGCAATCACCAACACGCCCGCCAGCTCACAGAATAGGTCTAAACTCGGTGCTTTTACATCGGGGGCATCTAGCAGCGGTTTCCAATGAAACAGGCCTCGTAAAATGCTTTATATACCGACACGATTTGCATACCCATCGCATCGAACGTTCCTCCTGCAACGGCTCGATTTGGTTTAGCGCTTTCATTGCTGTGTCTCGAATTGCTTCAAAGGCTGCTTTCAGTGGCTTGAGCGTCGAGTCCATAGATTCAGTTCCATTTGTTGAGGTTTTCCATTTAACTTGCGAGACATACACGCCCAAAGACGAAGTAAAAGCGTTTTCATGTTCACTCGAACATATATGGTGGGAAAACGGTGTCTAGGATAAAAACACGCCACGAACCGCGCTTTCGCACCTCCGGGCTGACTTACCGGGGTGGGATGCGTTTTCCTATGATTCTAGGGATTCGCGGATTCGGCTCGTGGTTTGTCTCGTGAAAAATCACTTCCCGCAGTTCGCGCATGTCCATTAGCTGGCCGCATTTTGGGCAACGGTAGAAATGGCTGTTCCAGCTTGCTCGCTCTGAGCGTTTCATTTCTCACCAAAGCTTCCAGTTCCAGAAAACCCGTCAACAATTCATCTGCGCGCACAACGAACCGCTTTCCATCGTCGCGATGCGCGTCAACAACCCAGGTTGTCTGCCCGTCACAATTCAGAGTTGAAACCCAGCCCAAGCTCCAACCGGCTTTTCTGAGATTGTCAGCGATGATTTCCCAATACTTCATCCAAGTTCAAGTTGACGATAAATTGCCGCCTGTAGTTCCAAAAATGCGGTTAGTCTTTCGCCCGCCAGAACTGTAAACCGCCAACCATCGCGAGAGTATCCGTCTGCAGTAAAAATTGCGCGGCCAGTTGAATCGGTTTCAGATGAGCAGCCCCAACTAAATCCGGCTTGGCTTAGCTTTTCCGCTATGGCTTCCCAATCCATGGAAACCCTATTCTATCTCGAAATCACATGTCACCGGCCAATGATCGGAAACGTCGGTCGGCGTAGCGAACGCTTTCGCGGCTTTGAAATTCTTTTCGAATAAATAATCGAACGTCGCATCCGGGTATCCGTGATTTGCAGGATGTGTTACTCGCTGCGAAAGCGGGAGTCCTTCAAAGGAATTTCGAAACCCCTGGCTCATTAGAAAGCTCAGCGTTTTCTCAGATGCGAACATCGCTTGGTCCTGGTTCGTATTAAAATCCCCTCCAACGATCAGGCGAGTTATCGTCGGGATTTTCGCTCCAATCATGTCCCGCACATGCAGCATCAATTGATCAACGGCTACTTCGCGTTTTCGAATGTTCTTAGCGGTCGCAGCTTGTCTGTCTCCGCCCGTAACCAAATTGCTCTTCAAATGCAGAGAGTAGACGCCGATGTCTGCGTTTTGAATCTTGAACCATGCAAACGCAAAGCCTCTAGGTGGGTCGATTCCTTCGACCGATTTCCATTGTTCCGCCCAAGCCGCCTGTGCTGGGAATCTCGAGAGAATCGCGACCTGTTGTCTGCCGACGCCACTTTGAAAAGGCTCCTTGAACGCTGAGCAAATTTCGACGTGATAGGACCCAAGTTCGATGGCATCCCCGAGCCGGCTACATGCATCGTAGTCACGTACTTCTTGGAGCAACAAGATGTCAGGGTGAAGCCGCTTCAAAACGCTAGCAGCATCCGTAATTCTATGATTTTGCTCCTCGGGAGACGTGTCATGGGACGAACCATTCGGGAACCATTCTAGGTTCCAAGTCGTACATCTGACCGTCGGAGCAGTGCTAGCTGCACTAAGCTGGCTTGCCAGCATCGCAACAACAACCGCGGCGAACCAGCGAGTCAATTTCAGTCTAGACATTCGGACTCACTTTTACCTAATCTCCCGCCGCTATGAAAACAAAAACAATTGTTGCGACGGCTCAATGAGTCCGGTCCCAAGCATCCCGTTCGGCGTCAGTCATCCGACCTTCATCGGATTGTTTATTTTGATCGGCCTATTAGCGGGCCTCAAAATTGTGGTCGACAAGTGGACCTTCGATAAACGGCGCGAGAAACGCCGCACCTATTACCGCGATACTTACCTCAGCTCAGACGATTGGAAGCGCAAACGGGCATTAGTTTTGAAGCGCGACAGCTACCGTTGTGTCCATTGCGGCGGCCGCGCCACGCAGGTGCACCATAAAAAGTATGCCCGCCGGAACATCGGTAAAGAGCCAATCGAATGGCTTGTGTCCGTGTGCAAGTCTTGTCACGAGCAGCAGCATCAGCGCGCATAGAGAATACTTATAGCTACGAGAGGTTTGCGTGCGCGTGCATGAAGAGCAAGCTGAGGGCCTTGCCAGGCGGGTTTAAAGGTGCAAATCACTCGTGAAAAATATCCGAGACTCTGCACCGCAGTCGATTCATGATATGCTCAAGCGTATCGATTGTGACATTCTGATCCATCATTTCTATACGCTGAAGCGTGGAATCTGACAGACCGATTTTGCGAGCGAATTGCTGGAACGTCTGACTACCACGTCGCCTTCTGAGGAATTCAGCCAACTGTTTGCGGAGCTTGTAGCGCACGTTCACAGGGTGCGCCGGTCTGCATCCCGCATGTGGGATAATAAGTGTTTACATCGGCCTCGTTTTTGGCGATAATTATGACATAGATCGACCCCCCGAAATGTCTGCTCCTAAATCAAGCTCACCAGCGGTAGCTACCTACGTGGAAAGCGATGGTGGTGTAGCTCTGGAATCTTCACCCAGCGCTAGGCTCTTGTTTAGCGCCCTGCTTTATCACGGCCCGGGATTCGAAGAGCAAGTCCAGTACTTCGGTGGCTCCAGCAAGTGCGGCGGCTACGATGTCCTTTGGTGTCACAGTGACTGGCTAGACGATACAGATACGTCTGCAGCTGCATGGTTACCAAAAGGCATTCTAACTGGACGTGCGCTATGGGAAGCCCTTCTCGCGGGATATTGGAATGCTGAGAAAACGGCTTATGAATCCGATGCGCCAAACTTCAACGAGATCACTCAAGATGGACAGAGTGCCCTTTCTTCTGACGAAGTGTGGGAAATAGTGGAGCGAATCTGGCCTTCTAAACAGATTAGCACATAGTCTGTGGCGATCGCGGATCTCATCTCACAGGCATTCGTGATCGGAGTTGGCACGCTCGAGGGTGCCACCGCGTCTTCAATGTTCCGATGAATAGCAGATTTGTCTCGCCTATTTTGGCCATTCTGTCGTTGTCGCTTTCAGCGTGCGAAAAGAAAACATTCTCGATCGTGACAGAACAGGCGTCCAACAAGTCTGGCGTTTTCACGGCGAAGAGTTCTTCGGGACTCATTCTTGCGACACCTATTTCTGCGGCAGCTATCGTGGCGAGCAATCCTGAGCTACCAAGCGAATCTCCTTCATCTACAACCCCACTAAAGCGGCTAACCTTGGTTCAGATCGCCGCAAAGATTAGCCCCAGTGTCGTAACACTCACAGCTTACAACTCAGAAGGGGAGAAGCTAAAAACAGGCACAGGCTTTTTCGTGCATCAATCAGGCATAATTGCCACAAACTGGCACGTAATCAGCGGAGCAAACAAGGTCACCGCGACAACATCGACTGGTGAAGTGTTACAAATTCCTATCGTTGGGCATTATGACTCGAAGCTGGACCTGGCTGTATGCTCCGTCGGCAAAAGCGAGCAGCGCAAGTTTCCTTCATTCACGATATACCGAAAGCAATTGCCTCCGATGGGCACCAGTATAGCTGTTCTCGGGAATCCGGAGGGCTTTGAGCAAAGTCTATCAGAAGGCGTTGTGTCCGCGGTCCGCCACGATGACGCGGGCACGTTGATTCAGATAACTGCGCCGATTTCCCCAGGTTCAAGCGGCTCTCCCGTGGTAGACAACACAGGCTCTCTCGTAGGAGTTGCCGGAGCAACATGGCGCGAAGGCCAAAATCTTAATTTTGCTCGCAGCGCTCTCGATTTAGCGTCGATCTGGCACGACCTACGACCACAAACATTTGCCGAAGTCGCGACTGACCGATTCAAGGCATTTTCGACCTCCGAGCCTGCGGAGGAGGTTTTGCGAGTATTCAAGACGAATAACCTGCGCGAAAAAATTCGCGTGGCGTTTGTGCTCCGTGAGGCTTTTCCTGATGTGGCGACCTCATATATATTCACTGGAGGAGCGCTTAGTGAGCTAAAGGATTATCAACACGCAATCGCGGAGCTTGAACAGGCGCGTCTCTTATCCCCTGAAGACCCGATTACCTGGCAGGGTCTAGGGGAAGTTTATGGAAAGCTAGGACAAACGCACCGAAGTCAAGAGTGCCTTAGGCGTGCTAAGCAGCTTCGCGACTCCGAGGCCAGGATGTCCAAGTCGTCTGGTGCAACAGCTGGTCAAGCTCGGGCTCGGCAACGCCATGAACCAGCCGCGCCAAGCTGGACGCCAAGCCTTTTTCCACCCTTGCCAAAATCTAGCCCACGTCCGTTCTCAAGTTTGTTCCCACCCCTACCTGCAGCACCAGATCGGTAATCTCGGGTTGCCCTGAAACACTGATTTCACCGCTCCAAAATTTGTCGGTTCGCAGGCTAGAACACCAATAAATTTTCCTACCCCCAGGTGGTAAGCCTTAAAATATAAGCCTTCCACACGAGGCATTTTCGCGGCTTTAGGCCTGACCACCTTCCGCGGGGTGCTACCCCCTTTGTTTTTTCCGAACATCTAGGCCAAAAAAGGCTTATATGTTACCACGCTCCTTTGTCACGACAGCCTTACGCGAAAGCAGGCCGTGGGGCAGTTCGCAGCGCTGAGCCCGGCCGACCAAACGCTAATGGCAACACCAAAGAAAGTCATTACAGTCCAACGTATTTGCCGTGTGAGGCTTGTATTGCTAACACGCAAGAACAGCTTCTGTTTAGGGGGCCCGTTCGTTAGGCGTGTGCACGAGAATGAGATTCGTTACCTTCCCTTTTGCCTTTTGCGGTCTTTCACCCACATTGCCCGCAAGTCAGGCTGCTGAGCTCTTGCAATCTTCACGGCTTCTCGGCAGGCGTCTATCCGAGTAGGTAGGTCAGGCAAATCGATTTGTAATTCTGGGTGAGACGCAATTAGATTCTCAAGATGAGCCAGGGAACGTGAATCTGAAGCATTGGCCTGAGTAGCCGCGACGAAAAGCTCAGCGGCTTCCTCAAAATTCCCCTTCGCTTCAAATGCGAGTCCGAGATTCTTGTAGGCGTTCGGGAGCCTGGGATTGATTTCGATGGCGCGACGCAGATAGGCAATGGCACCACCATAATCCGCGAGTTGGTGTAATGAGTAGCCAAGATTGTTGTGGATGAAATACCAAGTCTTGTTCTGGCACGGCTCCAATGCCAAAGCCTGACGGTAGAATCCAACGGCTCCCTGATAATCTCCGATCTTTTCCATGAAACCACCCAACGCCAGGTAATACGCTCCATGTTCCTCGGGATCATCCGAGAGCGCGATCAGCCGTTCGACACAGCGGAATGCCTTGTCATGGAGTTTTGCCTGCGAATAAAGTTTTGCGAGGTTGATTAGCGATTGCACACACTTTCCGTCTTTCTCCTGAAGCTGCTTAAGACAGCGCTCTTCAACCTCGTCAAAGGTAAGCGCTTCGCCTTGAGGTATGTCCGGCACGGAAAAGCGGAAGTCTAGATTTGAATCCATAGGTTTAATGATTTTCAGTGGTAGTATGGTTCATTATGTTATGTCGACTATTGAGGGAGAACTAACACTCGCCATTGAAAAAAAAATATAATAAAATAACGGTTTACTATTTGCGTTTACTATCTGTGTTTAAGTATTTGTGTTTAAGTATCTGGTATAGGTGGGACGTGGTCATCCAATGAAAGAGACGAAATCGTCCGTTCCAACGGTTTAGCTCGTCCGTTGTGATGGATAATTCTCTCCGACCCTTTTCTGCTGGCAATTGGCAATTCTGGCTCATCAACCAAGGCATACCAATTGGTGCGATCATAGCGCTTCTTGTTGAAGTTGTCCTTTAAGATTGCGCCCTGCTTCTGAAGGCTTGCCAGTGCACGCTTTATCTGCGACTCCGACAGGTAAGGAAAAAGTTCGCCAAATGCCCTGTGGGAGTTGTAAGTCCACGTCCTTTCCTTGTAAAAGTGTTTCCCGTTGGCTTTGTTCTTGGCTATCCAATACTTTAGGTTGTAAAGCAGGATAGCCTCCGTGACTCCATATTTTTTGGCATCACTCACCTTAAAGTGGTGCTCGAAGCTTTCGCGCAACAGTTGCAATATATCGTCTGGTCTCTTCATAACATGAAACGTTCTATTCTGTCGGCATTTTTGATTTCTGGCCGCGACTGATGTGCCGCATATTCGGAACCCGTCTGAATCGCATAGCCATCTCGTAATTTCCGTTCTTCGTTTTTAAAAGTCTTGGGATAGCACACATATCGAAATCAAGTGTTATGTCCTAGGACGAATCCGTCTTAATTCGTGTCTTTAAAAGATCATAATACCGTTTGTTCCTCGCCTTCCGCGTTTCGCCCTGGCATTTCAGGCACTTCCTTTGACCTGACTCTAGAAAGTTCTCACACCCAGGGCATCTTTTTCGGCGCTTTTTTCTGTCAGATTTCAGCTCGTAGTCATATACAAAGTCACCATCCGGGGAGCGTATGATCTTCCAAATCACTTTTTCATTTGGATAGTGCTCGACCTCCCCGACAACGTTATAGTTCTTTCCCGTGCTAGGCGGCGGATATGTAACGATGCGACTCGATTGACGGGCGGTGCCCAGGCTCTTGTTGGAGCGCAGCGTCACAGTCGGTTTTAACATTATCATTGCTGCCAGCCCCCCAGAAATCGTTCCAGCTCCGAAATGGGAATCAACATGTGGCGCAGTGCGCGGTTAGGTTTGATAAGTCCCCGTTTAATCAATCTTCGAATAGAGTTGCTCGACACGCCTAAGTAGTTTGCGGCTTGTTTTAGCTTGAGAGCCCGTGGGTTTACTGCTGAGCAGTTGGGATTAAGTTCCATAATATAAAATGCCCCGCTGACGGGACCCCCCACAACGGAAATTTGCAGCACTTGCAATGAACGAAACTGTTAAGACCAGGCACCCACTTAAGTGTTCCGGCGTGTTGTTTAATGGAAGTCGCCTTAAATAGCCTTACCAGAGACGTATCGCTACTTAGTCACTGTCCGATTCTTAAGCCTTATGAAGTGGCGACGGACCGCTTAGTCTTACCACTAAGCAGTAGGTTCCCCTTCCCCTAACGTAATATAGCAGGGAAAGCCAGTCTCACAACGGAAATCTCAAAGGACTAAAGCCTGTTCTGTGACTCCAAGTCTTACTGTCACGGAGATTGTAGGTAACAAAAGGCTGACTATAGCCTTAATGTTTCCAGTGGGGGATCGAGTGGCGAAGTGTTATGCCGTCCCGTTTATAGCGAACTCGACCACGTTCTCTGGCTCTTCACAACTCATCAACTGCGCCATACGCTGGGAGTGCTCTGGCCTTACGTGTGAGTAAGTATCGAGGATCAATTTTCCTCCATCGCGATGTCCCTGCCAATCCGCAATTACCTTAACATCAACACCGCGCTCGATGGCGCGAGTGATAAACATTCGACGCAACGAACGTTGGTTAAACGGGGGAAACCCCATACGCTTACAGGCGTTTGTTAAGGCATGTTTCGCGTTGGCGATCTTGAAGATTTTGTCCCGATTGGCCTTTCCCTCACAAAGCCTCTCCAGTAATGGTCGCAGTTGCGGGAAGATCGGGATCGCAAACCCCTGGGATGTCTTGTGCCTAAACGTAATGATCCGCGCTGCGTCGAAATCGACATCCGCCCGTGTGAGCGAACCTGCTTCTGCCTGGCCGAGTCCGGCCAGACCAAGAAATTCCAGAAAGTCCGCGCTGTCTTGGGCATCGGCGTTGAATACCTGGGCACGGACATCAGCTATAATCGCATTGAATTGTTCCCATGTTGGAGTTAGCCGGATTGGTTTCTCGCGCTTGATGTATTTCAAATGTGCGGCCGGTGATTCTAAAATCATTTTGTCACGCTGCGCCAACGCGAACACTTCTTTGAGTATCTGAACATGGGCGTTACGCGATGACGCACCAAAACCATTTGGTGATTTCTGCGCACAGCGCGCCAGCCACTTATCACACTCACTTGGCTTGATCTTCGCCACTTGAACAACATTACCAGCCGGCCAGTGCTCTTTGATTCTGGCGGCGACGTAGTTCTTTTGGTCAAGCGTTTTGGGCTTGAAATCTTGGACGGTTTCAAGCCATTGGTCGCATAATTCAGCGAGCGTGATCTTGTTCTTGGATCGGTCAATCTGTGATTGCTGCTCTTTGCGCTTTTTAAGCTCGCGCTCAGCAAGCTTGCGATCCGTCGTGTTCAGGCTTTGTCGGATTTCCTTGCCGTCCACCTTGAACCGCGCATAATAAACGTCGTTTGAATAACGATAGAGACATTCTCCGACTTTCCGAAATGTCCCCTTGTTTGAACTGTGTACTTCCATACCTATACAGTACACGCGTACAAAAGGGGTGTACAACGGAAATTTTAGAGAAAGTTGAAATCGGCCTATTTTCATAGGTAAGACGGGCTGTGGCTCAGCTTGGTAGAGCGCCTGGTTCGGGACCAGGAGGCCGTGGGTTCAAATCCCACCAGCCCGACGGGAATCATCACTGC
>Ga0070741_10015582_pt1 | contig 12843 bp, 13 predicted proteins | sample Coa_R1_4_FD_66440 | JGI IMG/M metagenome (GOLD analysis project Ga0070741, IMG submission 66440) | Surface soil microbial communities from Centralia Pennsylvania, which are recovering from an underground coalmine fire - Coalmine... | ecosystem: Environmental > Terrestrial > Soil > Unclassified ...
ATGCAATCAGTGTTTTTACTTTTTCTTCTAAAGCAAATATAACTTCCATATTCTCCCCTTTTTTTACTTTATCTGGAAGTTAGTCTAATAATCTTCAAAAACAAAAGTCAAGAATCCTATTTTTTTGAAAGATCAACTATTTGAGCAAAAGCAGTTGGTTCAAGTATCGCTAATTGGCTCAGCATTTTTCTATTAAGTTCTACGTTCGCAGATTTAAGGCCATATATAAACTTGCTGTACGAAGTACCATGAGGACGTACCGCAGCAGTAATACGAGTAATGAACAATGATCGCATATCTCGCTTGTATAACTTTCTATTTTTAAAAGCAAAAGCCCATGCACGTAACAATGTTTCGTGAGCCCTTTTAAATATATTTTTACGTTGCTGCCAAAAGCCTTTTGCTTGTTTTAATAAGCGTTTATGCCTTTTTTTCGTAACGGTACCGCGTTTTACTCGTGACATAATAGTGTCCTATATTTTAAATTAAAAAATTAATTAGGTAATAAAAGTTTTATTCCAGGCAAATCTGCTGGAGAAAAATACGTAGCTTTTCGCAATTGACGATTAGTTTTTGCATTCGCTCTCGTCATCAAGTGGCGTCTAAAAGCCTTTGATCGTTTAATTTTTACTTTCTTACCACCAGTTTTTGAGAATCTTTTTTTTGCAGAAGAATTTGTCTTCATTTTAATTTTAATTTTACGCATAGCGTTTGTTCCTCTAAGGTGACTTTTTTACTTTAAATAATAAATACGTGACCACATTTTACCAATTTTGGCATCTTGTTCTTGCACTAAATTATGAGCGAATCCCTGATCTTCAAGACTTTTCTGAATTTTATTAAACAATTCAGTGCCACGAGCATCTTTTGTTGTCATTTCTCGTCCTTTAAACGATAACGTGACTTTCACTCGTTTGCCTGACGCTAAAAATTGGACAGCTTGCTTGAGTTTTGTCTGATAATCATGATCCCCAATTTTAGGATTCATTTTGATCTCTTTAATTTGTATTACTTTTTGATGCTTTTTTGCTTCAATAGTTTTTTTCTTTTTTTCATATAAAGACTTGCCAAAATCCATGATTTTAACAATAGGAGTGTCTTCTTTCATAGCAATTAACACAAGATCAAGACCCGCTTCTTCTGCTTGTCTTAATGCTTGCGCTCTGCTGACAACCCCAACATTTTCCCCGTTCTGGGTAATAAGTTGTACCTGGTCAGCTTTAATTTGATGGTTAATTAATTGAGTATTTTCTTTTTTTTCTTTCAACATGTACATTTACCTATTCTAATTCCATAGAAGAGTTAAGATTTTCACTTGCTGAATGATGCATATCACCCGTTACACGCGGTTCGCTTGCAATTGCTTCAAATACGCTTTTATATATTTTCTCAAAAACATCTGCCGCCTTTAAATACTGCAGAACTTGTTCGCGTCCTTGAGCTATTTTCACGTTATCAAAGGAAAACCAAGAACCTGACTGTATAATAACCTTATAATGCAACGCAGCATCAAGAAGATCCAGCTCTTTACTAATGCCTTCGCTAAATAACAAATCAACTTCTACCTGCTTGAAAGGCGGAGCAATTTTATTTTTAACAACTTTAATGCGAACGCGGTTTCCAATATTAACATCATTTTTTTTAAGACTTGCTATTCTGCGGACATCCAAACGCACGGAAGCATAGAATTTTAATGCATTACCCCCGGTAGTTGTTTCTTTATTAGCAAAAGGCATAGCGCCGATATTTTGTCTTACTTGATTGATAAAAATAAGAACGGTTTTAGATTTATGAACAACGGGGGTCAATTTACGCAACGCTTGTGACATGAGCCTTGCTTGTAGTCCCATATGAGAATCGCCCATATCTCCTTCAAGTTCAGCTTTTGGGACAAGAGCGGCAACAGAATCTATTACAATGACATCAATTGCCCCCGATCTGACTAGCGCTTCTACTATATCTAACGCTTGTTCGCCATAATCGGGTTGAGATATAATCAGCTCATCTACGTTAATTCCTACGTTTTTAGCATAATTTGCATCAAGAGCATGTTCTGCGTCAATAAAGGCGCAAATGCCGCCGTTTTTTTGTGCTTGAGCTATGACATGCATCGCAAGCGTTGTTTTTCCAGAAGCTTCTGGGCCAAAAATTTCAACAATTCTGCCAACGGGTAATCCACCTATACCAATAGCTTGATCAATTAATATAGATCCAGTTGATATAGCTTCTATATGCACATTATGGGATTCACCTAACTTCATAACAGCACCGCTGCCATATTGCTTTTCGATCTGAGAAAAGGTGACCTCAAGCATTTTCTGCTTCATTGACTGTTCTGTTTGCATCGTATCTTTAGACTCCGTAGAAGGAGAAGATGTTGATTTTGTTTTCATTCTGAATATTCTTCGTTGGTTATAAATATTGAGTTACTCGTTTCTATTGTAGCATTTCTGTGCAAAGAAGCAACCGCACTATTAATCAATAATTGCGCCCTTGTTGATCCGATTTGACTTTGTATATCTTCTTGTAATTTTTGAAATTGCTCTTCGTCAAACTGTTCTACGTCTTCTAAGGTAATGAGGTAGCTATTGCGATCTCCTTCATGCATAATGACGGAGCCCTTTTTTTCAAGACTGAGCATCTCATGAACGGGAAGGCCTTTTTTATTTAATTCTTGTAATATTTTTTGGCTTTTTGTTCCAATCATATCGGTAGTTTGTAGCTGTACCCCAAACGCTTCACGTAAATCATTAAACGTTTTTGACGAAGCTTCTTTTTTAGCCTCATGGAGCTTATTTTTTAGCGTTATTTTTGCTTTATGTTCATAAAAATCATTTCTTACGATGTCTTTTACCGATTTAAAATCAGGCAAATGTTTTTCGGTAATATCAGTTAATAATACGGCTATGCCAACCCCATTTTCTACAAAGAACCCGAAACTGTTTTTTTGCAACGAAAACAGCTGTTGAGAGAGGGCTGTTTCGTCTTTCATAACGTTATTAACGGTTTCTTGTTTTCCGGCTTTTAGGGCAATGAAAGATTCCATTGCTTTTGGATCTTCTTGAGCAATCAGATGCTTAATATCTTTAACAAATTCCTTTTTAAATGCTTTATTAGCCAAGATCTCCTTAATCTCATCTTTGACGTTAACCAAAGGCTTATATGATCGAGGAATACGCCTGACCAATCTAACAATTGTTTTTCCTTCCTTAACTTCAAACACGTCAGACATATCGCCTTCATTTTGAAGGAGAAAAGCATTTTTTTCCATTTCGCCTTTATGTTCAGAGCGAGCGAATGGTTTAAGAGCTTTCCAATATTTTTCAAACGATGTTGTCTTGTCAACTAATAGTGCTTTTTCTACATCTTCAACAGCAATATCTTCTGCTTTTGCAACGGGTTCAAGAAATAGTTGTTGTACTTCCACTTTTAAGGGATCAAGAATATATTGTTTTATTTTATTATCTTCATAATATTCCTGAATTTCTTCATCGGAAATTGAAAGGTTATAATTTTTTGGCGTGAATTTCCACGTGATACCACTTCTTTTTTCTGGTACCCAGTAGCGGCGCAGCTGCATATTTTGCGTATCATAAAATACTTGTAACTCTTCGTCAGATACGTTATTCTTTTTTTCTTCTGCTAAATATTTATCAAAAGAAAAGGTAAGGTAGCTATAGCGCTTATTAAGATTTTTAGCAATGAACTCTTGTTTAAGATCAAAAACGGGGGCATAACTTGCAACAGTCATAAACTCTAAAACAAGATGATGAATTAATGCTCGTTCAATATTTTTTTCAAATTGTTGAACAGTCATGCCTTTTTGCTGCAGAAACGTTTTCACCAAGTTCATATCGAGATTACCTGATTGATCAAAAACAAACGCAGGAACAATGCGTCCAAGATTATTTTTGACAAATTGAGCGTCATTAAGAGCGGCAGCAATATATTCAGGATGTAATACAATACCAAGTTTATCGGCATATTGGCTTAACAGCTCTTCTCTGACTAAAATATCCAACGCAAGTACTTTCGGGTCTAAGGACCAGCCCATTGATTGGAATAATAAATCAGCGTACTGTCCATATTGAGCTTTAATATAAGAAAGATACTGTGATTGGCGAGCAACTTCTTGCGCAAAATCCTTATAAGAAATTTCTGCTCCATTAACTCGAACAGCCCAAGAGCCACCCAAGCGACGCTCTGTTTTGATAAATAAAGAAGAAACCATGCTCAATGCAATGACGGAAACGAGAAAAAAGACAACATAACGATACGTTGTTTGTTTAAATTGACTGCGAATTGTAGAAATCATCAAAATACCTTTCTTTTACTGCTCATTAACAAGATTTAATATTAATATCTTTTAATCTTTCTTCTTTTGCAAGACGACTTACCATGGTCATTAATGCTTCTTTATCATGATAAGCTGGCGTAACAACTTGATACCAATGAATAGTACGTCCTTTTGCGGTTTTACTTGTTCTTGTTTTTACTAGTGTTTCAATGTTTTTGTCAGATAGCTTTTGGACAAAAGCATGCGCAGCTTTTTCAGTACCGAACCCAATAAGTTCAGCGTAAAATTGCAGTGTTGGTTGGGCGATGCTTTCGGTGTTATTTTCAATGCTTATAACAGGTTCAGCTTCCTTTTCACGGTCACTGATAAGCATAAACGCGTCCTGTTCAATGATTTCAGGCTCAAATGCTTCTTCGTCAGTTATGACAGGTTCTGGGGCATGATTATCATCATCGAAAGCTTCTTGTGTCATTTGTTGGACAAAATAAGTTGCTTGCGTTCTTTTTGCGTAAAAATATCCGCCCATAAAACACGCAAAGAACATGAATAACAACCCCGCAATAATGAAGCTCAGTTGCCTGCTTGGAATAAACAAACCGTTATCATTGGTGCAATAACAGCGATCGTTATCATTTTTGTGTAAAGAATCGTTCCACTTACTCATTTTTTACCCATATAATTTTTGTAACAGTTCATTAATATATAATCGAAGATTTAAATTAGTCAAGTTCAGTTCTTCCATACATCCTATGGCTGCCCCTGATCGCAGAGGTTGCTGCGCGATGTCTCGCTTTAATTTTCGCCAGAAAGTCCGCTGTCGCTTAGCATATTGCCTTGTTTTATTGCCGACAACTGCAATCATGTAATTCCACGAGCAAAGATCTTGTTTACTTTCTAAAAAATCGATAATTTCATTATAACCGATTAATTTTTTCTTTCGAATAAAATTATACCAATTCGTCATGGAGATAAGTTTTTTTGTTTCTTCAATCCAACCCTGATTAACCATAGCCAAAACCCGCTGATTAATGAGGTTGTTTAATTGTGCCGTTTCTCTACCGACATATAAAAGCATAAAATCCGCTATGGGATTATATTCAGGCATGAGGGCAATGGGCTTTTGGCCTGTTTGCTGCCACAAAAGCAAAGCGCGTTCGATTCGATAGGTGTCATTTTTATGAATACTCTTTGCTCTTTCAGGGTCTACCGAGCAAAGAAATTCCCAGCTTTTTTCACCAGATAAGCTGGCATTAATAAGCGGTATATTATGCACTGGCGGAAACAGTAACGAATGCAAATAAAAAGCAGACCCTCCTACCAAAATTACCAAATTCCCTCGTTCAGTAATTTTTTTTATGAGGTGAGTTACCATTTCGCGGTATTCAACAACCGTTAAATTTCTCGGTTCTTCGATAATGTCAAAAAGATGATGTGGTGTTGACAAATGTTTCCAGTCAGGTTTTGCGGTACCGATAGAAAAAGGCCTATAAAATTGTCCAACATCCATATTAATGATTTCGGAAGGGGTCTGCTCAGCAATAGAAAGAGCCAAATCTGTTTTACCAACACCTGTTGGCCCATATATAATGAGAATACGTGGTTGAGCTATCTGTTGTTTTTTCATATCTATAGCATACAAAAAATTTCATACATCGTCATCTGTATGCTATAGATATGGGTATTTTTATATCGCTTGTTGTTTTATTTTACAGCCAACCAACTTTCTCAACTGTTCGATGGCAAAACATGTTTCTATATTATTAACAATCGATATTTCTTCGGCAAGCAACGTTTCTGTTTGTTGCAATAAATTTTTTTCTCCAAACGACAACTCCTTTGAATGTTCAATATGCCTAAGATCGCGATAAATAATGCATATTTCTAAAAGATTACCGCCGCGCAACTTTCCTTGGTAGTCCTTATTTCTTTTATTCCAATTGCTTAATACAATATCGGGGTTTTTTATCACGGCAGGTTGAGACAACGTATTAAAAATATTATTAATGTGATCTATAGAACTCAATGGCCTGAGGCCAACGGAAATGGCATTATCAGTAGGAACCAAAATAGTCATGTCTTTATTGAGAAAACGCAGTTCAAAAAATTGAGATATTTTACCCGCGATATTTTTTTCTATAATGGCACCAATAATAGCAACCCCATGTCCCGGGTAAACAACTTTCTCGTTACGAGCAAACATCAGCTACCCTTTCAAAAAGGTGTATTTTTGTAAGAAGTAGCCTTTACACTAAATTCAGTGTAGCACAAACCCCATTTATTTTTAATAGTTTATAAAAATAAGCAACCAAAAATGTCTTTTAAATTTCGTTTTAATTTTAATTATTTTTTACTTTGCCATCTTTTGGATATGAGTAAAATTGTCGTATATTGAACGGTTATTTTTTTTATTTTTCAAAAACAACGCACTAGTTAAACCCTATCTGAATATCTGAGAGCAAAAAACATGGTGTTTATTTTCTTTTTATATTAGCCAACAAATATTCTCTTTTGAGCCGAGCAGCAAGATCCAACGCCGACTCTCTGTCATTGTTTTTCGTATACAAATCAAAGTCATGCTGCTTTCCAATATATTCAATTAAGTCTTTATTATCATCATATATCAATATATGCAACAAAGTATTACCATCTTTATTTTTTGCATTCAATGCAGCGGAATGTTTCAATAATATATCTGCTATTTTTTTAGCATTTTCTTGACTATCGATCCATGCTACTAAATGCAAGGCGGTATTACCCTGTATATTGGTGCTGTTAACATTCGCTTTTTTTTCTAGCAAATATTCAACCATATCAGGATGTTGATGCAACACCGCGTAATGCAGTGGCCGCATGCCATATTCATCTTTACTTGGTTGATCTATTGATGCGCGGCGAGCCAAGCTCGCGTCAATAATTTTTGTGCTATTATTAATAACCGCGTAATGCACATCACTCATTCCGGTGCGAGGATCAATTTTAGATGGTTCCCAGTAAGGGTCTTGAATTGCCGGCGTCATAACTCTTTTTTTATTCAATACCACAAGAACATCCGCAAGATTGTATTGAACCGCTCGTGCCTTCGCCGAACGCAAAACATCCGGGTTAATCAATTTTCCCCACCAATCAAGTATCATATCGACACTGATTGTATCGTATGTTTCAACTATTTTTTCAAGAACAGTAAACGACTTAAGGTCTTTATCATTAATATTTCCGCCAAACTTAATCAATTTCCCCAAAATTTGCATACGAAGATCTTTATAATCAAGCTTAAGCACTTGGTGCAATGCATCTTGTCCACCTTTATTTCTTTGACGAGGGTGGGCTTGGTGTTGGAGTAATAGTTCTATACATGGCCTATTTGCGGGGTATATGCCATTCCAAACAGCAAAATTTAAGGGGCTATTGCCATCTGCGTCAACAACATTTGGCGATTCTCCATTATGCAATAATTCCTTTATCCTCTCATATTGGCCAGCTGCTGCAGCTTCAAGCATGGGAACTATCACAACAGCAACCGCTTGATTATCGCTTTTGAGGCATCTAAAAAAAATTAATCCCATACCTATAATTACCACAAAAATGCGAATCCCAACTGAAAAGCACAGTACTTTTTTTAAATTCACACTGGTTCCTTTTTTATTTTATAGTAGCAGGTTAGGGGAGTTATTATCAATATTCAGGACTTCTGCCGTATATTCCGCATTACAAAAGAGTATGTCAAATCTCCATGCGCGCCAGCTGTTCCTTTTTAAGGAAAGAATAATAATAAAAATGTTAAGGTGATTTTCAACAAATCAATAAAAATTAAAAACGTTTTATTTTTTATAATTTTAGAAAAACAAAGAAATAAAATTATTTTTTATGGGGCGTTTGTTGGTTCAAAATCTATTTTTTTATAGGTAGACGTGCGATTGGTTCGTTCTTTTTTTGTAGTTTAGTATATATAGTAGCTTATATGTATTATAGGGATTACTGATTTTATTGAAATACCCCTTATTGCTCTTAGTTGTTCTCATTATTCTTAATTCTTATATCTCTGTATTCTTATATCTCTGTTTTTTTATTATTTTCTACATTTCTTATTCTTCATATTCCTCATAATTATCTTCCTACTTAATTATATGCGCTATGATTTTTATTGTTCCGTTATTTCTCTATTCCTCTACTATCGCCCTTCTTTATTATTCTTATATTTATTTTCTTATATTCCTCTATCACCCTTCTTTATTTATATAGCCTCCATTATGTTCTCATATATGTTTTCATATATGTTTTCATAATCTTCTATGCTCTCATAACCCTCTATATCCTCTAATTCTCTTCATATCCTATTCTTCATATTTCTCTTAATACCTCTTTCTTATTCTTTTTCTTATTCTTTTTCTTATTCCTTGATCCTTATTAATCCTCTTTCTTATTCTTTCTCTTTTCTTTTAACGAAGCCCCCCTCCCGCACCCTTCTTTATTTCATTCTCATAGGGGTGCGGGAGGGGGGCGGAGTGCGGGGCGCGCGATACTTTGTTTCTTGAAGTTGACGTATTATGCGACATTAATAATGCCACTAGCAACATTCGTACACTACACCGCGAGTGCAAAAACAAGAATCTATATGTTGTTTTTAAACAAATATGAGTCTAATACACTAAAGTTTTTTTAGTTCCCAGTTGACAGGTCAGTAAATATTGGTATATAATAAAAAGGCCTTTAAGATAAAGGGTATCAGCTCATAGGTTACATTCAAAACCTTAAGTTACCCAAAAAAATAAGAAAAATACATATACAATCTTAACACAAAAGGATTAGGATGGGAAAAATAATAGGGATCGATTTAGGAACAACAAATTCTGTTGTCGCATTTATGGAGGGCGGATCTCCAAAAGTTATACCTAACAAAGAAGGCGGAAATACTACTCCTTCTGTCGTTGCATACACCAAAGATGGCAATCGCTTGGTCGGATTGCTCGCAAAGCGTCAAGCAGTTACAAATCCATCCAACACATTTGCTTCAGTAAAACGCTTTATTGGTGCTCAGTATGATAAAATCTCCGAACAAGCAAAACATGTATCCTATAAAATAGCTCGCACAGCAAATGGTGAAGTAGCGATAGTAATGGATGGTAAAGAGCTTGCTCCTCAAGAAATTTCAGCCGCTGTTTTGTCTTACTTAAAACAAGCAGCAGAAGATTATCTTGGTCAAAAAGTAACAGAAGCGGTAATTACTGTACCTGCTTATTTTAATGATGCGCAACGTCAAGCAACTAAAGATGCTGGTAAAATTGCAGGACTGGAAGTTAAACGTATCATCAATGAGCCGACAGCTGCAGCACTTGCATATGGTGCAGACAAAAAAGGTGATTCAACTATTGCGGTGTTTGACTTTGGCGGCGGAACATTTGACGTGTCTGTTTTAGAAATCAGTAACGGCGTCATTGAAGTTAAATCTACCAATGGCGACACACTCCTTGGTGGTGACGACGTTGATCATAAACTTATTGAATATTTAATTGGTGAATTCAAAAAAGAACAAGGCATTGATTTAACCGCAGATAAAATGGCTCTTCAACGCCTTAAAGAAGCTGCAGAAAAAGCAAAAATTGAACTTTCATCAATGCTAGAAACAGAAATCAATTTGCCGTATTTAACAGCTGACGCTTCTGGACCTAAGCATTTTAACATTAAAATATCTCGCGCAAAATTAGAGTCATTGTGTCAAGACGTATTCAATCGCCTTGTAAAACCATGCACTCAGGCATTAGCTGACGCTAAATTGTCTGCAAAAGATATCAATGAAGTTATCCTTGTTGGTGGTTCAACACGTATTCCTAAAGTACAACAAATCGTTAAAGAAATATTTGGAAAAGAACCAAATAAATCCGTAAACCCAGATGAAGTCGTAGCATTAGGAGCTGCAATCCAAGGTGGTATTTTAGCTGGTGATGTAACAGACGTTCTTTTACTCGATGTTACTCCATTGTCACTTGGCATAGAAACCCTTGGTGGCGTTGCAACAAAACTTATTTTACGTAACACTACAATTCCAACACGCAAATCTCAAGTCTTTTCTACCGCTGAAGACGGACAAACAGCCGTTGATATTCGCGTAGTACAAGGTGAACGTGAATTTGCACGCGATAATAAACTATTAGGTCAATTCATGCTAGAAGGCATTCCTGCTGCGCCACGAGGAGTTCCTCAAATCGAAGTAACATTTGATATTGACGCAAATGGTATTGTGAGCGTTTCAGCAAAAGACAAAGCTACTGGTAAAGAACAAAAAATATCTATCACCAACAGCAGTGGTCTTTCTAAAGAAGAAGTTGAGCGCATGGTCGCAGAAGCAAAACTGCATGAAGATGAAGATAAAAAAGCTCGCGAAGCAATAGAAAAACGTAACCATCTTGATAGCGCAATTGCTGAATTTGAAAAAACACTCAAAGAAAATAAAGAAAAACTTTCTCAAGAAGAAGTGTCAACAGCAGAAAAAGCTATTGAAAAAGCAAAAACAGCATTAACTGATTTCGCAAGCAATCCTGCAGAATTGCAAAAAGCTACCGATGAATTGATGCAAACGTCTTACAAAATAGCAGAAACTTTGTACAAACATAAACAAGCAGAGGGTGACAATAATTCACAAGCTGCAAAAGGTACACAAGAAAATCCTATTGACGCTGAAATTAACGAGTAAGTAAAAACAAGGGGACCAAAAAATCTTTTCTGGTCCCCTTAAACTTCTTATTCAAACACTCGTACAGAATTTCGTAGCTTTCCACCCACAGTTGCCTCCACAAGCCCTACTTCTCCAGGATGCCTGTGTCCAGTAATACTAACGGTACGGTGTCCATGAGATACAATTACCATAACATCTCCACCACCCCTCAAAGATAATTGCTCAAAATTATACAGATAAACAGGAGCTCCTGGCTCATTAACATATCTAACAAGCAGTCCCCTTAATTGATGAACCCCTGTTTTATATTTTTTTGAATCACCATTAGGATTCAACCGCCAATAACCTCTTGGATTTCCAGACCACATAGGATCAATTTCAACGACAGAACTAGTCATATTAATAACGTCAACTCCTATAGCAACAACGAGTTGCGATGATAGTGCCAATAACACAAATATCATATTCTTTGTTATCTTCATAAAAAACCTCCTTAATTATTTTTTAACAGTTGCCCTTTTGAGCCTTAATCCAATCAGTACTTGGATTTCCTCGCTTAAAACATTGTGTCGTTAAATCTACGAACACATAACCATCATCATAGATCTTTATACAAACACCTTTTCTAAATCTATCTGCAAAGGCACCCGTCTTATCTTCTATTTTTGCCTTCCAACACCAACCGGTTGGCATACGCCACATTATTTCCCTCACAACATGAATTCCAGAATCATAGGATAAGGCTTTTTCACATCTTCTAAAGCCTCTAACATTGCCCTTCCATATCGGATCAACATCTATAAACCGATAACTTGTCATATTCCGCACTTCAAATTGCGTAGCATGAATTGGGAATAATATAAAAACGGATAAAAGCATTCCACTCTTTGATAATGTCATATGATTTTTCTCACATTATAATTATGCCATGCCTATTGGTATGGAAAAAATGCTGGCTTTTGTACTTCTTCAACATTAGTAACGCGTCTACCATTAATTGATAAAAGTCCATCATTTCCTATTTCCATAGGAACCCCAAGCCTTACAACCGGTATTTTTAATTCGCTAACATCAGCAAAAAAATATCTCATTGTGCCTCGAATCCTATTGAAACATTCCCACCAAATACCTAATAATTGTCCAATTCCGGTGGTACCAATTCGAGATTTCGATGATTGAATTGTTTGTACAGGATCAATGCCAGCACGATTACTACGCACAAAAGCATAACGAACAGGACCAGAACTTGTATTTTTTATATTAAAGTCTGTCGCAAAACCTGTGATAGACATCAATAACAATGTAAAAAGACTCACGACTACCATTCTTTTCATAATAACCCCTTTTTGTTTTTTTATATTTCATATTTGAAATAATACCAAAAAATAAAGACCTATATCAATAAAAAGCTTTTTCCTCAACGAAAACCCCAACCAAAACGACTATTGCCTATTTTCAAACCTTTTTCGTACGCTATGACTAAAATAAAGGAGGTATTATGAAAAAGACTGTTTTTTTATTGCTTATCACCCTCTCAACACTCAACCACTGCATGGATCAAAAAACACCCCATCACCACATACATTTATTAGATCATACGGTAGACCACATACACCACATGCTGCAAATTGCAGCTGATATAATTACTCCAAAATTAGAAGAAAAAATAGAAGGAGAATATGCGGCAATTGCCAACAACCCGCACAAAGATGAAACAACGCATGTAAAAAATGATGCTGGTATCAGTTCACAAGAACGGGCATATCTAAAAAACCGCAAACCTATTGTTCGCCACGCATTATATCGATGCTTAAAACCAAATACACATTATAAAAAAAGCCCCAAAATCGCATGCATTTTTAGTGGTGGCGGATAC
>Ga0070741_10015583_pt1 | contig 12843 bp, 11 predicted proteins | sample Coa_R1_4_FD_66440 | JGI IMG/M metagenome (GOLD analysis project Ga0070741, IMG submission 66440) | Surface soil microbial communities from Centralia Pennsylvania, which are recovering from an underground coalmine fire - Coalmine... | ecosystem: Environmental > Terrestrial > Soil > Unclassified ...
AAGCTCTTCATCTCGCCATAGAGCTGCGCCGCCAGCGTTTTGTTGGGCGCCAGCACCAGCGCCGGTCGCGTCTGGCTGGCGATCACGTTGGCCATGGTGAAGGTCTTGCCCGAGCCGGTGACGCCCAGCAGCACCTGGTCCTTCTCGCCGCTCTTCACGCCTTCGATCAACTGGCGGATCGCCTCGGGCTGGTCGCCGGCGGGCTTGTAGTCGGACACCAGCTTGAACGGCTTGCTGGCCCGTTCGAGCACGGGCCGGCGCTGGATATACGGCATATCCAGCGGCACTGCCGAAATCGCCAAATTCTTCGAGGGCATGACCTGCATTATATGATGGCGGGATCGGGCGGCGACAATGCTACTTCTCTGGCTGGACGAACGCCGGATGCCCGATCTTCTTTCGCTTCCCTTTCTCTTTGCTGCCGTGGTTGCCGTCGTGGCGGGCATGGTGCGTGGCTTCACGGGCTTCGGTGCGGCCATGGTGATGACGCCGGTCTTTTCGGCGCTCTATGGCCCGGCGATCGGCGTGGCGCTCTGCCTGTTCCTCGAGATCGTGGTGGCGCTGCCGCTGCTGCCGCGCGCCGTCGGCATGGTCAATTGGCGCCGCATCGGCCTCATCCTCGCCGCCGCCGTCATTGGCGCGCCGCTCGGCAACATCGTGCTCACCATCGTGCCGCCCGAGCCGATGCGCTGGGCGATCTCCGCCATCGTGCTAGGCGCCGTGGCCATGCTGGCGAGCGGCTGGCGCTACCATGGCAAGCCGCATACCGCCGCCACGCTGACAGCCGGTGTCAGCAGTGGATTCCTGAACGGGCTGGCCGGGATGGCGGGACCGCCGATCGTCTTCTATTACCTTGCCGGCAAGGACGCCGCGGCCGAGGTGCGCGCCAACCTCACGACCTACTTCGTGTTCGTCGATGCCGTGGCGATGATGGTGTTCGTGGCGCGCGACCTTATCGGCTGGTCGACCTTCGTGCAGGGGCTGATGCTCGCACCCGCGGTGATCGTGGGGGGATTGATCGGCGAGCGGCTATTTCCCCTCGCGACCGAGGTCTTTTATCGCAGGCTGGCGCTCTGCCTTCTTGTCGCCGTAGCGGTCGGTTCTGTGTTGCTGTAATCGGGGCGACGACAATGAAGATCTGGGACCGCATCACCGACAGTCTTGGCCGGCTCACCAATGGTGAATCGCTGGCGTCGCTGCTCGGCCTCGGCGCCGGCCCGGTGGGCGACGGCGGCCATCCCGGCCTGCGCCAGATCGCCTTCACCATCGGCGTGATCGCGCTCGGCGCCAAGATGGCGCGGGTCGACGGCGAGGTGACGCGCGACGAAGTGATGGCCTTCCGTTCGTTCTTCCAGGTGCCGCCCGGCGAGGAGCGCAACGTCGAGCGCTTCTTCAATCTCGCCAAGCGCGATGCCGCGGGCTTCGAGAGCTATGCGCGCCAGGTGGCGGCGCTGTTTCCCGATGCGCCGGAAATCCTCGAGAGCGTGCTCGAGGGCCTGTTCGACATTGCCCACGCCGACGGCAAGGTGAGCGCGACCGAGGCCGATTATCTCGCCAAGGTGGCGCAGATTTTCGGCCTGAGCTCGGCGCGCTTCGAGCGCGCGCGGGCGGCGGCGCTGGGCGAGGTCGAGTGCGAGCCCTGCATCATCCTGGGCATCGATCCGCTCGCCACCGACGAGCAGATCCGCGACGCCTGGCTGCGTCAGGTCAAGGCGCACCATCCCGACCGGCTGATCGCGCAGGGCCTGCCCGAGGAGGCGATCAAGGTCGCCAATCGCAAGCTCGCCCTGATCAACGACGCCTACGACCGACTGCGCCGCGAGCGCGGCCTGGTCGCGGCGTGACGTTGCGGGCCGCCGCCTGATCGTCCAGCGTCCATCGCCCAATCACGCGCCGCGTGCGCCGGGCGCGGTGGTCGACATCCTGGTGCTGCATTACACCGAGCTGTCGCTCGAGGATTCACTCTCGGTGCTGACCGACGCGTCGCGGCGGCAGCGCGTCAGCGCGCATTATGTGTTGGCCGAGAATGGCACCGTGCACCGCCTCGTGCCCGAGGCGCTGGTCGCCTGGCATGCCGGCAAATCGTTCTGGCGCGGGCGCGAGGCGCTGAACGGCACGTCGATCGGCATCGAGGTCGTCAATCTGCACGGCGATCGGCACGCCTATCCGGACAAGCAGATCGAGGCGCTGATCGACCTCTGTCATGCAATCATCGCGCGCCATCCGCGCATCGTGCCGCGCAACCTCGTCGGCCATTCCGATGTGGCGCCGCAGCGCAAGATCGACCCCGGCGTGCTCTTCCCGTGGAAGACGTTGGCCGAGGCGGGGATCGGCCTGTGGCCGCGCGCTGGCGCCCGGCCGCTCGACGGCGACATCCAGCCCGGCCTGCAGCGCTTCGGCTACATGCCGCCGGGCGAGGTGCCGCCCGGGGAGATCGTGAAGGCCTTCCAGCGCCATTTCCGGCCCGCCAAAGTCGATGGCGAGGCCGATTCGGAGACCAGGAGCCTGTTGGCCGACCTGCTTGACCAGGTCGGCAACGCACCCTAGCTAGCGGCCTCAGGTCAGACGGCCGGATGGCTGCGCTCCGCAAGGGGCGAGGAAAGTCCGGGCTCCACGGAAACACGGTGCCGGTTAACGGCCGGCGGGGGCGACCCCAGGGAAAGTGCCACAGAGAACAGACCGCCGGCTGGTTCGCCAGCAGGTAAGGGTGAAACGGTGGGGTAAGAGCCCACCGCGCGAGCGGCAACGCAAGCGGCACGGCAAACCCCACCGGGAGCAAGACCAAATAGGGGCGGCACGCCGGGCAACCGGCACGCGGGTTTCCGCGCCGTCGCCCGGGTCGGTCGCGCGAGGCGCTCGGCAACGGGCGTCCTAGAGGAATGGCCATCCAGCGCCTGCAAGGGCGTGGACAGAACCCGGCTTACAGGCCGTCTGACCTGCTTGTCCTCACTGCCGACACCGGCGCAAAAAGTGGGACATTTGGCCTAAGAGCCTTATCCCATCGGCATCAAACATGTCCCCACCCTTTGGTACATGTTGGGACGTCGGCCGGCCGGTCGGCTCCGGTTCCGTCTATCGAATCGCCAAACTCAACCCCTTGCGGTTCGAATCCTGAGGTTCACAATAGATGTTGTGTCTAACCCCCTCTGATTCCTGAAAGATTCTATTCGTTCAATATTGCATCCCGGGATTTCCCATGATATCCCATATCGTCCCGAGTAACTGAGGCAGGGGCGTGGGGCACCGGCCGCGGGACGCAGGGGGAGTGGGCCGTGGCTTTCCGGTCCGAAATCCTGATCAAGCTCGACAAGAAAGGCCGGGTGCTGTTGCCCGCGGCTTTCCGCGACGAGCTGCCTGCCGACGATCGCGGCGCCTTCGTCCTCTATCACTCACCCAATCTGCCCGGCGTCGTTAACGGCAATTCGCGTGCGGGCTTCGATGCCATGCTGGAGCGCCTGCGCGCCGAGGCGCTGGGCCCCAAGGGATCGCTCAAGGTGGCGCTCGACGACGAGGCGTTCGACCCGGCGGGCTATCTGTCGGCCTCGGCGCGCACCATCGCGATGGAGCCCGACGGCCGCTTCTCCCTGCCTGCCGAGTTCGCCGAGGTGCTCCAGCCGGCCGATGGCGTGATGCTGGTCGGCAAGGGCGACAAGTTCCAGATGTGGAATCCGGGGCGCTGGCAGGCCCGCCGCGACGCCGATCGCGCGCGCATGGCAGATTTCGTGCGCCGGCTGGGAACGGGCGATCAATGACCGCGCCGCGCCATATCCCAGTGATGGCCCACGAGGTGGTCGACGCGCTCAATCCGCGCGACGGCGGTCGCTATCTCGACGGCACGTTCGGCGCCGGCGGCTACACGACGGCGATGCTCGATCGAGCCCGATGCGAGGTGATCGCAATCGACCGCGATCCCGAGGCGATCGCCGCGGGCCAGGAACTTGCGCGCCGCTATGCGCCGCGGCTGCGCCTGATCGAAGGCCGCTTCGGCGACATGGCCGAGCTGCTGTCTGCCGAGGGCGTCGAGGAAGTGGACGGTGTTGCGCTCGATTTGGGCGTGTCGTCGATGCAATTCGACCAGGCCGAGCGCGGCTTCTCCTTCCGCGGCAACGGCCCGCTCGACATGCGCATGGAAAAGCGCGGCCGGTCGGCAGCGGATATCGTGAACGAGGCCGACGAGGCCGAACTCGCCGACATCCTGTGGCGCTACGGCGAGGAGCGGCGCAGCCGCCGGGTGGCGCACGCGATCGTCGAGCAGCGCCGCACCAGGCGTTTCGAGACCACCGGCGAGCTTGCCGAGGTCGTGCGCCGCGCCGTCGGCCCCTCGGCCAAGGACGAGAGCGATCCCGCCACACGCAGCTTCCAGGCGCTGCGCATCGCGGTGAACGACGAGCTGGGCGAGCTCGAGCGCGGCCTGGCTGCCGCCGAGCAGGTGCTGGCGCCGGGCGGCCGGCTCGCCGTGGTGTCGTTCCATTCGCTCGAGGACCGCACGGTGAAGCAGTTCGTGCGCGAGCGCTCGGGCCGCACCGCTGCGCCGTCGCGCCATGCCCCGCCGGGCGCGCGGCCGCGGCAGACCACGTTGCGCGACATGACGCGCCGTCCGGTCGTGCCGTCTGACGCCGAGATCGCCGCCAACCCGCGCGCCCGCTCGGCGCGGCTGCGGGTGGCGGAAAAGATCGGAGCCCGCGCATGATCCATCGCGGCCTCCTGTTCTGGTCGGTCGCCGCCGTGGCGACGGCGGTCGGCCTGTTCGCGGTCAAGTACAAGGTGCAGGACCTCGAGGAGAGGATCGACCGCACCAACGAGAAGATCGTCGCCAGCCAGCAGGCGACTCACATCCTCAAGATCGAATGGGCTCACCTCAACGAGGCCGAGCGCATCGAACGTCTGGCCAAGAAGTATCTGCCGCTCGAACAGGCCTCGATCAGCCAGGTCGTGCGGCTCGATTCGCTCAAGCAAAACCCATCCCCCTCGCGGCGCGAAGCACCACTCCCTTCCCCCCCACGAACGGGCAACGACGTCCCCTCGTCGGTATTGCCCGGTGGTGCCCGCGTCGCAGCGGAGGCCGGCAGCCCCTCGCCGGCCTCCGCACCCCCTCCCGGGCGTTCATCCGGACCCACGACGCCCCCTCGACCGGCCCACCCTCAAGAGCCGGCAACCACGGGTCCGGTTGGCGACGGCAAGACCGCCGCAGTCTCCATCGATGAAATCCTCTCGAGAAACGAAGGGGGACGTCGGTGAGGCTGTGGAAGAAGTCTGGCCCGCCCGAACCGGCCGCCGCGTCAAACGCGGCGGCCGGCGCGCGTTACGGATCGGCGAAGGACCGCCTCAAGGGCGACGTGCAGGAGCTGGCGCGCCAGCGCCTGGTCGCCGCCTCGGCGATCTTCATCATGATCTTCTCGGCGGTCAGCCTGCGCATGGGCTACGTCTCGCTGCTGCGCGACGGCACCGAGCCGTCGCCGCACGTCGCCGTTCGCGGCGGCCAGATCCAGTCGGCGCGCGCCGACATCGTCGACCGCAACGGCGTGGTGCTGGCGACGTCGCTGCCGGTGATGTCGGCTTTCGTCAATCCGCACCTGCTGCTCGACCCGCATGAGGCGGCGAAGAAGATCATCACGGCGCTGCCCGACCTCAAGTACGAGGATGTCAAGGAGAAGGTCGATTCCGACAAGAGCTTCGTCTGGATCAAGCGCGGCCTCAGCCCGCGCGAATACGACTTGGTGAACCGGCTCGGCATTCCGGGGCTGGAATTCCAGGCCGAGGAACGGCGCATCTATCCGCAGGGCAGCACCGCGGCTCACGTCGTGGGCTACGACAACATCGACAATGCCGGCCTGGCCGGCGTCGAGCGCTACTTCGACCAGCAGCTGCAGAGCGGCGAGCCGGTGCAGCTCTCGATCGACCTTCGCCTCCAGCGCATGGTCGAGGACGAGCTGGTGCACGCGGTGCAGAAATTCTCGGCGATCGGCGCCCAGGCGATCGTGATGAAGGTGAGCGACGGCGAGATCCTGGCGATGGCCTCCCTGCCGACCTACGACGCCAACAAGGCGAAGACCATCACCACCGAGGCGCTGTTCAACCGCGCCACGCTCGGCGTCTACGAGCAGGGCTCGATGTTCAAGGTGTTCAACACCGCGCTCGCCCTCGACAGCGGCAAGGTCAAGATGACCGACCGCTTCGATGCCAGCTCGCCGATTCAGATCGACCGCTACACCATCCACGACGATCCCGACGTGCCGCACCGCGTGCTGACCGTGCCCGAGGTCTTCAAGTTCTCGTCCAACATCGGCTCGGCCAAGATGGCGGTCGAGGTCGGCACCGAGGCCCAGCGCGCCTTCTTCGACAGGCTCGGCTTCCTGAAGCCGCTCAACACCCAGATCACCGAGCTCGGCACGCCGCTCTATCCCGCGCACTGGGCCAAGATCAACACAATGACCATCGCCTTCGGGCACGGCATGTCGGTGACGCCGCTGCACCTGATCACCGGCGTGGCGGCGGTGATCAACGGCGGCATCCTGCACTCGCCGAGCTTCGTCAAGCGGCCCGCGCCCGACCCCGGCAAGCGGATCATTCAGGAGAGTACCTCGCTGCAGATGCGCCAGCTCATGCGCCTCAATGCCGTCGAGGGCACCGGCAAGAAGGCCGACGTGCCGGGTTACGAGGTCGGCGGAAAGACTGGCACGGCGGAAAAAGTCGGCAAGGGCGGCGGCTACGCCAAAAAAGCCCTATTCAGCTCGTTTGTGGGGGCGTTCCCCATGAGCGATCCCAAGTTCATCGTCCTTGTTTCGCTCGACGAGCCGCACGGCCTGCCGGAGACCGGCGGCTACGCGACCGGCGGCCAGGTGTCGGCGCCAAGCGTCAAGGCGATCATCCAGAACATCGTGGCCCTCTACGGCATCCTGCCGGGTGACTGGAACGCCAATCCGGGCTCGCTCGAGATCGGCTCGACGCCGCTTGCCTCGCCGGCCAGGCCGCCGCAGTACGTGCCGGTCAGCGCCCGCGGTCACAACGAGCACAAGGCTCTTCCGGTGCGGACCGCCGCACAACCCGCGGCCGCACCCGGAGCGCGTCGCAGTGCTGTTGAGTGAACTCATGGAACAGGGCGTGCTGCCCCACGATCCGGCGATCGCCGGTCTCACTTTGGATTCGCGCAAGGTTCGGCCCGGCTTCCTGTTCGCCGCCCTTGCTGGCAGCCAGGCCGACGGCGCGAGCTTCGTCGCCGATGCGGTGAAGCGCGGCGCCGTCGCCGTTCTCGCCGCGCCCAATGCGGCGCTTCCGCGGCTCGGTTCCAACGTCGCCGTCGTGCGCGACGCCAATCCGCGCCGCCGCATCGCGCTGATGGCGGCCAAGTTCGCCGGTGCCCAGCCGAAAACCATCGCCGCCGTCACCGGCACCAACGGCAAATCGTCGACCGTTCATTTCGTGCGCCAGATCTGGAGCGCGCTCGGCCTCAAGGCCGCAAGCGTCGGCACGCTGGGCATCGTCTCGCCCGGCTTCGGCCGCGGGGCGGGGCTCACCACGCCGGATCCAGTACAGCTCCACGCCGATCTCGCGACGTTGGCAGGCGAGGGCGTGACCCATCTCGCGATCGAGGCTTCGAGTCACGGTCTCGACCAGCACCGGCTCGACGGCGTGAAAGTCGCGGCAGCAGCGTTCACCAACCTCACGCACGAGCATCTCGACTATCACCCGACGATGGATGCCTATTTTGCGGCCAAGGCGCGGCTGTTCGAGGAGCTGTTGCCGGCCGGCGGCACCGCCGTCGTCAACGCCGACAGCGAGCGCGCGCCGGCCCTCGCCGATATTTGCGCGCACCGTGGCCTGCGCTTCTGGACCTATGGCAGCAGGGGCCGCGAGTTCCGGCTGCTGCGTGATGAGCCCACGTCCGCCGGTCAGCTTCTCTCGCTCGAGATCCTGGGGACGAGGCATGATGTCGAGCTGCCGCTGGTCGGCGGCTTCCAGGCTTCCAACGCGCTGGCCGCACTCGGTCTGGTAGTGGCGACCGGCGGCGACGTGGCGCGTTCGGTTGCCGCGCTCGCCACGTTGAGCGGTGCGCCCGGCCGCCTGCAGCTGGTCGCGCGACACAAGACAGGCGCGCCGGTCTATGTCGATTACGCGCACAAGCCCGAGGCCCTGGAGACCGTGCTGAAGACCTTGCGTCCGTTCGCCAAGGGCAGGCTGGTCGTGGTGTTCGGCTGCGGCGGCGATCGCGATCGCGCCAAGCGGCCGGCAATGGGCGAGATCGCCACGCGCCTGGCCGATCTCACCATCGTCACCGACGACAACCCGCGCTCGGAAGAACCGGCGGCGATCCGCGCCGAGATCGTGCGCGGCATTCCGGCCGAAAGGCGCAACTGGGCGGAGGATCGCAACGATCGCCGTCATGCGATCGGGCACGGCATGGCCGCGCTGCGCGATGCCGGCGATCTGCTGCTGATCGCCGGCAAGGGTCACGAGACCGGCCAGACCATCAAGGGCGTGACGCATCCTTTCGACGACGCCGAAGTCGCGCGCGAGCTCACGGCATGATGCCGCTCTGGACCTCCGACGAAGTGGCCAAGGCGGTGTCAGCGGTGTCCATGTCGGGCGCTTTCGCCGCCAGCGGTGTCTCTTTCGACAGCCGCGCCGTCGCAAAAGGCGACATTTTCTTCGCCCTGAGCGGCGAGACCACCGACGGTCATCGCTTCGTAGCCGACGCGCTGGAACGGGGAGCCGCCTGTGCCGTCGTCTCGCGCGACGTGCCGGAAGCCAAAGGCAACATCGTCAAGGTCTCCGACACGATGGCGGCGCTGGTCGAGCTCGGCCGTGCCGGCCGCGCGCGCAGCTCGGCCAGGATCGCAAGCGTCACCGGTTCGGTCGGCAAGACCAGCACGAAGGACGCGCTGCGCGTCATGCTCTCGGCCCAGGCCAGGACCGAGGCGAGCGTCGCCTCTTACAACAATCACGTCGGCGTGCCGATCAGCCTGGCCCGTCTGCCGCGCGACGCGCGCTACGGCGTGTTCGAGATCGGCATGAATCATCCCGGCGAGATCGAGCCGCTGGCGCGCCTGGTCGCCGCCCATGTCGGCGTCGTGACCAACGTCGAGCCGGCTCATATCGGTCACATGGGCTCGGAAGAGGCGATCGCCGACGAAAAGGCCTGCCTGTTCGCCGGCATGCACCAAGGCGCCGTCGCCGTGCTCAACCGCGACAATCGGCATTTCGACCGGCTGGTCGCCGGCGCGCGTCGGTTTGGCGTGACTCGCGTGGTCGGATTCGGCAAAAGCGATCTGGCGGACGCGCGGCTTGTCGCGTGCACCCTGCGAGACCGCGACAGCGATGTCGTGGCCGCGCTGCACGGCCGGAAGCTCGAATACCGGCTGGGCGCGCCGGGTGAACACTGGGTGCTGAACAGCCTGGCCGCGCTTGCCGTCGTGGAGGCGCTCGGCGCCGATGTCGCCAAGGCCGCGGCCGCTCTGGCCGAGGTCAAGGCATTGCCCGGGCGCGGTGCGCGCCGGCGCCTGAAGTTCGGCGCCGGCAGCATCGAGTTGCTGGACGAGAGCTACAACGCCAACCCCGCGTCGATGCGCGCCATGCTGGCCGTGCTGTCGCGGATCGAGCCGGCGCCCGGCGGGCGGCGGCTGCTGGCGATGGGCGACATGCGCGAGCTCGGCGAGCAGGCGGACGCCTTCCATGCCGGCCTCGCCGAGGCGGTGGCGTCGAGCGGCGCGGCGCAGGTCTTCCTGTGCGGGCCGCACATGCAGGCGCTGTGGCCGAAGCTCGCGTCGGCGCAGAAGGGGGTCTATCGGCCGGACTCGGCGGCGCTCGCGGGCGATGTCGCTTCGGCGCTCAAGGCGGGAGATGTGATCGCGGTGAAAGGGTCGTTGGGTTCAAAAATGAAGAATGTCGTCGACGCCATCATCGCGGCGAGCGGCGGCGACGTGGGGCGCTGAAGATGATCTACAATTTCCTCTATCCGCTGGCCGAGTTCTTCCAGCCGCTCAACCTGTTCCGCTACCTGACGTTCCGCTCCATCGCGGCGTTCCTGACGGCGCTGGTCATCAGCTTCCTGATCGGCGGCAGCCTCATCCGCTGGCTGCGCAGCAAGCAGGCGCACGGCCAGCCGATCCGCGAGGACGGTCCGGTGAGCCATATCGTCAGCAAGAAGGGCACGCCGACCATGGGCGGGCTGCTGATTCTGATCGCGGTGTCGACCGCGACCTTGCTGTGGGCCGATCTCACCAACCGTTATGTCTGGATCGTGCTCGGCGTCACCGTGGCGTTCGGCGTGGTCGGCTTCTGGGACGATTTCCTCAAGGTCACCAAGCGCAATCCCAAGGGCGTGTCGGGCAAGGTGAAGCTCGGCATCTCCATCGTCGTGGCCGGCGTGGCCGCCTACTTTGCCGCGCAGAACGCGCCTCCGGCGCTGCGCTACACGCTTGCCTTGCCGTTCCTCAAGGACGTGCTGCTGCCGCTCGGCCTGGTGGGCTTCCTCGCCTTCGCCATGATGGTGATCGTAGGCGCTTCCAACGCCGTGAACCTCACCGACGGGCTCGACGGGCTGGCGATCGGGCCGGTGATCATGGCCGCCATGGTGTTCGCGCTGCTCGCCTATCTGGTCGGCAACGTGCGCTACACAACCTACCTGTTCCTATGGCACGTTCCGCGCGCCGGCGAGCTCGCCGTTCTGCTTTCGGCACTGGCCGGCGCGGGACTGGGCTTCCTGTGGTTCAACGCGCCGCCCGCCATGGTGTTCATGGGCGACACCGGTTCGCTCGCCATCGGCGGCGCGCTCGGCGCCACGGCCGTCGTGATCAAGCACGAGATCGTGCTGGCGATCGTGGGCGGCCTGTTCGTGCTCGAGACCGTCTCGGTGATCGTGCAGGTGCTGTCCTACAAATGGACCGGCAAGCGCATCTTCCGCATGGCGCCGCTGCACCATCATTTCGAGCAGAAGGGGTGGGCCGAACCGACCATCGTGTTCCGCTTCTGGATCATCGCCGCGATCCTGGCGATGCTCGGCCTGGCGACGCTGAAGCTGCGGTGAGCGGATGATCGATCTCGCCGTCCTCAAGGGTTCGTCGTACGTCGTACTGGGGCTTGCGCGCTCCGGCCTGACGACCGTGCGCGCCCTGCTGGCGGCCGGCATCGACTGCGTCGCCTGGGACGACAACGAGGCCACGCGTCGCGCCGCTGCCGGGGCCGGCATCCGTCTCATGGAGCCGGACCGGATCAACTGGTCGAACGTAAGCGCGTTGGTGATCAGCCCGGGCATTCCCAATCGCCTGCCCAAACCGCACGCCATGGCCGAAGCGGCGCGCGACGCCGGCCGGCCGATCATCTGCGACGTCGAGCTGCTGGCCAGGGCGCAGCCCGACGCCAGGTTCGTGGCCATCACCGGCACCAACGGCAAATCGACGACGACGGCGCTGATCGGCCACATCCTGCGCCAGGGCGGCATGCCGTGCGAGGTCGGCGGCAATATCGGCCGCGGGGCGCTCGACCTGGAGCCGCTCGGCAAGGACGGCATCTACGTGCTCGAGCTTTCGTCCTATCAGCTCGAGCTGCTCGAGACCTTCCGGGCGCACGTCGCCGTGTGGCTCAACATCACGCCCGACCATATCGACCGCCACGGCGACATGGCGGGCTATGTCGCCGCCAAGGAGCACGTCTTCGATCGGCAGAAGGCGCGCGATTGCGCCGTGATCGGCATCGACGACGAGTACTCCGTCGCCGTGTACGCCAAGCTGCGCCAGCGGCGCGATATCGCGGTGGTGCCGGTGGCGCTGAAGCGGACGGTCTCGCTCGGCATCGCCTTCGAAGCGGGACGGCTGATCGACGGCGGCGGCTACGTCGCCAATTTCGCCGACGTGCCGACACTGCCCGGCGATCACAACGCGCAGAACGCTGCCTGCGCCTGGGCTGCCTGCCGCTGGTTCGGCATGCCGCGCGACAAGATCCTGGCCGGCCTCAAGACCTATCCCGGCCTGCCGCACCGCCAGGAGCGCGTCGCCGCGGTGGGCGAGGTTGTCTACATCAACGACAGCAAGGCGACGAATGCCGACGCGGCGGCGCGGGCGCTGTCGTCGTACAAGGATATCTTCTGGATCATCGGCGGGCAGGCGAAGGAGGGCGGCGTGGCGCCGCTCGCGCCGTACTACGATCGCGTCCGCCACGCCTTCCTGATCGGCGAGGCGACCGAGCTGTTCGCCAGCCAGCTCGCCGGCAAGCTGCCGTTCAGCCGGTGCGGCGACCTGCAGTCGGCGCTCAAGGCCGCGCATCTGGCGGCGCAGCTCGAGGCCAAGGACAAGAACAACAAGCCGGTCGTCCTGCTCTCGCCGGCCTGCGCGTCGTGGGATCAATGGAAGAGCTACGAGCACCGCGGCGATGCGTTCCGTGCGATGGCGCGAGCGCTGCCCGGTGCCCAGAGTTTAGGGGGTGTAGCGTGATTCAAGTTCCGCGCGACGACCGCAGCGTGGTCGGCCAATGGTGGTGGACCGTCGATCGATGGTCGCTCTCCGCTATCCTCGCCATCATGGCTTTCGGTGTGCTGCTGACGCTCGCCGCCTCGCCGCCTGCGGCCGAGCGCATCGGCGCCGACTCCTTCATGTTCGCCAAGCGCCAGTTCGTGTTCCTGCCGATGGCGCTGGTCATGATGCTGGCGATCTCGCTCGCTTCGCCCCGCCATGTCCGGCGACTGGCGCTGCTGGTGTTCTGCGGCAGCGTCGTGCTGCTCGCCTTGACCTTCGTGATCGGCGTGGAGATCAAGGGCGCCCGGCGCTGGATCTCGGTGCCGGGCCTGTCGAGCGTGCAGCCGTCCGAGTTCGTCAAGCCCAGCCTCGCCGTGATCTCGGCCTGGCTGCTGGC
>Ga0070741_10015585_pt1 | contig 12841 bp, 10 predicted proteins | sample Coa_R1_4_FD_66440 | JGI IMG/M metagenome (GOLD analysis project Ga0070741, IMG submission 66440) | Surface soil microbial communities from Centralia Pennsylvania, which are recovering from an underground coalmine fire - Coalmine... | ecosystem: Environmental > Terrestrial > Soil > Unclassified ...
GCGATCGCGGGTCGAAGCAGTCCTCTACAGAACAACGCACAAAGATCGCCGCAAGTTCCACCGCACCCGTTCCACCGCCGCCTCCGCACCGAAACGGCTGGCCGGTCATCGTCACTTTTGGAGACAGCCTGACGGCAGGGGTTGCGGGAAGAAGCTATCCCGACCAACTGCAGGACTTACTGGATCAGCACGGCTATCACTACCGCGTCGACAATCAGGGAGTAAGCGGCGATACCACGACGGACGGGTTGGCGCGGATCGACAATGTGATTGCCGACAGGCCGTTCCTGGTTCTGCTGGAGTTTGGCGGAAACGATGGATTGCGGGGCGTTCCGGTGAATGAAACCCGCGCCAATTTGCAACAGATGATTACGCGACTGCAAGGCGCGCATATTCCCATAGTGCTGCTGGGAATCACACTTCCACCGAATTATGGCCCTGACTACGTGAAAGAGTTTACCGCCATGTATCCGCGGTTGGCGAAGGAGAATCATCTACGATATATGCCGTTCTTGTTGCTGAACGTTTACCAACACCCGGCAATGATGCAGACAGACGGCATACATCCCAATGGAGCGGGAAATCGCGTCGTTGCCCAGGATGTGTTCGAACTGATCAAGCCGCTGTTGGTGTTCCATTGAGCTATCCGGATTCCGTTCGCTACCTGTACGCACTGGGCAACGAGATTAAAGCTGGGGCGAAGTTCGGGCTGGAGCGGATGCGCACGCTGCTGGCGGCGTTGGGAAATCCCGAGCGCGGGCAGCGCTTTGTTCACGTGGCAGGAACAAATGGCAAGGGATCGACTTCGGCGATGATCGCCAATGCGCTCTGTTACGAGGGATTCAAGACGGGGTTATATACTTCGCCGCATTTAGGTGAGCCAACTGAGAGAATTCAAGTCAATCGCGCGTCCGTCAGTCACGAGGAATTTGCAAGACTCTTTGAGACCGTTCACAGCACTGCGGAGTCGCTGCTGAAGACAGAAGCGCTCGATGCTCATCCGTCTTATTTCGAGACGGTAACGGCCATGGCGTTTCTGTTTTTTCGGGAGCGCGCGGATATTACAGTTCTCGAAGTGGGGTTGGGAGGCCGGCTGGATGCCACCAATGTCGTCACGCCGGAACTATGTGTAATCACGCCGGTGTCGTACGATCACGAAGCGTTTCTAGGAAACACACTGGAATCTATTGCAGCGGAAAAGGCCGGCATTTTAAAAACTGGAGTACCAATGGTGATGGCAAAGCAACAGAGCCCAGCGGGAGAGGTTATTGCGAAGCACGCTGACGAACTTGGCTGCCGAATCATTGAGGCCAGTGAGGCAAATATCTCGCAGATGTCGGTAGGTCCTCGATATTCAACATTTGTCCTTGAGGATACTGAATACGTCTGTGGGCTCGCTGGCCGGCATCAAGTTCAGAATGCCGTGACCGCAATATTGACTTGTCAAGAATTGGGTATTCACCGGCGCAACATTCAGGAGGGGCTGCTAACCGTTCGCTGGCCGGGGAGACTGGAGTGGGTTTCTCAGCAACCCGATTTCGTGCTGGACGGCGCGCACAACCCGGCGGGCGCCGGGGCACTGGCCACATACATCTACGAGTTCTGTAAGGACCGCCCGGTTTGGATGGTCTATGCAGCCATGCGCGACAAGGCGATCGAAGAAGTCGCCGGGCAGTTGTTTCCGCTCGCGGACAGGCTCATTGTGACTGCGCCTGATTTTCCGCGGGCGCTTCGTCCGGAAGCGATTCTGCAACTCATGCCGCACCCTAACGCGACCCTCGCTCAAAGTGTCCCCGAAGCTATTGAAGTTGCTCGCGCTGCGCCTCCAGAAGCAATCGTGTTCTTTACCGGATCGCTGTTCCTGGTGGGCGAAGCGCGCGGTCTGCTCTTAAAATAGGCGTTTGCTCAACAAACTGCGCGGTATTCTTCTTGCCGATCCAATTGTCGTCGTGTCCACGATTTTTTTCGGCTCAATCAGCCTGATTGTTTCTTTTTTCGATCGCACGGGCGTGGTGCAAATTCGAGTCGCGCGTGCCTGGGCGCGAACGTTGCTGGCGGCAGGTGGGGTGAAGGTGACGGTGGAGGGACTGGAGCAAATAGATCCTGATGGCAGCTATGTCTTTATTGCCAATCACGTCAGCTACTACGACACACCGGTCGCACTGGCGCATATACCGGTGCAGTTTCGATTTCTGGCGAAACGCGGTCTCTTTCAGATCCCATTTCTGGGAACGCATCTGAGCCGCGCCGGACATATTCCGGTTCCACGCGAAGACCCGCGAGCCGCTGTAAAAACGATGCAAAGGGCGGCAGAGACAATTCAGAAGAAGAAGATTTCGTTGCTCATTTTCCCGGAAGGCGGCAGGACGCATGATGGCGTACTGCAGCCGTTCAAAGAAGGCGGCGCTTATATCGCGATCCGCGCCGGCGTGCCTGTAGTACCGCTGGTGTTCATGGGGACACGCGAGGTACTGCCGTATGGATCGGGGATTATTCGACCAGGAAGAGTGACGCTGCGTATTCTGGAGCCGATCGAGACAAAAGAGCTAACGTTGAAAGATCGCGGACGGCTCACTGACGCTCTACGAGCGCTCATCCTTAGCAACACGCTCTCCGACTCAACAACAACCCGTTTTAGCTAGAACGATTTCGTCGATTTGTACCAACGTGGGGTAGTGGCCGGTATAGCAGGCGTAACAGAAATGGTGGTCACGATCTTTAACGGCATCGCGCAAACGATCGAGATGCAAATAGGCGAGTGAATCCGCTTCGACGAAACGTTCGATTTCTTTGATCTCGTTGTTAGCCGCAATCAGCTCGTGTAGCGAAGGCGTGTCAACACCGTAGTAACAGGGCGAAATCGTCGGAGGGCACGAGATGCGGAGATGAACTTCGCGCGCGCCGGCATTGCGCACCATGCGGACAATTTTGCGGCTGGTGGTGCCGCGGACGATGGAGTCGTCTACCAGCACGACGCGCTTGCCTTCCAGCAGATGCCGAACAGGATTCAGTTTGAGCTTGACGCCAAAATCGCGAATAGCCTGAGAAGGTTCAATGAACGTGCGGCCAATGTAATGGTTACGAATAAGGGCCTGGCGATATGGAATACCCGATTCGGCAGCATAGCCGATGGCGGCGGCAACGCCGGAATCGGGTACAGGAACCACGACGTCTGCGTTGACGGGATGTTCGCGAGCCAGCAGGCGCCCCATAAGCTCGCGGGATTCCGCAACGGGCTTACCAAAGACGATAGAATCGGGCCGCGAAAAGTAGACGTGTTCAAAGACGCAGTGCGCCGGCTTTTCAGGCTTCGTATAAAGCTCGCGCGTAGTGCCTTCGGGACCCACAATTACCATTTCGCCCGGAAGAACATCACCTTCATACGTGGCGCCGATTAGATCAAAGGCGCAGGTTTCAGAGGCAAAGACGGTGCAGATTTCGCGGCTAGAAAGTTCCAGGCGGCCCATGGCCAAGGGGCGGAATCCGTGTGGATCGCGAGCCACAATGATGCGATCCTCCGCCAAAAAGACGAGTGAAAACGCGCCTTCAATTTGCAACAGTGCATCGCGCAATGCGCCGGAGAGAGTGCGCTCGCGCGAGCGCGCCACAAGGTGCAGAATGACTTCCGTATCGCTGGTGGATTGAAAGATGGAACCGTCTTCTTCGAGTTCGCGGCGCAGCTCAATCGCATTCGTCAAATTGCCGTTGTGGGCAACGGCCACCTGTCCTTTGCTGCACGCAACGGATAGCGGCTGAGCGTTCCGCAAAGTGGTGTCGCCAGCGGTGGAATAGCGAGTATGGCCGATACCGAGTTTGCCGGGCAACTGGTTCAACACGTCAGGAGTGAAGATGTCGGCCACATGTCCCATATTCCGGATACTGTGGATCTTTCGGCCGTCGCTTGATGCAATTCCGGCGCTCTCTTGTCCGCGATGCTGGAGCGCGTAAAGCCCTAAATAGACTAAATTCGACGCTTCGGGGTGTCCGTACAACGCGAACACACCACACTCTTCGTGGAGTTTGTCGAACAATACGTCCTCGTCCTGCTCAATCATGCGGTGGGCACCAATACAGGGTTGTGGAGGAGGTGTTCGAGTGCGTTGGTCCAGCTATCTCTCAGTTCAGCAACGCTGACATCAAACAGAAGCTGGGCGCGATTGTGAATAATCACTCTCGCTTCGAGTGTAACGCCAATTTCAACCGCTTGGACTTTTTTGAGGGCCGCGGCCTCGAAAACTTTCTGAGGATTTGCTGTGGATACCAGGATTCGGGAAGGACCCTCATGAAAAAGCAGCAGTTCGGGCGGAAGAGCGGAGTCCAGATGAACGTCTGATCCGATGCTTTCGGGGCCAAAAGAGCTTTCCGCGAGCGCAACCGCAAAGCCGCCGTCGCTCAGGTCGTGCGCGGATTCGACGAGGCGATTGCGAACCAATTCGCGAATCACCTGCTGCACGCGCTTTTCATAATCCATATCCAGCTTCGGCGGCTTGCCCCAGAGGGAATCGTGGATGACTTTTGCGTACTGTGTTCCGCCGAGTTCCTGGTGCTCAGGATTTCCGATGCCGCCGAGCAGAATAATGCTGCGGCCCGCGCTTTTGAATGCCGTGCCGACCGGCATGCCCGTAGGCAGCGTGCCAACGATGCCCACGACGGGGGTCGGATAGATCGGCGTTCCCAGAGTCTCGTTGTAGAGACTGACGTTACCACCCGTCACGGGTACTTCGAAGAACTTGCAAGCTTCGGCCAGACCGTCGATCGATTCCACAATCTGCGCCATGATTTCGGGACGCTCCGGGTTCCCGAAGTTGAGATTATTTGTCGTAGCGACCGGCAGCGCGCCGACAGTAGAAAGATTGCGGCAACATTCGGCGACGATGAGTTTGGTACCTTCGCGCGGATCGAGCGCGCAGTAACGACTGTTGCCATCAAGCGCCATTGCTACCGAAGTACTTGTTCCTTTGATACGCACAATAGCTGCGTCTGAGCCAGGACCGGCTATGGTGTTGGTGCGAACCTGATGGTCGTACTGTTCCCAGATCCAGCGTTTGGAACAAATATCGCCGGAAGCGAGAAGCGCTTTCAGGTCGGCCGTGAGGCTCGCGCTCTGAACATTCGGACCATTTAGCGGTGCTATGCGCGGGGGAGTCGTTCGCGGCCGGTCATAGCGAGGGGCTTCGTCGGCAAGTGCATGATTTGGGATCTCGGCAAAGACTTCGCCGTGATTTTTGATACGAAGCATGCCGTCCGAAGTAACAACACCGACTTGCACCGCATCCAGGCCCCATTTCTTGAACACGTCGTACACTTCCTGTTCGCGGCCGCGTTCGGCAACTAGCAGCATGCGTTCCTGCGATTCGGAGAGCATCATCTCGTACGGTGTCATCCCGGTCTCACGCTGCGGGACATACATCAGGTCCATTTCGACGCCAGTTCCGGCGCGGCTGCCCATTTCGCAGCTCGATGAGGTCAGACCAGCAGCGCCCATATCCTGAATTCCAACGATGGCGCCCGTCTTCATTGCTTCGAGACACGCTTCGAGCAGCAGCTTTTCCATGAACGGATCGCCAACCTGAACATTCGGGCGCTTCTGCTTCGATTCTTCGGTGAACTCAGCCGAGGCCATGGAGGCTCCATGGATGCCATCTCTTCCGGTTTTGGCGCCCACATAGATGACCGGGTTGCCGACTCCGCTCGCTTTGCCATAAAAAATTTCATTGTGGCGGAATACGCCAAGCGCGAAGACGTTCACTAAAGGATTGCCTGAATAGCTCTCTTCGAACACGCACTCGCCGCCAACTGTTGGCACGCCAAAGCAGTTGCCATAGTGGGCAATACCCGACACGACGCCTTCGAGAATACGGCCGTTGCGGTCACCGGTCTTCGGATCGTCAAGTCGGCCAAATCGAAGGGAATCCATGACCGCGATGGGCCGCGCACCCATGGTGAAAATGTCGCGGAGAATGCCACCCACGCCAGTTGCCGCGCCTTGAAAGGGCTCTATGAAGCTAGGGTGATTGTGCGATTCGATCTTAAAGGCAATGGCGAGTCCATCGCCGATATCGATGATTCCGGCATTTTCGCCTGGGCCTTGTAGAATGTGCTTGCTCTCCGTTGGCAACTTCTTCAGGTGAATGCGAGTGCTCTTGTAAGAGCAATGCTCGCTCCACATGACGCTGAAGATCCCGAGTTCGGTGAAGGTCGGCTCGCGGCCTAACAGCTTCAGGATTTTGTCGTATTCGGAGGGAGTAAGCTGATGCGCCGCGATCACTTCAGGCGTGATCATGCTCATGAAGTAAAGGTGGCCAGCACGGGAGTGTGTGCAACATTCGCACTGAGCAGGGATTTCAAAATGAATAACCCATCTGTTGAGCCCATCAGCGGATCTGCCGCGCGCTCGGGATGGGGCATCATCCCCATGACATTTCTTTGTTCGTTCAAAATTCCCGCTATATGCCGCATGGAACCATTTGGATTCTCGACATAACGAAGAACAACTCGATCATCGGCTTCCAGCTGGTCTAACGTATAGTCGTCGGCTATATAAAAACCTTCCCCGTGTGCAATCGGAACTCTCAGCACTTGGCCTTTGCGCGCCTGACTGGTAAACGGCGAATTTGTGGTGACGACCTCAAGCCCAACCGTCCGGCAGACGAATTTCAAATTGTCGTTTCGAACCAGAGCGCCCGGCAACAGCCCCGATTCTGTTAATACCTGAAAACCGTTGCAGAGGCCGAGTACCAAGCCGCCGTCGTGCGCGAAACTCTTTATAGCGCGCATGACTGGGGAGAATTTAGCGATTGCGCCGCAACGAAGATAGTCTCCGTAGGAGAAGCCGCCTGGCAAAATCACCGCATCGACATCGCCTAGCGACTCAGAATCGTGCCAGATAAATTCGGCGTGTTGCTGCAGGTTCTCTGAGATGGCATACCAAGCGTCGTGGTCGCAGTTACTGCCGGGGAAAACAACGATGCCTACTTTCATCTAGAAAGCTTGAGATTTGTTTACACAGTTACTAACTGGCCGCTGGAGTTGCCGCGGCTTTTTTTCTGCTGGCGCGCCTTTTTTCTACAGGCGGCTGACGGTCACTTTTCTTCAGCGAAGGCAAAACAATCGAGGTGACGAACTTCTTCTCACCATGGTCGTCGAATTTAATGACAATGTAATCGTCGTTACAGGAGAGCACAGAGCCGAGACCGAATTTTCCGTGTTCGACTTGGGCTCCCGTGGCAAATGCCGGTTTGCTGGCCATGGGCGGGTAGGGTCCTCTATAGGTGATTGTAACAATTTGACTTATATATGTCGACTATGTCTATTCACACGCTGCTTTTGCGCAGGTAGAATGTGAAATCCGATCGCGAAAATAACTACTCTATGAGTTCTCAGAAGGAAAAAGCCGCTCGCTTTCGCGCGCTTCATGACAGCGCGGAAGTATTCGTGATTCCGAACCCTTGGGACATCGGTTCGGCGCGTGTTCTTGCCGGTCTCGGATTTCAGGCGCTGGCGACATCTAGCGCGGCATCCGCTTGCGCGGTGGGCAAACGTGACGGCGTCCTGACACGAGACGAAGCACTGGCGCATGCGCAAGTGATCGTGGAGGCCACGGATTTGCCTGTCTCGGCCGATCTCGAAAACGGCTTTGGCGATGCTCCCCAAGCCGTTGCCGAAACAATCCGGCTTGCACCGGCAGCAGGTCTGGTCGGCTGCACGATTGAAGACGCAAGCGGGAATCCGGACAGGCCGCTTTATGATTTCGACTTGGCCGTGGAACGAATTGCGGCAGCCGCAAAGGCGGCACGAGCGTTCGGATTTCCTTTTATGCTGACTGCGCGGGCGCACAACTTCATTTACGCGAATCCGAGTTTAGACGATACGATCCGTCGTTTACGCGCATATGAACACGCTGGGGCAGATGTGCTTTTTGCTCCCGGCCTACCTGATTTGGCGTCGGTACGGACGGTCTGCGGCGCTGTTTCAAGACCAGTGAATTTCATGGTGGGGATTCCGGGCAAATCGTTTTCCGTGAATGAGCTTGCCGCTGCCGGGGTTAAGCGCATCAGCCTGGCAACATCGCTCTATCGTGCAGCCATGAGTGGTTTTCTAGATGCGGCGCGTGAGGTGACGGAAAAAGGGCAATTCAGATTTGTGGAGCGCTGTGTAGCGACCAAGGATCTGAACCGACTAATGGCCAGCTAACAGCTTAGCTGAGAAGTAAACTCAGGGAACTTGCGCGCCGTCTTACGTTTCTAATACGTTAGGCGAATGCGGAGGAGTGCGGCGAGGTGTCGAGTACTGTTGCTGCTGTCCCTGGCGCTCGTCTGTTGGGGACGTCAAAATTGGACCTTTTATGCTCCGGCCGTGCAGCAGCCTGCAAACCAAGTGCCGCGCCGGACAGTCACGGGGACAGTCACAAACGCCGTCTCGGGTGAGCCGGTTCGACGGGCGCTGGTGCGGCTGATCGCGCCCGGGCGGAATATGAGCGCTCTGACCGGCGCTGACGGACGCTTCGAGATTGAAGACGTCCCCGAAGGCACGGTAAACCTTGTTGCTCAGAAGCCGGGCTTCTTCGATTCTGGGTCCATGAACGCAGGCCAGTGGAGACAGCCCGACGTTGGATTTAAGATCACCGCTAACAACGACGACTTCAGACTTAAGCTGTTTCCCGCAGCGAAGATTATCGGCCGCATCACCGACCAAGATGGTGAAGGCATTGAGGAAGTTTCGGTGGAGATCCTATCTGAACAGATCAATAACGGGCGCAAACAGTGGCAACCCCGAAACATGTCGAGCACCGACGATGACGGTTCGTATCGGATAGACGATCTGCTTCCAGGCCGATACATCGCTTTCGCGACCGGGCATATCGTTCCCGGCTCAAACTGGAATGCGCAGCAGCAAGTGAGCGCTCCTGCGTATTATCCAGATGCGCGGGATTTGGCCTCGGCACAACCGATCGAGATAGAAGCAGGGGAAGAATTTCGTGCCGATTTTCATCTCCGGACGGAACCTGGATCCCTCGTGACGGGAAGAATCACAGGTATCCCAACTGGCTCCCGTGTGAACTTCATGCTGCAGAATTCAACACGCCAGAATATCTGGCCGCAGGGAATCAGTTTCGATCAGAAACGAGGGCAGTTTGCCCTCAAGGCTATTCCATCCGGCACGTGGAATGTGGTGGCGTTCGCGAATGATCAAGGAAATCAATACGAAGCGCGGCAAGAGATCACCGCAAGCGGCGCGGATATTTCGAATGTGGTGATGGCGCTTCAGCCAAAGGCTTGGATCCCGGTCAAGGTGAATCATGCTGCCAATCAACCACAGCCAACTGTTGAACATTGGCCCCGGAACGCCGGAGTCAACGCAACGCTAATCGCCGCCGATACCTTCAATGACGGGTATGGGATGCAACAGGATAGTGAGGCTAGGGGATCGGTTTTTGCTAATGTGGCCGAGGGCAGATATAAGCTCGTTGTGCAGAGCTTTGGCAACGAGTGTGTCGAAACGGCCTGGTATGGAAACGTAGATTTGCTGCGCGATTACCTTGTAGTGAGCTCGGGTGGCGAGGTGCAACCCATTACGATTAATTTGACTTCTAATTGCGCTACGCTGAGCGCGAAAGTCCAACAGGAAGAAGGTCAGCGGCAAGCTTTGTTGCTGGTAGTTCCGAGTTCTGGGTTCGCGGAGCCTAGAGTAGTGCCGATCGCTATGTCGGGCGCGGCCACGGCCACTTTTCGAGGTATGCCGGCGACGCTTTCTCCAGGTTCTTATCAAGTGTACGCATTCTCAAGCCTTGTTGGGTTGGAATATGCAAATCCGGAAGTCTTGCGCGACTATCCGAGCCAAAGCGTGGATCTCAATGCAGGACAAAAAATGGAACTCACGGTGAAGCTGAGCGACCCCAAGGCGAACTAATTCCCTATGCGGCCTCTGGTGCTTCTTGCGATGGTTTCAGCCGGTTTCCTGCCAGCTACTTCGCAGACGCCGGGTTTCGCGATCGCAGGGCAGGTGGTACGCCACGCGGATGATCATCCGGTGAGGGGTGCACGCGTTTCGATTGCGCCGGTGGAGCAGCGTGATCGTCGAGTCTTTTGCAGGAGCGGTGAAAACGGTCAATTTTCATTTTCAGGCGTGTCTGCAGGGAAGTATTCACTGGCAGTAACTGATCACGAATGGTCGCAGGCTTACAAGCAGTTCGATTACTTTTCAACTGCGATTGCCGTAGGCCCCGGTCTCGATTCGGAGCACATCGTGTTTCGGCTGGAGTCTCCGGCGAGCATCGTTGGCAGTGTTCTGGATGACGCCGGAGATCCAGTTCGCGGCGCGATGGTTTACTTATTTGGCCGGTTCCTTAGCAGAGGCGCGTACCAGACTGGAATGAAGGGAACGGTCAACACTAACGCCGATGGCAGCTTTCATTTCACGCGCGTTGCACCGGGTACTTATTATGTCGCCGTGAGTGGCCGGCCGTGGTACGCGCAAAATCCGCCTACGACGCGACCGGAGATTGTGCGGCAACCTGGCGTGCCGGAAACTGTCGGGCTTGGGGGACCGCAGAATCAGCCGGCGTCCCAGCCGGATCTGGATGTAGCTTATCCCGTCACGTATTACCAAAATGCGACGAGTCCTGAGGCCGCGACTCCACTGAAGCTCGAAGAGGGGCAGAGGGCCGATATTAAGTTCAATCTACAGCCCGTTCCCGCGCTGCACATCGCGCTCGACGGTGTTCCAAAAGACCCAGATCAGCAGATCTTTGGACAACTTTCTCAGGTTGGACCGGGAGGATCGCTGATCCAGGTTCAAGCGATGCCGATGAATTCTGAAATAGTCGGGGTCGCGCCTGGAAATTATGTTTTGTCGGCGAATCTCTATGGCCAGAAACAGCCGGTAACAACCGGCTCGCAGACGGTTACTTTGAGCAGCAATTCAACGGTGAGTCTTAGCAATGCGGTCAAGACTTGTGTCCATGGAAAGGTTATTCTTGACGGCCAGATTCCACAAGGGCTTGCTGTAGCGTTGAAAAACTCAGCCGTCTCCGTGGCACACGATGGTTCTTTCGCGTTCGAAACATTGCAACCGGGACGTTATAGCCTTTTTCTGGCGAACACCTCCGACTTATACATGCGGACGGTGACGGTGAAAGGTGGCACGTTTTCAAACGGCGAACTCGAAGTTGCGGCTGGCGCTGATGTTGAGTTGACGATCACTGCAGCGCGCGGGCTGAGCAAAGTGGAGGGCATCGTCAAGAAAGACGATAAGCCCGTCGAAGGCGCGATGGTGCTTCTCATTACACAGGACTTCAGCCATGGCAAGTACATCCCGCGTGATCAAAGCGATAGCGACGGCACCTTTACGCTGAGCTCAGCACCGCCGGGCCGCTACAAGCTCGTGGCGATTGACGATGGGCAAGACCTGGAATATGCGAATCCGGCGGTGATCGCGCCGTATTTAGAACATGGGCGCGTGATTGATGTGCCCGTTCCTAGTAGCGCCAACATCGAGGTGAAGGTTCAGCAGAGAAAACAATAACTGTTAAAACATCCCGCTGATTTCGCCAGGACTCACTGCTTCATCGGCAAAAGTAAAGGCGCCCTGATCGTGCATCTCACGGGCAGCGCGAAGGAAGGCCCCAAGAGCGGCGCGGCAAAGAGAGCTGCCGACGCTGATTCGCTTTACTCCAATTTCCGATAGAGCGCTCTGTGTAAGTTGGACACCCTGCAGGCCCATCACCACGTTCACCGGTCGATCGACCGAGCGCACTACCGCCACAATGTCTTCTCTTGTAGCGAGGCCGGGGGCATAGAGAACGTCTGCGCCGGCCTCCTGGTAAGCCTGCAAACGCGAGATCGTGTCTTTCAGGTCGGGCCGGCCATGCAGATAGTTTTCCGCTCGTGCTGTCAGCATGAACGGGAAGGGAAGAGAACGGGCCGCAGCAACCGCCGCGCGAACCCGATCGGTCGCGTGCTCTTTTTCATAAATAGGATGCTCGGGGTCGCCGCTGGCATCTTCAATGGAGCCGCCCACAACGCCAGCCGCGGCTGCCAAACGAATCGTCTCCGCAGCCGTTTCCGGTGCATCGCCGAACCCGTTTTCAAGATCGGCGCTGACGGGCAAGTGTGTGGCGCGCGCGATGCAGGCAATGTGCTCCATCATGCCGGCGCGGCCGATGGTATTGTCTCGCTGCCCGACTGAAAAAGCATACCCCATGCTGGTAGTGGCCAGCGCTTCGAAGCCCAGATGTTCTAACAGGCGCGTCGTGCCCAGATCCCACGGATTGGGAATAATGAATGCACTCTCGCGATGATGAAGCGCGCGAAACGCGTGGCCTTTAGCGGACTGGGTCAACATGGCAGATCCCGCTGAAGCCATTATCTCTATTCCCGAAGCTCAGAGCGCAACTCGAAGGTGCCAGCTACGAGCTCTACAAAATTTCGTTCCTCGCGCAAGATAAAGCGCTGGGTCTGGGCCATCTGAAAGTTTTCGCGAGCTTCCGGATCGGATTTCAACCGAGCTTTGTAGCGTTCGTAGGAAGCGAGACTATCGAATGCGATTAAGCCCCAGCCAATGTCGTTGGTTCCCTCATAGGGAAGAAAATAGCCGATCAAATGGCCGCCGCATCGGGGAATAATGCGGCCCCAGTTCTCGGCATATTTCTTGAATGCATCACGCTGAAATGGGTCGATTTGATAGCGAATGAAACAGGCAATTGTCACGGATGTTCTCCCGGGGGAAGGTGTTGCGGACGTATCGCGCGGCTGCATCAACAACGGCCAGAGCCCGGCGCCCACAGTCATGGCATCGCGGCGGTTTATCAGAGTTGTCGCGGCGTTGCGCGCGTACATATTGG
>Ga0070741_10015586_pt1 | contig 12841 bp, 9 predicted proteins | sample Coa_R1_4_FD_66440 | JGI IMG/M metagenome (GOLD analysis project Ga0070741, IMG submission 66440) | Surface soil microbial communities from Centralia Pennsylvania, which are recovering from an underground coalmine fire - Coalmine... | ecosystem: Environmental > Terrestrial > Soil > Unclassified ...
CGCGCGCGTTCACCACCAGGTTGACCAGCGCCTGGTCGATATGGCTGGGATCGGCCCTGATATTGCCCACATCCCTACTCAGTCCGAGCCGCACCTCGATATCCTCGCCGATCAGCCGCCGCAGCATCTTTTCGGTGCGCTGGATGACCGTATTCACGTTCATCACGCGCGGCTGCATAACTTGCCGCCGGCTGAAAGCCAGCAGCTGATTTGTGAGCGCGCCGGCGCGATCGGCCGCCTTCATGACCTCTTCGGCGCACCCGCGCAGCGGGTCGAGCGGCGACAACTCGTCGAGGATCATCCGGTTGTAGCCCTCGATTACGGTCAGCATGTTGTTGAAGTCGTGCGCCACGCCGCCCGCCAGGCGTCCCACCGCTTCCATCTTCTGCGCCTGCAGCAGCTGCTCCTCCAGCTTTTTGCGCTCGCTGGTATCGTTCACGAATGCGATCGCGAAGGTGCCGTCCTCGGTCTCCACATAACTCAGGCTCACCTCGACGGGAAACTCGGTGCCATCCTTCCGCCGCCCGGCGAGGTCGAGCCCGATCCCCATGGGCCGGATGCGCGGCTGCGCGAAATACTCCTCCCGCTGGCGTCCGTGTGCCCCACGCTTGCCCTCCGGAAGCAGTATCTCGATACGCGCTCCCATCAATTCCTCGCGCGTATACCCGAAGATCTCCTCTGTCCTCCGATTGGCGAGCACAATCCGCCCTGTCGGATCGATGCTGAGAATCGCCTGCGAGGCCGATTCCAGCAGAGCCACCACCATCTTCTCGTTACGATGTAGCATTCCCGCCATGTCGCGGGAGTCGATTGGTCCAGACAAGTTATCGCCTCTGTGTTGTGACTATTGTAATAAAACATGGGCATCGATTCGCTTAGAATGCAGAAATTCCGGCGAGCGGCCGAGGATGGCGCGCGCCTTCGCCTGTTTTCGCACCGCTCCCGGTCGATTTAACTATCGATAACCCGACGGTTCGCAGCAATCTCGATCACACCCGGCTGGAGGAGTTGCCGATCAACGGCAGGAACGTGAGCACGCTGATAGCCACCGTGACCGGATGCGAAGGCACCGGTCGCGTCTTCGGCACCCCCACCGACGGCCGTGAATGGATCCTGGATGGCGCGGTGGTCACCGACAGGCGTTGGGCCGGCGATCCAATGACGCAGCCCACTCTGGATGCCATTCAGGAGTTCACCATTGAGGCCAACGCAATCTCGGCCAAGCGCAGCCGGCCAGTGAGTCTGATCATGTCGGTCAAGAGCGTGAGCAGCCAGTTCCACGGCAGTGCGCTGGAGACGTATCGGAACAACGATATTGGCTTGGCCCGGTCGCGAACCGATAACTACAGCACGCCGCCAAAGTTGATCCGCAACGAGTATGCGGTGAGCGCCGGAGGCCCGCTCATGATTCCCAGGCTTTACACGCGCAAATACCAGACCTTCTGGTTTTTCAATTTCGAGGGTCAGCAGAATCGCTCCGCCACTACCGCGGGCTTCAACGTGCCCACCGAGGCCATGCGAAATGGCGATTTCAGCGGGGCCGTGGATTCCCGGGGCGGCTGCAGGTGATTTACGATCCTCTTCCCACCGGCCAGAACGGAAAACGGACGCCGTTTTCTTATAACGGGAAGGCAAACGTCATCGATCCCACCCGCGAGAATGCCTTGGCCAAATATCTCTTTGGCATTACTCCACTCCGGCCTCCATCCTGCTGTCAGGGAGACACAGGCCCGCACAGTGGATAGTTCCGTCTGCCGCGGTTTCGCCACAGGCTATCAGGTTAGATCCCGAGTCCTTGTTGACAAATCTCAGTCTCGCACGTCATATTCATCCTGTGGGTCGAGGTCACCGATGCCTTACCTGGCCATCCGCCGTTGACTATTAACCCGGTGCTGACCACCCTGCGAATCCTGGAACGGAAAGGTTACGTCAAGCATCAGAAGGACAAGGTCATCTTCTTGGCGCGTCTCGATATCTAACTCCGGAGACTCTATGAAACGTCTCAACCATACCCCCCTGTTTCTGCTGATCCTGCTCGCGTTCTACATCGTCATCGCCTTTGCGGCCGACCAGGCGACGCCGCTCGCCATTCCCAAGCCGGCCGAGCTCTCGAACACCTTCTCCACCCTCGCCAAAAAGCTGGAACCCTCCGTCGTCACCATTACTTGCACTATCGCCCAGTCCCAGCGCCGGCGCTCCAGCGGTGGCGATCAGGCCGAGGATGAAGACGAGATGATGCGCCGTTTCTTCGGCAACGTGATTCCCCGCCAGCGCGGGTACCAGATGGGTTCCGGCGTCCTGGTCGATCCCAACGGCTATATCATCACCAACCACCACGTCATCGATCGCGCCGACCGCATCCAGGTAAAACTCCTCGACGATCCCAAGGAGTATGAGGCGAAACTCATCGGGTCCGACCGCGAGAGCGACCTCGCCGTCATTCATATCGAAGCCGGCCACAAGCTGCAATACGCCGCCATCGGCAATTCCGACGGCGTGCAGGTGGGCGAGTGGGCCATCGCCATCGGCGCGCCGTTCGGATTCGAGCGCAGCGTCACCGCGGGCATCATCAGCGCCAAAGGCCGCGATCTCGGCGACCGCGAGCATCCCCTGCCGCGCTTCCTCCAGACCGACGCCGCTATCAACTCCGGCAACAGCGGCGGCCCGCTGATCAACATTCGCGGCGAGGTCATCGGCATCAACAGCGCCATCGAATCGCAGTCGGGCGGCTTCGAAGGGTTGGGTTTCGCCATTCCTATCAACATGGCGGCCAAGGTCTACAACGACATCATCGCCACTGGCAAGGTCACCCGCGGCGCCATCGGCGTCAGTTTCAACACTCGCGCCAAACCCGAACTGCTCAAAGCGTACGGCGCCGATGCCGGTGTGTTCGTCGAGCAGGTGACTCCCGGCGGCCCGTCCGAGAAGGCCGGTATCAAGGCGGGCGATGTCATCGTCGCCTTCAAACACCAGCCTGTCCTGAACGGCGATGACATGCTGGCCAAGGTGCAGGAGGCGCCCGTCGGGTCCAAATGCGACGTCACGGTGATGCGCGAAGGCAAGAAGATGGATTTCACCCTGGAGATTGCCGATCGTGCCGAGCTGAGCGCGTCCCTGGAATCCGGGGGCCGGCAGAGCGGAAGCCGGCAGCGCGGAAATACGCCGGACGACGATTCCGCCGAGGTCAGCTTCGGGCTCTCCGTAAAGGAACTAACTCCCGAGGATCGCCACGAACTAAATTTCTCCGGAAAAACTGGTATCTTGGTTACTAGAGTGGATGTTGGGTCTTTCGCTGAAGATATTGGCCTCAGAAAAGGGGACATAATCACTCACATGAACAGGCAGCCGATCCAGTCCATCGCCGATTTGAAGCGCATCGAAAGCGCCCTGAAGCCCGGCGACGCGGTGGCGTTTCGCACCCTTCGCAATGCGGGGCAGGGTGGAGAGGACTGGCAGGCATTCTTCCCCGCCGGTAGCGTACCAAACAAATGAAATCGGGATTATTCGTCTCGCTCACTGTTGTCGTCTTCTGCGTACTGGGAGGCATGTACGGCCCGGCGATCCAGCCCATCGCCGCCGCCGCGCCCCAGGACGACCTGAGTAGCGGTCTGCAGTCGTTCACCAGGGTGCTCAACCTTGTCGAGAACAACTTTGCCGACCAGGTCTCGCTCGATAAAGCGCTCTATGACGGCGCTATCCCGGGTATGCTGCGCACGCTCGATCCCCATTCGAGCTTCCTGGATCCCAAGACCTATCAACTGATGCAGCAGAACCAGCGTGGGCAGTATTACGGCGTAGGCATGGAGATCAACATCGACGGGGACTACGTCGTCTGCACGCAGCCGTTTCCCGGATCCCCCGCCTACCGCGCCGGGATCCACCGCGGCGACCTGATCGCTTCGGTGGACGACAAGGACGTGCGTAAGATGAGCACGGCCGAAGTCGCCGATCTGCTGAAAGGACCCAAGGGGACGAAGGTCACGGTAGGTATCAAGCGCCAGGGTGAGCCGCAGAAGCTCTCCTTCCTGATCACGCGTGACGAGATTGTACATAGCAACGTCTCCACATTCTGGCTGAAGCCCGGATTCGCGTACACCCGCCTGGTCGATTTCAGCAGCCAAACCACCGGCCGCGACATGGAAGAAGGACTCAAGTCGTTGGGCGAGTCCAACATCAACGGCTTGGTCCTCGACCTCCGCGGCAACCCGGGCGGTCTGGTCAGCGAAGCCGTGACGGTAGCCGGCCACTTCCTGCAGAAGGGCCAGACGGTAGTCTCGCATCGCGGACGAGCGTCGGCCGAGCAGGTATTCCGCGTCACCCGGCAGAACCCCAACAGCCGCAAGTATCCGCTGGTCGTGCTGGTGGATAAGTACTCCGCTTCGGCTTCCGAGATCGTCTCAGGCGCGTTACAGGATCACGATCGCGCCTGGGTGTTAGGCGAAAGCACGTTCGGAAAAGGTCTGGTGCAGGCTCAGTATCCGCTTTCGGAAGGTACGGCGCTGCTCCTCACCATCGCCAAGTATCACACTCCGAGCGGCCGCCTGATTCAGCGCGATTACGAGCATCGCTCGTTCTTCGATTACTACCAGCATCGCGACAAGGATGCCCGCAATTTGCAGGACGTGCAGAAGACCGATAGCGGCCGCACTGTCTACGGCGGCGGCGGTATCTCTCCCGACGAAAAGTACACGGCGCCGGCGTACACTCCGTTCCAGGTTCGCATCCTGCGTCCGCGCTGGACGTTCATGCACTTCGCCAACGAGCAGTTCGCCGGCCAGAAGAATCAGACCCTCCCGCAGGGCTGGAAACCGGACGACGCGACCATCGCGAAGTTCCAGGATTTCCTGAAGAAAAACGACATAGGCTTCGCCGCCGACGAATTCGCCCACGACCGGCAATGGATTTCGGACCAGATCCAAATCGAGATGTACAGCCGCGCCTTCGACCGCAAAGGGGCGGACCAGTTCCAGATGCAAGTGGATCCGGAAGTGCTGAAGGCCATCAGCAGCATGCCAATGGCGCAGGGCCTGCTGGAAGAAGCCGGCCGGGTTCTGGCGCGCCGCAAGTAAAGGCGGGCGCCGCTACCCGCGGCGCATAGTAGCCTCGATCAGCCCGTGAGGTTCATCGATTGGCAGAAAAACCTCGTTCGGATTCTCCATTCCGAAAGGCGCGAGATCCACAAGTAGACAGTGCCGGTTAGGCATTGCGATATGGACGTCCTCAATGGCCTCGACGCGGTCCAGAACGGCCTCGCCGATCGCATACAACGTATGCTGCACGCCGAGACTCTCGTGGCCGGCGAAAGTCTCCAGAATCGCTGAGCGCACGGCCGACCAATAGGTCCCGTAGCTATTCTCGTCACCGCGGTAGCTCCAATCAGCTTTCACGGCCGTACCGAATATCCTCTCCTGAGTTTCCCGAAGCGTAGTGTACTCGTCTCGAACGAAGCCCGAAAATCCCGATCCGGTAGTCTTCAGAACGATCAAATCGCTGATTCCAGACCGCACCTTGACACTCGAGCGGCCTCGATCCACCACCGCGGTGCGCCGTTCCGCGCCACCCTGGATGAACGCATGATCGTGCGCCCGTCCGCCGACGGCAATTCGCTCCCACCCCGCCTGTGAAATCCAGATACGCGCCGCCGAGACCTGCGCGTTGCGGCTGATAAAGTGATCGGCCAACCGCAGCCCGAACTCCTCGATCTGCTCGATCGGCTCCCGTCGCGCCAGCGTGTACACGGTATTCTTCATCGTGTCGGTAGGCAGAACCAGCCGGTTGTCGCCCTGCTCATAGGAAGCGGCGAAATCGCCGCGAAGCTGAATGTCGATATTGAGATCCGTCAGATGGTGCCGATCGCCGTGCCGCTCCACTTTGACCAGCCGCACTCGAGACTTGCCGTAATGATTTTCGGTGAGAACGATGGACATAGCTTCAGCTTCCTCGGTAAGTGGTGTAACCGTACGCGCTCAGTAACAGGGGAACGTGATAGTGCTGCTCGGGTTTGTCGACGCGAAACCGGATCTCGATCTCCGGAAAGAACGCCGACACCTCGCCGGTCTCGAAGCGCAGCCGGTACAGCCCGGATGCCAGCCTGTGATCGGCGGGCAGTAGATTACGCGCGCGCCCGTCGCCGTCGGTCGCACTCTGCGCCAGCATTTCCCACGCTCCGGCGGTTTGAAATTCCAGCGTCACCGGAATCCCGGCTGCGGGCCGTCCGCTGGAGATATCGAGGATGTGTGTTGTGATCGGACTCATTCGTTCAGGAGCTTCTCCAGGCGCACATGCGTGATCAGCCGCTGCTGTTCGGCGGCCTCCAGGATCTCGGCGGCAGGGTCGTTCTGTATTCGCCTTTCTAAAATCGCCAGCATCTCGGGCGCGGACTTGCCCGTGGCGCAGACGATGTAAATGAAGCCGAACTTTTCGAAGTAGCGGCCGTTGAGTTCGGCGAGCGAATTGAGCACGCGCGGCTCAGCCCGAGCCGCTGCCGCCTGCTCCTGCTGCGACCACCGGCTGTCCGACTGCTGTCCGATCCGCGGATGCGCGGCAAACGCCTCCAGCCAATCCTCGCGCCGGCACTCGGCCCACGCCCGATCGGCCGCTGCGATCAGTGCGCCGGCGCTCGCGTAAGGACGTCCCGCCGCCATAGCCGCAGCCCATCGGGAGGACCCGCAGCAGCGCCGAAGTGCAGCCATCGCCTCCTCGTGCGAAGCCGTATTCAGCGCCGAAAGGCCGCGCTCGCGCAGCAGGATTCGTCCGCGCGGCGCCGCATCCGGATCCACGCGCGACCCGCCGAGCCACGTCTCTTGTACCACACCGCGCAGCCTCCGGCCGGCATACGGAGTGATCTTGTGGCGATGATGCAGGCGCGATGGATCCACGTCGAACTCCGCATCCGGATCCCAGATCGCGAAGTCGGCGTCGAACCCCGGCGCGATGCGGCCCTTCCGGTGATCGAGCGCGGCCAGGGCCGCGGGCGCGGCGCACATCAAGCGTGCGATGTCCTCAATCCCAAAGCCGCGCCGCGATGCTTCGGTCCAAACCGCCGGCAGAGCCAGTTCCAGCGAAGCAATCCCGCCCCACGCCGCCACAAAATCGCCCGTGTCCCGCTTTTTCATTTCCGGCGGACTGGGCGAATGGTCCGTCACGATCATTGAGATGGTGCCGCACCGCAGCCCTTCCCACAGCGCCTCGCGATTCGCCGCCTCACGCAAGGGCGGCGCGCACTTATACTCGGTGGCGCCGTCAGGCACGTTCTCGGCGGCGAACGTCAGATAATGCGGGCAAGTCTCGACCGTCACCCCGGACGCTGTTCCAAGCTGCCCGATGGCATCGGAGGACACGAGGTGCACGATGTGAATGCGGCACCTATACTCGCGCCCCAGCCCGATCAGCAACTCGATCGCCGCATTCTCGGCCCGCCGCGGCCGCGACGCCAGCCAGGTAGCGTGCGATCGCGGGTCGCCGGCCGGCGGAAGCAGTTCCGATGCAAGCTCCGCGTGCGCCATCAACAAAGCCCCCGCCCTCGCCAGGATCGGCATGGCGGCGCGCAGGTCGGCTTCGTCAACATGCTCGAACTCGTCAACCCCGGATGGCGTGAGAAAGCATTTGAAGCCGCGGCACCCCGCCGCGAGCAATCCCTGTAGTTGATCGGCGTTGCCGGGCACGATGCCACCCCAGAACCCCACGTCAACCCAACACTGCCCGCGAGCCGCCGCTATCTTCGCTTTCAGCGCGTCTACGGACGTTGTAGCCGGAATCGCATTGAGCGGCATCTCGACTAACGTGGTAATCCCGCCCGCTGCGGCAGCCTTGGTGGCGGTAGTGAACCCCTCCCACTCGGTGCGTCCAGGCTCGTTGATGTGGACATGCGTGTCGACGATCCCGGGCATGACCGCCAAGTCGCCGAAGTCGAGCCCCGTGCGGTCGAACCGCCCGCTCACCCGTACGATCCGGCCGTCGCGGATGTGGATCGCGGCGGGCCGTACACCGTCCGGCAGTACGACGCGCCGGCTGCTCACGACCCGTTCAACGGCCATAAGTGACCCCTCTCATCCTGGCTGTCCTGAGCTCGGCTGTTGGCGCAGACGCTCCGGTCTGCCCGGCTCCAAACTGTTCGGGGGGCTTCCAGCGAAAACGCCTGCCCCTTAACCAAAACCGGATACTCAGGCGGGGTCAGGTCATTTTCCTGGCCGCATCCAAAGCCGCCGATGACGTCAGGAGTTCGGAGTCTCCGCGCGGCTGACACGAGCGTCCGCGCCGCATCAACCCCCATACAGAAACTCGCGAAGCAGGTTCTGCGCCACGCGACTCCGGTACGCCGCGACCGAACGGATATCGTCGATCGGACTGATCTCCGCAGCCAACGAGGCCAGCGGATCGCGACCCTCCACAATGGCCGCTTCCGTCCGCACGCACCGCAGCGGCACAGGCGCGACGCTGGCCAACGCGATCCGGACTTCGTCGCCGGCCTGGTCCATCAGCCCCGCTAAGCAAACTTTCGAAATCGCCTGGGCCCTGCGTGTCCCCACCTTGCGATAATACTGCCGAAACCGCGCGGTATCGCGCCGCAGATGGATGCGCGCCAGCAACTCATCGGGTGCAAGCTGCATCTGTTTATAGCCTGTGTGAAACTCGCGATAGGGCAACCGCCGCATCCCGCGCGCCGACACCAGTTCCAACTCCGCATCGTAGACCAGCAGCGCCGGAGGTGTATCCGCCGCGGGCGACCCGTTCACGATATTACCGCCGAGCGTCCCCCGATTCTGTGTGGCGATTCCTCCGGTATTCCGTGCCGCCTCCGCCAGCAGTGGAAACTCGCGGCTGAGCGTTTCGTGCCGCAGCACGTCCGTATAAGTCGTCAACGAGCCGAGCGTCACCGCCTCGGGCGTAGCCGAGATGCCGCGCAACTCACCCAACTGCCAAATGCTCAGATAGCGCCGGTGATCCAGCTTGCCGGCTTCGAACAGCACCATCAGGTCGGTGCCGCCCGCGAACGGCCGCCACGCACCGGGCTCCGCCGCCATCAAATCGAGCACCTCACCCAGCGATCGTGGCGCACGCATCTCGAAAGCCGCCACGTTCGATCTCAACGCACGGCTCCTTGCCTGACCGCGTCGAAAATCCGTATGTACCCGGTACAGCGGCAGAGATTCCCCGCCAGCCCGTTGCGGATCTCCTCCTCGGTCGGCTGCGGATTCTGCTCCAGTAAACTCAGCGACGCCATAATCATCCCCGGCGTGCAGATCCCGCACTGCGCTCCGCCGCACTCTACGAAAGCCCGCTGTAATGCGTGCAACTCCGGCGTAGCCACGCCCTCAATCGTAGTGATCCGGGCGCCGTCGGCCTGTAAGGCGGGCACCAGGCAACTGTTGACGAGCCGCCCGTCCAGGATTACGGAACAGGCCCCGCATTCGCCCTCGCCGCAGCCCTCCTTGGTGCCGGTAAGCGCGAGATCCTCCCGCAGCACGTCGAGCAGCCGCGTCATCGGCCACGTTTCCACGGTGTGCGATTCGCCGTTGATCGTCATCCTGATGGAGACCCTATGCATGCGCCGCCTCCATCCTCTGCATCAGCGATTCCGGCGTGACCGGAATCCCGGTAATCGGCAGCCCGGTAGCGTTCTCCAGCGCGTTCACGATCGCCGGCGCCGGTCCGTCCATCGGCAACTCCCCGATCCCCTTCGCCCCCATGGGCCCGTAAGCGTAAGGAATCTCCTCGAAGACTACGCGGATCGGCGGCACGTCAGCCGTGGTCGGAATGATGTAGTTAGTCATCTGACTATTGGCCATGCGCCCGTCGCGCCAGACCACGTTCTCGTAAAGCGCATACCCGATCGCCTGCACTACGCCGCCCTCGATCTGGCCGCTCGCCAGCACGGGATGGATCACCCGCCCGACTTCCTGCAGCGCCAGGAAATTCTCCACGCGCGCCTCATACGTGATCGTGTCGACGCTCACCTCCGCGACATAGACGGCCCACGCGTAAGCCCCGTACGCATCGCCCTGATAATCTTCGTCGTCCCAGAAAATCCCGGGCGGCGCCTCGTACCTGCTGTATGACCGCAACGGTCCGTACCGTTCGATGTGCGCCCGCACTACATCCGCGAAAGTTCCGGCCGTATACTCGCTGAGCGTCTGCCGCAGGCCGCGTGCGGCCGATTCCACCAGCTTGCCCACCACCATGCACGTGCGCGATGCCACGGTAGGCCCGCTGTTCGGTACTTCCGAGGTGTCGGGCTGAGCAATCTCCACCTGCTCGTAAGGCAATCCCAGCGCCTCCGCCGCAATTTGCGTGAGGATTGTATTCGTCCCCTGCCCAATCTCCGTGCTCGATGCCAGAATGCGCGCGCGACCGTCGGCCGTAGCCTCGATACCCACCACGGATTGCAAATAGCGCTCCCCGGACCCGGTGAATCCCGCGCCGTGCATAAACGCAGCAAAGCCGATACCGCGCTTGACTGCCCCAGTCCGATTCTCCACCGCGTATCGCTCCCGCCTGGCGTGATAATCCGATTCAGCCAGCGCGCGGTCCATCAGCGCCGGCAAATCGATCTCCTCGCGAATCACCTGGCCGGTAGCCGTAGTCCGGCCCTTGCGCAGAAAATTCCGCCGGCGGAACTCCTCGGGTGTGAGCCCGACCGCCGCCGCCACCTTATCCATATGCCGCTCCAGCGCGAAAATACTCTGCGGCGCGCCGAATCCGCGAAATGCCCCGTGCGGCGGCGCATTGGTCGCGACCGCCTGGCTGCGAATGCGCACATTCGGGCAGTCGTAAGGGCCGGCGGCGTGAATCGTTCCGCGAGACAAGACCACGGCCGAAAGCGTCGCATAAGCTCCGCCGTCGATCACGAAGCTGATGTCCATCGCCAGCAGTTTTCCGTCGCGCGACACCGCCGTGCGATGGCGCGTCCGCGAAGGATGCCGCTTCGTCGTGGCCACCATGTCCTCCGCCCGATCGTAAATCAGCTTGACCGGCCGTCCCGACGTCCACGCCAGCAGTGCGGCGTGTGCGGCGATCATCGATGGGTACTCCTCCTTCCCGCCAAACCCGCCGCCGGTCTCGGTCTGGATAACCCGCACCTGATCGTCGCCAAGCCTGAAGATCGGCTTCAGCGCCTTATGAATGTAGTAAGGGCACTGCATCGACCCCCACACCGTAACGCCCGCCTCCGGCGAAGCGATCGCGATCATGCCGTTGTTCTCGATGTAAAGCTGCTCCTGCGCCCCTGTCGTGTATTCGCCCTCGACGATGATGTCGGCCGTGTCCCACACCGCGTCCACATTACCTTTCTCGACGCGGAATCGCTTGAAGACGTTTTCCTCGCCCCAGATAATATGTCTCCGGGCGAGTGACTCCTCGATGGTGAAGATCGCCGGCAGCGGCTCGATCTCGATCGTGACCGCGCGCCGCGCCTCTTCCAGAAGATACCGGTCGGAGTGCGCCAGCAGCACTACCGGCTCCTCGGCGTGATTCACCGCCCGCTGTGCCAGGCACGGCTGGTCGTCCAGAATCAGCGAGACGTGGTTGGCGCCGGGAATGTCGCGTGCGCGCACGATCGTGAACTCGTCCCAGGGAATGCCGGGCCCGAACCGGATGTCATGAATCCGCCCGCGCGGCACCGGACTGCGCACGGTGGCGCCGTAGATCATCCCCGGAAACTTGAGATCGTCGACATACCGTGCCTTGCCCGTGACTTTTTCGCGCCCCTCCTTGCGCGGCACGGCTTTCCCCACCACTGTCATATTCCTGTCAGGATAGCGCGGAATGCCGCAACCGGTCCGCTGCATGGCGGCCCCGCCGGGCACCTGAAAGTGCGGATAGGCCAAACCAGCCCTAAGCTAAAAACTAAGCTAAGTACTTTCCCGACTATCGCGCCACCCCCAAAGTTATTGTGATCGTGTCGTTACGTCGGGCGGACACCAGGGGTGTGGCACCAGAGCCGAGACGGCAGCCCCGGCGGAAATCAGCACAGAGTGCCGTTGCAGCCGGCACGCTGCTTGGACGCAGAGGCGCGGAGCACAGAGAAAATTTCACGGACAAACCTTAGAACCTACCCCAGCGCCTTGCGCAGCAGGTTCTGAGTGATCCGCTGAACGCGCACATCGGGTCCATGCGGCCGGACGCCGTGCGCCCACGGAAGCATGTGGCCCGGCGGCGAGGCAAGTCCCTGCGCCCACCAGATGGTTGACGCGTTGAAGACGAAGTTGCCCTTCGGTCCGGGATATATGGTGGACGTCCAGCGCACCGGACGAGTGCCGCCGCTGAGTGCGATGCCTTCCGCCACGATCTCCAGGCCGGGGATGTCGGCGGGATCGCCGTGGAACTCCCATCCCACCAGTCCCGGAATGCCTTCGCCTTTCTTCATGCCGGTGCCGGTGAAGATCCAGTGATCGGGCCGCGTCGCGATCCAGTCGCCGCCTCCATTGAACGGATACGGACTGCGTGCTCCCATCAGCAGCGCTTCGTTCGGGCCGGTCATCGGAAACGGGTATTTGTAGAATTCGCGATTCTCCGCTTCAGTCGCGCCGCCGTAACGGCCCTGGCGGCTGATTATCCTGTTCGGGTGGCCACCGCTCGAAGGCTCGAACGGAGTGATGCCGCAGACGGCGTTGCCGCACAGGAAAAGCGCGTTCACGCCGGCGTGGATCCCGCCCATCGCGGAATCGTATTGGCGCGGGTCCCAGTATTCGTCGTGGCCGACGCTCAGGAATACCGCAGCGCGGCTGATCTGCGCCGGGTCGATCATGTCGGAGTTGGAGCAGTAGGTGACGTCGTAGCCATGCGACTCCAGCCAGTAGCAGAGGGGGAATTCCCACAAGAGGAACTCGCCGGAGCCGACCGA
>Ga0070741_10015587_pt1 | contig 12841 bp, 10 predicted proteins | sample Coa_R1_4_FD_66440 | JGI IMG/M metagenome (GOLD analysis project Ga0070741, IMG submission 66440) | Surface soil microbial communities from Centralia Pennsylvania, which are recovering from an underground coalmine fire - Coalmine... | ecosystem: Environmental > Terrestrial > Soil > Unclassified ...
TTGTAGATGTCCATGTCGAACCACGCGCCGCGCTCTTTCGCGAGGCGAAACGCCTCGGTGTCGGCGAGGCTCGCGTGCTCGATGGTGTCGACGCCGGCCTTGAGTGCGACCTTGATGCCCTCGGTACCGTGCGCGTGCGCGGCCACCCGCATGCCGAGCATGTGCGCCTCGTCGACGACCGCCTTCACTTCGTCATAGGACATCTGCTGCGCGCCGGCCTTGTCGGTCTTCGACAGCACGCCGCCCGTCATGCAGATCTTGATCACTTCCGCGCCGTACTTGCGCATCTTGCGCACCAGCTGGCGGAATTCGAGCGGGCTGTCGGCGATGTTGTCGACCGGCGTCTTGATCGACGGCGGGAATTCCGTGTAGTCGCAATGCCCACCGGTCACGCCCAGCGCGTAGGCCGCGGGCACGATGCGCGGCCCTTGCACGTAGCCGAGATCGATCGCCTGCTTCAGGGCCACGTCGTCGAAGTTGCCGGAGCCGACGTTGCGGATCGTGGTGAAGCCGGCTTCGAGCGTTCGCTTCGCATTGGCGACCCCGACCACGGTCCAGAAATTGTCGGCGAACTCGTAGCCCTTGTAGCCGCTGTAGCGCGGATCGGCGGTGAGATGCACGTGCATGTCGATCAAGCCCGGCAGCAACGTGCGATCGCCGAGATCGATGCGCTTCGCACCGTCGGGGACCCTGTCGCCCTGCTTGCCGACCGCGCTGATGCGGCCGTCGACGATCGTGACCTGCGGCTTGTCGACCGTCTTGCCGGCGATCACGTCGATCATGTGCGCCGCGGTGACGACGCTGGTTTCCGCCGCGGATGCGGCGACCGGAGCGATCGAAAGCAGGATCGCGATGAGGATTGTCTTGCGCATGCGCGCAAGCTTAGCGCGCCGCGCGCTACCCCGTGCTGTCGACTTTTCCCTGCAGGCGACGGATGCGCCGCTTCATCACTTCCGTGAGCACTTTGCTCACGGGTCCCGGCGCGATCGCCGTCGCGACACCGGCGGCGTGCGCGAACCGCGTCGTGCGGCGTGCCGGGCGATTGCGCACGGCGTCGACGATCCATCCGGCGGCATCGCGGACGTCCATTTGCTTCATCTTCCCGTAGACCGCTGTCGGCGCCGTCATCGCGGTCTTCACCAGCGGATAGTTCAGCACCGTGACGCGGACGTTGTCGTCCTCGAGCTCGGCGGCGATCGAGCGTGAGAATGCATCCAGTGCGGCTTTGCTCGACGCATAGGCGGCGAAGCGCGGCGCGGGCAGGAAGCCGAGCACGCTCGAGACGTTGATGATGTGGCCGCGACGCTGCTTCAGGAACTGCGGCAGCAAGCGCAGCGTCATGCGCACCGGCGCGAAATAGTTGAGCTGCATCACGCGCTCGAAATCGTGGTCGCGGTCGAGCGATTCCTTGATCGTCCGCCGGATCGAGCGGCCCGCGTTGTTGATCAGGACGTCGACGCGCTGATGATCCTTCACGATCGCCGCGCAGCACGCGTCGATGCCCGCGGGATCGTTGAGATCGAGTGGATAGACGCTGGCGGCGCCGCCCCTGGCTTCGACGCGCTTGCGCACGCGATCGAGCTCATCCCGACGCCGCGCGATCAGGCACAGGTGCGTGCCCCTGCGCGCCAGCTGCAGCGCCGCGGCCTCGCCGATGCCGCTCGACGCGCCGGTGATGACGATGACTTTCGTCGTCATGCTGCGCTTCAGCCGGGCTGCTTCTTCCCGTGCTTGGCGAGGTAATGCGCGGTGATGTTCGGCGTCTCCTTCACCGGCGTGACGATCTCGAAGATGCGCTCGTAGGTCGCGCGCTTGATCAGCCACTTGCCGCCCTGCTTGACGTAGGTGTCCTTGTAGAGCGCGCTGCCGTCGGTGATCACCTTGTGCTTGAGATCCAGGAACCAATCCTTGAGGTACCACGTGCCCTTGGCTTCCGTCGGCGACGTCAGCTCGATCTCGGGATGATTGACGTGATGGAACGCGATCGCGTCCTGATGGAAGGCGTACTCGATCGCCTCGCAGATCTTGTCGCGGCCCTGCGCTTCGAACAGGTAGCTGCCGCCGACGTAGCGCACGCTCGCGTCCTCGGTGAACAGCGTCTTCAGCTCGGCGATGTTCGCCATGTCGATGCAGCGGCAGTAGCGGTACTTGAGCTGCTTGATCAGCTCGATGTCTTCGAGTGCGAGGGCCATGCGTTCTCCTAGATGCCGAATCCGCCGGACACGTTGATCTGCTGTCCGGTGACGTAACCGTTGGTGGCGAGGAACACGGCGGCGGAGCCGATCTCTTCCGGCTTGCCCCAGCGCTTGAGGCAGAGCAGCTTCTGCGTCTCGTCCGTCCACTTCTGATCGAACACGCCGCGCTTCAGCAATTCGAGGAACATGCCGGCCTCGATCACGCCGACCAGCACCGAGTTCGCGCGGATGTTGTGCTTGCCTTCCTCCTTGGCGATGCCCTTGATCAGCGCCTCGTTCGCGGCCTTGGGTGCGACCGACAGGCCATCCTTCTGCGGGAACCACACATGCCCGGCCGATCCCAGATGCACGTACGACCCGCCGCCGCCTGCCTTCATGATCGGCAGCGTCGCCTTCACGGCGTTGAAGAAGCCGTGCACTTCGATATCGATCGACTTCCTGTAGAGCTCGGCGCTGGTGTCGGCGATGAACACCTGCTCGACGACGGGCCCTGCCGCCCAGACGACCGTGTGGATGCCGCCATGCGCGTTCTCGGCAGCGTGCACCGCGGCGTTCACTTGCGCCGCGTCGCGGACGTCGCACGCATGCGTCGTCACCTTGCGGCCGATCTTGCTGATGTCCTTGGCGACCCGCTCGGCGACGTCGCGCTTGCTGCGATAGACGATCGCGACGTCGGCGCCGGCGGCGCCGAACGACTGCGCGACGCACTGCCCGATGCCGCCGCTGCCGCCGAACACGATGACGCAGCCCTTGCCGAAGCGATTCGCGGACACGGCGTTCCCCTCTTCGTTGGATGCGGCGATTATCCGGAGCGCGCGCGGGGCCCGGCTTCATCCGATGGGACGAACAACGTCACCCGGGCGCGATGGTGCGGAAGCCGACGTGCGACTGCGGGAGGTCCGCTTCTGCGCCTTGTCGCGAGGAAGCGCGGGCGCGCGCGCAGTAGTTCAGCGAGCACAGGTACGATCCGCCCTTGATCACGTAGCGCGTCGCCGACGCGTTGCGCGACGGCATCGGGTCCGCGATCGAGGGATGCGCGCCACGCTCGCGATAGGGATCGCGCGTCCATTCCCAGACGTTGCCGACCATGTCGTGCAGGCCGGCCGGGTTGGCCGGATAGCAGCCGACCGGAGCGCGCAGCGCGAAGCCGTCCTCGAGCGCGTTGCTGATCGGGAACACGCCCTGCCAGAAATTCGCTTGCGGGCGTCCTTGCGCATCGCGCACGGAGCGATCGGCTTCCTCGTTGCTGCGGCCTGCCTTCGCGGCGAATTCCCATTGCGCTTCGGTCGGCAGCTCGCGATGCAGCCAGTGCGCATAGGCGAGCGCGTCGGCGTAGGTCACGTCGACCACCGGCTCCTGATCGCGCGACGCGGCATTGCTCTTGCCTTCCGGGAAATGCCAGGACGCGCCCTTCGCGAATTGCCACCAGCTGCCGGGCTCGGCGCTCTCGTCGGCTCGCGGTGCGACGAACACCGCGCCGCCGCCCTGCTTCTCCGCTTCCGTCACGTAACCAGTCGCGCGCACGAACGCGGCGAACTGCGCGTTGGTCACTTCGGTGCGATCGATCCAGAAGCTGTCGATATGCGCGCGCTGCGGCGGACCTTCCTCGGCGTAGCCGCGATCGCTGCCGAGATCGAAATCGCCGGCGGCGATCTGGAGCATCCCCGCGTGCGGGTCGTCGCCGAACCGCGCGGGCATGCCCGAGTAGGCGGCGCAGGATTCGCGCGTGCCGAGGGCAGCTTCCGCGCTTGGCGCGCTTTGCCTCGTGCAGGCCAGAAGCAAAAGCACGAGGAACTGGATACCCGCCTGCGCGGGCATGACGAAGGACCTTCTCACTGATCCATCGGCGTCAGGATCGGCGGCGCGACCGGGTTCACCGCGCCGACGCGCGCGACGTAGGCCTGCCAGTCGGCGAGAAGCTCGGCGACCTTGTCGGGATTCGTCGCCGCGAGATCGTGGTTCTCGCCGCGATCGTCTGCGACGTTGTAGAGCTGCCAGTCGTGATCGATCAGCTCCGCGGCCGACGGCAGCATGTAGTTCACGACGCGCGTCATCTTCCACGGGCCCTTGCGGATGTAGCGGATGTCGTTCACCTCATCCGCGATCGGCTCGTCGTCGGCGTGGACTTCGCTCGCGGCGCCCGTGAGCACCGGCACGAGCGACTTGCCTTCGATCGGCGCGACGTCGTGATCCTGGTACGTCGCGCCCGGATCGGGAATGCCGGCGAGATCGAGCATCGTCGGTACGACATCGCGCAGCGACGATAGCGCCCCGCTTGGCGCACCTTGCGAGGCGCCCGGCAAGCGCACGATGGCCGGCACGCCGATGCCGCCTTCCTGCGTAAAGCCTTTGAACAACCGGAACGGCGTCGCGCCGACTTCCGCCCAGCGCGTGCTGCGGAACAGGAAGGAGCTCGGGCGCCCGTAGTTCTGCATCGAGTTGTCGATGGTGAACACGCTCTGCGGATCTTGCGTGTCGGTGTATGGGATGAAGCCGTAGCCCATGCCGTCGGGCCCGTTGTCGGAGACGAACACGATGAACGTGCGGTCGTACTCGCCGATCTGCTTGAGATAGTCGAAGACCTTGCCGACGTTGTCGTCGAGGTTCGTCATCATCGCCGCGAAGATCTCCATGATCCGCGCTTCGCTCTTCTGGTCGGCAGCGCTTAGCGAGTCCCACGGCTGATTGAGCAGCACGCCCGGCTGGCCGAAGCGGATCATCGTCGCCTCGTCGCCCGGATTCGGCTCGAAGTCCTGCGGGATGATGCCGAGCGCTTTCTGCTTCGCGAGGCGCGCCTGCTGGATCGCGCTGTAACCGGCGTCGTAGCGGCCCGTGTAGCGATCGAGATACGCGTCGGGCACCTGCAGCGGGAAATGCACCGCCTGGAAAGCGAGGTAGCCGAAGAACGGCACACCGTCGCCGTGATTCGCGCCGATGTAGTCGATCAGCTTCTGCGTGTAGTAATCCGAAGAGAAGAAATCGTCGGGGATCTGCGCGAGCTCGCCGTCCTCATAGTGATCGCGCGCGGCCGACTCGGGATGATCCGCGGTGACCGCGAAGTTCGACGCGAACGCCGATTCGTATTGCAGCGAGAACGAGTGCTCGAAGCCCCACTGCGCGGGACCGCCGCTGCCGAGATGCCACTTGCCGGCCATGTAGGTGTGATAGCCCGCGTCGCGCAGCAGCTGCGCGACCGTTCGCGCGCCCTGGTCGAACTGACCGGCGTAGGCCTGGTTGTTCGGATAGAAATACGCGCTCTCGGCGAGCGTGCCGACGCCGACCAGATGATGATCCGCGCCGGTGAGCAGCTCCGCGCGCGACGTCGCGCACAGCGGCGTCGAATGGAAATTGGTGAGCACGCGGCCCTCGGCGGCGAGGCGGTCGAGGTTCGGCGTGGCGATCTCGGAGCCGAACGCGCCGACGTCGGAATAGCCGATGTCGTCGCCGAGGATGACCAGGAAGTTGGGCCGATCGATCGTGTCGGGTGCGCCGGCGGTCGACAACGGCGTCGAGGGGCCGCAGCCCGCCGTGAGCAGAACCAGAAGCGCCGCCGACGCGGCGCGCACCCATCGAATCGACATTCCCCGCGCTCACTCCCTTCCCGCGCGCACCGTAGCACGCGCCGCCCGAGCCGGCGCTGCTCCAAAAGGATGAAGCGTCGCGGACCCTGCTATAGGATGGTTCGAGGGAGCGAAGGGAGAACCGCATGAAACGCCTCGGTCTGCTGATGATGGCGGTCGTGATCGCGTCGACCGCACGCGCAGAGAACACCACCAAGATCCTCGACTGCATGCGCAGCAACGTGCCGCCCACGCTGCGCATCCAGGAGATCGAGTTCGACGCCACCGACCGCTCCGGCGGAACCCGCGTCCTGCGCGGTCGCGTCTACACGCTGCTGGAGAAGACCTCGTCGGGCGGCGGCCTCGTCCGCGCGATGCTCAAGATCAGCGAGCCGTCGCAGTTCGCCGGCGCTTCGTATCTGGTGCGCGAGACCGAGGACTATCTCAACGAGGGCATGTACGTGTTCCTGCCGTCGGTGAACCGCGTGCGTCGCGTGTCGGGCACGTTTGCCGACGGCGCGCTGCTCGGGACCAACTTCAGCTACAACGACTTCAAGCAGCTGCAGAACGCTTTCGTCGGCTCGAGCGCGCAGCTCGAGTCGACCGGCAAGATCGAGGAGCGGCCGGTCAACGTGATGCTGTTCAAGCCGATCCCGGCGCCGAACGCGCAGCCCGCGCGCTACAACCTCGTGCGGACCTGGGTCGACACCAAATCCTGCATGCCGCTCAAGGCGGATTTCTACGAAGGCGAGAAAGTGCGCAAGCAGCTCACCGCGTCGCCGGATGCGCTGCAGAAATCCGGCGACTACTGGTACCTGTCGCAGGTCGAGATGCGCGACCTGGTCGAAGGCACCAAGACCACGCTCAAGGTGCTCGGCGTCACCGCGGGTCACGAGCTGCCGGGCACCTACTTCAATCCGCAGCTGTTCTATCTCAACAAATGAAGCGCCTTGCGATCGCAGCCGCGATCGCGATGAACGGATGCGTCGCGGTCGTGCACGAATCGGGACAGTACATCGACGAGCCCGCGGATCGCGCCGTCGCGCACCTGCGCGCGGGCCAGATCATCACCGTGTCGCTCGCCGACGGCTCGACGATCCAGGGCACTTATCGCGGCAGCTCGTCCGGTCTGTTCGTCGTGACGACGCGCGGCACGTTCGCGAACGAAGAGCATCGCTACGCGTTCGCGCAGGTGAAGAGCGTGCACTACTACCAGAACAACGGCGAATGGCTCGAGCCCGCCCCGGCGTTCCCGTTCGCGCCCGCGCGCTTCTAGAGATAAAAAAGCCGGCGCGAGCGCCGGCTTTCTGGTGACGCGAGGCCCTCAGTAGATGAGGTTCGCGAGCTTGGCGACGTCGGGCGTGCCCACGCCGCTCACGTAATCCCACTTCGGCGTTGCGCAGTAGAGCCCGTTGCATCCGGCGAGGATGTCGTGGAAGCCGGTCTGCTCCGGCTTGGGCAGCTGCGGCGCCTGAATCAGCTTCGGCTCCAGCGCATAGAAGTGCGGCGCGGCGAAGCCGAGCCACCCGCCGCGCTGCGCGATCACGCGCGCCCAGACGCCGAGCGCGAGCGGCGACGACAGGCTGGTGCCGCCGATGAAATTCTGTCCGCCACTCATGTAGACGAGCGCCGGCGTGTTCGGATCGGCGTCGAGCGCGATGTCGGGAACGCCGCGGCCGACCGCTTTCAGCGGCGCGTGATTTGCTTGCCAGGCCGGCGCAGGCTCGAAGTAGCTCGGGCCGCCGCCGGTGCCGTTCCACGCGATCTCCTGCGAGTAGTTGAAGCCGGAGTCGACCAGCAGCGTGGTGCCGCCGACGGCGACCGCGTACGGCGACGTCGCCGGATATTCCTGCATCGGCGGACCCGACAACGGGGCGCCCGCATTCACCGCGACGGAGCACGCGGATCCCGCGTCGCCGCTCGCCGCGAACAGCGTCTGGCCATGCGCGGCGATGCCATAGGCGAGCGATTGGTCGATCAGCTCCATGTCGCCGGAGAGATAAGGCAGCACTTCGCAGATGCCCACCGACGCGCTCGCCGCGATCGCGGCGTTCTCGGTGACGAAGCGGTTGATCGCGACCGCGAGCTCCGGCGTGAACGACGCCGCAGCGTTGTACAGATAAAGCCGCCCGACATTGCCGGCCATGCCGGTCGAGGTCTGCGTGTCCATCGCCCACTCGCCGCGCCCGCTGTCGTCGTGATTCGGCGCGCCGGTTTCGATGGCGGTGACGGGAACGTCGCCCAAGCCCATCGCTACGCGATAGTCATGCAGGTCGCTGATGATCGTGCTGGTCTCGCCCGCCATGATGATGGCGATCGAGACGCCCCACGCCCACGGCGCCGGCCATGCGTCGTAGGCCGACCAGAAATTCTGCGCCGTGTAGCCGATGGTGCTGTTGAACAGATCAGGGGCAGCCTGCGTGTGACCCTTGAACACGCCGAGGTTGTTCAGGCCGGAGATGTTCAGCACGGCGCCGGCGAGCGCATCCGGAACCTGCGCCGGCTTGATGTTGGTGAACACCGTGCGGCCGCCGGTCTGGTAACGCACGAGCGACGTGTTGAACGCCTTCTGCACGATCGCCGCGGTGGCGCTCGCGCGGATCAGGAGCTTATTGCCTGCGACGTCGATGCTGGTGAAGCCCTGCGACGCGAGATAGTCCGTGACCGCCTTCACCTGCGCCGGCGTCGGGGCATGATTCGCGGCGAAGACGCTCTCCGGCATCAACTGGCCGTAGGCGGAATCACCGGAAGTCACCAGATGGGTGATGAAGCTGTCGAGCTGTGCGCGATTGCGCAGCTTGAGGCCGACCACGACGTTCATCGGCGTCGCGGCGGCGACCGGGCCGAGATTGACTGCCTTCGACAGCGGCATCGCCTGGGTCTTGGTGTTGGCCCAGCCGAACGCCTGGGTGGATGCGAGCAGAGCGGGAACGAGCAGCAGCGAAGCGAGGCGCCTGGGCGCCATGGACCGCACGAGCATTGGTGATTCCCCCGAAAAAGTGATGGCGCTTTCCTTACGCCTGGTAAGAATTATCTCACGCTCGTGCGCATGAGGAACCGGCAATAAGCCGGACATAGAAGTACTGCGCCCAACATGTTGGCCGTGAACATGAAAACGAGCAGCCGGCCCATGTCGCGCTGGAACTGCAGATCGGAGAAGAGCCAGGTCGCCACGCCGCCGGCCAGGCAAAGTCCGGTGAACACGACCGCCTTGCCCGTCTTCTGCAGCGTGCGGAAATACGCCTCGCGCAAGGGCAAGCCTTCGACCTTCACGTGATGGCGGATCAGGTCGTAGATGTAGATTCCGTAATCGACGCCGATGCCGACCGCGAGCGTGATCACCGGCAGCGTCGCGACCTTGAGCCCGATGCCGAACAGCGCCATCAGCGCGTTGGCGAAGATCGACACCATGAACAGCGGAATGCAGATCGCCAGCAATCCCGAGGCCGATCGGTACGAGATCAGCACGAGCACGACGATCACGGCGTAGACCCAGAGGATCGTCGCGAGCTCCTTGTCCTTCACGACTTCGTTGGTCGCGGCCATCACCGCGACGTTGCCGGAGCCGATCGCGAAGTGCACGGGACAATGCTTGTCGAGCGCGACGTACTCGTCGGAGTCGGCGCCCATCTGCCTTCGCACCGCGGTCTTGCGATCGCAGTATTCCGGCGTGACATCGGGATGCTCGGCGAAGAACTCGGCGTTGTTGTCGCGCTCGAACTGCTTCACGGCGCTGACGAGCGACGCGATCGTCTCCGCCCGGTGATCGCCGATGAAGATCAGCACCGGCATCGAAGCGCAGTGATAGTCGAGCAATCCGCTGCCGGTGGAGATCGCCTGATTGATCAGCGCCAGCACGCTGCGATTGCGCGGAAGCGCGTTGAAGCGCGGATCGAGCTCGAGCTGCGCGGAATACATCTGCCGCGCGAAGCTCGTGAACGCCTTGGTCGAGCGCACGCCCGGAACGTTCTGCATGCGCCAGCCGAAGCGATCGATCTGCTCGAGGACCGGATACTCGATGCAGGCTTCGGCGTCGGTCTCGGCAATCACCTTGAGCAGATCCGTGCCGATGGTGAAGCTCGACGTGATCGCCGCGACGTCGCGGTTGTAGACCGAGTCGGGCGTGAGCTCCGGCACGCCGAGCTGCGCGTCGCCGATGATGCGGTGGTCCTGGATCCTCCAGGAGACGCCGAGCACGACCAAGGACGCGGCGATCAGCAACGCCGCGATCGGTTTTTCGGTGACCGCCGACAGTGCGCGCCACAGCTTGTCGCCCGCGTGGAGCTTCGCCAACCGTTTCGCGCGGAACGCGTCGACGTCCTTCACGCCGAGGTACGACAGCCAGATCGGCATCAGCAACTTGTTGGTCGCGATCACCGCCACCATGCCGAGGCAGGCGTTCACGGACATCTCGCGGATGATGCCGATCGGCACCAGCGCGATGGTCGCGAAGCCGGCGACGTTGGTGAGCAGCGCGATCGTGCCCGGCACGAACAACCGATGGAACGTGAGCCGGGACGCCTCGAAGCTGTTGCGTCCTCCCACGACCTCGTCAGCCCACGTGTTCACGTACTGCACGCCGTGCGACGTCGACACCGCGAGCACGAGGAACGGCACCATGATCGCGAATGGATCGAGCCCGTAGCCGAGCGTCTTCAGCAAGCCGAATTCCCAGACCACAGCGACCAGCGAGCAGCCGAGCGGCAGCAGCGCGAGCCGGAAGCTGCCGAGATACCACCACAACGCGAACATGGTGCCGACGACAGTGAGCGCGAAGAACAGCGCGACTTCGCCAACCGCGTCGGAGACGTCGCCGATCACCTTGGTGAAGCCGATGATGTGGACGTCGACGTACGGGTTGTACTGCGGGCTCCTGGGATCGGTGAACTTGCGGCGGATGCGCTCGAGATCGTGCGCGACGGCGACGAAGTCGGTCTTCTCGCTCGTCACCGGATTGCGCTCGAGCACTTCGGCATAGATCATCGCGCCGCGCTGATCGGCGGTGACGTAGCGGCCGATGATGCCCGCCTTGCCGACGTTCTCGCGCACCTGCGCGAAGGTTTCCGGCGTCGGCTCGTACTCGGCACGGATCACGTCGCCGGCGATGAAGCCGCCGTCGACGACCTCCATGTAGCGCACGTTGCGCGTGAAGATCGACGACACCTGCGAGCGGTCGATCGCCTTGGCGTAGAAGATCTCGTCGGTCGCGTCGTGCAGCGTCGCGAGGAAGGCGGCGTTGTAGATGTCGGGCTCAGGTGCGTCGGGCTTGAGCATCACGGCGATGAGCAGCGAGTTCGCGCCGCCGAACTGCTGCTGGTACTGCTTGAACACGGCCATGTACGGATGCCCGAGCGGGATCGACTTCTCGAATCCTGCGTCGGGCTTGATGCGAAGTGCCTGCGCGAACAACGCGACGGTCAGGACGATCAGGATCGAAAGCGTGACGATGCGCCCGCGGTTGCCGTACAGCGCCGGCTCAATCGCCGAGACCAGGCGATTGGCGGAGATCTGCATCAGGATTTGTTGACGGTCGCCGCCGCCAGGAAGGAAGGACTCTCGCCGCCGCCGTGCATCACCAGATTGGTGCCGCTCACATAGCTCGCCTGTTTCGACGCGAGCCACACGCAGGCATCGCCGATCTCTTGCGGCGTCGCCATACGAGCGAGCGGGACGGTCTTCGACACCGCAGCGATGCCCTTCTCATCGCCGTAGTGCAATTCGGATTGCTCGGTCCGCACGAGGCCCGGGCTCACCGCGACGACGCGCACCTTCGGTGCCCATTCGATCGCGAGCGACGTCGTCAGATTGAGGATGCCCGCCTTTGCAGCGCCGTACGCCGCGGTCCCCGGCGACGGACGCGACCCGCTGACGCTCGCGATGAACACGATGACGCCCTCGCCTTGCGCTTGCATGAGCGCGTTGGCCTTCTGCGCGAGATGGAACGGCGCGAGCAGGTTCAGGTTGATGATCGACTCGTGGAAGCGCGGCGACGCCTTGTCCGCCATCGCGAACGGCGAGCCGCCGGCGTTGTTGATCAGCACGTCGAGCCGCCCGTGCTTCTGCGCGATCTGCGCAAAAAGCGCATCGCGCGCGGCGGCGTCGCGCACGTCGGCGGCGATGAACTCCGCCTGGCGTCCGGCGTGCTCGGGCAAATCCTTCACGGCCTCGCGGCCGCAGCAGATCACGGTCGCGCCCTGCGCGAGGAAGCGCTCGCTGATGCCGCGGCCAATGCCCTTGGCGCCGCCGGTGACGAGGACGACTTTGCTCATGGGACGCATGCTAGGTCATTGACGCGGCTCGCCGTTAGTCTCAATGGACGAAGCTATGCGGCGCCTGCCCCGCGAACATTCGCGCATGTCGACGAAACCGGTCCCCGAAGGCAAATACGCGAAGCTGCCGAACGGCTATCGCATCCATTATCTCGACGAGGGCACTGGGTCCGTCGTCGTCTGGCTGCACGGCTCCGGGAATGGAGCCTGCGGCCACAGCAATTTCAAGGGCAACTACCCAGTCATCGCGAAGGCAGGCTATCGCAGCATCGTGATGGACCTGATCGGCTTCGGCTATTCCGACAAGCCCGCCGACGTCGAATACCCGCTCTCGTTCTTCGTCGAGTGCGTCAAAGACGCGCTCGATCAGATCGGCGTTTCGAAGTACACCATCGTCGGCAACTCGCTCGGCGGCGCGGTCGCGCTCGGCATGGCGCTCGCGCATCCCAACAACGTCGAGCGCTTGATCCTGATGGCGCCCGGCGGCACCAACGATCTACCCGACTACCTCGCGATGCCCGGCATGGCCGCGATGTTCGCGCTCTACGGCTCGGGCAAGCCGATCACCGAAGCGGACCTGAAGGCGTTCTTCCACAAGGCGTTCGTGGTCGATCCGGACGTCGTCACCGACGAGCTCGTGCACGAGCGTGCGGAGCTGATGAAGCTGCAGAACCCGCAGGTCATGAAGACGATGAAGGTCCCGAACCTGACGGCGGAGTTCGGCAAGATCAAGCAGCCGACGCTCGCGCTCTGGGGACTCAACGAGAACATGATGCCGGACAGCGGGATCATGCGGCTCGCGAAAGGATTGCCGAAC
>Ga0070741_10015588_pt1 | contig 12840 bp, 12 predicted proteins | sample Coa_R1_4_FD_66440 | JGI IMG/M metagenome (GOLD analysis project Ga0070741, IMG submission 66440) | Surface soil microbial communities from Centralia Pennsylvania, which are recovering from an underground coalmine fire - Coalmine... | ecosystem: Environmental > Terrestrial > Soil > Unclassified ...
GCGCTCCTGCGTCCTCGGCGTAGGCGCGCTGCGAACTTGGAACGTCCCCCCGCCGGCCGTGTGCGCGCGCCAACGCCTGCGGAAGTCGCGCCGGCGGCGCGCCCCGTCGGCCACCGCGCCGGGTCGGCTCAATGGTACATTTCCATCAGTTCGATGATGCCCAGGCTCTTCATCCCGTCGAAGAGGTAGCCCTTCACCTCTTTCACCGTGGCCATCTGGAGGGTGTCGCGGGCGATGTTGCGCGCGGCGCCGTACGAGACGGAGCGGATGATGCGCTTCACCACCGGGATGAAGAACGGGCCCATCGACAGGTCGTCGAAGCCGAGGCCGAGGAGGACGAGCGCGCAGAGCGGATCCGCCGCCATCTCGCCGCACATCCCGACCCACTTGCCGGCGCCCTTCGCCGCCTGCACCGCCTCGTGCACCGCGTTCAGGACGGCGGGGTGGAGCGGCTCGTAGAGCGGCGCGACCTTCCGGTTGTTGCGGTCGACGGCGAGCAGGTACTGGATCAGGTCGTTCGTGCCGATGGAGAAGAAGTCGACCTCGCGGATCAGCTGGTTCGCGAGCGCGACGGCCGACGGCACCTCGACCATCATCCCGACCGGAATGCTGGCGTCGAAATCCTGACTCTCGCGGCGGAGGTCCTCCTTCGACTCCTCCAGGAGCTCCTTCGCGCGCCGGATCTCCTCGACGCTCGAGATCATCGGGAACATGAGCCGCACCCGGCCGTGCGCGGCGGCGCGCAGGATCGCGCGGAGCTGGACCTTGAAGAACTCCGGCATCTCGAGCGAGATGCGGATCGACCGCCACCCGAGGTACGGATTGTCCTCGCGCGGCACCTGCATGTACGCGGGCAGCTTGTCCGCGCCGACATCGAGCGTGCGGATGGTGACCGGCTTCCCCTCCATCCCGCGCACGACCCGCGTGTAGAGCTGATACTGCTCCTCCTCGTCCGGGAACTCCCGGTAGGTGAGGAACGGGAACTCCGTGCGATAGAGGCCGATGCCCTGCGCGCCGTGCCGGTGGCAGAACTGGAGATCGGCGATCAGCCCGATGTTCGCGTAGAGGGACAGGCGCCGTCCATCGGTGGTCTCGGCGGGCAGATTCTTCAGCGTCTCCAGCTCGCGGTTGAAGGCGCTGTAGTCTCGGTCGAGTCGATCGTACTCGCGCGCGACGTCGATCGCCGGGTTCACGTAGATGACGCCCGAGTTGCCGTCGACGATCAGGTCGTCACCCTCGTGGGCGGTCTCGGTCAAATGCTCGACGCCGACGACGGTCGGGATCTCGAACGACTTGGCGAGGATCGAGGCGTGCGACGTGACGCCGCCGGTCGCGAGCACGATCCCGCGAAGGTGCTCGTGCTCGATGAGCATCAGGTCCGAGAGCGTCAGCTCCTCGGCGACGAGCACGCTGTCCTTTTCGAGCGGGCGCTCCGGCTCGGCGACGCCGAGCAGGTTCCGCAGGATGCGCAGCCCGACGTCCTTCACGTCGATCGCGCGGTCGCGGAGGTAGCCGTCGGACATGCGCACGAACTGCTCGACGTACTCCTCGACGACGCGCCGGAGGGCCGCCTCGGCCACGAGCCCGTCCTCGATCGCCGCCTCGATCTTCCCCGTGAAGCCGTGGTCCTCGAGCATCAGCCGGTGCGCGCCGATGATGTCGGTGTCGAACTCCGGCATGCGGGCGGAGAGGCGCTCGCGGAGACTTTCGAGCTCTGCCACCGACTCCTTGAGCGCGCGGCGGAACCGCTTGCGCTCGTCGGAAGGATGCTCGCTGTGGGCCTCGTCGACGAGCTCGAAGGTGACCGGCGGCTGGAGGAGATGCGCGCGCCCGCGGCCGAACCCGGGCGCCGCCGGCAGCCCGTGGAGCCGCGCCCGGACGCGGCCGCGCGCGGCGCCGTCGGCGCGCTCGGTCGTCTTCTCGTACGCCTGGAGCCGCTTGATGGCGGCGACCATCCGCCGCCGGTACTCGCGCCGCTCCTTCTCCTTGCTCTTCAGGTCTTCGAGCAACCTCGCTTGGACGATGATGCCGCCGACCTGATTCGCGATCGCCCGGAGCAGCCGGATCTCCGCCGGCGAGAACTTCCGCCGGCGGAGCGTCTGGACGACGAGCACGCCGATCGGCGTCCCGCGCTCGATGATCGGCACGCCGAGGAACGAGTGGTACTTCTCCTCGCCGGTCTCCGGGAAGAACTTGTAGCGAGGATGCGTGATCGCATCGACGGCCATCACCGGCTCGAGCTTCTCGATCGTCATGCCGGTGAGCCCTTCCTCGACGCTCATCGTCACCTTGCCGACCGCGCTCCGCGACAGGCCGGTCGTCGCCCAGAGCGTCAGGCGCTGGGCGCGAGGATCGAGGATGTAGAGCGAGCAGACGTCGGTGTTCGCGCGCTCGGCGACCGTCTCGACGATGCGCTGGAGCGTCTCCTGGAGGTCCTCGGAGCCCGCGGTGATCGCGCTGATGCCCTCGAGGACGCTGAGCCCGTGTGAACGGCTGGCCGCCTTCGCGCCGCGGCGACGCGCTTCCGGCGCGGGTTTCCGGGTCTTCTCGGGTTCCATGGGGACGTCGGCGATCTTACCGAGACTCTCCCATGCCGACAACGTGCGGCGCGCGCCATCACGCGTGGTAGAAAGCCGCGATCCGTTCCACGACCGTCTCGACCCGCGACCGGGAGAGCTCGGGATAGATCGGCAGCGCCAGGACCTCCGCCGCCGCGCGCTCCGCTTCCGGCAGGCTGCCCTCGCGGACGCCGAGGTGCGCGAGGGCGGGCTGCCGGTGGAGCGGGATGGCGTAGTACACCTGCGAGCCGATCCCGGCGGCGGCGAGGTGTGCCCGGAGGCCATCGCGGTCGCGCGCGCGCACGACATATTGATGGAAGACGTGGCCGTCGCCGTCCGGCGCGGGCGCGGCGAGCGGCGCCTCCGGACGTCCCGTGAGGCCGCGCTCCGCGAGGAACGCGCCGTACAACGACGCGACCGTCCGCCGCCGGGCATTCCACGCATCGAGATGGCGGAGCTTCGCGCCGAGCGCGGCCGCCTGCACCGCGTCGAGGCGCGAGCAGAGGCCGAGCGAGCCGTGGACGTACGGCGCGGTCTGTCCCTGGTGCCGCTCCTGCCGGACGCGCGCGGCGAGCGTCGCGTCGCGCGTCAGGACCATGCCGCCGTCGCCGAGCGCTCCCAGGTTCTTCGTCGGGTAGAACGACAGGCTCGCCGCCTCGCCGAACCCCCCGGCCGACACGCCGTCCGCCCGCGCGCCGATCGCCTGCGCCGCGTCCTCGACGATCCAGACCCCGTGGCGCCTCGCGAGCGCCCGGAGCTCCGCCATCGGTGCCAGCCGGCCGAAGAGGTGCACGGGCACGATGCCGGCGACCGCGCCGCCGGCGGCCTCGACTGCCGCGGCCACGCCGGCCGGATCGAGGTTCAACGTCCGCGGGTCGATGTCGGCGAAGATCGGCCGCGCGCCGAGCCGGGCGATCGTGCTCGCGGTCGCGAAGAAGCTGAACGGCGTCGTGACGACCGCGGACCCGGGCCCGGTGCCGAGCGCCGCGAGCGCGAGGAGGAGCGCATCCGTCCCCGATGCGACACCGATCGCGTGCGGCACGCCGCAGTATGCCGCGATCGCCGCCTCGAACCGCTCGACGTGCGGCCCGAGGATGTACTGCTGGGTCGCGAGCACGTCGGCGATCGCCGCGCGCACCTCGTCACCGATCGCCGCGTCCTGCGCGCCGAGGTCGAGGAACGGGACGCTCACGCCGCTGCCGTGAAGCCGACGGCCGCGTAGCTGACCGTGTGGTCGTAGTCACCGGTGACGTCGAGCGACGTCGCGTAGGCGATCCGTTCTCCGGACGCGTCCGCCGGGAGCGCGTGCAAAAGGACGCCGATCGGGTGTCGACCGCAGATCGTCGCACCGGTCTCTTCGACGTAGCGGGCGAACGCGTCGGCGTCGCGCGCAACGATGCGATCGAGCGCGCCGTCGTCGAGCCGCTTGATCGCCATCCGGACCGTCTCCGCGTCCGTCGGCGGTACGGGAAGGTAATCGAAGCGGCGTCCGTAGTGGACGAGGTCGGAGCTGACGACGAGCACGGTGTCGGGACCGAGGAGTGGTCGGAGCGCGCGGGCGAGCTCGGCGGCGTCGCCCGGCTCGAGCGACCCGACGAGCATCGGCACGATCGCGATGCCCGGCGCGACCGTCTGCAGCAGCGGAAGCTGCACCTCGACCGCGTGCTCGCGCATGAAGACCGCCGGGTTGGCGCGGACGAGCGGCGACGCCGCGAGCGCGCGCGCGGCCTCGGCGTCGATCGCCACGACCCCGAGCGGCGTCCGGTATCCGCTCATCGGGAGCAGCGCCGCGCCGCGGAAGGCGGCGAAGTGGCTCGGCGCCAGCACGATCGCCCGACGGAACGTCCCCCCGACCGCCGCGTAGCCGCGCGCGGCGATCGCCCCGGAGTATTGATAGGCGGCGTGCGGCACGAGGACCGCCCGGATCCCCGCACGCGACGATCCGCCGGCGGCGAGGAGTTCGCCGACAGTGCGGGCGAGGACCTCCGGGTCGCCGGGATACCAGCGTCCCGCGAGATGCGCCTGCTTCACGGTCGGGACCGGACCCGTCATGCGGCGGAGCTCTCCTCGTCGCCGAACGACTGCCACAGGCGGCGGACGTCCGGTCGCACGAAGCACGCCGGACAGCTCACGACGTCGATGCTCTCGAGGAGCCGCCGGTACGTCATCGGCGCCTCGTCGTCGCGGCGCCGGAAGGTCGCCTCGCCCGTCGGCCCGGTATGCAGCACGTAGTGACCGACGGTGTAGCCGGTCCGCGTGTGACGGGTTCCCTCGACGGCCGTGCCACACCGACTGCAGCGGAGGCCGCGCTCGCTCGGACCCGCCGGCTCGGCCATCGTGCCTTGCTGTAGGGAGAAAGACGCGCGTGAGTCAACCGCGCGTGCGAGCCTCGCACCTTTGACCGTCCGCGGGCCAGCCGGTAACGTGCGGTCACGCACGATGACGCGGGAAGCGCGGCGTCCGGGACTCCTCCGGCGGATCGTGGTGTGGACGGTCGTGGCGGGGACGCTGGCGGCGGGCGTGCTCGGATTCGTCGTCTACCGCGAGGTCACGGCCGACCTTCCGCCGGTCGACCAGATCCTCCACTACAAGCCTCCGGTCGCGACGCGCATCTACGGCGACGACGGCACGCTGATCGGCGAGTTCTACGTCGAGCGGCGTTACCTCGTGCCGCTCGAGCAGATCCCGATGCACGTCCGGCTCGCGTTCCTCGCCGCCGAGGACGCCGACTTCTATCGCCACCGCGGGATCGATCCGGGCGGCATCGCGCGCGCGCTCCTGATGAACGTCATGCGGCGGCACGTCGTCCAGGGCGGCAGCACCATCACCCAGCAGGTCGTGAAAGCGCTGCTCCTCACGCCCGAGCGCAGCTACGAGCGGAAGGTGAAGGAGCTGATCCTCGCGCTCCGCCTCGAGACGAAGCTCTCGAAGGACGACATCCTCTACCTCTATCTCAACCAGATATACTTCGGTGGCGGCGCGTACGGGGTCGCGGCCGCGGCGCGCGAATTCTTCGACGCCCCCGTCGAGGACCTGACGATCGCCCAGGCCGCGCTCCTCGCCGGGCTCCCGCAGGCGCCGAGCCGCTACGACCCGCAGCGGAATCCGAAGCAGGCGATCGGCCGGCAGCACTACGTCCTGACGCGCATGCGCGAGCAGGGATTCATCACGCCCGAGCAGTACCAGGGCGCGGTCGCGGAGGAGCTCGTGTTCGCGCGCCGCAAGCCCGCGACGTACCTCGCCGCGCCGTGGTACGTCGAGCACGTCCGCCGCCTCCTCGAGGAGCGCTACGGCGGCACGGCGCCGTATCAGCTGGGGCTCCAGGTCTACACCGCGGTCGACGTCGCGCAGCAGCGCGCCGCCGAGGAAGCGCTCCGCGCCGGCCTCCGCGAGCTCGATGCCCGGCAGGGATTCCGCGGGCCGGTCCGGCACGTCGACCCGAAGAAGGTCGACGGCTTCCTCGCCCGCGAGGCGGCGACGAAGCCGCTCGACGCCGGCCGGGCGCGCGGCGTCGTCCTCGACGTGCGACCGCAGGGGCTGACGATCCGCACCGCGTGGGAGCGCGGTACGCTGCCGGCCGCGGCCCTCACGTGGGGCACGCGCCATCTCGCGCCGACCGGCTTCAAGCCCGGCGACGTGATCGCGGTCACGGTGACGGAGGAGCAGGTCGGTGGCGCCGCGCGATTCGCGCTCGACCAGGAGCCGCAGGTCGAGGGTGCGCTCGTCGCGATGGACCCGTACACCGGCCAGGTGAAGGCGATGGTCGGCGGGTACGACTTCCGCCAGAGCCAGTTCAACCGCGCGGTGCAGGCGCGGCGCCAGCCCGGCTCGTCGTTCAAGCCGCTCATCTACGCCGCGGCGATGGAGCACGGCTTCACGCCGGCGTCGATCGTGCTCGACGCCCCGATCAGCGTGCCGAACGGCAACCAGCCGGCGTGGACGCCGCACAACTTCGAGGACAAGTACTACGGCCCGACGCCGCTCCGCTACGCGCTCGCGCGCTCGCTCAACACGGTCACGGTCCGCCTCGTCGAGTCGATGGGGATCAAAACGGTATTGGACACGCTGCCACGCTTCGGGCTCCAGGGTCCGCTCCCGCGGAACCTGTCGATCGCGCTCGGCAGCGCCGAGGTCACGCCGCTCGAGATGGTCCGCGCGTACGGGGTCTTCGCGACCCTCGGCAAGCGCTTCGAGCCGATCTTTATCACGCGCGTTACCGACCTCGACGGAAACCCGCTCGAGTTCGGCGGCACGCGGCCGCGCTTCGAGCGCGTGATGGACCCGGCGACCGCGTACATCATCACGAGCATGCTGCAGACGGTCGTCCAGCGCGGCACGGGGCGGAAAGCCAGCGAGCTCGGACGGCCGGTCGCCGGCAAGACCGGCACGACGAACGACACGCACGACGCGTGGTTCATCGGCTTCACGCCGGACTTCCTCGCCGGCGTCTGGGTCGGGTTCGACTCCGAGCGCTCGCTCGGGAAGCAGGAGACCGGCGGGCACGCGGCGGCGCCGATCTGGACCGAGTTCATGAAGAAGGCGGTCGCGGATCGTCCGGTGGTCGACTTCCCGGTGCCCGAGGGGATCAGCTTCGCGCAGGTCGATCGCGCGACCGGCCTTCGCGCCGTGAGCGGGAGCGACGCCGAGCTCGAGGTCTTCGTCAAAGGGACGGAGCCGAAGGAGTCGGCGCCGGCGCCCGAGGTGGACGTGATCCCGGCGGGCGGCGACGGCGTGCCCGACGCCGACGGCGCCGGCTGAACCTAAAGGCCTAGACCCGAGTTCCGCGCGCGGGCGGCGGAGTCCGCGCCGACCGGTGCGGAACCGCCCGTACACGGGCTCTGCGTCCGCCGGGTCTGCGCCGCCGCGAGCGCGGTCGGTGCCGGCTTCGTGCGCGCCATCTGCACGGCCGGCTCCGAGTTGCAGACCGTCGTCCCGTCGGTGATGCGGACGAGCGCGAGAAAGCGGGGAACGTAGTCCGCCGTCGTGCTCGGGAGCTGCCCCATATCCACGAGCTCCCAGAACGTCGCGCGCGGGATGCAGCCGCGCAGCCGGTCGATCCGGTTCTCGCCGGCGTTGTAGGCGGCGAGCGCGAGCGGCCAGTCGTGGTACCGGCGATGGAGCGCGTGGAGGTAGCGCGCGGCGGCGCGGCTCGCGTGGTACGGGTGCAGCCGCTGATCGCGCCGCGCGTTCACGACGAGTCCGTACTGCTGGGCGGTCGCGACGCGGAGCTGCCAGAGGCCGCGGTCGTCGAGCTGGCCCTGCGCCGTCCGGTAGAACTCGCTCTCGATCACGGGCAGGAGTGCGAGGCTCGCCGGCAGGCCCTGCTTCACGAAGATCCGCCGGACGCGCGGGAGATACCAGCGCGCGCGGACCAGCGTCTCGCGCACGCTCTGGCGCAGATCGGGGTTGGAACGCAGCCGGCGCTCCCAGACGTCGATCCGCGGATCTTCGATGCACGCCAGATGACGCGGTGCCGGCGGACGCGCGGCGCGGACAGCCGGGACGACGACGGGCGGCGCGACGACGAGGGGAGGAGGTGGCGCGGCGGAGAAATGCCCACAGCCAGCCGCCACCAGCGCGAGCACCCAAGCGTGTCGCCTCGCCATGTTCCGCGAGGCCCCGGAGCAAGCGGCCTGCCTCTCCCGCCCCGGCGGCCGCACGGCGAATGCCGGATCCCGCGCGGGCTATGGGCCTCTCGTCCGCCGGATGGCGCCCCTCGGAGCGGACGCTGCGTTCCCACCTACTCGGCGCGCCACAGCGAGTCTTCGCGACGCGACGCAACCGTGATCAGTCGGCGTACGACTTTGTTCCGCCGCGGGCAGGCCGCGCAGCGACGGTGCTCACAGCCGCCAGTAGGGCGCCTGAGCCTGCCGCACGCGCTCGAGCACGCGCTCCGCACGCCGCGGGTCGCCGGTCGCCGGCGGCGGCACCCGGCTCGCACCGCGCATGGCGGCGAGCGTCGTATCGACGCCCTCGACGATCGCGCCGAGATCGTAGCCGCCTTCGAGCACCGCGGCGATCCGGCCCGACGCCGCCGTCTCCGCGAGCCGGACACACGCCTGCGCCATCGCGGCGAAGCCGGCGGCGGTGAGCTCCATGCCGCCGAGGGGATCGCGGTGGTCGCCGTCGTAGCCGGCCGAGACGAGGATGAACTCGGGCGCGAACTGAAGGACGACCGGCTCGACGACCTCGGTGAACGCCTGGATGTACTCCGCGTCGCCGAAGCCGGCCGGGAACGGCAGGTTGACCGTCCGTCCCGCCGCCGCCCCGACGCCCACCTCTCCGACGGCGCCCGTCCCCGGATAGTACGGATACTGGTGCGTCGAGACGTAGAGCACGTCGGGGTCCGACTCGAAGAGGTGCTGGGTACCGTTCCCGTGGTGAAGGTCCCAGTCGACGATCGCAATGCGGCGGACACCGCGGGTACGGAGCCAGGCGGCCGCGATCGCGACGTTGTTGAAGAGACAGAACCCCATGGCGCGGTCGCGCTCGCTGTGATGGCCCGGCGGGCGGACGAGCGCGAATCCGTTGCGCACGTCGCCGGCGAGCACGGCTTCGCAGAGGACGAGGGCGCTCCCCGCCGCGAGCCGCGCGGCCTCGTAGGAACCGGGCGACGTGGCGGTGTCCGGATCGAACGCCACCCGCGGCCGGCCCGCCGTCGCCGCGACCCGCTCCACGTGGACCGGCGGATGCACGAGTGCGATCTCGTCCTCGGTCGCGGGCCGTGCGCCCAGATGGACCAGGCCGCCGGCGTCCGCCACGTGCGCGAGGAGCGCGCGCAGCCGATCGGGGCGTTCCGGATGGCCGCGTCCGGGATCGTGCGCGAGCATCCGCGCATCGAGCACAACGGCCGTGCCGCCCGCCATGCACGGACGATAGCAGAGCGACGCGCCGCGGTGAATTGACACCTCCGACGCTTTTCCCTACGCTCGCCGCGATGTTCGGCATCGGGATGCCCGAGCTGATCGTGATCCTCGTGGTCGCGCTCGTGGTCCTCGGTCCGCAGAAGCTTCCCGAGCTGGCCCGTACGCTGGGGAAGGCGATGGCCGAGTTCCGCCGCCAGAGCGCGGACATCCTCGAGGACTTCCAGGCTCAGGCGATGCTCGACAAGGAGCCGCCGCGTCACGCGCCGAAGCCGGCGACGCCTCCCGCGCCGGAGTCGCCGGCGAAGCCCGAGTCGTCGAAGCCCGAGTCCGGTAGCGCCTGACCGTCGCGCGCGGTCGCATGGGTCCCGATCACGATGCGCGGATGCCGCTCACCGCGCACCTCGAGGAGCTGCGGTGGCGGATCGTGCGCGCGCTCGCCGCAATCGCGGTCGCCTTCAGCGTCAGCTATTGGTTCGCCGACGACATCTTCGCCGTGCTGATCCGGCCCCTCGTCGCGCTCCGGCCGGACGAGACACTCATCATCGGCACCGGCGTGACCGAGGCCTTCTTCACGAAGCTCAAGGTGTCGTTCATCGCCGCACTCTTCGCCTCGAGCCCGGTGACGTTCTTCCAGGGGTGGCGCTTCGTGGCCCCCGGACTCTACGACACCGAGAAGCGGCTCGCTGTGCCGTTCGCGATCGCCGCCTCGTTCTTCTTCATCATCGGCGCGGCATTCTGCTACGAGCTCGTGTTCCCTGTCGGCTTCAGGTTCTTCCTCGAAGAGTACGCCTCGATCGCGGTCGCGCCCCAGATCCGGATCAGCGAGTACCTGAGCTTCGTGAGCCGCATGCTGCTGGCCTTCGGCGTCACCTTCGAGCTCCCGGTCGTGACCTTCTTCCTCGCGCGCGTCGGGATCGTGACCCACCGGACGCTCCTCGGCGCCGGCCGCTACGCGATCGTCGTCATCTTCATCGTCGCCGCCGTCCTCACCCCCGGGCCCGACGTGGCGTCGCAGCTCCTCATGGCCGCCCCCCTCCTCGTCCTCTACGCTCTTAGCATCGGCGTCGCCTACTTCGCCGCCCGCGCCGCCCCCGCCTCGGTCCCGGCGGTTGTCTCCGATCCCGAGTAGAAACGCCCGCCGCCCGAAAGTTTGCCGCGCCGGCTTCTGCCGGCGGCGGCACGACTCCCGCAGCTTGCCACCGAACGCCCCACCCTCGCGTCCGGGATCCCGACCCGCGACGCCGTCGCGGGTCGGCTACAACAGATGATCGCCGTCGAAGCCGGGCGGCGCGTCGGTGACCGCGCAGATACCCTCGGCGACGAACGCGTCGATGATCCGCCGCGCGTCGGCTTCGAAGTCGGGCACCGCGAGCACGACGAGCGTGGCCGCGTGCCGATCGAGCGTCCGCACGACCGCGACGCCCTCGTACGACTCGAAGACGAACTTCACGTACGCGATCTCCCGCGGCGGGAGGGCCAGGTAGATCGCGATCACGTCGGCCACGGGACCGTCCTATCAGAAGCTGTACCGCGCCTGGAGCACGACCTCGTCGTTGTCGCGGAACTGTCCGAGGATCGACGTGCGCGGACCGCCGAGCGCCAGGTAGCCGAGACGCACGCGCAGGTCGTCGCGGACGAGGTACGAGGCGCGCGGGAACACGTACCACGCCTGCCGCTCGATCGCGTACACCCCGCGCACCTCGAGCTCGAGACGCTCGGCGAGGAGCCGCTTCCGCAGCGTCCCGGACAGCCGCGTCTCCGGATCGGCGATCAGCAGCCGCGGCGCGGGGTCGAGGAGCACGATCTGGTTCAGCTGCACGAGCGGCATGAACCCGTGGATCAGATAGTCTGCGCCGACGCCCCACTCGACGGAATCGACGCTCGGGAAGAGCGGCCCGGCTGGCAATCGCACCGGACCACTCTTGAGCCGTCGGAAGATGCGGTTCGGGTTCGCCATCGCGGCGATCTCGGCGGCGAGCTCGCTCCCGACGCGTAGGTACGGGCGGTCGTCGAAGTGCGCGGCTTCCGCGCGCACGGTGAGGCCGCCGAACGCGCGCGCGGCGTCGACCCCGGTCATGTGGATCGTGTCGTGCGCCTGCGTCAGCCGGCTCTCGACCCGGACCGGATGCCGACCCGTCTGACCGATGACGGTGACCCGGAGGTCGGCGTCCGGACCGGTCTCGGGTCCGGTATAGTGGTAGAAGTCCCAGTCGGTCTCGCGCCACGTGCCGCCGAAGCGGAATCCGATCGCGCCGTCCTCGAAGCGTTGCGGCGGCCGATGGTTGAGCGTCCCGAACCGGATCGGCACGACGAGCCCGTTGGGGAAAAGCATCCGGAACGGCGGCTCGAGCCGCTCTGGCGCGATGACGATGCGCAGCGGCGGGACGGTGCTGGTCGGGAACCAGCGCTCCTCCACGAGCGCGAGGCGGGGCGGTACCGTGATCGGCACGTAGACGAGCGTCGCGCGGAGCTCGTGCAGGTCGAAGCGCGGGAGGTCCGGCAGATAGTAGGTCCCGAGCGCCGCCGGCACGCCGATCTTCCGCTCCTCGAAGTCCTGGACGAGCGGATCGTGGTAGTCGCGCGGGTTCACGACGTCCGTGGGCGGGATGCCGTCGAGCTTCCCCCACGCGACCTTCTGCACGCCGAGGCGGAGGTCGGCGCTGCGGAGGTGCCAGTCGCCGTACGCCTCGCTCACCTCGAGCGCGGGGGAGCGGTTCTGGAACTCGTGCTCGAAGTTGTAGACGCCGGGATGGCCGCCCTCGAACGGGCCGCCGACGCGGCTACGGACCTCGACGTGGGTCCGGAGCGCGCGCGTCACGGCCGCGTCGAGCTGCAGCGAGAGCATCGCCTGCGGACGTTCGCGGGGGCCACCCTCGGTTTCGGCGACCGCGAGCCCGTCGAGCCATCCGCCGGCGGTCACGCGGCCGCCCGTGCCGGGCAGGTCGATGGCGTCGGCCGCGCCCGCGAGCGCGAGCGCGCAGAGACCCGCGGCCGCGGTCGCCCGGACGGCCGCCTTCGCGTTGAACGCCCGGAGTGCCCTCTCTATACTCCGCGCATGGACGAGCGCGTGCTCCGGAAGGACCTCGACCGCCAGATCGTCGCCACGCACCGCCGCTTCGTGAAGGCGATGGACGCGCGGCTCCCGACCCTGAGCCTCGAGACGAAGGAGCGGTACTTCGCCGTCCTGTCGGCGCTCGTCGCCAAGCTCGAATCGAGCGAGAAGCCGATGCGCGAGATCATGCAGGAGATGATGACCGAGGCGGCGACGCTGATCCTGCAAGAGATGCAGAGTTAAGAACGCGACCCAAGACTTCTTGGGTCGTGACCGGACACGCGCGTGTTCCGTCACGAACACGCGCGACCGGCATGCCGCACACTCGCATCCACTTCCGCGACCCAAGAAGTCTTGGCTCGCG
>Ga0070741_10015589_pt1 | contig 12840 bp, 7 predicted proteins | sample Coa_R1_4_FD_66440 | JGI IMG/M metagenome (GOLD analysis project Ga0070741, IMG submission 66440) | Surface soil microbial communities from Centralia Pennsylvania, which are recovering from an underground coalmine fire - Coalmine... | ecosystem: Environmental > Terrestrial > Soil > Unclassified ...
CCCGCACGCCGCCGTCCTTCTACGAGCCAGCCTTCGAACAGCCGGAAACGTAGACAGGACACGGCGTGCACTCACGCCCGGGTCAGGGAGCCACCCACGAAACGATCAGTTGAGCCGGAATGGGAACCCTTCCTCCAAATGGCGTTCCAGGGCCCTCCTGGGCGCACCGGTGAGAGCCCGGTAGCGGAGGTCGAAACGGAATTTGCGGTGCTGCTGGCCGATGAAGTCGAGCACAGTCAAACATGCCTTCCCGGGGGCGTGCCGCAAACCGCGCCCGAACTGCTGGAGGAACACGGTGATGCTCTCGGTTGGCCGGAGGAAGAGCACTGTGTCGACGTCCGGTACATCGAGCCCTTCGTTGAAGACATCGACCGAGAAGATGCAGCGCAGGGTGCCTGCTGTCAGCTGTTGCCGAGCTTGGGCCCGTTCTGCCGGGGGCGTGTTGGCGTCGACGGCGGCGGCGGGGAGGCCCGCTTCCGTGAAGACCCGGGCCATATAGGCGGCATGCGCCTGGGACACACAGAACCCCAGGGCTCGCATCCGATGCGGATCGGGGACCTTCTCCGAAAGGCGTTTGAGAATCAGAGCCGCCCGGGCATCGTTGCCGGTATAGAGATTCTCGAGGGCGTTCTGCTCGTATCCGCCTCGCTTCCACTCGAGAACCGAGAGGTCGGTGTTGTCCGCCACGCCGAAATAGTGGAAGGGGCAGAGGAGCTCCTGCTCGAGCGCCTCCCAGAGCCGGAGTTCAGCGGCGATATGACCGCCGAACCAGTGGGTGACGTCCTGCCCGTCTGCTCGTTCGGGGGTGGCGGTGAGCCCCAGAAGCACGGTTGGTTGGAGATGAGTTAGGAGGCGCTTGTAGGTCGCGCCCTCGGCATGGTGAAACTCGTCGATAATGACCACTTTGAAATGGTTCGGCGAGATCGATTCGACGCCGTATCGCGTCAGCGACTGGATGGATGCGAAGACATGCCGCCACTGCTCGGGGCGCGCACCGCCGACGTACAACTCCCCGAAGGTCGGCTCGTTCAAAACATGGCCAAAGGTGGCGAGGCTCTGTTCGAGGATCTCCTTGCGGTGGGCGACGAAGAGCAGGCTCAGGTCCTCGCCGAACTGGCTTCGAAGGCGGCGGTAGTCGAGAGCGGCCATGACCGTTTTTCCCGTTCCGGTCGCGGCGACCACGAGGTTGCGGAAGCGGTTGTGCACCTGGCGTTCGACGTCGAGGAGGTCCAGGATCTCCTGCTGGAAAGGAAAGGGCCGGACTTCCAGGCCGGACAGGCGCAGGGGTTCGCGGCGGGTGGCCTGCTGGAGGGCAGCATCGAGACGGTCGCCATCTCGCTCCGGGTCGTAGGGTTCGAATCCAGGGTGCTCCCAGTAAGCGTCGAAGGTGGCGGAAAACTTGTCGATCAGTGCCGGGTTCTCCGCCCGAGACAGTCTGACGTTCCACTCCAATCCATCGAGGAGCGCGGAACGCGACAGATTTGAGGAACCGACGTAGGCGGTGTCGAAGCCCGTCTTGCGTCGGAACAGCCAAGCCTTGGCATGGAGGCGCGTCCGTTGTGTCTCGTAACTGATCTTGACGTGCGCGCCAACGCGTACCAATTCGTCGATGGCGCGCCGTTCCGTCGCGCCAACGTACGTCGTCGTGATCACTCTGACCGGTCGACCACGCTCACAGAGCGACGCCAGCGGTTCGATCACCAAGCGCAGGCCATACCACTTGATGAAGGCGCAGAGGAGGTCCACCTGATCGGCCGAGGTGAGTTCGGCGGCGACCTCGTGGGCGAGGGCCGGCTCGTCTCGGTTGTTGACGAGGAGGTCGCTGCGGGATAGGGGAATCTGGGGGCGGAGGAATGCGGCCCGTTCATGCGGGCTGCCAGCGGAGATCTCCTCAAGCTGGCGTGGCCCGGGGGCCACGAGAGCCCCAAGGTCGACTCCGGGAGCGAGAGAACCGGCGAGCTCGATCAGTTGGTTTGCGGCGGTCACTCGGTGCTCGGGGGGCATCAGGGAGAGAATCCGTGCCACAGTTCTTCCGACGTGCCGCGCCAGCACGTCGGGTTCCTCGGCAACATCGATCTTCCCTTCGCGGATGGTCCGCCCAAGCACAATCAGTTCATCGAGGCGGGCCCTGAGCCGCTCGGTCACAAGTTGTTCGTAGAGACCCGGCTCCATCTCCATGGCACTCATCTGGTTACTCCTGCGGCGCTCTGAACGGGAACGTCGTTGAAGGTGAAGCCTCGAGGGCTCGCCCGACCTCTGCTACTACGCCGTGCAAATCTTCAAGTCGCCGGTCGACGCATCCGCTGGGGGTGAGGAACAGGAAGGCCGCGTCGACGACAGGTTCGCCGGTCGCTGCGGCGACGCCGATCGCGTACGAGGCGCCCTGGGGTCGATAGCCCGCCAGTCGGCTGTCGAGGACCATGGGATCGGATGACGCGGCCGTCTTGTAGTCGACGATGACGAGGCCTTCGTCGCCCCGGCGGTAGAGGAGGTCGATGTACCCCTCGAGGAGGCGGCCGTTGAAGGGCGTGCAGACGTAGACCTCGCGCCAGTGCGGGGAGCGGGCGGCTTCTTGGACCGTGGGCGAGGAGAGGGCCGCTTCGACCAGGCGGCGGACGTCGGCGGCGCGGTCGGGGATGGCTTCGGCTTCGCATTGGGCGGCGACGGCGGCGTCGAGGCCGGCGCCGGTGGCGAGGTCGATGGTCTGGAGGACGCCGTGGACGGCGCGGCCGACGGCGGTGCCGTAGCGGCCTTTGAGCCAAGGCGGGAGGTCGAGGTCGCGGGGGCGTTTCTGGAGGCCGGCGACGGTCTCGTCCTCGGTCTCGGTCAGGCCTTCCTCCTCCGAGCCGGGCAGGAGGTCTTCGCCCCAGTCGGCCAGGCCTTCTTCGGTCAGGGCGGTGGCGGCGACGGTGGTCGGGCGGGCCGCACGTGACAGTGCCGCCGTCCGCTCGGCCAGCCAGTCGTCGTAGGGCGGGGGAGGGGTGAGGGCCGCCGGGGCCGGGAGGGCGGGGGCGGCGACGTCGTCGTCGAGCGGGGGAGCGGCGTCGGGCACGTCGGTCAGCAGGTCGGGGCCCATCCCGTCGACCAGGAGTTCGGCGTTGGTCCGCTTCGACGCCTCCGGCGCCTTGGCGCGGTCCTTGCGGGTCAGGGACACGACGAGGTGGTCGCGGGCCCGGGTGCAGGCCACGTAGAGGAGCCTGATCCGTTCGTGGTAGCTCATCTGCTCGTCGATCGGGGTCCAGGCTTCGAACTCCTCGGTGGTGACGTACTTGCCGAACTTGTAGCCCGGTTCGCCGGTCGGGGGGAAGACGACCTCGGCGGGGGCGCTGCGGTGCTGGGGCTGGGTCGACAGGCCCGACACGATCGTGATCGGGAACTCCAGGCCCTTGGCGGCGTGGATGGTCATGATCCGCACGGCGTCGTCGTCGGTCTCGGGGAGGACCGACTCGGCCACCCGACCCCCTTCGGCGGTCTGGTTGTCGACCCAGTGGAGATACTGGCGCAGCGAGCCGCCGGTGGCCTCGTGCCAGGCCCGGGCCTGGTCGACGACGAAGCGCAGCCGGCGCCACACGTCGCGGGGGCGGCCTTCGGCGAAGCCCAGCTCCATGGCCCGGCGGTCGCGCACGACCCGCTCGGCCAGCTCCGACGGCGCCCGCCACCAGCGCTCGTCGTGCAGCGAGCGGAGGTAGGCCAGGCCGGAGCGCACCGGGTCGTCGGCCGGCACGGTGTCGGGCTGGGAAGCCAGGTAGCTCCACCGGCCCCGCCGCTCCACCTTGAAGCGGAACAGGTCGTCGTCGCCGCAGGCCAGCAGCGGCGTCCGCAGCGCCGCCACGATGCGGAGGTAGTCGGTCGGGTCGTCGACGGCCCGCAGCACCGCCAGCAGGTCCCGCACCGCCCTCGTGGCGTAGACCAGCGACGACGACTCGGCGCGGTAGGGGACGCCGGCGTCGGTCAGGGCGTCCTCCAGGAACGGCAGCGACGTGCGGGCCGGCACCAGGATCGTCACGTCGCCGAGACGGGCCGGGCGCCAGCCGCCGTCGGCCCGGGCGTCGCCCACCGACCAGCCGGCCCGGAGCGCCTCCCGCACCGTCGCCGCCACCAGCGCCGCCTCGGCCGCCCGCAGGTCGTCGGCCCTGGCGTCGGACGGGTGCGGGTCGCGGCCCACCACCGCCACCGCCGGGCCGGCCGGCGCCGGGGCCCGCACCGGCTCGAGAGCGGTGTAGTCGGCCTGCGACGGCGGCAGCCCGTCCGGCACCGGCTCGCCGAACAGGGCGCCGAACGTGGCGTTGACCCAGTCGATGACCGGCCGGACCGTGCGGAAGTTGGCCGTCAGCTGCACCGGGCCGCCGCCGGCCGGGCCGAGGAGGGCCTTGGCGGCCAGGAACGTGGAGATGTCGGCCCGGCGGAACCGGTAGATCGACTGCTTGGGGTCGCCGACGACGAACAGGTGGCCGTCGGCCAGCGGCACCTCGCCCCACGGCGCGGCACCGGCGACCTCCGAGCGGGGCTCGGCGGCGGCGATGCGGGCGGCCAGCTCGATCTGGATGGGGTCGGTGTCCTGGAACTCGTCGAGCAGGAGCCGCCGGTAGCGGCGGTGGAGCCGGGCCCGCACGTCGGCGCCGTGGTCGGGGGAGCGCAGCAGCGCCCGGCACAGCACCAGCAGGTCGTGGAACTCCAGCTGCCCGGCGGCCCGGCGCTCCCGGGCGGCGTCGAGGGTGAAGCGGCCGATGGCCGCCCCGAGGTGGCGGGCGCAGGCGCCGAGCACCTCGGCCCGCACCGAGTCGAGGCCGGCGCCGGCGGCGGCGATGCGGGCCTGCAGCCCCTTCTTGTCGGGCCAGGCGGCGCCGGCACCGAGGTTGCCGGCGGCGAAGCTGACGGCCCGCCGCCGGGCGGCCGGGTCGGGGAGGGCCCCCAGCAGGTCGAGCTCGTCGTCGACGGCCCGCAGGGAGGCGGCGTAGTCGGCGATGTCGTCGAGCCGGGTGAGGAGGCGGTCCTCCCGAGCGGTGCAGGTCGCCCGTTCGGCGCAGACGGCGTCGACGGCCACCAGCGCCCGGTCCAGCAGCGCCCGCACCTCGGGTGGTTCGGGGGCGTCGGGCGGCACCCGCTCCTCGACCAGGTCCCAGTTCTCGCCGAAGACCCGGGCCAGGGTGCGCAGCGCCTCGTGGCCGACGCCGGCGCCGAAGAACAGCAGCAGCGTGCGGCGGTAGGTCTCGTCGGCCAGGAGGCGGTCGCGGAAGGCCGTCCAGCGCCGGTCGAACTCGACGTCGGAGCTGACCTCGTCGAGGACCTCGACGCGCGGTGGCAGCCCCGCCTCCACCGGGTGCTCCGACAGGATTCGCTGGGCGAAGGAGTGCAGCGTGCCGATGGCGGCGGTGTCGACCTCGTCGAGCGCCGCCCGGCAGCGGGCGGCCGACGCCGCGCCGGCTTCGCCGGCGGCCTCGGCGGCCAGCGCCTCGGCGCCGAGCCGGGTGCGGATCCGGTCCCGGAGCTCGGCGCCGGCCTTCTCGGTGAAGGTGATGGCGGCGATCTCGCCCAGCTCGGCGGCGACCGACTCCACCAGCGCCACCACCCGGTCGACCAGCGCCGTCGTCTTCCCCGACCCGGCGCCGGCCTCGACGAACAGCGTGGTGTCGAGGTCGGCGGTGATCCGGTCCCGGGCCGCCTGATCGGGGGCGGGGGCGGGCGCGCCGGCGCCGGCCGGCCGGCCCGTCCCGGCCGCGGCCGTGCCTGCGGCGCTCGCGCCGGCCTCAGGCATCGCCGTCACCTCCGACGACGATCTCCACTTCCGGCTCCGTCGCCCCGAGCGGTTCGGCCAGGTCGGCGTAGGGAGCGAGGGCGGGGTCGTGGCGTTTGCGGTCCCAGGCCCGGCGCAGATCGGCGACGCCGAGGCGGTCGGGGTCGCAGGCCCGGCAGGCGAACCGGCCCGGCGTGGTGGATGCGACGTCGGGATGGGCGGGGAACACGCCGTGCTCGATGCCCGCTACCACGGTGCCGATCACCGTGCGGGCCTTGTCCAGCACCTCGTCGGTGACGAGGTAGCCGTAGCGGGCGAAGTCGCCCTTCTTCGACACGAACCAGTAGTCGGCCTTGACCGGCGCGTCGGGCGCCTCCCGGTGGAGGCGGGCGGCCAGCCCGTACACGGCCAGCTGCAGCTTGCGGCCGGCGGCCACCGGGTCCACCTTGAGGTCGGTGTAGCCGAAGGTCCCGCCGGTCTTGTAGTCGACGATGTGCAGCGTTCCGTCGTCGCCGACGTCGACCCGGTCGGCCTTGCCCCGGAACCGTACCTCCCGGCCGTCCGGCAGCGTGAGGGAGACGGGCGGCAACGGTGCGTCGCGGAACCCGAAGGGCAGCTCGGCGGCCAGGGGGCGGAGGCGGTGCTCGGCTCGCCAGAGGTCGTCGAGGTCGAGGAAGCGGGTCAGGTCGGCCCGCAGCGCGGCCCGGTCCCGGGTCCAGAAGATCGGCCGGCCGACCCGCCCTTCGGCCCGGTACCGCTCCCAGGTTTCTTCGCCCAGCTCGAGGAGCCGGGCCCGGTCGGCCGGCGACCACCGCTGGTCGGGGCCGGGCTGCTCCGCGGCCGGACGGGCCAGCACCTCGACCACGAAGCGTTCCAGGGCGCCGTGGACGAGGTTGCCCCAGTCGATCGGCGTGATCTCCAGCGCCTCTTCCGGGTTGTCGACCGGCGCCACGCCGAGGACATGCTGGAGGAGGTAGTCGAGGGGGCAGCCGGCCCACTTCTCCAGCCGGGTGGTGGAGGTGATCCGCTCGACGGGCGACGGGACGGCGAGACCGGCCAGGTTGCCGTCGAAGCGGGTGAAGCGGGCGCTGCGGCGGGCGGCGACGACGGCCGCGCCGGCCGCCACCACCGGGTCGGCGGCGGTGGCGGGGAGGTCGGCGGCGGACGGGGCGGCGGCGGCCAGCAACCGGCGGAGGCGGTGCTCCTGGTCGGTGGCGGGGAGGTCGAGGCGGCGCAGCCCGGCGTCGAACGAGGCGACGTGGTCGGCGCCGGCCATGTCGCCGGCCACGAGGGCTTCGGCGCTGACCGGTCCTCGGGCCACCTCGGCGGCCAGGGCCACGGCGAAACGGGACGGCACCCGTTCGGCGCTGCGGCGCAGGTCGCCCCGGGGGACGCACAGCAGCTGGCGGCGGGCCCCGGCCAGGGCGGCCCGCAGCTGGCGGTGCTGGCGGTCGACCCCGGCCCGGCGCAGGGGGAGCTCGCCGCCGGCGGCGCGGCGTTCGTCGTCGGGCAGCAGCGAGTCGTCCCGGGGCCGGGCGGGGAACGTGCCCTCGGCCAGGCCGAGGACGGCGACGAGGTCGAGGTCGAGCCCGAGGCCCATGCCCACCGACCCGACGAGGACGCCGGCGCCGAAGCGGCCGACCCGGCCGAGGTCCGGCTCGAGCTCGAGCGCCAGCGTGCGGGTGAAGACGGCCAGCGGGACGGGCCCCTCCACGCCGTCGAGGGCACCGAGGCGGGTTAGGGCCACCTCGACCCGTTCGGCGCCCTTGCGTTCGGCGGGCGGCCAGTCGTTGCGCCGGTCGGCCCCGCCGAGGAGGCGGCGGAGCAGCCCGGCGGCCCAGGCGGCGTGCTCGCCCCAGCGGCGGGGCCCGGCGGCCGCCGTCTCCAGCGAGGCGGCGAGGCCGAGGACGAACGCCCGTAGGGAGCGGGCCCGTTCGGCCTCCTCCCGGGCCCGCTCCGCCTTCCACGGCGGGCTGTCGGGGTCGGCGTCGGCGGCCTCGGCGGCGGCGTCGCGCCGGGCGGCCAGGTTGGTGAGCAGCCCGTCCCACTGCTCGACGCCGGCCACCACCGCCGCGTCCCGGGACAGCCGCTCCCAGGCGGTGACGGGGGCGAAGCGGCCGCGGTGGAGGATCGGGGCGCCGGCCAGCCAGGCGAAGACGTCCTGGCGGCGGAACCCGGCCTCGGGCAGGGCCAGCAGCCCGAGCAGCGTGCGGCCCGCCGCCCGGGCGGCCACCGGGGTGACGGCGGCGCCGTCGGCGGGAATCCCGGCGGCGGCGAGGTGCTCGTGGACGAGCCGGGCGTAGGGCTCGGCGGCGGCGTAGAGGACGGCGATGCGGTCGAGGGGGGTGCCCTCCCGCACGGCGTCGACGATGGCCCGCACGACCGCCCGGACCTCGTCGTCGGCGTCGGACACGGTGACGAACCGGGTCCGGTCGGGGCCGACCACCGGAAGGCGTTCGACCGCTGCGCCGACAGCGCCAGCGGCCGGGACGGCGTCGTTGCTTCGTTCGTCGCAGCACTCGGCCAATGCCGCGATCGACGAGGTCACCTCGGCGTCGGCCCGCACGTCGCCGGTCGTCCCGGCCACGACGGTGAGGCCGAGGGCCCCGGCGGTCGCCGCCAGCAGCTCGACCACGTGGCGGGACAACCGTTCGGGCAGGTAGGCGATCACGGCGCCCAGGGCGAGGGCGTCGCCGCCGCCGGCCTCGAGGGCGGCGACCGCGGCCCCGATCAGGTCCTGCTCGTCGTACCAGTCGCGCGCCAGCCGGGCCCGGGCCGCCCGGCAGAGCCGCACCACGTCGGCCGCCCGTGGCCCGCAGCCGGCCAGCCCGTCCAACGCCGCCTCGGAGCAATCCCGCAGCTCCCGGTAGGCGGCGACCAGCGCCGTCTCGGTGGCCGGATGGGCCGCCACCGGGCCGAACACGCCGGGGTCGTCGGCCAGCACCGCCCGCAGCGCAGCGGCGATGACCGGCGTCGACACCGGCCGGCGGCCGGCCCCGGCCAGCCGGGCGGCGCCGAGCAGCTCGGCGAGCCGGTAGGGGGTGAGGAAGTTGACGGTGGCGATCCCGGTCCCCTTGCTGCACACCGGTCCCAGCGTCCCGGCGGCCAGCCACCGCCTCGTCGCCACTCCGACGTGGTTCGACGGCACCACCACCGTCACCGGCTCGAGCGGCTCGTCGCCCTTCGCCTCGCTGATGAGGAGGCGCAGCCGGTCGGTGGCTTCCCGCCCGTACGGACTCCACTCCACCCGTAGCGCCACGAGGGGATGGTACGCCGCCGCCGTGACGCCGTCGTCGCCGTCGTATCCCGTCGGCATACTCCGGGCATGAGAGCGTCACCGGCTGGCCTCTACCGATGTCACCGACGGAGATCCGACCGCTGTCATGGATCTCGAGGCGCCGGCTGATGCTCCGCTCCGGGAAGCACGCCAGGCGACGGATGGTGACTCGTCGGATCTCCGAGTCCGAGGTGGAAGAGGCCTGGTCGCTACGCCCGGTGACCGCTCGGGAGCCGGCTCGGCCACCGCATGCGGCCGAGGTGTCGACGTTCGTCGCCATGGACCTCGACGGGGCGGGCAACGTCGTCGGCCTCGAACTCCGGTGTCTGCCCTCAGCGGTGACCGCTGAGGAGCGGGCAGTGCTCGAGGCCGACTACCCCGGGGCGGTCAAGGCGCTGGTCGAAGTCGAGCGACTCACCCGGCTCTCGGCCTGAGGCGGTCGGAGCCCGACCGACGCCGGGCTTCGTGACGCGACTCCGATTGCAACTTCTCCTTCGGCATGCCGACTTGCCCTTCACGCCGGCCGGGCGGGTGGCGTCCACATCCGCTGCGATCACGTCAACAATTCGATCGCCGTGGCGATGAGCCCGATGATTACGAGGATCCCCCCGAGGATCATGATGGCGTAACCGCCTAATTCTCGTCCGCGAAACAGTCCTGTGGGCTTCGGAATCCTCGGGTCCAACCTCCGTAGCGGGAACGCATTGATCAACCCGACCAGGAGAGCGACCACGCCGAGGCCGACAAGAAAGAGGCCATCCATTTATCTACTTGTCCTCCCTCTGCCCGGCGATGACCATCCCCCGCACGAGCGTGCTGAAGATTTGTGAGCCGAAGAGCGACAGCGAGGAGTTCATCGGACCACCGAAGCGCCATGGCGGCTCCTTCGACGCCCATCTTGAGGAAACCGCCAATCGATCCCTCGGCGATCCCAACGGCGCAGTCGAAATTGGTGAAGGACCAGTCTGCCGCGCAGTGAGCCACACCGCCGGCAAAACCTGTTCCGAGCGCGATGCCTTCGGCGCCGGCGCTCACCGGGGCGAGGATGATCCCGCAGGGAAAGGGGCAGAGGGCGCTCACGCCGGCGCTGATCGCGGCGACGCCAGTGAAGACGGTACTCGTGATGTCGAGCGGCTTGGCGATGCCCTGGCCGACGCGTTCGGTGACGTCCTCGAAGCCGCGGCACTTTCCCCTGTCGTTCTTGCCGGTCAGGCAGAACAGGCCGAAGGGGTCGACCTGGGAGACGGGATCGCCGAGGGCGTAGAGGTAACGGTTGAGCGTGATCGGTTCGGGGAGGTAGGCGGGCCAGGGATCGGGGCTGGTGAAGCGACCGAGAGTCGGGTCGTAGAGTCGGGCCCGCATGTCGAGGAGTCCGCCGATCTCCTCGCGGACACCGAGCGCTCCGCAGAAACCGAGATCGCCGGACTGCCCAGGATCGCCGTCCTCGATCTTCCTTCCGAAGGGCGTGTAGCCGGATCGGGTCACGACGGTGGCGGCGTCGTCGGTGACGGTGTCGATGTTGGTGTTGGCGTCGGCGTGGAGGTACCTGGTGCCGGCCTTCGTCCGGCGGTTGAGGACGAGCAGGCCGGCGGTCGTCTCCAGGGTGGCGCCGTCGCCGTCGTCGAGTTCGGCGATCAGGCTGGCGCTGTCGAACACTCGGGTCGTGACGGTACCGTCGAGGGATCGGGTGACGCGGCGGCCGAGACCGTCGTAGCCGTAGGTGACCGTCCTGCCCTCAGCCTGGATGACAGTGGGGCGGCCGAGGGCGTCGTAGCAAATCCTGAGGGGGTCGGCCCCGTGATGTTCAGTCAGGTTTCCGGCCTCATCGTGGTCCCAGGTGCGCTCTCCCTGCGTGGCGACCTGGTCGGCGGCGTCGAAGGATGCGGTCGAGGTCGTTTGGGCCTCGACGCACTCGACCCTGTTCGAGGCCCCGTCCCAGGAGTATCGCATCGCGGCGTCGGTGCTGGCGGCGGCGGTAAGGCGCCCGAGTTGGTCGTAGGCGAAGGAGATCGACTCCTGCCTCGATGGTGCCGGACCGACGAGATGGTCGCTGCGGACGAGGTTGCCGTCGCCAGCATGCGGCCGGCGGCGTCCCACCGATAACCGATTGGGGCGAGGTGCGGACCCTCGATGCCGACGAGCCGCCCGACAGGATCGGCGGTGATCGTGACCGTGACCCCCCGGGGGTCGGTCCGAGCAGCGAGGCGGCCACAGGCATCGTAGGCGAAAATCGTCCGCCTTCCGAGGGGATCGACGACGGACTCGAGCAGCCCGCGACCGTCGTAGCCATAACGGGTCGTGCGTCCGAGCGGGTCGCTGAAGGAGACGAGCCGCCCGCTGCGGTCGTAGCGGTAGCGAAAGACTCCGCCCGTCGGATCGGTCACCGATGTCAGCCGGTCGGCCCTGTCCCAGGTGAAGGTCGTGTATCCCCCGCCAGGATGGATCTCGGTCACCGGGCGGCCGGCAACGTCGAACTCGGCCCTGGCTATGGCGCCCAATGGATCGGTGACCGATGCCAGATGTCCCCGCTCGTCGTACCGGTAGCTGGTGGTACCGCCGTCACCCTCGATGATCGTGGCCGGGAGGCCGTCGTCGGTCCAGGTGATCTCGGTGGTGTGGCCGGCGGGCGAGGTGAGGCGGACGGGTCGGGAGGCGACGTCCCAGTCGAAGGTTGCCCGGTGCCCTTCGCCGCTGACGACGGCGGTGAGGTTGTCGTCGTCCCATTCGAAGGACACGGGTGTGCTGGCCGGTCCGGCGGCGGAGACGAGGTTGCCGCGTTCGTCGTAAACGAAGCGGGTTCTCCTGCCCGTGGCGTCGATCGTCAGAAGCAGGTTCGACGGCTGGTCCCAGACGAAGCGGGTGGCGGCCCCGTTGGCGTCGACGACCGCGCTGGTCCGGTAGCGGTCGTCGAACATGAAGGTCTTCTCGTGACCGAGCGGGTCGGTGACCACCGTCCTGCCCGGTTCGTAGCGGTACGACCAGCGTCCGCTCCGGCCGTCCTCCTGGGCGACGACCCGGTGCAGGTCGTCATAGTGGTTGCGGACCACCTGGCGGTCCTCGGCGTCGGTGATCTGCACCAGTCGGTGGGCGCCGTCGTAGGTGAGGGTCGTGGTCGCCCCCTCGGGATCGGTGACCGAAACCAGGTCGCCGGCTTCGCTGTCGCCGTAGGTCCACTGTCGGTCCAGGACACCGACGACGCCGGAGATGCGCCCCGCCTCGTCGTACTCGAAGGCCGTCGTGATCCCGGACCCGTCGGTGAGCCCGACGAGTCGGAGGGCTTCGTCGTAGGCGAGCACGGACCGGACTCCGGAGCGGTTCGCCATCTCGGCGAGGCGGCCATCGGGCTCGAACCGGAATACCACCTTCGTCTTCGTGGTCAGCTTCCAACCCTCGCCTGCGGGCACGAGTCGGTCGAAGACGCCGCTTGGAGGAACGAGGCCGTCCTGCTGGCGGAGGTACCGGTCCTCCCGACCGTCGTCCCAGGACAGGCGGATCGCGTCATCCTCGATGAGGAGGCGAGCGCCCAGGCTGTGCGACCAGCCGAACCCGAGGGGCCCGTCCTCCTGTGCAGGGAGACTGTTGTAGGTGCGGTGAAGATCGTGGGGAGGCCGCGGGCGGGTTGGAACAGGTCGGTCACCCGATAGAGGAAATTCCCCGTCGAAGTCGAGACGGGATCAGCCTCGACCGCCTGCGTCGCCTGCCGGCCGGAGCTAGCCCGGGTCTTTCAGTAGGCTCGCTCGGCTGAGGTCTGGAATCCGCGTAAAGGCCCTCCTGGCAAGGAAGACTGCGCTTGTCGAAGGAGCAGGACCCCTGCCAAGGAGGGCACTTC
>Ga0070741_10015590_pt1 | contig 12840 bp, 15 predicted proteins | sample Coa_R1_4_FD_66440 | JGI IMG/M metagenome (GOLD analysis project Ga0070741, IMG submission 66440) | Surface soil microbial communities from Centralia Pennsylvania, which are recovering from an underground coalmine fire - Coalmine... | ecosystem: Environmental > Terrestrial > Soil > Unclassified ...
CTGATGGGTCAGCGCGGCGCAGTCAGCAGTCTGTGCGGACAAATACGCACACCCAAACAAGAGCAACAGTACAACCAGGCATCGTTTCATCATGGAAACCTTTGTGAGGGTTGAATTTTGAGCTTTAGTGTATGTCTGGGCTGCGGCTTCAACAACGTAACCTTGGTTATGGGTCTTTCTACTGCTCGTGGCCGCTCATCGAAACCAACTGGTGTGTGTGACAAAGAACCAGCGCATCAAATGGAAAAACAAAGGCGCGGAAAAACAGATGGAATCCATGCGATCCAGGATTCCGCCGTGGCCCTCAATCGTGCTTCCAAAATCCTTCACTCCGCGATCACGCTTGATGGCGGACATGGTGAGCCCTCCGGCAAATCCCATAAGCGCAAGCGCCAATGACATGCCTAGGGCGACCAGCGGCGGGAATGGCGTCATCCACCATAACGCTGTGCCCAGAGCAACCGCAGTGGCAACGCCGCCAATGAAGCCTTCCCAGGTCTTATTGGGTGAAATGGCAGGTGCAATCTTTCTCTTCCCCAGCATCTTCCCCCAGATGTACTGGAACACATCGCTAAGCTGCACCACGATCACCAGAAACAGCAGAAGCTTGGCATCCTGTCTTTGGTATCCGTAAATGTTGAGCGTAAGCAGGGCTGGCGCATAGCTGATGCAGTACACACAGACCATCAGCCCCCATTGAATCCGGGCCGCGCGGTCCAGAAATCCTGTGGTCTCCCCCGCCAGCGCCAGCCGAATGGGGACAAAAAGAAAGGCATATACAGGGATCAGGATAATGGCGAGACCGTACCAGCCTTCATACCAGAACCAGTATTGCAGCGGCGTAAAGACAAAGAATGACCAGAAGAGCGTGCGATGATCGGCGCGGGTGGTGCTGATGAGGCTCACGTATTCGCGCAGCGCCAACAGCGAGACAAACGCAAACAGCAGCATGGAGCCTGCCGGGCCGATCATGAACGAGATGGCGAATATCCCAATCATGATCCACCAGGCGCGAATGCGGGCGTTGAGGTTGTCGATGGTGCCTCGTCCATCATCAGACTTCACGCGCCGCGAGAGAACGAAGCCAATAAAGCTGGCCACAACCAGCCCGCCAATCACAACGTTCAAGACCAGGAACATCTGATGATCGAGTTTAAAGCTCATGCGTCCCTCAGCGCGCAGACGGCCTCATGCGCTTTGGCAAGAAATGAGTCTTTGGTTTCATTGGCGTCAGGGCGCAGCGGCCCGCCAAACGTTACGCGGCTGATCACAGGCACCGGCAGAAATTCACCCTTGGGAAGAATCCGGTTCAAATTGGAGAGATAGACCGGAACAAACTGCACGTCTGGCCGCTTTGACCACAAATAGTAAATTCCGCTTTTAAATGGCCCAACCTGTAACCCGTTGCCACGAGTGCCTTCAGGAAAAACAATGAGCGAATTCTTTTCACCCATAGCTTCCAGCAGCATATCGAGCGTATGTCGCGCAGCGGCCATGCGATCGCCTTCCGCAATCTTGCTGCCGCGTTCCACCAGCACGGCGTGAAACGCGTTTACAGCAATGCGCTTGCGAATGCCGGAATTCCAGTAATCTTTAGCTGCGACCGGGCGCGTCTTCTCTCTCAATCGTCGCGGCAGCACTGACCAGAGGACAACAAAATCAAGATGGCTGGTGTGGTTGGCAAAATAGACTCGCTGGCGCGATGAAGGCCGGCAATTTACCCAGCGAACCGAAGGGCCAGCCAGCCCACGCGCACAAGCCGCAATAATGCTTGCCGAAACGGCGCTCAACGGGCCTCAAGCTCCCGCGCAATGCGCGCTGTTCGTCGCCAGATGGTAACGAGGCAGCCAAGGTTGATGACCATGAGCACTATCCAAAGCACGGAGCCGGCGCTGAAAAATCTGGTTTCAAAGATCGAGAGCAAACATCCGAGTGTAAGCGTAAACATGCGATGCTGTTTGGCCATGGGGCCGATGAAGCTCTGCTTCAGGCCAGAAGCTCCACCCAGCATTCGGACGTAGGCGGTAAAGATCGCCAGCGACGCTGCGATAAAACCTAATTCGATCCCGAACAGATGTTGCTTTGCGGCATAACCTGCACCAATAAAAATAAGGGCGTCTGCAATGCGATCTGGAAGGTCATTGAAAATCTCACCTGACTTGGTTTGGCGTCCGCCTTCAATGGCTACCATGCCATCCAGCATGTTGCACAAAAGACGCCCCTGAATGCCTGCCATAGCCAGCACCAGCACTAATGCCCGCTCACCGCCACTGACCTGTGCGGAAAAGTAGAGCGCAACAGCGCCGCCAAGAGCAAAGAAAATGCTGCCTAGCGAGATTGCGTTCGGCGAAACTCGCAATTTGACCAGCAATTGTGCAAGCGCGTTGGCCCAGGCTGCCTGCCGGGTTTTTAAAGGCCTTCTGGCTGTTCCTGTTTCCATAAAATGAGGCTTTGGGAATACCTCTTGTTATAACATTCAGGTGCAATGGACAAGCGATTTCTGTTCTACGGTGATAACGACAGGACAAGAGGGGAGCCAGCATGAGCCAGAAAAATTCATGGCTTTGGAAATCGCTCCTGATCAGTGTTGCCGTTGCGTTGGTAACATGCGCCGGGTTCTACCTGTTTTTCCGAATCCACCAGGAATTGAATATCCAACCCGCCCGGGCATGGCAGTTAGGGGTGGGCGCATTTCTTATAAGCGCAGCCGTCACCATCATTTATTTCCGTATGCGGGCTGAACGCTGAATGGAACTTGCGCCTGCCATGAGAGCCGCGCCTGTCGATGAACCAGCTTCTCCAAGATTTGTCCATCGCCAGTGGATTTTTTGGGCCGGAGTCGTATGGGGTTTTGCTGAAGCCACGCTGTTCTTCGTTGTTCCCGATGTCTTGCTCACGCTGGTGGCGCTGTACTCGTTACGACAATCAATAAAGCTGGTGGCATTCATACTTTTAGGCGCTCTGATTGGCGGGACTGTGATGTTCTATCAGGGAGCAAACGATCCCGCACGCGCCCAGGCTATGGTCCTGCATGTGCCATTTGTTTCAACTGCCATGTTCACCAAAACGCACGCAGGCTTTGAACGTGACGGCATCTGGACCCTGGCGAAGTCGCCTGGAAACGGCATTCCGTACAAAGTCTATTGTGTTCAGTCAAGCCGATACGCCGGATGGCCGGCTTTTATTGCCATGAGCGCTCTGGCCAGGCTGGAGCGCTTCGCTCCGTTTTGGCTGGTTGCAGCAGTGTTTGGCTTTGCCTTTCGCAAACGGGTTCATCGTCGCCCATGGTTCCCAGCCACTGTGCATGCCTGCTTATGGATTCTTGGTTATGCCTTCTATTGGAGTACAATTTAGATATCCGCTTGTTTCCGCTTTCTCAAAACGAGACAGTTTTATAGCCTGAAGAGGTGCGCAAGTTCGCCTTGAACAGCTTTACAAATCGCAAATTAATACTGACAAAAAATGTCAGAGATCAGCTAACGCATTGATTACCAAAGTCGCAACTTCAGGCAGCCCTGCAGTTTTGCAGAAAATGTGAAATTCAGGTAAAACTCTGGGTTCAAACTCGGCAGCTCTGGTTTAAGATTTGTCATCTAATGCCGATGTTGTGGATGTCGGCATTTTTGTTTTTGGGGATACAGAAACCCGATGGGCGCTAAAAAAGGTTTAATCACTTCGTCGATATTCGTATTAGCTGCCGCCATGGTCTTGCCTGCTTTTGCGGCAAGCCGCTATACCCGCCATCATCGCGGCCATGTGCGCCGCGTGGCCTGGAACCCGGTTCTGAAGGGCTCCTCAGATTCCATGCTGCGGCAGAACGAAGAAATCGACCGCCTCCAGTTGCCCCGCATTGCGGACAATGAGCAATTGCTGGAGCTGGAACGCACACAGGAGCTGGTGCCGATCCAGGAAAGCCCTGCCCTGCGCGTTAGCGCTGGCATCCAGGCGGATAAGCGTTATTGCCGTCCCTGGTGCAATCAATTTCTGCAGGACATGAGCGTGGCCTACTTCAATCAATTCCACGTTCCACTGCAAGTAAACTCCGCTGTGCGCACCATGGAGCAGCAACAGAAGCTGCGCACCCACAATCACAATGCTGCGCCGGAAATTGGCGAGCATGCTTCGTCACACCTGGCCGGAATTACGGTTGATTTGGCCAAACGCGGATTGACGCGCGCCCAGCACCAGTGGATTGAAGCGTACCTGAAGAACCTGCGCGATCAGGGGCTGGTTGAAGCGGCGGAAGAGCGTCGCCAGGCTTGCTTCCACGTAATGGTTTCTGACCGGTACACGGAGTGGCGCGAAGCGAATGTTCTGGCTGATAAAATTGCCAGAGAATGAAGCATCGCAACCCGCTCATATTTCTTTTACTCTCGTCAACTTTAGCCTTAGCGCAAGCTCATATACATAAAAAATCCAGCAAAGGCGTAGCTTCGCCCCATCCCAAAGTGGATACCGCTACGGCCATCCATCAGTCTGCGCTGATCATTGATACCCACGCCGACACGCCACAGCGCTTTCTGGACGAGAACTTTGACCTGGGCGAGAACACGCCCGTTTCTGACGGCCATATTGACCTGGGCAAAATCAAACAAGGAAACCTGGGAGCGGAATTCTTTTCCATTTGGGTTGAGCCGGAATTTAAAGGCCACTACGACAAACGGGCCATGGACCTGATTGATAGTGTTTATCAGCAGGCGGAACGGCATCCGGACAAGATGACCATGGCGTTCACCGCGGACGATATTGTGCGCGCGCATGAGCAGCACAAATTCGCTGCCCTCATGGGGATTGAAGGCGGCCATGCCATTGAAAATGACATGCGCCTGCTGCGCGACTTCTACCGCGTTGGCGTGCGTTACATGACCCTCACCTGGTCAAACACGAACGAGTGGGCCGATTCCTCTGGCGACATTCAGGATCCTAACGTAAGACACCACAATGGCATGACTGACTTTGGCAAAGATGTGGTGCGCGAAATGAACCGGCTGGGCATGATTGTTGACGTCTCACACGTTTCTGACGCCACGTTTTACCAGGCGCTGCTGGTGAGCCAGGCGCCGGTGATTGCTTCACACTCTTCTTCGCGCGAGCTTACCAATCATCCCCGCAACATGACAGATGACATGCTGCGCGCCGTGGCCCACAACGGCGGCGTGGTGATGGTGAATTTCTACTCGGCTTTCATTGATGAGAATTACCTCAAGGCATCCTCTGATCCGGAAAAGATTAAGCAGCGTGAAGAGGCGGTGGAAGCTTACAAGAAAGCCCATCCGCATCCAGACGGAAGCCCGGTAACCTACGATGAAACTGCGCCAATAGAAAAGAAGTGGGCGACGCAGTTCCCTCGACCGCCGCTGAAGTCGTTGATTGATCACATTGACCACGTGGCGAAGATAGCAGGCATCGATCATGTTGGCCTTGGCTCTGATTTCGATGGCGTCACTTCATTGCCGGAAGGGATCGACTCAGTAGCTGATTTACCCAAGATTACCCAGGCATTTGTGCAACGCGGTTATACACGTGAGCAGATCGATAAAATCCTGGGCGGCAATTTTCTCCGCGTCATGCGGGAAGTGGAAGCCACCGCCAAACGGCTCCAGGCCGAACATAAAGCTCCAGACGCGTTGAGCTTTTTGGACATTGAACTGATGCTGGCCAACCGAGTCAGCATTACCCAGTTAGTTGACCGCATCAACGAGCACGGAGTAGATTTCGACCTGACGGCTGATCGGCGCGCGCGGTTGAAATCGGAGAAGGCGGATGATGCTGTGCTTGATGCGATGGCGAAGGCCAAAAGGCATCCATAAATGTAAGGCGTGAGTTGCACAAATTTAAAGCCGGTTACAACCTGCATGGTCGCAACCGGCTTCCGTTTGGCTACTGCTGCTACTTCCCTTCGCGCGTTACTGCCTGGGCCCCAGCTTTCCTTATATAAATATTGCCGTTGAAATTCTTGAACTGAATTTCCTGGCCGCCGCCATTGATCGTGCCTTTCACGTTTTTATCGATCTTAACGCGGTATTTTCCGCCTTTGCCGCGATCATCTTCCACTGTCTGTTGCGGTGCGCTGGAAGTCAGGTTGATGTCAAAGTCGCTGTAAACCTCACCGTTGTCAGTGCGCATACTTACATTGGCTTTTAGGCCCGCTGGGAACGTCACGTCAATATCGCCATTCAAAGAGCTGAAAGCCATTTGCTTTGCCGGATCAACACGGTTGAAGGTCGCTACCACGTGCCCATTCAGAGCATGTGCCACTGCGCTGCCGCTGATGTTCTTCAGATCGACCTCACCATTCACGTCGTTCACATCAAGCTCTCCATCAACGCCGGTGACAAGAATATTGCCGTCGTTCACCGTCTCCAATGAGACCGAGGTATGCACCGGCACAGTAATCGTGAGATCAACCGTGCGCTGGACTGAATCCGTGCTGACGCGTACCTGGTTATTCTCAGCTTCAACATTTAAGCCGGTGGAGGTCATTGGAATGTGCTTCATCCCCTGTGATCTTTCCGATCTGCCTTCGCGGTCCGAATCTTCACCATTACGCGATTTGGCTTCTACCGTGACCTCTTTTACATCGGCGCCCTTGACCGTGATGCTGCCATTGAGCAGGTGGGCGCGCAGGGTTACTGGCCGCGTGGGATCGCTGATGGGTACGTTGACCCGGTTGCCGGACTGGCCAAACAGCGGCTGGCCGATCAGGATAGCTGCCAAAGTTGCGACAAACAGGAATCGATAAATCTTAAAGTTATGGTTCATTGTTTTACTCATGGCGTTCAAGAACGCGTATGTCTCCATTTAAATTTTCAGCTTTGATTTCCGGGCCGCCGTTGCCAATGCGTCCGCCGGTATAACGATCAGAATGAAATACAAACTTGCCGCCGCGCTGCTCTGCCTTGGCCGGTTGGGTTGGCAGTGAAGTCATGTCAAAGTCGCTATAGACGTTGCCGTTCATTGTCTTAAAGCGAAAATCGGCAGACAGGCCACGGACGAAATACAGATCGACGTTTCCATTAATGGTGGCGAAGTCAGAGCTCTCGCGGGGATTTTCACGGAACGTGACCTTCACGCCGCCATTGACTGTCTTGGCAGTGCCGGAGCCAGCCACGTTCTGCATCTCAATTCCGCCATTCACGTTGTGGACAGAAAAGTTTCCTGTCACATCGTGCACAGTAACGTGGCCAGAGTTTACGGTCTTAAGCTTGACTTCAATATTGCGCGGTACCTGGAGTTGAAAATCCATCTTCACTCGATAGCCTTCATCTCCGTGCCAACCACTACAACTATCGCGGCCGTTGTTGCAATTGCAGCGAAAAGGACCGTTCACGTAAAGCTTTAATAAATCCGGCTGGTCGGTTATATCCAGCGTGACTTCTTTTTTCGCAGCATCCATGCGGTCTTTTGATTCCGCATAAATCGTCTTGTTGACCACAAGCTGTACCTGGTCACCCTGGCCTCCAGTTACCTCAATAGAGCCAAAAATGTTGTCCACATCAAGCACCTTGTTGGCCCCGGTCAGGTTGAACGATTTGCGAATCGTCTCGCTTTCCTGCAGCCTCATGCTGGAATCATCGTCGTCGCCAGCAGCGTGAAGCACGGCGGTGGCTTGCGGCAAGAACAGCGTTGCCACAGCGCACGTGAGGATTGTTAGAAGAAATTTCTGTTTCATCATGGTTGATCTCCAGTCATTCTCTTCCCCGGGCCGTAAGCTCGCCAGTTGAGCAAGCTGCGGCTAATTCAAAGTCAATTGCTGTATTCCCCAATCCACACGTTTGCGCACTGTAGGATCGATTTTTGGGTCCTGCTGAAATCTTTTTAGCTGCGGGACCGCGTTCTGGTCGTGCATGTCAACCAGCAAATCAATCAATGCCACCTGCACCAGCGGCGACTGCCTTTCCTGCAGCGCATCCACCAGTTCATGCCGAATCTCCGGCCTGCCGGCGTAGCGGCTGAGCGCGTCAAGCGATGCCAGCCGCACATCCACGCTGTTATCAAAGCGCAAAGTATGGAGTAAGGCGTCCAGCACTTTAGGATCAGGTTGCTGCAAGCGAGTGCTCCAGCTCACGCCTTCAAGCCGCTGGCTGGCCGATTGCTGCTGCAACATGGAAAGCGCAACCATCTGACGCATGCCAGCAACCTCCTGATGTAATGCAGCAATCTCGGGATTATTCGTGCTTTCAATTGGCCGCTCTGTGTGCCTGCCAATCAGAAATCCGCACACCAGGAACACGCAGGCCCAAACCACTCCTGCAACCGGCATCTGCTTCCAGTTGCCCAAGCCCCACAGCATTGGCGCGGTCTTGCGCTTCTCGGCTGTCAGACTGGTTTTCTCCCAGCGGCCTTCCTGGTAACTCTCAAGCATTGCTTTAAATCTTGATTGCAACGCCGGGCTGGGTTGCTCTTCCGGCAACAGCGCCAGCTTCTTCCACAGGGCCGATTCTTCGCCGCACATCGGGCAGCCCGGCAGATGCTTTTCTACTTCGCTTGCCAGCTCTGGGCTGAGCCTGCCTTGCAGATAATCTGGTAATAGTTCTCCAATGGCTTCACAGTTCATTGCACGCTCCCGGGGTTGGGCCAGACCCCTTCTGAACCTTTACGGCCCATCAGCTTCCCGCCCTCAAGCTGATGAAAAATCTGTCGCAGCTCCTGCAGGGCGCGGTGCACTCTGGTTTTCACTGTGTTCACCTCGCAGCCGAGTAGCTGGGCAATCTCTTCATACTTCAGGCCCTGAAAGCGGCTCAGGACCAGCACTTCCCTCTTGTCTTCTGATATCCTCATCAGCGCGCTATGCAGCAGCACCGCTTCCTGGCTCTGCTGCGCGGTATCCACAGGCTCGACCGCCGGAGACATCTCCGGCTCCCAACTGGTCTCTGAGCGGTGTTTGCGCAGAAAGTCGAGCCGTGCATTGCGGGCGATCTGGTACATCCAGGCGCGAAAGGGCGTATCCACGCGATAGCTGTGGCGATACTTGAGGATGCGGAAGAAGACTTCTTGCACCAGATCTTCACTCACCCCGCGATCGCCGGTCAGCTTGCGATAAAAATTGAACAGAGGCACGTGGTAGCGCTCAAACAACACGCCCAGCATATCGCCGACGCCGCTACGTACCTGCGCCATCAGCTCTTCATCGGACATCGAGTTGGTCATCGGTCCTTGCAGGCGGCTGTTTGTCCTTTCATGGATGATTACCAAGAACCTTAGAAAAGGTTCCCGCAAAAATACCTGCTGCCCAGCTCTATCAATCGGAAGGCTTTACATCTTTGGGGTCTCCATTTCTAATAATCCATTACCCCCTTCCTTTAAGGAGAAAAGAATGGTGACCCGCTTTCAAACCCGAAACTGCGCAAAAGCAGCGCGGTTCAGTGGTTCTGTTTTCGCCTTGATTCTACTGTGTTTAGGCCTTACCGCTATCGCTCAGACAACAGGTAAAAAAAGTTCGACCTCGGCTGCAAAAAAAGCCCCTGCCAAAACGCCGGCCGCTCCGGCGAAAGCCCCTACGACCGTAATTCACACCACAGCCGGCGATATGAAGTGCGAGCTGTTTCCGGACAAAGCCCCCAGAACAGTGGCGAACTTTATCGGTCTGGCCAAAGGCACAAAAGAATGGAAGGATCCCGCGGGCAAGCCGGTCCACGGCAAGCCGCTCTATGATGGCGTCATCTTCCATCGCACGATTCCGGATTTCATGATCCAGGGCGGAGACCCAACAGGCACCGGCAGTGGAGACGTAGGCTTTGAATTTGCCGATGAGTTGCACCCCGATCTGTTGTTCGACCAGCCCGGACGCCTCGCTATGGCCAATCGCGGCCCTAATACGAACAGTTCACAGTTCTTTATCACTGAAAAGGAATTGCCATTCCTGAACCCTTGTCTGGATCCTAACGGTTGCATGGGCGGACGCCGGGCACCCAACAGCGGCTACACCATTTTTGGTCAGTGCGATCCCGAGGCGGTAGAACTGGTGAAAAAGATCGCCCGCATGCCTTGCCAGGGTGGCGCACCCTGCACGGCCCAGAATAGCCGACCGCTGAACCCGGTGAAGATTACACATATTGAAATTCTGGGCGCGGGCAAGAGCACCAAGGCAAAACCAGCAGCCAAGAAGTCCACTGCTCCCATTAAGCCAACGCCAAAATAATTTTTGGAATGATTTCATTGAAACAAGAAAAAGAATTGAAAGGAAGATTATGACTCGCCAGCCAGGGACTTATGCCGTACTTGATACCACTGAGGGCAAGATCGTTTGCCGATTGTTTGAAAAAGAAGCGCCCATTACCACCAAAAACTTTATTGATCTGGCCGAAGGCAATCGCGCATGGAAAGACAACGTGAGCGGCAAGAGCGGCTCAGGGCCGCTGTATAGCGGGACCATCTTTCATCGCGTGATTCCCGACTTCATGATCCAGGGCGGCGACCCCAGCGGCACCGGCATGGGAGGCCCAGGATACAAATTCCAGGACGAGACCAAAGGCTCGCCGCACAAGTTTGATAAAACCGGCAAATTGGCTATGGCGAATGCAGGCCCCGGCACAAATGGGTCGCAGTTCTTTATCACGGTGGCAGCAACGCCCTGGCTCACAGGCAATCACACCATCTTTGGTGAGGTGGTGGAAGGCCAGGATGTGGTGGATAAGATTTCCAAGGTGCAGCGCGGGCGGCAGGACCGGCCAGTGAAGGATGTGGTGATCAACACAATCACGATTGAGCGCGCTGCTTAGCCTCAGGAAGACACCGCATGGACCCGATAAAGCTCATTATTTTCGGCGCAGCCTTCTTGTTGCTGCTCTTGCTGGGGCGGAAGTTATCCGGGTCTGGCGATGTGCATGACTTAACGGCGCCACCCCAGGACCCCATGCCATCCGGAAGCCCGCCACCGGCAATCCTTCCCTATAAGGATGAGGAGGAGGACGAGCCAAATCCAGATGCGCCTCGCGTTGCGGGCGCGGACCTTCCTTTTCCTCTCACGCTGCCGGAGATCAAATGTGATGCAAATGGCCGCTACAATCGTCCTGAATTTCTGAACTACTATTTTGAAAAGATCGATCTCAAGACCGGGCCAGATGATCCGGCAAGTTTTTGTGACGATTTTTACATGGTGGCGCGGGACGTTGGAAGCGATGACGAGACCGAGTACCGATATTTGATAGCAACGCCCACCGGCTTGCAAAGCGTGATGACTTCAGAGCATCGCCCAGCACTTTACATTGAAGGGCAGACAATCATTGTGCCGCGCTGGGACCTGACACTGATTCTGGATACGGTGGTGAAGCGGATCATGAAGGACTATGCAGAGCCGGGTAATAACGAAACCCTTGCGGCTGCCGAATGAGAATGATTATGTAACAGAGAAAAGCCGGCGCACTTAGACGCCGGCTCCGAGCAGCACCAAGAATTTAGACGCCGATTACCTTTACCAATTCAGTTACAGCGTCTGCACTCTTCTGCAGCGCTGCCTGCTCTTCAGGCGTCAGCTTGATTTCAATGATCTGCTCCAGGCCGTTCGCGCCTAGTTTGCAAGGTACGCCCACAAACAGGCCATTAATGCCGTACTCGCCCTGCAGGTAAACCGCACAGGGCAGGATTTTCTTCTTGTCTTTCAGGATGGCTTCAACCATCTCTGTGGCAGCGGCAGAGGGCGCATAATATGCGCTGCCAGTCTTCAGATACTTCACGATCTCCGCTCCGCCGTTGCGCGTGCGCTGCACAATGGCTTCAAGCCGGTCCTGGGAAATCAGCTCAGTGATTGGAATACCAGCAACGGTGGAGTAGCGCGCCAGCGGGACCATGGTGTCACCGTGTCCGCCCAGAACAAACGCAGTCACATTTTCCACGCTCACGTTTAATTCCTGTGCAATAAAGGTGCGGAAGCGCGCTGAATCAAGCACGCCGGCCATGCCGATGACGCGATTGCGGGAGAACTTGCTCAGCTTGAAAGCGGCCTGGGCCATGGCGTCGAGCGGATTGGAGACGACAACCAAGATGCAGTTAGGCGAGTTGGCCACAACTTTCGAAATCACGTCTTGCATGATCTTAAAGTTTGTGTTGAGCAGATCATCACGGCTCATACCCGGTTTGCGGGCAATGCCTGCGGTAATGACAACAATGTCAGAGTTCGCCGTGTCCGCATAATCATTGGTGCCGATGACATAAGAGTCGCGTTTTTCAATCGGCATGGCTTCAAGCAAATCAAGCCCTTTGCCCTGAGGCACGCCTTCCAGAACGTCAATTAAAACCACATTGGCCAGCTCTTTTGAGGCGATCCAGTGAGCGGCAGTCGCGCCCACATTTCCTCCACCTACAATTGTTACTTTTTTGCGCATTTAAAATTCCTTCCCTGTTGCAACGTCACGGGAAAGCCGTGACGAAATATTTAAAATAATTCTTTGTGCTTTGTGTCGCCCCTGACGGGGCTCAAAATGTTTTTTTCCTACCCAGCATTTACCCTTTCGGCGCGCTCTGCGCGCCTCAGGCCATGCTGGGCTAACCTCTCGTCGCGCCTCCGGCGCTTGATTCATCGAGCTTTCGGCATAATCGATCAACCAAATACACGTCTATACAACAAAGTTACACAGCAGTCTTCTTCCTGCGATCAACCATGTTCTCCAGCATGTGTGTGGCGAATTCGCTGGTTTTTACCTTGGTTGAGCCGGGCATCAGCCGCTCAAAATCGTACGTTACAAACTTTTGCTGAATGGTGGCTTCCAGTGATGTCTCAATCAGCCGCGCTGCTTCTGACCATCCCAGATGGTCCAGCATCATCACGCCCGAGAGAATTACTGAGCCGGGATTGATTACGTCTTTGTCAGCATATTTCGGAGCAGTGCCGTGCGTGGCTTC
>Ga0070741_10015591_pt1 | contig 12840 bp, 8 predicted proteins | sample Coa_R1_4_FD_66440 | JGI IMG/M metagenome (GOLD analysis project Ga0070741, IMG submission 66440) | Surface soil microbial communities from Centralia Pennsylvania, which are recovering from an underground coalmine fire - Coalmine... | ecosystem: Environmental > Terrestrial > Soil > Unclassified ...
GTGGCATCACAGCTGGCCGGCCCGTCCGGCCGGCTGGCGGCGAGCGACCGCCCGCTGGGTGCCGGGCTGGTGGCGCGCGACGGCGAGATCGTGCTGGCCGCCGACGCCGACGTGGTCGGTGATCCGTCGTTGCCCTGGCGGGCGGCGTCGGCGTGGGCCACGACCGGCACGCCCATCGCCCGCGCCGCGCTGGAGCGCCTGGGTGCCGAGTCGCCCCCGCCCCCGGAGCGGTGGCCGCCCGCCATGGTCTCGGCGCTGCTGTCCGTCCTCGGCGCCGGCCACGGCGCCATCCCCGTCATCGAGGCCCTCGACCAGATGGGACTGCTCGTGCGGGCCCTGCCCGAGTGGGCGGCCGTGCGCAACCGGCCCCAGCGCAACGCCTACCACCGCTTCACCGTCGACCGGCACCTGTGCGAGACGGCGGCCAACGCGGCCGCGTCCACGCGCGACGTGGCCCGGCCCGACCTGCTGTTGCTGGGCGCCTGGCTGCACGACATCGGCAAGGGCTGGCCGGGGCGGGACCACACCGAGGTGGGCATCGAGGTGATCGGCACCATCGCCGGCGACCGGCTCGGGTTCGGGCCGGACGACGTGGCCGTGCTGCAGTCGTTGGTCCGCCTCCACCTGCTGCTGCCCGACGCCGCCACCCGCCGGGACCTGGACGACCCCGCCACCATCGAGGCGGTGGCCGCGGCCGTGGGCGATCGCACGACCCTCGATCTCCTCGCCGTTCTCACCGAGGCCGACAGCTTGGCCACCGGGCCGGCGGCGTGGGGCCCGTGGAAGGCCGGGCTGGTCACCGAACTGGTCGAGCGCACCCGCCAGGCCCTGGCCGGGGGCGACCTGCCCCAGGGCCCGAGCCTGGACGTCGCCGCTTACGCCGGGCGGCTGGGCCTGGACGGCCGGACGGTGGCCGTCGACGTCGATGCGGGGGGCTCCGAGCTGACGGTCGTGGCCCGGGATCGGCCCGGGCTGTTGAGCCGGGTGGCCGGCACGCTGGCCCTGCACGGGCTGGACGTGCGGTCGGCCCAGGTGGCGTCGAACGACGAGGGCGTGGCCGTGGAGGTGCTGGTGGTCGAACCCGCCTTCGGCCAGGACCCGGACTGGGCGGCCCTGACCGACGACGTGGGCAAGGCGTTGAGCGGGCGCCTGTCGCTCGAGGCCCGGCTGGCCGACCGGGCCCGCGCCTACGCGTCCCGGCGGCGCCCGGCCGCCGCCCACCCGGCCGAGGCGCGGGTGCTGTTCGACAACGAGGCGTCGGCTTCGGCGACCGTGGTCGAGGTGCGCGCCCCGGACGACGTCGGCGTGCTCTACCGCATCACCCGGGCCCTGGCCGACTGCGACCTCGACGTGCGCTCGGCCAAGGTGTCGACCCTGGGCCACGAGGTCGTGGACGCCTTCTACGTGCTCGACGCCGAGGGGGCCAAGCTCACGGATCCCGACCACCTGCGGGAGGTGGAGCGCGCCGTTCTGGCCGAGTTGTCCCGCCGCTAGCCTCTTCGTGTGAGCGACGGCCCTGTCACTGATGGCCCGGTAACCGGCCAGGACCTGCTCCGCTGGAGCGAGGCGCTGGCCGCCATCGCCCGCACCGGCCTGGGTTTCACGGACAACCTGTACGAACGGGAGCGCTTCGAAGAGGTGCTGCGGGTGGCGGCCGACATCCGCGTGGGCGCGGGGCACGAGCTGGCCAGCGAGGTGCTGGCCGACGAGTGGCTGAAGATCGTGGGCGAGGGCGTGGCTGGCTACGTCACCCCCAAGGTCGCCGTGGGGGCCGTCGTGGGCAACGAGCGGGGCGAGATCCTCCTTGTCCAGCGGGCCGATTCCGGCGTGTGGCTCTACCCCACGGGCTGGGCCGACGTGGGCTACTCGCCGTCCGAGGTGGCGGTGAAGGAGGTGCACGAGGAAACGGGCATCGAGGTCGAGCCCGTGCGCCTCATCGCCGTGCTCGACGGGCTGCGCCTCGGCTTCACCCAGATCCCGCTGTACTCGCTGGTGTTCTACTGCCGGGCCGTGGGCGGCGAGCTGGCCGCCCACCCGCTGGAGACGCGGGACGTGGGCTGGTTCGCCGAGGATGCCCTGCCCACGCCGCTGGCCGGCGCCAGCCAGTGGGGCGCGCAGGCGTTCGCCGCCATCAGGGGCGAGGCCGTGGACGTGCTGTTCGACCGGCCCCGCCAACCCATGTGGCGGGACGACGAGGGCTGACCCCGCCGCCTGCTCCATGCTGTTGCAACTCGGGTGCGGTCCTCGCGACCGAGTTGCCACAGAACGATCGGGTCACGGACGCGCGACACTGAGGTTCGTCCGGCTGGGGCAGTGCGCTCCTCCAGCCGGGTGGTGACAGAGCGCCGTGGGCAGGAGCGGGGTTGGCGGATCAGGAGATGATCGGAAAGATGGGCCGGGTCACCGGCACCGTCGGCCCCGGAAAGCTGGGAGAGGTCATGGTGCCCATCCGCGGCGGCAGCGAGGCGTTTCACGCCTACGCGGCCGACGAGGGGGAGACGATCATCCGGGGTACCCGGGTCGTGGTCGTCGACTACTTCCCGCCGCGTACGGTCGTCGTCACCAAGATGTAGCGCAGCATTTGGGGGGTCAACATGGCCATCATCGGCGGCATCGTCGTCGGCGCCTTCGTCCTGCTCATCCTCGTCTTCAAGGCGATGTGGCGGGTGGCGGAGCCCAACGAGGCCTTGATCATCTCGGGCCTGCGGGAGCACGCCACGGCCGACGCGGTGCAGGAGAGCCTGGGCTTCCGGATCGTCACGGGCAAGGGCACGCTGGTCGTTCCCGGCGTGCAGCAGGTGCGCCGGTTGTCGCTCGACCTGCGCGAGGCCGAGCTGGCCATCGACTGCGTCACCCACCAGGGCATCCCCCTCGGCATCCGGGGCGTCGTGATCTTCAAGGTGGGCGACGACTTCACGTCCATCGCCAACGCTGCTCGTCGTTTCCTCGACCAGCAGGACCAGATGGAACTGCGCGTCCACAACGTGTTCGCCGGCCACCTGCGCGCCATCGTGGGCAACATGACGGTCGAGGAGATGATCCGCGACCGCGAGAAGCTCACGCAGCTCACCCGCGAGTCGTCGGGCGTGGAGATGGAGAAGCTCGGCCTCATCGTCGACTCGCTGCAGATCCAGGAGATCGAGGACCCCACCGGCTACATCGAGAACCTGGGCAAGCCCCACGCCGCCGCGGTGGCCAGCCAGGCCCGCATCGCCCAGGCCCACGCCGACCGCGAGGCGACCCAGCAGGAGCAGGCGGCCGATGCCTTGAAGGCCGAGGCCCGGCGGGAGAGCCAGATCAAGCAGGCCGGCTACCAGGCCGAGGTCGACGAGGCCGCGGCCAAGGCCAAGCAAGCGGGGCCGCTGTCCGACGCCCAGGCCCGCCAGGAGGTCGTGGTCCAGGAGACCCGGGTGGCCGAACTGGAAGCGCAGCGGGAGGAGCAGCGGCTGCAGGCCAGCGTGCGCAAGCCGGCCGACGCCAAGGCCTACGAGCAGGTCACGCTGTCGAAGGCCGAGCGCGACGCCCGCATCGCCCAGGCGGAAGCGGCCCGGCAGGAGACGGAGATGAAGGCGGCGGGCGAGGCCCAGCGGGTCCGGCTCCAGGCCTCGGCCGACGCCGAGCACGTGAAGCTGGACGCCTCGGCCCGAGCCGAAGCCACCAGGGCGGTGGGCGAGGCGGAAGCGGCCGCCACCCAGGCCAAGGGTCTGGCCGAGGGCGAAGCGGTGCGGGCCAAGGGCATGGCCGAGGCCGAGGCCATCAAGGCCCGGGCCGACGCCCTGGCCGAGAACCAAGACGCCGTCATCGGCCAGCAGCTCGCCGAGAACTGGCCGGCCATCGTGGAGGCGGCGGCCAAGCCCTTCGGCGGCATCGACCAGCTCATCGTGCTCAACGGGGCCCAGGGGTTGAGCGAGGCATTGGCCCAGGCCCTGTCCCAAGGCGTCACCGGTCTGCAGATGGCCCGCAGCCTGTTGAGCGGCGGCGGCGGTGGCGGCAACGGCGAAGGGTCAGGCGCCAAGCTGGCGGAGAAGGCCGTCCACGATTGACACCCGGCCGCCCGTACGCTCCCACTCGTCGCCCACGGCCGTGTGGTCGACGAGGCCGGCGGCGTCGGGCGCCAGGCCCAGCGCCTCGGTGACGGCGGCCCGAAGGGTGGCGGGCTCGACCTCGTCGCCGTAGGCGGCGAACGCCTCCAGCCCGTCCCACAGCGAGGCCGGCGGCGCCGGCGGGGTGCCGCCCGTCTCCAGAGCCAGGGCCACCGCCGCGAAGACCTCGTACGTTCCCGTGTCCAGCGGGCGGCGGAACCCGGCCACCGGATGCAGGCGCCACTCCAGGGTGATGCCGCCAGGGCCGTCGTCCCGGAGCCACACTTGGGATCCGTTCACATAGGCATCGACGGGCTCGCCGAACTGCTCGTCCAAGGCCACGACCAGCTCGGGTGAGATGCGCCACACGCAGGCAGGAGTGAGAGCCACCGCCGCAGTCTTGTTGCTGGCGTGCGCGTGCACGCCCGCGCGCCACGCCGTGGCGCCGGCCACCAGCGCGACGCCCAAGACGACGGCCGCGGCCCCGACCACCAGCACCAGCACCAGTACAAGCACCACGGTGGTCGCCCCCGTGGTGGCCACGGACGCCACCGCCTCCTGCCCGGCCGTTCCCGCCCGGGCCACACCTCGCCCCGACCGGCCCCGCTACGTCCTGCACGTCGACGTGCGCCCGGCCGAGAACGTGGTCACCGGCTCCGTCGACGTGCGCTTCACGCCCGACATCCCCACCGACCGGCTGGTGTTCCGCCTCTGGGCCAACGGCCCTCGCCCGGCCGGAGCCGGCGCCCGCCTCGACGTGCCCGAGGTGCGGGTGGGCGCCCACCCGGCCACCCTGGAACGGCCCGACCCCACCACCCTCGTCGTCCGTCTCACCTCGCCGCTGGCCGCCGGGCAGGAGGTGGGCGCCAGCGCCCCCTTCACCCTCACGCTGCCCAAGCCGGTGGACGACCGCATCTCCCGCACCGGCGACGCCGTCCGCCTGGGCTCCTTCTTCCCCATCCTGGCGTGGGAGCCGGGCGTGGGCTGGGCCACCGAGCCGGCCGTGTCCGGCTTCGCCGAGGCGTCGACGGCACCGACCGCCGACTTCGCCGCCAGCGTCACCGTGCCGCCCGGCTTCGATGTCCTCGCCACCGGTGTGCCCGACGGGAGCGGCCGCTGGTTCGCTCCGGCCGTCAGCGACTTCGCCCTGTCCGTCGGGCACTTCAAGGAGGTCCGCGGCAAGGCCGGTCCAGTGGACGTGACTGTCGGGGTGGATCAGTCGCTGACCGGTGAGGACCCGGCCGCGTACCTGGCCCGCATCGTCGCGTCCCTCGACGACTACAGCGCTCGCTTCGGCCCGTACCCCTGGCCCGCCTTCACCATGGCGGTCACGCCCGACCTGCGGGGCGGCATCGAGTACCCCATGCACGTCATGCAGGGGCCGGGCTCGGCCGGTCGGACCACGCCCCACGAGGTCGGCCATCAGTGGTTCTTCGCGCTGGTGGAGAACGACCAGGGCCGAGACCCGTGGCTGGACGAGGGCCTGGCCAGTTGGGCCGAGGCCACCCACGAGAACACGCTCCGCACGTTCACGGGGCGGGCCATCCCCTCTGCGGGAAAGGGGAAGCTGGGCCAACCGATGACGTACTGGGAGCCCCGGCAGTCGATCTACTACGCCAGCGTGTACGTGCAGGGCGTGCAGATGCTCGCCGCCCTGGGGCCGGCCGCCACCGTCGACTGCATCCTGCGCCAGTACGTGGCCCGCACGGCGTTCCGCATCGCCCGCCCCGCCGACCTTCTGGCCGCGGCCCGGGTGGTGGTGGGGGACAAGGCCGCGGCCGTGTTCTCGTCCTTCGGGGTGGCGTAGCGTTTCGCCGACATGGACTCTGTTATCGCCATTGCTGGGGCCGTGCGGCGGGGTGAGCGCAAGGCCGTCGAGGTGCTGGACCAGAGCCTCGATCGCATCGCCGCCCACAACCAGGCGCTCAACGCCTTCGTCCACATCGATTCCGAACTGGCCCGGCAGGCGGCGGAACAGGTCGACGCCGCGGTGGCGCGGGGTGACGATCCCGGGCCGCTGGCGGGCGTGCCCTTCGGGGTGAAGGACCTGTACGACTGTGCGGGCATGCCCACGTCCCGGGGCTCGCTGCTCTACAAGGGCCGGCCACCGGCGACCGAGGACTCGATCCATGTGGCCCGCCTGCGGGCGGCCGGGGCCGTGCCCGTGGGCAAGACGGCCACGCCCGAGTTCGGCGGCGGCTACATCACCGACACCAAGGCGTGGGGCACCACCCGCAACCCCTGGAACGAGGAGCGCTCACCGGGCGGGTCGAGCGGTGGTTCGGCCGCGGCGGTGGCGGCCGGGTTCGTGCCCTTCGCCACGTCGAGCGACGGAGGCGGGTCGACGCGCATCCCCGCCAGCTTCAGCGGGCTGGTGGGCTTCAAGGCGTCGCACGGCCGCATCCCCTACCCGGGCAACTCGATCTCCCAGACCAGTTGCGCGGGCACGTTGGTCACGACGGTTGCCGATGCGGCCCGCACCCTCGACGTCATGGCCGGGCCCGACGACCGCGACCGGGTGTCGCTGCCCCCGCCCACCGTCCGCTACGAGAACGCCATCGAGCAGCTGGACGTCAGGGGCCTGCGCGCCGTGTGGTCGCCCGACTACGGCTATGCAGTGGTGGAGCCCGAGGTGGCGGCCCTGGCCGAGGAAGCCGCCTTCGCCTTGGCCGATGCGACCGGGCTCACCATGGTCGACCGCAAGGTCCAGCTCACCGACCCGGTGAAGGTGTGGCTCACCTCGGGAGCGTGCGACCTGTGGGAAGAGCTCGAGCGGGGGATGTGGCCGGAGCGGGCGGACGAGTTCGACCCCGTCACCAACTTCGGGCTGCGCACCACGGAAGACCTCACGGTGGCCCGCTTCGCTCGCTTCGCCCACTACCGGTCGCGCCTCGACGAAGAGCTGGCGGCCGTGTTCGCCGGCGTCGACGTGGTGCTCAGCCCCACCACTGCCATCCCCGCCCCCGACGCCGCCTTCCCGCCGCCCAGCGTCATCAACGGCGAGACGGTGAACCCGGCCATGGCCGTGCCCTTCACCATGGCCGGCAACCTGTCGTGGAACCCGGCCGTGTCCGTCCCCGCGGGCACCACGGCCGACGGGCTGCCCGTCGGCCTGCAGGTGATGGGAAGGCGTCACGCCGACGAGGTGGTGCTGCGGCTCGCCCGCCTGTTCGAGCAGGCCCGCCCCTGGCCCCGCCACGCCCCCGGCTGGTCCTGAGCCCTCTTCCGTTCTCGTAACGCTCACGCGGGCGGCGGCGGGTGAGCGGCGGCGGGTTAGCGGCCGGGGCCGGCGGGTACCCGTTGCGGTATGGACGAAGCCTCGGTCTCGCAGACTGACGCGCCCTCGCACGGCACCAGGGCGGCCGTGGCCCTGTACGGGCTGCTCCTGGTCGGTGGGCTGGTGCTCCTCGAGGTCGTGCTGCGCGCCGGCCGCCACGTGGGCGGGCCCAAGGCGGCCGGCGACGTCACCCTGCCAGGCGGGGGCGCGGCCACCGAAACCATCGTGTGGAAGCTCCTGCTGGCGTCGGCCGTCATCATCGTGGTGGCCCGGCTGGTGGGAGCCCTGTTCCAGCGCATCAACCAACCCCAGGTGGTGGGCGAGATCGTGGCCGGCGTGCTGCTGGGCCCGTCGGTGCTGGGCAACGTGTGGCCCCAGGCGACAGAGTGGTTGTTCTCGCCCAAGCTCCTGCCGTTCATCGACGTGCTGGCCCAGGTCGGCCTCGTCTTCTTCATGTTCCTGATCGGGCTTGAGCTCGACGTGCGCCTGCTCAAGGGGCGGGGCCAGATCGCCGCCACCGTCAGCCACGCGAGCATCGTGGTCCCCTTCCTGCTGGGGTCGACGCTGGCGTTGCTGCTGTTCCCGGTGCTCGGCTCGGCGTCCGGCCGGTTCACCCCGTTCGCCTTGTTCATGGGCGCGTCGATGAGCATCACCGCCTTCCCGGTGCTGGCGCGCATCCTCACCGAGCGAGGCATCTACAAGAGCCGCCTCGGTGCCATCACCCTCACGTGCGCGGCGGTGGACGACGTGACCGCGTGGTGCATCCTGGCCGCCGTCGTCACCATCGCCCGGGCCAACGGTGTGGGGCCCGCCATCCAGACGCTGGCCCTCTCCGTGGTGTTCATCGGGTTCATGCTGTTCGCCGTGCGCCCGCTGCTGCGGCGGGTGGCGACGTACTACGAGGCGCAGGGCCAGCTGCGGGGCGGCATGCTGGCAACCCTGTTCGTGGGTGTGCTGCTCAGTGCCCTGGCCACCGACCGCATCGGCATCCACGCCATCTTCGGGGCCTTCCTCTTCGGGGCGATCATGCCTCAGCACTCGCAGTTGGTGGCCGAGCTGACGGAGAAGCTCGAGGACTTCACCGTGGTGTTCCTGCTCCCGCTGTTCTTCGCTTTCAACGGGCTGCGCACCGACATCGGGCTCCTCGGGGGCGACGTCAAGCTCTGGTTGTTCTGCGGCCTGATCCTGCTCGTCGCCGTCGCCGGCAAGTGGGGTGGGTCGACGCTGGCTGCCCGGGTGGTGGGCCTCGGCTGGCGGGAGTCGATGGCGCTGGGAGCGCTGATGAACACCCGGGGCCTCACCGAGCTGATCATCCTCAACATCGGGCTCGACCTCGGCGTCATCCCGCCCGCCCTGTTCGCCATGCTCGTGATCATGGCGCTGGTCACCACGTTCATGACCACGCCGACCCTGTCCCGGATCTACAAGCCCGAGGAGTTGGCCGCAATGGCCGCCGAGGGGGAGGGAGAGGGCGAGGGCGAGGGCGAGGGCGGCGGCGAGGCGGGTGGGCCCCGCACGTTCCGCATCCTCGTGCCCATCGCCAACCCGTCCGTCGGGCACGAGCTGGTGCACACCGCCCTGCGCCTGGCGTGGGAGGAGGGCGAGCTGGCTCAGATCACCTTGCTCCGGGTGGTGCAGCTTCCGGGGTCGGCCTACCGGGCCGGGCCTCGGGCCCAGCAGTCGAGGGTGGAGCGGGCGGTCGAGGGTCTGCGCCCGCTGGTGCAGCTGGTCGAGGGGGCCGGGCACCAGGCCGTTCCCCTGGTCGTCCCCGCCGGCGATGTGGCCGATGCCATCGTGCGGGTGGCCAGCGAGCGCAGCCCCGACCTCGTGCTCATCGGCTGGCACCGCTCGTTGTGGGGCAACCGCCTGCTGGGTGGGGCGGTGGGCGAGGTGCTGCGGCGCACGCCCGCCAACGTGGCCGTCGTGGTCGACCCTGCGGGCACGGGCCTGGCCCTGTCCAAGGACGCCCGCATCCTGGTGCCCTACGGCGGCGGGTTCCACGAGGACGTGGGCCTCGATCTGGCCCTGCGCCTGGCCCAGGCCAGCCGGGCCCGCATCACCCTGCTCGGCCCCGCGTCGGAGGCGGGTGTGCTGAGCGAGAAGGCGGCCCAGGCCTACGAGGAGACGGGCGTGTGGACCACGCCGTTGCCCGTCGAGGGGGACGTGGGCGCGGCGCTGGTGGAGCAGGCGTGCGACGCCGATCTGGTGGTGCTCGGCGTGGGCGAGGAGTGGTCCCGCAACCAGCAGTCGCTGGGCGGCCTGCGGGACGCGGTGGCGGCCCGGGCCACGGCGCCCGTGCTGCTGGTGCGGCGCCACGGGCAGCGCCGGCTGCGTCGCCCCAAGGAATGGATCGTGGAAGCCGCCGCCGAGGCGACGACCGAGGTGGAGGCCGAAGCCGTCTAGTTCGAGGTGTCGCCGTGCTCCCGGAGGAACTGCTCGACCTCGGCGGCCAGCGTGTCCCCGCCGGCCAGCTCGGACGCCTGCTCGGCGTCGTCGCTCTCCTCCAGCGACCGCACGTACGACGCCACGTCCTCGTCCTCGTCGACCACCTCGCTGACCTGGCGCTCGTAGGCGCTGGCTGCGATCTGGAGGCTGACCACCTCGACCGACGACCCCAGCAGGGCCGCGGCCCGCTCCACCAGGGCGAGGGCCCCCTTGGGGGACGGGGTCTTGGCCACGTAGGCGGGGACGGTGGCCCACAGCGACGCCGACGGGATGCCGGCCCGGGCCAAGGCATCGTGGAGCACGCCGACGATCCCGGTGGGCCCTTCGTACCGTGACTGCTCCAACCCCAGACGGCCCACCAGCTCGGCCGACGCCGCCGTACCCGTGACCCGCACCGGGCGGGTGTGGGGAACGTCGGCCAGCAGGGCACCGAGGGTGACGGCCAACTCCACGCCCAACTCCTTGGCCAGGCCCACGATCTGCTCCGTGTACGTGCGCCACTTGAGCTGGGGCTCGATGCCGTGGAGGAACACCACGTCGTGGTTGGCGGTGGGGGCGACGGCCAGCTCGTTGGTGGGCCAATCGACGGCCCGGGTGATCCCGTCGACCAGGCGGACCTCGGGGCGCACCACGGTGAAGTCGTAGAACTCCTCGGGGTCGAGGGTGGCGATGCGCCGACCGCCCCACTCGGCGCTCAGGTAGCGCGCCGCGGTGGACGCTGCGTCACCAGCGTCGTTCCAGCCCTCGAAGGCGGCGATGAGCACCGGCCTGTGCAACTCGGGGCGCTCCTCCCACCGAACGACTTCCATGCGCAGACCGTACCCCTCCGCCGGGGCGGCGCCTGCCGTGCCCGATCAAGTTGTCACACCCCATGCGTAAGGTGGATCGGGTGGGTGTTCTGGACCGCTTCTCCGCTGCGACCCGGGCCTGGTTCTCGGCCAGCTTCGACGCGCCCACGCCCGCCCAGTCCGAGGGGTGGGAGGCCATCAGCCAGGGCCAGCACACCCTGATCCTGGCTCCCACCGGTTCGGGGAAGACCCTCGCCGCCTTCCTCTGGGCCCTCGATCGCCTGCTCACCCACCCGCCCCCGGCCGACGAGCGGGCCCGCTGCCGCGTCCTCTACGTCTCCCCGCTGAAGGCCCTCACGTACGACGTGGAGCGCAACCTGCGCGCCCCCTTGGCCGGCATCGCCCTCGAAGCGGAAAAGGCAGCAGCCGAGCGGGCGGGCGTCACCGCGCCCGCCATCAAGGTCGCCACCCGCACGGGCGATACGCCGGCGCGGGACCGGCGGGACATCCAGCGCCACCCGCCGGACATCCTCATCACCACGCCGGAGTCGCTCTACCTCATGCTCACGTCCTCGGCCCGGGAGGTGCTGGCGTCGGTCGAGCACGTGATCATCGACGAGGTGCACGCGGTGGCGGGCACCAAGCGGGGCGCCCACCTGGCTCTGTCCCTGGAGCGGCTGGACCGGTTGGTCACCGGCTCTGCGCCGGGGAGGCCCGCGCCCCAGCGCATCGGCCTGTCCGCCACCCAGCGCCCGTTGGACGAGCTGGCCCGGTATCTCGGTGGCGTGGCCGACGGCCGGCCCCGCCCGGTGGCCGTGGTCGACGCCGGCGTGCGCAAGCAGCTGGAGCTGCAGGTGGTCGTGCCCGTGGAGGACATGGGCGAGCTGGGCCGGCGAGCGACGAGCAACGACGAGCTGGTCATGAGCGGCCCCGCGGCGGGCGACCCCGAGGTGCGGGCGTCCATCTGGCCATCCATCCACCCCGTCCTGCTCGACCTCATCAAGCAGCACCGGTCCACGCTGATCTTCGTGAACTCCCGGCGCCTGGCCGAGCGGCTGGCGGCCCGGCTCAACGAACTGGCCGCCGAGGAGGGGTACGAGGGCGAGCTGGTGCGGGCCCACCATGGCTCCATCGCCCGCGAGCAACGGCTCGAGGTGGAGGACGCCCTGAAAGCCGGGAAGCTGCCGGCGTTGGTGGCCACCTCGTCGCTGGAGCTGGGGATCGACATGGGCGCCATCGACCTGGTGGTGCAGGTCGAGGCGCCGTCGTCGGTGGCCAGCGGGCTCCAGCGCATCGGCCGGGCCGGGCACCGGGTGGGGGAGCCGTCCAAGGGCCGCATCTTCCCCAAGTTCCGGGGCGACCTGGTGGTGGCGGCCGTGGTGGCCCAGCGCATGGAGGGCGGCCTCATCGAGGAGACGGTCGTCCCTCGCAACCCGCTGGACGTGCTGGCCCAGCAGATCGTGGCCATGGTGGCGATGGACACGCTCACCGTCGACGAGGTGGCGGCCGTGGCCGGGGGTGCGTACAACTTCAGCGACCTCCCCCGGGAGCACCTCGAAGGCGTGCTCGACATGCTGGCCGGGCGATACCCGTCGGACGAGTTCGCCGAGCTCCGTCCCCGCGTCACGTGGGACCGGGTGGCGGGCACGCTGTCGGCTCGGCCCGGCGCCCGCATGGTCGCTGTCACCAGCGGCGGCACCATCCCCGACCGCGGGCTGTTCGGCGTGTTCACGCCCGAGGGCAGCCGGGTGGGCGAGCTCGACGAGGAGTTCGTCTACGAGAGCCGGGTGGGTGAGCACATGCTGCTCGGGGCCACCACCTGGCGCATCGAGGAGATCAGCAAGGACCGGGTCGTCGTCACGCCCGCGCCCGGGGTGCCGGGCAAGATGCCGTTCTGGCATGGCGACCAGTTGGGCCGCCCCTACGAGTTGGGCCAGGCCGTGGGCGCCTTCCTGCGGGAGCTCGACGGCATGCCCGATGAGCGCCTGGCCGCCGAGCACGCCCTCGACGAGCTCGCCGTCCGCAACCTGCGCGCCTACGTCGACGAGGAGAAGGCGCTCACCGGCGGCGTCGTGCCCACCGACCGGCAGTTGGTGGTGGAGCGGTTCCGGGACGAGCTGGGCGACTGGCGGGTCTGCGTGCTGTCGCCCTTCGGCGCCCGCGTGCACGCGCCCTGGGCGCTGGCCATCGAGACCAAGATCCGGGAGCGCACGGGGCTGGAGGCCCAGGCCATCTGGAGCGACGACGG
>Ga0070741_10015592_pt1 | contig 12838 bp, 12 predicted proteins | sample Coa_R1_4_FD_66440 | JGI IMG/M metagenome (GOLD analysis project Ga0070741, IMG submission 66440) | Surface soil microbial communities from Centralia Pennsylvania, which are recovering from an underground coalmine fire - Coalmine... | ecosystem: Environmental > Terrestrial > Soil > Unclassified ...
CCGGCAGCAGCACGATTACCGGACTCGCGTTCGGGGCCTGGCTCTCGGCTGGCGACGTGCTCCAGTCGGTTGAGGTATCGATCACCTCGGAGCCCTTCGGCGGCACAACCTACTTCGACCAGCAAGTGAACTTCACGCAGTCCGGATGCTTCGTCAACAACTACGGCTTCGACGTGTGCACCGAGACCGGCAGCTTCAACGGGCCGACACTGAATAATGGGACTTATTGGGTGAACCTGGAGAACGCCATCTCGAGCATGGGCGATCCCGTGTATTGGGACGAGAACAGCGGTATCGGCTGTCACTCTCCGGGTTGCCCATCGCAGGCCGGCGGCGGTATCGGCTCGATTCCCTCGGAGACGTTCAGCATTCTCGGCACCAGCAGCGGTACGGGCTCCGTGCCTGAGCCGGGCAGTTTGGTCTTGTTCGCTGGCGGTCTACTGACGAGCGTGGGATTCTTCCGGCGCCGGATGTGGTGAGGGCGCGAACATCCTTCTCTCCCACCCTTTCGCCAAACGAAGGCGAAAGGATGGGGCACCCGGCGAGCGTGGGATTCTTTCGGCGCCGGATCCGGTGAGGGCGCGAACATCCTTCTCTCCCACCCTTTCGCCAAACGAAGGCGAAAGGATGGGGCACCCGTCTGACTACTAACCACTGGCCACTGACTACTGACTACTGACCACTGACCACTGCTACTCATACCGTAGCGCCTCGATGGGATCCAGCCTCGATGCCTTGATCGCGGGCAGCATTCCACTCACCAGCCCCACCAGCGCGAGAATGACGGTCGCGATCACCACGGTCGACGGATCGATGATCAGCCGGATGTCGGCGGCCTGGGCATTCTTGGCGATCGCGCTGTAGAAGGTGATCCGCCCCACTCCAATCGCCACCGCATAGGCCAGCGCAATGCCCGCGATGCCGCCGGCGAAGGTGATCGCCAGCGCCTCCGCCAGGAACTGGAAGAGAATGTCGCGGCGCCGGCCGCCCAGTGCCTTCTCCACGCCAATCTCCCGCGTGCGCTGGGTCACGGCGACCAGCATGATGTTCATCAGCCCCACGCCGCCGATGCCCAGCGTCAGCGTGCCGATAAACGCCAGCAGCACCTTCAGTCCCGCGATGATGATGCCGAACTGTTTCAGCTGCTTCATCATGTTGTAGATCTCGACCGCGCGCTTGTCGTCTGGCTTGAAGTTGTACTGCGCCGCCAGGGCGCCGCGCACCTGGCGCTCTACCAGTTCGAAATCGTTTCCTTCATACGACAGCCAGATGAGGTCGAGGTAGTGCGTGTCCTTGAAATCGCTCATCGCGCTGAAGGGGATGTAGACGGTCTTGTTGACGCTGTCGTCGCCCTCCTGCATGTGCGGCGCCAGCACGCCCACCACGCGATAGCTGATGCCCTCGACACGGATGTTCTGCCCGATGGCGTATTCGCCGGAGAACAGCTTGAGCTTGGCGTCGGAGCTGATGACCGCAACGCGCGCCCGCGAGGCTTCATCGTCTTCATTCAGCAGCCTGCCTTCGGCAAGCCGCAATGCCAGGATGTGGAAGATGCTGGGGTAATTGCCCTGCACCGGCATGGTGTAGGTGCGCACGTCGCGCTGCACGGTGAGCTGCTTATCGAGCTCCGGCGAAATGTGATTGATCAGCGGCGCAGCGGCGGTGATGCGGCCCAGGTCGTCGAGGGTGAACTTGATCTGCGTGCCCGCTTTTTGCCCGCCGGCCTGCTGCGAGGTGCGCCCGGGAACGACGCCGATGATCCGCGTGCCCCAGCTGGCAAAGATGGCTTCGATGGCATGGCCGAAGCCGGCGCCATAGGCCAGCAGCAGCACCACCGTGGCGATGCCCCACGCCATGCCCAGCATGGTCAGCGTCGTGCGGCGCCGGTTGTAGCGCATCGCGCTGTAGGCTTGGGACAAGAGATCGCGGGTCATGGTTCGCCTTTTCGCCTTTCGCTATTCGCCGGTCGCCGGTCGCCGTTCGCTATTTCCGCTATTCGCTTTTCCTATTCGCTTTTCGCGGTTGGTGCGGGCCTTTAGGGCCGCGTTCAAGCATCGTCTCGACGACTTAGTCGGCTGAACAGTTTGCTGAAAACTCGGTGCGACGAGCCGTTCGGGTAGAGCTGGAGTTCAGGCCAGCGTCTAAGGCCTTTGTTTCCTGATCCCTGAGCCGGCTTCAGCCGGCGACACCGTGCCGACCGCTCAAGCGGGCTCCCTCAAACGTGAATCACTTTGACGCGGCGCTAAAGCGCCGCACTGCCCGCCTCGCGATCCAGCATTAACTCCGTTTCGCGCTTTGCAGAACACCCAACTGCGATTTCTGGCGAATGGCGAATGGCGAACCGCGACTTCCCCTACTCCTGCCGCAGCGCCTCCACCGGCTCCAGCAGCGCGGCCTTGCGCGCCGGATAAATACCCGCGACGATCCCCGCCAGTGCCAATGTCCCGATCGCCAGCGTCGCCGACATCAACGACATGGTCGGCGGATCGAAGCCGGGCACCTGTCCCATGCCGCGCATGGCAAACATCAGCAGCCCGGCGCCGGCCATGCCGATGCCGCCGCTCATCAGCGTCAGAAACGCGCCCTCCAGGAAAAACTGCAGCAGGATGCTGCGATAGGTGGCGCCCAGCGCCTTGCGCAGGCCAATCTCGTGCGTGCGCTCGCTCACCGCCACCAGCATGATGTTGATGATCCCAATTGCGCCCAGGGTCAGCGTCACCAGTCCCACACCGCCCAGGAAGATGTCCATGGCGTCGAAGATCTTGCCCACCATCTCGGAGCTGCGGACCGTGTCCCAGTCCTCAAAGGCGTCCTCGTCGTGCCAGTCGAAGCCGTGATTGCGGGCGATGATCTTGCGTACCTCCGCCCTCGCCAGTAGGTGCTCGTCGCGCACCCGCGGCCGGTAGTTGATGAACGATACGGCGTTCTCCTGCCCGTCTTTGGTGAGCGGGAAGAACTGGCGCATGGTGCTGAAGGGCATGAAAACCCGGTTGTTGGTGGAATTATTGTCGCCGTGGCCGACGCGCTCCACCACGCCCACCACCTCGAAGCGAATGCCGTTCAGCAGGATGCTGTTGCCCACCGCCGGCCGCCCGGGGAAGAGGTTCTTCAGCATCTCATCGCCCAGCACCGCGACTAGGCGTTTCTGCGATTCGTCATCCTGGTTGAGCCACCGGCCGGCCGCCAGCGGCAGATAGCGGATTTGGCTGTAGCTCGGCGGGACGCCGCTGACCTCGCCATTGGTGTTGCTGTAGTCGCTGACCTCGCGGATGTCGGTGCGCGACAGCACCGGCGCGGCCAGCCTCACGTGCGGCGCTTCGCGCTGGATGTCCTGGAAGTCCTCCTCGGTGAGGTTGTAGGCGCGCCCGGAGCTCATGTTGCCGGCGACGGCAGGCGCACGGCCGGGGAAGACGAACATGATGTCTTCGCCCAGGGTGTTCAGCTCGCGCCGGTTGCCGGAGCGAAAGCCCTCGCCCAGCCCCACCAGCAGCAGCAGCGATCCCACCCCCCACGCAATGCCGAACATCGTGAGGAAGGAGCGCAGCTTGTGCGCCCACAGCGTGCGCAGCATCTGCCGGAGGATCTCGAGGAAAATCATGGCTTCACCAGGGAAGCATGGAAGACACGGAATTTTCTGGAGGCAAGCATGTCGATCGGCCCTTCAAAACGTCCGCGGCGCGGCCTGCCTCGCGCTCCTGCAGACTTTCGCTTCGCGATTCACAGCCCTCCGCCCCTGATTCCATATACGCGCTCATGTCAAACTTGGTTCCGCCAAAGGCCGTCCTCCAACCTTCATTGGACACCGCTAAGGCGCGAAATGTTAGTGAGTTATGTCACGTCTTCGTGCACATCATCCGCATGACGAAGAGCTGATAAAAGTTTTGGACAGGCGCTAATTGGCTCGCCACAAAAAGCCATGAATTGTTTATAGTAGAGATAACGCGGTCGGCCGGATTGTTGACCTCTCAGGGCCGGTTCGAGCGTAAATTTTTTCAGGGTTGAGGAGTGAAGTACATGCCGAAAGCACCACGGGACAAGGAAGCTGCAACGCCAAAGAAACGCACCCGCAAAGCCGACGCCGCGCCAGCCAATGGCAACGGCATCCATGCGGAGAATGGTAACGGCGCTGTGGAGACCTCCGTAACCGCCGCGCCTGAAGCAATCGCGCAGTCGCAGATGTCGCCCAACCTGGAGGAGCAGATTCGCCTCCGCGCCTATCAACTTTATTTGCAACGTGGTGGACGGGGCGGCTCCCCCGAGCAGGACTGGCTGCGCGCCAAAGAGGAGATTTGCGGTCAGCACAGCGTCGCCTAACCGGCGACGCTTCTTACATTCTGGTGAGATTTTGTGCTCGACAAGCGCCTGGTTTACCGGCACAATTGTGGCGGCATTTGTATCCGCCAATAATGAACGTGAAGTGTCTGGGCCGGATAGTGATGTCCTGACACGAAGATAGTTAACCAAACTTGCGTCCGATTCTTCTCATCGACGACAATCCCCTACAGCTGAAGGTCCGCGAGACCGTCCTGCGTCAAGCCGGATTCCAGGTTTCGGTTGCCACCACCGCCGAAAGCGCGTTGGCCACGCTACGAGCATTGCCCGGCCACGTAAGCTTGGTCATTACCGACCACCTGATGCCCGGCACCAACGGCTCGGAGCTGGTGCGGCAAGTCCGCGCCGCCAACATCTGGCTGCCGGTTATCGTGTTGAGCGGTTTGGCCGACGCCGAGCCCGAGTATCGCGGGCTCGATGTCTCCTTCCGGGTCAAACCCTTCCCGCCCGCCGAACTGATCGAGCTGGTGCACTCGTTGCTGCAAGCCGACGACGAGCGCCGCGGCGCAGCGTAAAGGCAGGGATCAGGGATCTGAGGCCAGAGGATCAGGTATACCTCAACAGTTGATTTCAGAAGTTTCTAGAAGTTGATTTCAGAAATTTCTAGAGCAGAAACCACCGCAATACTACATTCTACTCAACCCTGACCTCTGGTCCCTAATCCCTGCCCCTAATCCCTGCCCCTAATCCCTGCCCCTAATCCCTGCCCCTAATCCCTGCCCCTAATCCCTGCCCCTAATCCCTAATCCCTAATCCCTGATTTCCGACCTCCGCTTTGCAGTAGATGTAGTCGCCGGAATCCGTCTCGGCCAGCTGCTTGCCGTAAAGGTTCCAAACGCCATACCCGATCCCACTGAGGAACCGGTGGATCGCGCGGAAGTTGGCCGCCCAGCTCTCCGGCGTGGTGCCGTCCATCTCCACCAGCAGCTCCGGCTTGTGCGTCGCCAATGTCTGCGCAGCGCCCTTCAGCACCGCCAGCTCCACCCCTTCGGTATCGACCTTGATGAAGTCAGGCGCCGGCCAGTTGCGCTCGGCTACCAGGTCGTCCAGCCGCTCCACCCGCGTCTCAAACGTCACGAACTCTTCGGTGGTCTTGATGCGGTCGGCGATATCTCCATTCAAGGTCGAGCGCGCCGGCTCCCTCTTGGGCTGCACCATCTTCATCGTGGAGCGTCGTTCGCCCAGCGCCGCATTCTCCATCAGAATTTTGCAGCCGAAGTGGTTCAGGTCGAGGTTGCAGCGCGTGTTCTGGAAGCACCACGGATTCGGCTCGCAGATAATGACTGTCCCGCTATCGCCCACCGCCCGCGCCGCAAACATCGAGAAGATGCCCTCATAGGAGCCGATGTCGTATACGACTTTGCCGGTGAGGTCGAGGCCCAGGTAGAAGCGCTCCTCGTCGCCGATGGCGCGCGGCAGAAATCCCAGGCCGCCTTTGCGCTTCAATCCGGCTGCAATGCCGGAGCGCGTGGTGTAGGTAATATGCCGCGTCAGAGGCCGCGAAAGCCCTCCCACGGCGCGCATGACAGCGGTAGGTAAATTGATGAAGCGATCCATAGAAGAAGCAACTAGCAGCTAGCAATGAGCGACTAGCGATTGTTAATCATCTTTGGCAATGGTCCGAACGTCTTTACAGTTTGCTGAAAAACTCGATATGACGAGCCGTTCGGGTAGTGCTGGCTTCAGGCCAGCCCGTAACTTGGGTACTATCGGGTAGAGCGGCGCTTCAGCGCCGCGTCACGCCAGTCCTCATTTCCGAGAGCCCGCTTTAGCGGGCGACACTCTGCCGTCGCCTGAAAGCCGACTTACACAAACCACAAGGCACGCTTTAGACGCTGGCCTGAAGGCCCACTCTGCCCGAACGGCTCGTCGCGCCGAGTCCCGTAGGGGCGACAGGGTTCTCACGCACTCACTTCAGGCCAGCGAGTAAGGCCTTTATTTCTCGATTCCCAACCCGGCTTGAGCCGGCGACACACCCGCGAGCAGCACGCACAAGAGCTTCATCGCCGTCCCGGTGCCGCTAGCCGCTAGTAGCTAATCGCTAACTTACAAACCGCGGCCGCGAGTCCGCTGTCTTCTCTCCGGTACTCATTTCGGAGAAGCTGAAGCGTCGGCTGGTCGCGTCATAGGCTTTGCCGTCGATTTCGACATAAGGATACACGAAGTAATTCAGTGGCGGGCCATCCTGTCGGGGTGACAGCGTGATGTCGCGCCCGGAAGAGAACTGCACGCGGTTGGCGTCGACCGCGCCGAAGAAGTAGCCGGCTTTTTCCTTGGCCTTCCAGGCCTCGGAGATATCGAGCGGCACCCAGCCGATATTGCGGGCGAAGAATTCGGCCCAGCAGTGATAGCCGGCAATGTCGCCGCTGTCCTTGTTCTCCGGGATAGGGAAGCCGATGTCGAAGCGGGCCGGAATGTCGTCGGCGCGCATCATGCCGATGAAGGGCGAGTGGAAGTCGGTGCAGTTGCCGTGCTTGGAGTCGCAGGCCCAGACGGCGTCGCCGCGCCCCCAGCCCGTCCCCGTCTTGTCGTAGCGCATGGTGCTGAACAGGTAATCGTAGGCCGCCTTGGCCTTGGCGACCGTGCCTGGCTGCTGCCCGGTTACCTGCACCGCCAGCTCTTTGATCTTGCCATCGGTCGGGATCAGCTTGTCGGGCTTCACGAAGCGCTCCATCGATTCGGGAACCACGCCGGGTTTGGTGTCCTTCGCTTCCAGTTGCGCGAAGTCGCCGCGCGCATACTCGCGCCGCGTCACTTCGTATTCGAGCGCGAAGTCGGCCGTCGTCTGCACCGGGTTGTGGATCTCGGCGTACAGCACCTGGTTGCCGTATTCGGACTCCTCGCTCATCGTCGTCTGGACGGGCGACTTGACGTTCACCAGCCGCACCGTCTGGTGCTCGTCGGTGTGCGCGACGGGCACCCATACCCGCACCAGCTTGGTGCCAGCCGGGATGTCCTTCACCGTGAAGGCATAGGTGAAGCGGAACTTGCGATAGCTGGGGCCGGACTTCTGCTTTTCTGGAGCTGCGGTCTGCGCCGCCAAAAGGCCGGCAAAACCTGAGATCACGAGAAGCAAGACGAATCGGCGAGGCTTCATCCCAAGACTCCTTTGCGGTTGGATGTAGCCGGATGCAAGAAGGTGGCGGAAATTCTGAGCGCAAGCCAACTGTCAACTGCTAACATCAGTAGCAACTAACTTGCAACCGTATCCAGGTGCCGCTCCAGAAACGCATTGACGATCAGCCTACGATCTCGCAGCAGATGCTGCGCGAGGCCGAGGCCGTCTTTCACGCCCATCTCAAGCAGGTGGGCCTCAAGCGCACCGGCCAGCGCGACACCATCCTGCGGACCTTTCTCGACACCCGCGACCACCTCTCGACCGACGAGCTCTATCGCCTGGTGCGGAAAGAAGATGCCGGCATCGGCTTTACCACCGTCTATCGCACGCTGAAGCTGCTGGCCGAATGCGGTTTGGCCAGCGAAGTCGACTTCCGCGACGGGATCGCGCGCTTCGAGCACCAGTACCAGCGGCGCAACCACCATCACCTGGTCTGCACCGAATGCGGCAGCTCGGTGGAGTTCTTCTCCCCGGAAATCGAGCGCATCGAGCAGGAGGTGGGCCGTCGCAACAAGTACCTGCCGACCCGCCATAGCTTCCAGATCTACGGCGTATGCCCGAAATGCCAGAAGACGCCAAAGCGCACCTAGCGGCGGCTTGGCGATCTAAAGGTCGGGCTTCCTTAGGATTAACTATTCGCTGTCGGCCGCGCCGCCAGGCTGAGTGCGGTTGTCGACGCCCAGCTCATGGGGGGAGGGAATGTTGGCCGTCTCCGGATTCAGCAGCCCTTTGTGGTCCGGCCCCAGCCCCAGCTTGATCAGGGCGCGCGAGTCGGGGGTGATCCTGGTCTGCCAGCCGTTGTCCGCCTGGTACTTCAGCATCGCCTGCTTCGAGCTCTGGTCCCACACCCCGGTGGGGTCGCCGCTAAGGTAATGCTCGCGGATCAGCGCCGTCTGGATCTCGCGCGTCCGCTCCTCATCGATGCTGTGCTGTCCCCGGGAGCGCGCCTTTACGTAATGCTTAGAGGAAGAGTGCCGGGTGGAGCTGTGCGCGCTGGAGAGCTTGGCAGCATGGGCCTTGCTGTGGGTCCGCGTGGTGGCCGAGCTCAGTGCGGCCAATCCGACGATCAATAGGAAAATGCTGGAGGCGTGAAGGATACGTGTCTCGATAGGCAACGACCACCTCTCTGGCAAGTCTCGAATGTTCACGAATGATCCCTCATTGTAATCAGGCCTTAACCTTTTTGGGAACACCAAAGTAACGGGGGTTCCCAGAATGGAACGGCGCCGGCCATCGTTCGTGTTCGATGCACCAGCGCCGCTGCAGAGTTTCCTTCTGAGTTAAGGCTTCTGCCCCATCCAGAGTACCTGCTGGTTAATAAGTGGTCAGTGCCGGTGGCCAGTGTTCAGTTTCAGGCCACTAACCACCAAGCACTGACCACTGCCTTCCTATGGCAACGTGCCTCCCATGAACACCGTCGTGTTATCGCGGCTGCCGCGCGGCCGCACCAGGAAGACGACGTCTTGACCGCTCTTCATCTGCGACTCGATGCGGTGGAAGTCGGCCTCATTGCTGACCGGCTGCTTGTTGATCTCCAGGATCACGTCGCCGCGGCTCAGGCCGGCAGTCTCGCCGAACCCGTCGGGCTTCACGTCCTGCACCATCACGCCCTTGGTGTTGGGGAAGTTGAAGCGGTTGGCCATGTCCTGCGTAATGCCGCGGACGGTGATGCCGAACTTGCTCTCCTGCGGCTGGCCTTCCTCGTTGCCTTCCTCACCGCCATTGCCCAGGCGATTGGCGAAGAGCTTCGAGCGGTCGACAATCGTGACCTCGGTCGTCGACTCCTTACCGCTACGCAGGTAGCCGATCTTGGCGGTCGAGCCCGGCTTCAACGCCGAGATGTCGGCCACCAGCTCGTCGCCGTTCTTCACGCCATGTCCGTTGACCGAGACGATGGTATCGCCCGTCTTGAGGCCTGCCTTCTCCGCCGGGCCGCCCGGCGTCACATCGGCGATGGTCACGCCGCTGGTCACGCCGTAGACGCGCGCCACCGCGGGATTGGGCACGGCATTGAACTGTACGCCGATGGAGCCACGCAGCACCTTGTGCTCGGGCCCGATCAGCTGGTTGTAGACGTTGACAACGGTGTTGGACGGCATCGCGAAGCCCACACCCTGGTAGCCGCCGCCACTGGTGTAGATCGCCGTGTTGATGCCGATGATCTCGCCATTCATGTTTACCAGCGGGCCGCCCGAGTTGCCGGGATTGATGGCCGCATCGGTCTGGATGAACGACTCGAACTGCCGGTTGGGAACGATGTTGCGGCCGATCGCGGAGATGATGCCGGCAGTCACCGTTTCATTCAGCCCGAAGGGGCTGCCGATCGCCAGCACCCAGTCGCCGACGTTCATGCTGTCCGAGTTACCCAGCTTGGCCGCGGGCAGCGGCTTCTTGGCGTCGATCTTGATCACCGCCAGGTCAGTCTCCGGATCGGTGCCGATCACGGTGGCGTTGTAGGTGACGGTCTCGGGATCGCCCATCAGGTTGACGCGGATGCGGTCCGCCTTCTCGACCACGTGGTTGTTGGTCAGGATGTAGCCCTTGGAGTCGACGATCACGCCCGAACCCAGTGAACGCTCGCGCATGTCGGGGCCGCCGAACTGGCCGTTGCCGCCGCCACCGCCGCCTCCGGGCTGTCCGCCGAAGAAGCGGTTAAAGAAGTCCTGGAAGGGATTGTCTTCGTCGCCGCCGCCGCCTGCGCCTGGACCCTGGTCGTCGGGATTGCCCGGCATCATCCGCCGGTGCGGGTTCTTGATGGTGGATTCGGTATTGATGTTGACCACCGACGGCTCAAGCTCGCGCGCGATCGACGAGAACTGGCTTGACATCTGGACGGGCGAGGGAACTTTCAACGGCGTTGCGTCTGCCGAGGAGTTCTGCTGGTTGCCCTTAACGGCCCCAGATACGACCGTGCCAATCAGAATGCCTAACGAAAGAGTGGCCAGAATGACTAAGGTTGAGGCAAAGCGATTGGCCTTGAATCTCTGCCTGAAACCTGAAACTTGCGAGTCCATTCATTGTCCTCCGGCTCAACGAGCCACAAGAAAATTATACAGTCGCACCGACATACACTGTGATGTGTGGGGAATCACGCGGGTGTTCTCACGCGATTAGACGCCGCGCTTGTGCGTTTGGTCACCGAGTGCAACAAAAGTACACAAATCCGGGACGCGAGTTCCAGCGGTGTGGCAGGATCGCACGCAAGATCGTAACCCTCAGTCCTTCGGGAGTAGTCGCCAAACCTCAAGGTTCACCACCAGTCGATAGGCGTCCTGAGGTACGCCGTGATGGAAGTCGAGGCGCCCGGAGACGGCATCGGCGTCCAGGCCGGCGTAGACGGCGTCCAGCAGAAACTGCTTGCCATGCATTGCGCTGGTGCGTTGGTCGGAGGTGTAGCTGGCGGCGCCCATCCTCTGTACCCACCTCAAGCGAATTGCCGGTGTTACCGATGTAAACGGCCCGTGACAGGAGTAGCATGAATCCTGAGTGCAAAACGCACAAGATGCCTTAGCACGACACTGACTGCCGCAGTAAGCAAAATCCATTTCACTCCTGAGTCAAGCTGGCCGCGAGCCATCGCGATTGCTGAGTACACATAAGCCGACGCAATACTCACTGCGACAACGAGAACCGCATCGATAGCCGCGACCTTGAGGTTCCAAGGGAGGCGGAACACCAAACACGCCCCGAAACCGATAGAAACGCCGATCACGCTTGACACGACCAAAGTGACAAGAGCTATTGCCGTTGCAGCACCTGTCGTCAGCATTAGTGACCTCCCTGGCAGAATGCACTAACTTGCACAAGGAAATGGTTCCACTGGGCGTTCTCAAGCAGAGCGCCACCGAGATAATACTTAGCCACGTTCGTGGCACCGTTGAAATTGCCTGAGAGGCTTATGTTGAAGTTGATTGAGCTAGCCGAAGCGGGTGACGCCGCAAATGTGATACTTGCGGGATAGAGAAGATGGCCGCCCGGTAGAGTATTGAAGGTCATGCTTTGTGACGACATGGACTGCACACTCACCGCCATACTTTGGGTAAAACCAAAGTAGCCAACGTTGATAGGAGTGGTTGACCCAGCCCCCATTCCCGACGGTGGTGAGAAAGCGACACACTGGCCGAGACTATGGGTCACAGACACGCTTGAGGGTACATTAACTTCGAGGAATCGCAAACTTTGCGACAGGCAGTGACTGCTAGGGATCGACCTGCACGACCGAATACAGCGCCCCCAGCCCCTGGAAGTTGAACTGCGTCGGCTTGAGCGTGTCAGTCGTCGTGTCGTAAACGTTCAGCAACCCGCCTTCGACGGCGTAAACCACGTTGCGATTGGCGACCGCCAGCAGGCTGGTAATTGCCCCGCGCGGCGGCAGTGCCGGGTCGGCGGTGTTGTTGCTCACGTCCACCACCGACAGGCAGCCGGTCGTGGTGTTGGTGCACGAGCTGGCGCCGATGTAGAGCTTGTTGTTGGGCGCCAGCGCCATGGTCGTGTGGAAGCCGTCGCTGATCGGCACCGAGTTGGTGGTGATGCGCGTCATGTTGCTGACGTTTACGGCGTCGAAGGTGGAGGTCGTGCCCGGCGGCACCGGGCTGCCGGCAACGTATAGGGTTGTGCCGTTCAGCAGGCCGACGCTGGCGCCGCCCACCGGCACCGAAGCCATGATGGCCATCGACGGCAGATTGAGCTGCGTCACCGAGGCGGGCGCGCCCGAGCCGCACTCCGGCCCGCAGTTCAGCACATACGCAGTGTTGCTGTCGCTGCTGAAGAAAGCGTTGACGGGCCGCGCGAATCCGGGAATCTCCATCGGCATGACTGTCGTGGCGTTCAGGTTCACCAGGAAGACCGAATCGGAGTTGTCGGCGAAGATCAGCAGGTACTGGCCGTTGGGACTGAGCGCGATGTAACGCGCCGAAGGCACAGCATAGGTGGCCGAAACCGAGCCGGTCGAGCGGTCCACCGCCTCTACCCCGCCATTACGCTGGCCGTCGATCGCCAGGTTCGGCTCGGGCGCGTAGAGCTTGCTGTTGTCCGGCGACAACAACGCCATGCCCGCCGCGCTGGTGAGCGGAACGTTGCCCAGCGTCATCTCGGTGGAGTTCATCACGATCCACAGCACATGCGCCGTCGGATCGTAGACCGCGGTCACGCTTTTGTCGGCGGCTTCCACCTGAAACGTTACGCTGGTCGAAACAATGATGCTCACCGGCTGCCCCTGCACGATCTGGCCGGCGGAGTTAGTGGTCTGTTGCGTGAACGCCGTGGTGTCGTTCTGGGTGTCGACGATCTGCAGAGTGCCGGCGAACATGTTGCTGACGAAGGCGCGGTGCTTCAGCCTGCTGGTCGGGGTGGTGTTGTTGCCGCCGCCGCCCCCGCAGGCAGCCAGGA
>Ga0070741_10015593_pt1 | contig 12838 bp, 12 predicted proteins | sample Coa_R1_4_FD_66440 | JGI IMG/M metagenome (GOLD analysis project Ga0070741, IMG submission 66440) | Surface soil microbial communities from Centralia Pennsylvania, which are recovering from an underground coalmine fire - Coalmine... | ecosystem: Environmental > Terrestrial > Soil > Unclassified ...
GCAGATAGGGGTACGCGCTGGCCCTTTGGGAAGGCGTGGCGCAGCGTGCCATTGGAGGCATAGTCCATTACCAGATAAGGGATGGCATCCTCCACGCCAAAGTCGAGGACGCGCACAATGTTGGGATGGACGAGGCGAGCGAGCGTCTGAGCCTCCTGCTTAAAGGCCAGCACATCCTCATCCACTAGCCTGGTATGCAACACCTTCACAGCGACCTGCGTATTGAGATGAATATGTTCTCCCAGATAGACTTCCGCGAATCCTCCCTGCCCCAACAGGCGTATAAGCCGGTAGTGCCCTAACGGTTGCCCCTGGCGCAATCGCTGCTCAAGCATAGCAATCTCCCCTGCGGTTTTTAATGCGCTATTCTCTTCAACCTCCTATATCATAGCGCATTCGCCAAGATTGACATAGTCCAATAGGACCTTTTTTCAGGGCTTCTCAAACGTCGTCTTTTCAGACAGAACGGCTCGCGAGCGAACCGTTGGGTAGAGGAAGGTGCTGGCGCCGAGCGTGCAACCACGTTTGAGAGCCCTGGACCTTTTTCCAATATTCTTCCAATAAAGCCATGCTATGCTGCTGCGAGAAATATTTTGAGAAGTTAAAGGTCTTGATCACCTTCACGGCGAAGGATGCATGAAAACTATTTATTCTTTAAGTACCCAAATTCCGCTGAAAATTCCTCTTTAATTTGTTAGGATAGCGCGAAAAAATATGTTACAATGAACAAAATGAGTGCCGATATTACAGCCTGATACACAGACTGCCAACGCTCCCACGATGAATCGGGGAGCTACAGCGTCTAGCTTCGCTCAAGCAGTCTGCCAGGAATGGCCTGACACATGTGCAAGCAGCCTGGGAACCAGAAAGGATTGTTTGATGAAAGAGGCTATGCCTGAAAATGGGACAATGACAGCAGTCCAGCAAGAGAATGCGCGCAGGTTGAAAAAGTGGACGCTGACCACCTGTTCAGTTTGTACCCGTTACATCTGGTTCAATCCTATCCGCCTGGAGGAGCCAGAAGATGCGCCGGAGCCTCATCTCTTCTGGACTTTGTGCAAGCCATGCGCTCAGGCCCTGCACATTGAGATGGAGCGTTCGCCCGTTCGTTCCCCTTTACGTCTGCGCATCGCTATCGGCATAATTGCTGCCGAACGCTGGCCTATGGCTTACCGCGACCGCCTCCAGGAGCGCATCAGCGACCGCCGCTGGATCATTTTCATGGCCGTCGGTTTTATCATTGCCATGATCCTCCACCTCGCCCTGATCGTGATGATCGCCGGCATCCGGTAGGGGCCTTCCTTACAACCAGCCTGAGCGAAGCTAGACGCTGTAGCTCCCCGATTCATCGTGGGAGCGTTGGCTGGCTGGATGGCAAGACAGGGCTGGCCCCTGCCCTGAACGCTGATGTAACGACCCCTCCGAACTTATATAATCCTCAATCTTTTGATACCGCCATCACCGTACCGACCCGATTGATCGCGTCCAATTTATTGTGTGGCCGCCAATTGATCACCCATCATCCAAGATGGATACGTCCTGTTGTGAGGGAAGGGCGAGGTTCCCGTATCTGCACAGGGCAACCGCGAGGGATTGCCCCTACCCATGCCATCGAGTTCATACAGCAAATGTTGGTTTTTAATGCAATTAAACCATGTTTTGCGGTTGACTTTCTTTGCTAAAATAAAGATAGTCGAAAAAAACAAAATGACAGGCGGGAAAGGGTTGTTCGGATGGACTTCGCAACCGGAGATGGTTCGGAGAAGCTTAATGACGGTTGGCGGGCTAAAAAGGAAATAGTATTACCGGCGCAACCTGCAATAAAAAATTTTGCTAGTATACCAGCGGGCTTCACCAAAGAATATCACGTTCTCACTGAGGTATGCGGGAGCATGAGCAATGGCTTTATGCTGCTCAACCAGCGCGAACGCGTGGCTTATACTAATCAAAGCGCGCTGCGGCTTTTGCGTATTAACACCAGAGATGCCTCGCTGTTAGAGGATTTCAGCGTGCGCGATCATCTGCTTGCCATCGCGGCTGATCCTCAGCAGGTTCGCCCCGAACTGGATCGCCTCTGGCAGAGTTCTGAAGAGGAATATTACACGGATCTGGCTCTGGCCGATGCCGCCACCTGCTGGCTACGCGTGCATACCTTCCCCGTACGCGACGATCTGGGCAGCATCCTGGGTCGCGGTCTGCTTTTCGATGACATTACCCTGGAACGGTCCGCGGCTGAATCGCGCGGTGAGACATTAGCGCGCGCTGCGCACGAACTGAAGACGCCGCTCGCCATTATCAAGGGGTGCGCCACAACGCTGCTCGGCAATTCCGCACGTTGGGACCCCGCTATGCAGCATGAGATGCTGCAAATGATCGATACGCAATCGGATCGCCTCTACGATATTTTGAACACCCTGCTCGACGTGTGGCGGCTTGATGCGGGAACTCAGCCTTTACACCTGTCGCAGGTACATCTACCGGAACTGCTGCAACAACTTGTTGTACGTTGGCAACGGCAGGCATCCGGTCATCGTTTTCTGCTAACCTTATCATCGCAAAGCCCCATGATCTGCTGCGACGCTGTACGCATCGAGCAGGCGCTTAACCACCTGCTGAACAATGCAGTAATGTATTCGCATAGTGGCAAGCCTATAAAGATTCAGTTAGAAACAAACGATGTGGAGGCGTGTATCAGCGTTGCTGACGAGGGAATCGGGATAGCGCCAGAACATATCGACCGCATTTTTGATCGCTTCTATCGTATTCAGCAGCAGGATGATCGTCCGAGAGGCAGCGGTCTGGGGCTAGCTTCCGCTCGTTCCACGATTGAGGCGCATGGAGGCAGGATCTGGGTTGACTCTCCAGGGCCGGGTCAGGGAGCTATCTTTTATTTCACCTTGCCTTATACGGCTCGCACATCCGCACCAGCGCAGGTCCAGACAATGGATGTGCTACCCGGCGAGTCTCAGAGTATTGCCCGTTCGCCCCTATTCAAGCAGGACCGGCGTCTGCGCGTGCTGCTGGGCGAGAGCGATGGCCGCCTGATGCGCTACCTGCGGGCCAATCTGGAGGAAAGGCAATATCGGGTTCAGGCCGTCAGTCACGGAGTGCAGTTCTTGCGCCAGCTCGACCTGGAGGAGCCGGATATCATTCTGCTCTCAACGCGACTCTCGGATATGAGCGGAGTGGAACTGCTCCAGCGACTGCGCGAGTTCTCGCAGACGCCAGTAATTATGCTCAGCGACGACTGCGACGAGGATGAACGCGTACACTTCTTCGATCTCGGCAGCGATGATCTTGTCATCAAACCCTTTAGCATGAAGGAGCTGCTCGCCAGGGTGCGCGCCCTTCTGCGCCGTCGCTCCCCTGCGACCGAACAAGCGACCGGTCAATCTATTTTCACCTCAGGCGACCTCGTCATCGACTACGCCCAGCATCTCGTCAGCGTCGAGGGCCGTCCCGTCCAGCTCAGCCGAACGGAATACAAGCTGCTCAGCCTGCTGGCGCAGCATGTGGGGATGGTGGTGACGCATGAGCTTTTACTGGAAAAAGTATGGGGGCCGGAGTATAATCGAGATATCGACTTTATCTGGGTCTACATCAGCCGCTTGCGTCGTAAAGTCGAAGCCGATTCCCGCCACCCTAAGTATATTTTGACCATCCCTGATGTCGGGTATAAACTGGCAAAATTGTAAATCAGGCAGTAAAAACGTTCAGGTCGCTGTAAGGTATTTACCTTAGGCATCAAAGCAACTGTAAAGTGTGGCGGGTATACTCCGGTGTTAATAAGGACGCATCTATAAGCAACATAGGGGTGCCAGCATGTCTTCAGAGAAAAAGCCAATCGTTCTTCTGATCGAAGCCGATATCTCGTTGCGGCGGCTCATCGCCCTGGGATTGCAGTCGCGCAACATGCAGGTCATCGAGGTCGATACCGTTGCCTCCCTGCCTGCTATCGGCGAAGGTAGCCAGCAGCCTGATCTGCTCGTACTCGACATTGATAGCGATATCCATTGTGACTGGTCATCTCTGGCTATCATCCAATCTCATGCTCGTCTTTCCCAACTCCCCACCGTTGTGCTCACCTGGGAATCTGAGCCAGCGCAAGAACTTTCCACGCTCATGCAAACGCAGGTCATCTATCAGGCCAAGCCCTTCGATGCCCGCACCCTCCTTGCCACCATCGAGCAACTGCTCAGCATCCGGGCCGCGCAACAGGCAGCCATAGAAGCAAGGGAGGAAGAAGCTCTGCTGGCAGCATACGCCGTCCACACCGCTCCCAGCATCTGGCCCATCGTTACCGCGATGGGGCTGCTACTGGCAGTCGTCGGGTTGCTGTTCCAGGTAGCGATCAGCATCGTCGGCTGCCTGATCGTCATTGTCGCGCTGCTGCTCTGGGCGTTGCGTGCTCAGCCGGCACCAGACAGGGTTGCTGTTTCGTCGATATTGTAGGCAACTGTAATTTAGAGCAAGATACGAGAAGTTTAATCTGCTAAGAAGGAGTATACTGTTCCTACACAGTAAAATGTTGTGTAGAGACAGTCGCACAGAGGTTTGTGGGCAATAAGTATGAACTCAGGAGGAACTATGCAAAGCAGACTGGACCCGTACCTTAGCTTTAAAGACAACGCGCGCGCAGCAATGGAATTTTATAAAACGGTCTTTGGCGGCAAGCTGACGATAAGCACCTTCAAAGAATTCCACGCCTCTCAAGATCCGAGCGAAGACGACAAAGTCATGCATTCTACGCTGGAAGCCGACAACGGCATTACGTTTATGGCTTCCGACACGCCCCACCGGATGGAGTATAAAGTCGGGACGAATTTTAGCATGTCACTGAGCGGCGACAACGCGGCGGAATTACGAGGCTACTTCGAGAAGCTTGCGGCTGGGGGCACCATCGCCATGCCACTCGAAAAAGCCCCCTGGGGTGATACCTTTGGTATGCTCACCGACAAGTTTGGCGTGGCGTGGCTGGTGAACATTACAGGTTAAAAAAGTCTGACATCCTTGCGCTTCCGATAGCAGAAGAGAGGCTCGCCTTCAGTGAGCCTCTCTTCTGCTATTCAGGATGCTTCACGCGCCTGCTGGCATTGTAGGGGTTACGATAACAAGCGGGCGATATTCACAAGCTGATCCTGGCTCATCTGGCCGGTGATATGGATGCCGACGCCGTTTTCGGTCCAGGCCAGGGTTAGCGTCCCATTGGCGGACGAGATGGTGCCGACGGTATTGCGTAAATTGACCTGCTGACCGGAGGGATCGGGCAGGTTTGCCAGCGACTTGCCTTCAGAGATGGTAAAGGTCAGGTTGCCTTTCATGTAGTTCAGCACGTAAATCTGGTTGCCCGGCGCGCCCAGCGCATTGACCCCCTGTAAAACGTAGTCGGCCTGGTCGCCGGGAATGCTAAGCAGGTGATAGCCAGCTTGCTGCTGCGCCTGAACGAGCGTTAGCGAACCGGTCGATCCCGTTGGCGTTGCCTGGCGCAACGGCAGCACTTTAGCGCCCGCAGGAGGGGCAAAGGTGAAGAGGCTATCCGGCAGGGTCTGATTAAGCTCAAAAGTCGGCAGGTCCAGCAGCACCGTGCCAACCCCCACAATCTCCAGATTCAGCCTCACCGGCAGTTGTGTACTTTTATCGATATAGACCTCACCGGCATAATTGAAACTTACAGCTCCAGCGCCCGCGCTATCTTTCTGCGGCACAATATGCACATCATAAACGGCGTGGTTGTTAATGGTGGTAGACGACCTGATGGTGCCATCGCTGTGTGTAAAGATAGTTTGCACCAGGTTCAGCACAAACTGGCTCTGGCTGCCTCCTGCCGGGGTGCCATTCGTCGTGGTTGCGGAGATAGGACCGTTATAGACGACGTCCTGCACGGGATCGTACTGCCAGAGCTGCTTGCCATCGGTGACGGTAATCGCGCCCTTCACAATTTGCGAGACCGTCGATTGCAGCACGAGGGTTCGATTTTTATTGGGGGCCATATTCCATATTTCGGTCGTGGCGCTGCCGTTCAAAGCCCGTCCGGTGATGGTCAGATCAAAGACGCCATGCAACGTTTGCGCATTCGTAAGCAAGCGAGCCATCGCTGTCAGGAACTGCTTCCCCTGTCCTGGGGTGGGCGAGGGAGTGGGCTTCGCCTGCGTCTGAGGAGGCGTATTGCCACAGGCGGCCAGGAGCGCCAGGCACAGCAGCAGAAAAGAGGAGATGAGGGCGAAATTCCTCCAGCGAGATGGACTCATATGTATACTGCCTTTCACGCGTAATAGTCATAGTTCAGGGAATAGAGTTTAGTTACCACATTATTGAGCGGTGACCTCAAAAACGGTGCTCTGTGCTGTCGTCCCAGGCACCTGCACATGGACGCGCACCTGCCAGGGGCCGCTCATAGCAAACTGGATAGGAATAACATACACCCCTTCGCTCTGCATCGTTGCATCAATGCGATCTGTGCGCATATCCATCGTCTCCATCACCATTTCAGCCGAAACGTGCGCATTTGACACGGGGCGCTGTGTATTTTTATTCGACAACTGGATCGAGAGGGTTGAAGGTTGAGTGATGGGAGGGGGATTTGGCTCAACCTGCAAGGAAACCCGGTAAGGGCCTGCCTGTGCTACCTGGACCTGTGCAGTCGGGGGCCGGGGAATGGCATCAACCAGAATCGTCCCCATCCAGGTCATCACTATCAAAAAGCTGATGCCAAAGGCAATCACCAGCAGGCTTCGTTTCATAAGATGCTCTTAACGTTAATACTCGCTAGTTCCAGAACCACCACCAGAGCCATTAGCATTACTCATCGGCACCTGAACATAGACCTCGCCGTTCACGATCTTTGTGTTCAAGCGCGGTAGAGATGTGAGATAGCGTAAATGGCCGCCGACAGCCGGATTGCCATACTCGGTAAACAGGCCACCGTGACAGGGACAGTGGAAGAGCCGATCAGCATCGTCCCACTGGACAATGCAGCCCATATGCGTACAGGCTGCCGACATCGCAATCACGCTATTGCCATCATCGCCATCCGGGTCATCGCGACTGCCATCGGTATCATTTAGTATAACATACCCAACAAGAGTATCGATAGAGAACTTTATCGCACTGGTACCCAGTTCTGCGAGCGTTGCGACAAAATGCCAGGTAGTAGGGATACCATCGGGTACAAGAGGAACGTCGCCATAGAAATGTTGCGTTGGGACACTTGCTACCTGGTCTGGCTGGCTTTGCTGGAGAGCCGCGCCCAGGCTCACGCCGGTAGCCAGCGAGGCGGCGGCAACTGCGCTGCCCGCGAGCAAGGAGCGGCGAGAGACGAAGTGCATTTTCTTCACTTCCCGCTTAGCTTGCATCGCGGTGCGCAACGGGATCGGCTGCTCACGCGGCTGATCCTGAGGTATCTCTTCAGTGATTGCCGTCTTGCGGACGACAGGTAGCTCTAACGTATCCTCCTCGTCATACTCTTGATCTAACGCCAGAAGCCGTTCGCGTAATGTTTGCACGAACTCTGGCCGTGGTTCGGCTGCATCGGATGAGGCCGAGCGAAAAAGAGCGACCACGCGATAGAGTCGCACCTGGCTGGGAGTTAGATTTGCTGGGGGATGCGCAGGCAGTCCCGCTTGCAGCTCATCAATGTAGCGTTCCAGCTCCAGATAGTCTTCAAACCGTTCCTGATCTTCACCGGCCATGATCTTTCTCCGACGTGATAACGCCGATCCTTACCCTGTAGCCCCCGTGACAACGGGTTCGAGGTCGGCGGCGCGTTTAAGCGCACGAAACTGCAATACTTTCACATTCGCCTCCGTCAATCCCATCCGCAGCGAGGTTTCCTTGATGGAAAGATTGAGCAAGAAGCGACAGGTGAGCACCTCCCGATAATGTTCGGGGAGTACACTTAAAATACGCTGCACTCGTTCAGCAGGCGTCGTGCTTGTGGGTACCGGTTCCTCCTCAACCGGACCTTCCCAGCCAGCATCAAGGAGCTCCTCCAGGGAGCCGACAGAGACGCGGTAATAGGCTCGCCAGTAGTCGGCAACCGTGGTTCTGGCGACCTGAAATAACCATTTCTGCATACTATGTGGATTGCGTTCGCAATCCATACTCCGTACGGCCTTGATAAATGTCTGTGAGGTCAGGTCTTCGGCTTCTTCCCGGTTCCCCACCTTACTGTAAATATAGCGATAAATCAGGGCGAGGTTCTCTTGATAGAAGGTCTGGAACTCCTGCACGTCCTGGCTCCCACGTTGCTTTCCCCCTTCAGGGTCTCCCGACACGGCCCGACCTTGTTCAGCCGCAACAAGATGCGTCTGTGTGAATCTTCTTTGTGATATGCTCACAACGCTCTCCCTACCAGAACCGTTTCGGCTTTCCCCCCGCCCAGACCATTCCACTATTACATAAAGAAACACACCACGAGATTGGTTCTGGCAACTATTACTACGTTCAAGGTTACAGCAAATCGAATTGAATCGATTAGAGTGTTGACGAAATGGCACCCAAATAGCTTAACGACCGAAAAAAGGTATCGCGAAGACGAAGGTTGTTCACTAAAAAGGGTGGGCCGCGCTTTCACACCCCTGTCGGGCTACGAGGTCTACCTTGACAGGGGCGAAGCACAACCCACCCCGAAAGATGTTTGCTAACACCAGAGTTTGATGGAATTCACCTGTTAATTATACACCATTTCCGCGCAAATTTAAAGGGGAAATAGTCAATTTTAGGGCTTCGCAAAAGTTGCCTTTTCATCCAGAACGGCTCGCCGGCGAGCTGTTCTGGATGAAAAGGTGCTGAGGGTGGGCCACGGCCCACTCTCAGCATCTTCCTCTCCTTGTGAGCGCCTTTGGCGCGAGCACGCGGAGCACGCGACGACTTTTGGAAACCCTGCGTAGGGGCTGTGCAGGTTTGCGCCCCCATTCACAGTGACGTATAATATTAAATAGCAACACTACCCAATTAAGAACGCACAAAGGGGTGTCCGGTCCAGGAAAGCGAGCTTCCTATTTTCTCCTTGCCTCGCGTCCTACCTCCCACCTACAGAATCGAGGAAAAGATGTACAAAGGTCAATCTGGTATGTGGTCCTGGCTGCTGCATCGCGTTACGGGGCTAGGGCTTCTTCTTTTCTTGTTCATTCACATCGTCGATGTCTCCCTGCTGGGATTTGGCCCACAGGTCTATGACAATGGTATCCTGCTGTTTGATAGCTTCATCGTCCGCCTGCTGTCGCTGGCGCTGTTCGGCGCGGTCTTCCTGCATGGCTTCAACGGCGTGCGCATCATGCTGGTGGACTTTTGGAGCAAAGGTGTGCGTTACCAGAAGGTGATGTTCGCCATCGTGATGGTGCTAACCATCGTGCTATTTATTCCGGTGGCCTACATTGTGCTGCGGCCCGCCCTGAGTTCGCTGGTGGCCTGGTTCTTCCATATTCCCGGCCTGAATTAGCGGGAAGTATTTGCGGCTTGTATGATGGGCGCGAGGAGCAGAAGAGGCGCCCTGACGAAGCACGAAGAAGGAGTAGTTATGTTACGTCTATCAAGCGGATACGGTCCGCGTCCGGCAAGCAGTGGTGGCTTTGAGACCTTTTCCTGGTACTTCTTTCGCATTTCCGGCATTGTCCTGATTTTCATGGTCATCATCCACCTGATCATCATGCATGTGACGACCGACGTGGCCTGCACATCTTACGCCTTTGTGGCCGCGCGCTACGCCAATCCGTTCTGGCGGCTCTACGACTGGGTGCTGCTAACGCTGGCGCTGACGCACGGCATGAACGGCCTGCGCGTCGTCATCGACGATTACGCCCGCACGCAACGAACGCGCACCGTGCTGCTCTCGATTGCGGGCGTTTTGCTGCTTGTCTTCTTTATGTTAGGAACCATTACGCTGATTACGTTCCAGCCTGTCGCGGGCAATCTTGGTCCGGCGTGCGTCAGGTAGGAGTGAGGATATACTGCTATGTACCAGAAATTTGATGTAATTATCGTCGGCGCTGGTGGAGCTGGCCTGATGGCGGCGATGCAACTGCCGAACGCGAGCGTGGCGGTGCTGACCAAAGTCTACCCCACGCGCTCGCATACCGGCGCAGCTCAGGGCGGGGTTGCCGCGGCTCTGGGCAATCTGGAAGAAGACCATTGGAAATGGCACATGTATGATACCGTCAAGGGCGGCGATTACCTGGTTGACCAGCCCGCAGCGGAGATCCTGGCCCGCGATGCGATTGATGCGATCTACGAGCTGGAGCATCGCGGCCTGCCTTTCGACCGCACGCCGGATGGACGCATTGACCAGCGGCGCTTCGGCGGTCATACCCGCAACTACGGCGAGGCGGCTGTCCGTCGCTCGTGTAAGGCGGCTGATCGCACTGGGCATATGCTGCTGCAAACGATGTATCAGAATGCGATCAAGAACGAGGTGCGCTTCTTTAACGAGTATCTCGTGCTTGATTTGCTGCTGAACGAGGGACGCGTCTGCGGGGTGGTCGCGATGGAGATCCGCACGGGCGAGATCTCGACCTTCCACGGCAAGGCTGTGCTCTTCGCGACCGGCGGCTATGGGCGCGCCTGGCGTGTGACCAGCAACGCCTTTGCCTGCATGGGCGATGGCATGTCGATTGCCTACCGGCGCGGCATTCCCCTGCAAGATATGGAGATGTACCAGTTCCATCCCACCGGCATCTACAAAGTCGGCGTGCTGTTGAGCGAGGCGGCGCGCGGCGAGGGCGGCAAGATCCTCAACGGCAAAGGCGAGTACTTTATGGAACGCTATATGCCCACGCTTAAAGACCTGGCCCCGCGCGATATCGTTTCGCGCTGCATCATCCAGGAAATCAAGGATGGTAATGGCGTGGATGGCAAAGATTATGTCTTCCTCGACGTAACGCACCTGGGCGCGAAGGCCATCGCCGAGAAGTTGCCGGATATCACCGACTTTGCGCGTAATTACCTGGGTGTTGAGCCGATCACCGAGCCGGTCCCAATCCAGCCGACGGCCCACTACGCTATGGGGGGTATCCCCACGGACCTGGATGGGCGCGTCGCCATCGATCCGCAGTGGACCCCGTTGCCCGGCTTCTACGCGGCGGGCGAGGTTGCCTGCGTCTCCGTCCACGGGGCCAACCGTCTGGGCACCAATTCGCTGGTAGACCTGATCGTCTTTGGGCGACGGGCAGGCAAACATATGGCGAAATTCATTCAGGAGAACGACCATGTGCCGCTGCCGTCAGAACCCGAGGCATACTCGCGTGAGATGCTTGACCACCTCCGCGACTCCAAAGGTGGCGAATCGGCGGCCCGCATTCGCAGCGAACTGCAAAACGAAATGATGGAGAACGTCTTCGTCGAACGCACTGATCGCGGCCTGCGCCACTCCCTTGATACGCTGGCGGGCTTGCAGGATGCCTATCAGAAAGTGGAACTGCAAGATAAAGGCAAGCGTTTCAATACTGAGATGGTCGAGGCCATTGAGCTTGGCTTCCTGCTTGATTGCGCGGAGGCAACGGTCCATGGGGCGATTGGACGCACCGAGAGTCGCGGCGCTCACTTCCGCCTGGACTACCAGCAGCGCGACGACGTCAACTGGCTCAAGCACACGCTCGCTTACAGAGGCTCGAAAACGCACGACGTTCGTCTGGACTATAAAGATGTGATCCTTATCGACGATCCCATCTTCAAGCCCAAAGAAAGAAAATACTAAGTTTCAATTCCTCAAACGGGTGGCGAGAGCTATGCACCCTCTTGAGGGGAGTTTAGATATTGGACGCGATAAAGCGTGTCCCTACGAGGAGAGTACCAAGCTATGGAAGTTCTTATGCGTATCAGGCGCTACGATCCCGAACGGGACCCAAAGCCATACTGGGACGAGTTTAAGGTCGAGGTCGATCCCATTGATCGCCTGCTGGATGCTTTAAACATCGTCAAATGGACCAAAGACGGCACTCTGACCTATCGCCGTTCTTGCGCGCATGGCGTCTGCGGCTCCGATGCAATGCGCATTAATGGACGCAATCGCCTGGCCTGCAAGGTACTGATGCGCGACGTAGGCAAGAAGGTCACGATTGAGCCGATGCTGGGCTATCCTGTGATCAAGGACCTGGTCGTCGATATGGACCAGTTCTTCGACAAATATAAGTCGATCAAGCCTTACCTCATCACCCACGACAACGAGCCAGGAACCGAGCGGCTGCAAAGCCCCGAGGAGCGAGAACGCTTCGATGAGGGCACCAAGTGCATTCTTTGCGGCGCCTGCACCGGTTCCTGCCCCTCGATCTGGGGCAATCCCGACTGGGTCGGTCCCGCGTCGATTGTCAACGCGCATCGCTTCATCTTCGATAGCCGCGATCAGGGAGCTGCCGAACGCCTGGCAATTCTCAGTCAACGCGATGGCGTATGGCGTTGCCGCACGATCTTCAACTGCTCCGATGCCTGTCCCCGCGGCATCCCTGTCACGGACCTGATCGAGCAGGTCAAACGCGCCATCGTCTACAACGGCCCCAAAGAAGCGTAACGAATGGTCCCTACGAGTTCGTAGGGACCAGATTTATCGTGTCCGGCGCGATTTATCGCCTTACCCGATCAAATAAATCCTGAAGCTCAGTCCAGAACGCGATAAATCGCGCCGGTCGCGCTGAAGCGGGACCCTACGGGATTGGGGCACCGTATCTTTTTCAGGAAGGGGATATTCATGGCAACGAGCACAGAGACCTGGCAACATCACGATATCATTACCAATGGCATTCGCATGCATTATGTGACTCAGGGCGAGGGTCCGCTGATCGTGCTGCTACACGGCTTTCCAGAGTTCTGGTATTCCTGGCGCTACCAGATCCCCTTCCTCGCTGCACAC
>Ga0070741_10015594_pt1 | contig 12838 bp, 20 predicted proteins | sample Coa_R1_4_FD_66440 | JGI IMG/M metagenome (GOLD analysis project Ga0070741, IMG submission 66440) | Surface soil microbial communities from Centralia Pennsylvania, which are recovering from an underground coalmine fire - Coalmine... | ecosystem: Environmental > Terrestrial > Soil > Unclassified ...
GGTCGCCGCCAAACCTGTCGCCAAGTTCGCCGACCGTGCCACAGCGGAGCGCCGCACCTGGCAGGCCCTTACCACGACTGATGCACCGGCATCCGTCCCACCAACGACCACGACCGAGACTACCGACATGGCCACCAAGACCGCACCCCGCAAGCGCACGCCCAGCAAGACCCGCACGATCGCGGAGAAGAAGATCTACAAACTGGTCAAAGAGAATCCGCGTCGCGCCAACACGTGGGGTCACAAATCGTTCGCCAAGATCCGCGACGGCATGACGGTTGAGCAGTACTTGGCGGCTGGCGGTCGGCGCAACGACCTGGCGTGGGACCTGGCACACAAGTACGTGGAACTGCGATGACATCGGAACCGCGCAAGCTGCCGGACGGCATCCGCGTCATCACCTTGAAAGGCGGCGGCAAGCACTACAAGGCCCGCGTCGAGGGCGAGCGCGACGCGGAGGGCAAGCGCACGGAGGTCACGCAGAACTTCGTCAAGCTCTCTGATGCGGTCGCGTGGCGCCGGGCGCAGCTGGTGTCAAAGGATCGGGGCACGTTCCTGAAGCCGAGTGACCAGCGGCTCGGCGCGTACCTGCGTGAATGGCTCGACGGCCCAGAGATGGACCGCGTCCGTATGGGCACGCTCCGCATGCGCTCATGGAGCGACAATGACAAGACCGTGCGGCGGCTTGTGCTACCCTGCGCGATTGCTCAGGTCCCGTTGAGCAAGCTGACGACGGACGCGCTGGAAACGCACTATCTGACGCTGTTCGAGAAGGGTTCGCCGCGTAAGACGGATTCCGCGCACGACAGCAAAAAGCCCCGGCCGCTCGGCGTGCGGTCCGTACGTGGGGTTCATGTCACGATCTCCGGCGCGCTGGAGGGGGCAAGGAAGCGCAAGCTGATTGCCACCAATCCGGCACGCGGTGCTAAGCTACCGAAGAAGCGTCCCGCGCCGAACGGCACGGTCACGGTGGACGACGAGGACGATGTGATGCGGGTGCTCTCGCGGGCACAGCTGAATCACCTGCTGGCCACGGCTGCGCGCCCACCCGCCGAAGTACGAAAGCCGACCAGCAAGCATGACAGCTATCGGTCACCACTTGCGCATGACCGGTGGTTGGCACTCTGGCACGTGTTGGCGACAGGCGGCCTTCGTCCGAGTGAGGCGCTCGGTTTGGTGCGTGACGATGTCAAACTCACCGGTGTGCGAATCCGTCGCTCGCTCACTACCGGACTCAAAGGCATCAAGTGGCGCCTCGATCCGCCCAAGAACAAGCGGTCGGCACGCTTCGTGTCGCTACCAGCGGCGAGCATGGCCGTCCTGCGTACGCATTTGAACGAACAGAAGACCGAGCACACCGCGAAGGGCTACATCGATAACGGGTTTGTCTTCGCACTCACGAATGGGTCGCCGCTGAGTTTACGCATGGTACGGCGCCGCTTCCGCACGCTGCTCAAGTCAGCCGAGCTACCGCAAATCCGGCTGTACGATCTCCGTCATACGCACATCACGTTGTTTCTCGACGCGGGCGTCAAGGTTCACAGGGTCGCCAAGCGTGCCGGTCACTCACCGGCCGTCACGCATGCCACGTATTGCCACGTCACCGATGAAGGTGAGGCGGACGCGCTCGCGCAGTTCGAAGCACACTACGCCGCAATCGACTCAGCGAAAGCCCAGCCGACGCTGACGCTTGTCGCGGAGTCGGCCGCCTAGGCGACGCGGGGCAACCGGGCAGCGGGAGTAGATCTCCTGCCCGGTTGCGCAGTTGCAATCCAGCGACGCATACGCGGCTGGGTCATGCCTTCACTGGCGACACTAAGCCTCCACGAGCGCGACCGCCCGTAACGACCCAGCAGGCCTATGGCGCGCCCATCCTAGGCCCCTAACCGTTGAGGTTCCCCGCGAATGCCGGGGAGATCACCAACACTCAATGGAGGTGGGTATGTCTCGCTCAATCGCCCGTTCCGCCCTGGTCGTGGTCACGTTGCTGGCGCTGGCGGCCTGCACGTCCGCAACCGCACCAACAACCCACGACTGTGGCGGTGGCGTGACCGGTGGCACGGGTACCTGCCACTAACGTGCTGCTGGACCTCTCGCGGGAGCAGCCTACGATGCTGCTCCCGCGAAGGGGCCGCGCCGCTCATCGATCGCTGTGAGAATCGGCGCGAGGGCCGCGCTATCCTGAGCACGCATGCGCGGCCGTTGCGGATCATGCTCGGTGGCCTTCAGGAGTTGCTCGGCCTTGATCACGAGTCGGTTGATCCGGAAGATCTGCGCGACCTCGATGGCCTGCTGAAAGGCGAAGCGTGCGTCGTGCATGCGGCCGAAGCGCTGGAGCCCTTGCCCCGCTGTCAGGTGGTAGTACGCGCGCGGTCGCCCGCTCATGCTCTCTCTGCTCAACTCTTCGCGCAGCCGGTCGAACTCGGGACGATCACCGCGCACGTGCGCGAGTCGCATCAGGTTGATCCCGGCGAACGCCTTCCAGTCCATGCCGGCACCCTCGGGTTTGGCGCGAACCACCTCACACACGACCCGCGCGTACTCGATGTGTCCCAGGTCCGCCAGCGCGACGGCGAGATCGAGCGTCGCTCGATACGCCAGCCGTTGGTCAATGTGCAGCTGCGCCGCGCGGTAGAAGTACAAGGCGGCCTGCTCGTCCTGGTCACGCTCGTACGCCACTTGTCCACGTTCGTGCGTCGCGCGGGCGATAAGGTCCGGAAGGTCGGCCGTTTCGGCATCCTTGATGATCCGGTCAAGCTCGTACTCCGCGTCCGGCAGGTTGCCCGACTCTTGCTCAAAGACCGCGTGCGAGATGCGGAGACGGAGCGACCAGCCGAACGCCGATTTCCGGTCATCCTCGTTCATGGCCTTCGTCTCGAGATCGAGGGCCACCGCGATCCCTTCATTGTACAGATGCGCCACGCCGGCAAATTCACCCACCTGCCGCAAACAGTAGCCTTGGCGATCGTAACACATCGGGAGCAAGTCATGGTCGCGCTCGCGCGGCTGGATCAACTCGATCGCCGTGGCGTACACGTCGGCAGCCGGCGCCCAGTGCGAGTCACGCTCCAGCAGTTGGGCGAAGACAATCAGCTTGGGGATACGACTGTCGCCCGTGCCGTAGGCGTACGTGCTGATAGTGTTGACGAGCTCACCGAGCACGCGGCGGTACGGGCCTTCCTCAAGTGACTCAACCTTGCGCTTCACGGCGATGAACTCCCGAAAGATGACCGGCCTTGCCTTGGTGGCCCGCGTCAGCCAGCGATCCAGCAATCGCAGCACGAGCAACCCCGCCGACAGCGTCTCATAGTCAACCGTGCTCTGGCCAGAGTCACCCGCCGCGCGAAAGAAGGCGAGATGACGGATGGGCTGATTCGGCTCCGCTGGCGGTGGCGTCTCGGTCACGACTTACGGCCTCGGGGTATGAATGTTCGGGATCGCCTCGTCGCATTCGCATACCTCGTCAGCAGCGGCGGCCTCCCAACACGATCGCGATCAAGCGGCACCCATTCGTGGGCGCCGCTCGGGCGAGAACATACGTTGGTAGGATACGAAAGCAAAATCCCAGACTGACCGGATGTCAGGATTGTGCCCCATCACATCTGCACAGCGCCCGCGATTTCGCCTGTGGCGTCACGGTCGCACTCTTTGCAGTTACCGCCTACGAGTGCGGCGCGGGTGGATGGGAACGCGCTTCTCCATCTCGTCGCAGAACTCGGCCCACGTAACGCCGAGCGCCCGCAAGATCCGTATTACCGTGGTAAAGTAGATCTTTCGCTCCGCGCGCTCATACGCGCCGACCTGAGTCCGGTGAAGCTCGGCCTCATCGGCTAAATCCTCCTGCGACACGCCCTTGGCCTCCCTGAGCGCTCGCAGGGCATCGGCCGCACCGGTCAAGTCCTCGTCCTTCGGCACGCGCCGATGCTACCCTAGCGTAGCGGACTCGTCGACCGCTAATTAAGTGGCAGCTAATTAGCAGAGTCACGTATGGCCAATTCCTCTTATGGCTGATAGTCTTTTCTCTACGCCGAACCTGAAGGACCTTATGACGACTGTGAACCCACAGCTACGCCGCCGCATCGGGGAGCTAGAGCGGACCGAGGATTGGCCAGCGCTCCAAAAGCTGCTGCGCGCGTGGCCGTGGCCGCCGTATGATCCACCGATCGACGCGCAGGCCGCCTTCGAGGACGTGATGCGCCGGGCGCGGATCTACGAGCGACGGTCATGACGACCTACCGGTTGACCAAGCAGGAGCTTGGTGCCGTGAATGGGGCGCTGCGCCAGTACATCGCCCGTTGGCAGAACCCGAAGCGTAGGCGCCAGCCGACCGCGTCGTACTATGCGGCCATCCGGGCGCTAAAGAAGCTCACCGGCAAGGTACCGGTCAGGACCTCAACGTGATCCTCTGGCACACCGACGAGGTCACCGACATTGAACTCGCGCGGGAGTGTCCACGCTGCGGCCGCACAATCTTCGGTGACCGGCCGTGTAAGTGCCGCCGCGAGATCCTGCACAGCCCTGACCACGTGCGCTGCATACACGGTCGCCTGTTCGCCCACTTCGGGTGCCCTCGGTGTGGGCGCTATATGCAACACGGCGCGGATATCTAGTCGAGAGACCGTCCGGAGGCGGAAGTCCACCCCATTCATAGACGAGATGACATTGTCGGATATGAGCCGTCGTACCACACTCGGAAAGCTCCAGCTTACCAAGACGTTGGGCAGTGCCGAAGATCGAATTGCTATCGGGTGGATCGACATGCCCGACGAGTTGCGCTCTATTCACGCTCAGTGGCGCGAGTCGGGCGATGACGCAATGATCTTCGCGCAACCCGGTCCACGCGGCGAGAGTTTACGCGTGGTTCTGATCCGCGTCCCGCGTGACGCGGCAAAGGCGCTCGGCATCAACGATCTATTGGGGGACATGCAGGCCATCGTGCATCAGCGCACGCGCGAGATACCGGCGTCCGACGCCTGACCAAAGCTCTGCTGCGAACCGCCTGAAAACTAGAAAATTGAAGTTGCTGAATACACAGGATTCGGCGGTAAATGGGCGCCATTTGCTGTCGCGATCTTTTCTAGATCTCCATATAGGCGATTGTAATCCGCTTCACTTGTCATACTGGCCCAACGGCTCCAGAGCACTTTGCTGTCGTGATCGTCCAGGAACGGCGCGACAATGTGCATGTGCTGCTGAAAGCTCGAAGTAACCTTCAAGATGAAGAAATCGCTCCACGCCGACACTTGAGTAAAAACCACGAATACGAAGGCAAAGAGGACGAAGCCCCCTACAGCCCACCGGCGCCATGCTTGAGACACCTTTGGAGGTTCCGGACGTGCATCAACACCCTCTGCCCGAGCGGCTAGTGCTTTCTCCAGAAGCCTCCGGCCCCAGCGTCGGCCGGCCCAAAACCCCAGAACAACGGCGAATTGGCCCGAGATTACCCCAAGCACGAGACTCTGAAGGTTGAATGCTAGCTTCGCATCGATGCCGCCGGTCGCGGCAGCAACGAAAAGGTGATCTACGTAGGACTGACCGAGAGCGCCGGTCAAAGCGATTAACACTTGGAACACATGCGCTGCGAACGGGCGCAGCAGGTATTGGGTAAGCGGTTCTCCGAACAGAAGTACAATGACCGCGACCCAGATATGCTCTTTGGTTATCTTTTCGAGCGCCATTATCGATTGGCTGAGGTTGCCGGCGCTGCAAATTACATACACGCAAGCTCAACAGCAAACACTTGCGCCTCTTCCGGCGACGCCGATATTCAGCCGCTCACAATCCACGCGGCTCGGAGATCAGCGAAATGGCCAAGGAACGCTGGTTCATCGAATTCAGCGGCGAAGTGGTCGGTCTCACTGAAGACAACATCGACTACGTCATTGTATCGGGAGTTCCGCCTACATACGTGAGCGTGCGCGCGGGCGACCGCGTATTTGCGACCGAAATATCAAAGCTCTCCGGACCCGAGAAAGAGTTCCTACTCAAACACTATAGGGCGAAGTAGCTCGTGGCGGCCTATTGGCGGCCTAACGGGCGTCGCATAGCGCTAGCGTGTTGCGCCCGCATACGTTACGTGCCGTGACAACGCGCGCTGTTAATCCGCGGGTCACAGGTTCGAGTCCTGTCTCGGGAGCTCCCCTCCGACGCGTTTTGTGATCTTTCACATCCTCAGCAAGTCCGCCTGGCAACAGGCGGTCCGCGACGGTGTGTATGCGCCGCCCAGCCTACAGACAGACGGGTTCATCCACGCCTCTACGCGTGAACAGACGCTCGGAACCGCCAACGGATTCTTTCGCGGCGTGCCCGATCTGGTCCTGCTCCGCGTCGATCCGCAGCGGCTGAAAACCGAGCTGCGGTGGGACCCTCCCGCGGACGTCGGTGATACGCGGTCGGATCAGCTCTTCCCGCACATCTACGGCCCGCTCAACCTCGACGCGGTCGCCGGCGCCGTCGACTTCACGTGCGACGCCGATGGATCGTTCGCCTGGCCTGCAGGCGCTTAGCGGGCGCCGACCCACATAGCATTCCCGCATCGTCGAATGCGATGCCCGCTGCCAACGTCAGGAGTGGACCGGTGATGGTCACCGCGGGAACGGGACTGCCGCTCGTCGAGACTCCGATGTGATCATGTCGAGCGAGGACACCGCGAGCCTGGCCTGCTCCGCCTCGGCATCCGAATGGTTCAGGGCAGCGTTGTGCATAGCGACGGCTCCATGGAAAAGCACGCCGCGAATCTTCGCGCTCATCACCGCCGCATCACCCCTGTTTGACCGCGGGGTGGAGCGTCGCTATTGTCTCGGCTTATTCCACTCGGCGGCGACCGACGGCGGAAGTGAATCGAGGTGACGGAGGAACGTCACCGCCAGCCAGATGCGCTCCGGGCTCACATCGCGGCCCGTCGAGTCAACGAATTGGCCGCCCCATGTGAACATGCCGGTGTACCGCACGCCATTCTCGATGATCCAGTACAACTGCCAGTCCGGCGCGCTCGGCGCGTGGAGGAAGCGCGTCGGGTTGGGATAGAGCGCCTCGTTGGTGCTGGGCGGCGACGACGGGCGGCCATGGCAGCCGGCGCAGTCGCCCAAGAAGAGCTTGAGGCCGCGCGCGAGATTGGCTTCCGTGGGGGCGATCGGATCTTGGAGATGCGGCGCGCGACGAGCGGCGGCGGCGTAGAGCGCATGTCGCGCGAAGGCGCGCTCCCACGTAGGGGCTTTCTGCTTCACCGTCGTCGGAAGAAAACCAAACCAACCAGCCACAAACACCACGGCAGGAATGAGGACCACGCCCGCCAGGAAGAAGGTCAGCTTTGTGCGCATGGCAGTCATCGTACGCGTCGTCGCGCGCCAGTCAATGTTTTGCGGGATCTTAACATCGGGAGCACCGCGACTGGACCATTGATGTATACACGCTGTATACTGGGACACCACTTACCGCCCGAGGATCGCGTGCGCCGTTCCGGAACGCTGGCCCCGATTGCCGTAGCGCTGTTGATCGCCGCCGCCCCGTCAGGCGGACAGCCGCCTGTGCCGAAGACTCCACCGCAGCGAACGCCGATCGCGCCGCAGCTCGACGTCGTGATCCCGATCGCGCCGACCGCGTTCAAAGCCGACGGACGATGGCACATGGTGTATGAGCTGCATCTGACCAACATGAACCGGTCCGACTGCAAGATCGCGAGCGTCGATGCCGTGGCCGACGACGCGTCGCGGCGGACGTTGGTCAGCTATGCGGGCACACGCTTGGATAGCGCCTTGGCGCGGCCAGGGTTGACTGTGACGGACAAGTCCGTGTTGGCGCCGGGCACCGAGGGCATCGTGTTCGTGTGGGCGTCCGTGGACAACGCCAACGACGTCCCGACGGCGATCCGACACCGGCTGGTCGTGACCGTCGGCAGCAATCTGCCGGATACCGTAATAACGGCGCCGGTGAGAGTTGGCCGAGGCGCGGTCGCGATTACGTCACCGCTCACCGGTGATCACTGGTTGGCCGGCAACGGACCGTCATTCTCATCCGGTCATCGCCGCGCGCTCGTCGTGATCGATGGGCATGCGGCGATCGCCCAGCGGTTCGCGATCGACTGGGTGCGGCTCCATGACAATGGGAAGACCTTTCAGGGCGACTCGCTCGACAACAAGAACTACTTGGCGTACGGCAGCAACGCCCTGGCGGTCGCCGATGGCATCGTCGTCGAGACCAAGGACAGCATTCCGCAGAACGTCCCAGGCGAGAACTCGCGCGCCGTGCCGATCACGTTGGAGACCGTGGCGGGCAATCACATCGTGCTCGACATCGGGAACGGACATTACGCGCTCTACGCCCACCTGCAGCCGGGATCTCTACGCGTGAAACGCGGGGATCACGTGAGGCGCGCTCAGGTGCTCGGCTTGGTGGGCAACACGGGAAACTCCACCGAGCCGCACCTGCATTTTCACATTATGGACGGACCCTCGCCGCTCGGCAGTGAAGGGTTACCATATGCATTGCCGTCGTTTCAGGTTGTATCACATGGCTGGAAGCAACTGCAGGCCGGCGTATCCGAGGCGCATCACGACGAGATCCCACTGGAGGACGAGGTCGTGACCTTCCCGTAATTGCCGGGCACTTAAGGATGAGACCGTCGAGATCGCGCAGGCCCAGGAGTTGGTCGATACATTGCAGTGCGTTCTTCAACCGCTACCTGGTGACCACACAATGAGCGAACACGACAACGAAGAAGAGAACGAGCCCAAAGTCATCCATCTGCATGGACGTGACTTTGCCGGGGCCTCGTTCGCGGCAAACGAGGAAGAGCAAACTCGGGACGAGGAAGACCCGAACGCTGAGCCGGATATCGACAGCAAGAACACCGTCGATCGGATCCAGGATCACGGACTCACGGAGTGATCGTCCGCATGCTCGGCCGCGACGACGCGAATGTACTCGAGCGCGTCGCGGCCGATGTGTTCGATAACGACATCGAACCCGGACTCGTTGCCGAGTTCCTCGCGGATCCCCGCCATCATCTGGCGGTCGCGATCGAGGATGGCGTGGTCGTGGGTATGGCATCCGCGGTCCATTACGTACACCCCGACAAGCTGGCCGAGATGTTCGTGAACGAAGTTGGAGTGACGCCCGCTTACCAACGACGCGGCATCGGCCGACAGCTCATGCAGGCGCTGCTCGGGCATGCCAAACAACTCGGCTGCGCCGTGGCCTGGGTCGGGACCGAGACCACGAACGCGGCCGCGCGGGGGCTGTACGCGGCCGTGGGTGGCAAGGAAGCCCCGATGATCGTGGTGTCGTTCGACTTATAGTCGCGCGCCGATCAAACGAAGAGGGCGAGGCGCATCACCATGGTGACGCGGCCTCGCCCTCGACATTCTTACGGCCGGTTTACGCCGCCCAGTCCCGCAAGACTTCCGTCGCCTGCCCCGAACGCAGCGCCGCGATCGCGCGGTCGCGCAGCTGACGCACACGCTCGCGCGTGACACCGAGCATCGAGCCGATCTGCTCGAGCGTCATCGGCTCCTTGCCTTCCAGGCCGTAGTAAAGCACGAGCACCTGACGATCACGAGCCGGCAACGGCTCGAGCGCCAAACGCAGCGCGTTCCACCGGTCCTCGTCCTCGAGATGCCCCGGCAAACGATCCTCGGTGTCCTCGTCAGATCCGATCACGCTCGCCAACGTCCGACCGCCCCCCGCGCGCGAGCTCGTCGCCGACTCGAGCGGCTCGTCGAGCGAACGCTCGGGCTGCACGAGTGCCGCCAAGCTCTCGGCGATCTCCGGGCTCAAGTTGCACGCCCGTCCGATCTCCTCGTGCGTCGGCTCACGATTGAGCGCCGCACGCAACGCCGCTTGCGCCTTGACGACTCGCGACAAGTCACCCGCGCGGCCTAGCGGCAACCGCACCGAGCGACCCTTGGTCGTGATCGACGCATGCAACGCCTGCTTGATCCACCACACGGCATACGAGATGAAGTTGACTCCGACGTCCGGATCGTACTTGTCCGCCGCGCGACACAACCCCGCGTTCGCCTCGCCGACCAGATCCTCGAGCGACAGCCCGCGATTCTGATACTGCTTGGCGACCGAGAACGCGAACCGCAGGTTCGCGCTGATCAACTCGGCGCGATACTTGTTTCGCTCGGGCTGCGAGAGCTTCGTATTCCGCATCTTCCGCGCGAGCTCCTTCTGCGCCTCGGCATGCAACACCGGCGTGCGCGACAGCTCCGCGATGTACAGATCGAGCAGCTCGTGCCCCTGTTCTGCCTCTATCGCTACCGGTGCGCGCCGACCCCGCCGCGCGCCCTTTTTCTGAGCAACCGCCATTTTACCTTTATCCCCCATAGAACGAAGCGGGCGAACCCCCTCCGGGTCCGCCCGTCGCATCAAACCGCCGGTTACTGTCCAGCGGTTCACGCCACGAGCGGCGCCTTCCGATGCTTCGACCGATCCGGAGGTGTCAACGTGAATCGAGCACCCTCGTCGGTCTCCGCGAAGTCGATCTCACTCCCATCTACGTGCTCAGCCGAGAACGGATCGACGTACATTTTTATTCCGTGCTGCGTGATGATGTAATCCGTCTCCCGCGCGCCTTGTTCGATCGAGAACAGGTATTTGCACCCATGCTCATGAGGCTGCGCCGTGATCCGAAGACCACCGGCCTCAACCGGGATGCCAGCCATCGACATCGCCTGGCGGATCGCCATCCCGCCAGCCGGACTGAGTAGAACCGAGAGACCCAATTGCTGCATGATATACATAGTGTTATAGCCTATTACGTCGTGCGCCCTCTAATAGTTCCTCACACCGAATGAATCCCAAGTCCGGCGGTTTAGATCCCGCCCCCGTGGTCGGCGTCGTCATGGGCAGCCAGAGCGATTACGCGCATCTGTCGCCCGCCTGCGAGATGCTCCGAACGTTCGGTGTCCCCTTCGAGGAACGCGTCGTCTCGGCGCACCGAACGCCTGACTGGCTGTTCCAGTACGCCGAAGAGGCCGAAGCCAGAGGGCTCCAGGCGATCATCGCGGGCGCCGGAGGGGCCGCGCATCTGCCCGGCATGCTCGCCGCGAAGACCCTGGTACCCGTCCTGGGCGTTCCGGTGCCAGCTACTGTACTCAACGGCATAGACGCGCTGCTCTCCATCGTTCAGATGCCGAAAGGCGTGCCAGTAGGGACTCTGGCAATAGGTGCGCCCGGGGCAGCCAACGCTGGCATTCTCGCCGCCCAGATCGTCGGGATCTCCCGACCCGAGATCCGGGACCGACTCCGGGCCTGGCGCGCCGAGCGCCGGGACGAAGTGCTCGCTCAGACACTGCCGCCGCCCACGACCAAGTGACGCCGATATCACCTGGGGCGACCATCGGGCTGCTCGGCGGCGGGCAGCTCGGGCGGATGACCGCGCTCGCCGCGCGGGCTATGGGGTATGACATCGTCGTGCTCGATCCGGATCCCGATCCGCCGGCCGGCGCCATCGCGTCGCATTGCATTGCCGCCAAGTTCGACGACGTGGCGGCCGCTTCGCGTTTGGCCCAGATGGCCGATGTCGTCACGCTCGAGATCGAACGGATCGCGCCGGCGGCCCTGGCGGCGGCCGCGGAAGTAGCCCCGGTACGACCGGGAGCGCAGGTCTTGAGCGTCATCGCCGATCGGGCGCGTCAGAAAGAGTGGCTGGTTCAGCATGGCGCACCCGTCGGCACCTATGCGACCGCGACATCCGTCGCTGAATGCCGAACCGCCGTCGAGCGATTCGGCGTGTCTTACATAAAGGCCGCAACCGGCGGCTACGATGGACGCGGCCAGGTTCTGGTAACCACACCCAATGAATGCGACGAAGCGTGGGCCGCGCTGAGAGCCACGCGTTGCGTGGTCGAGCAGGCCGTCGACCTGGCGATGGAAATCTCGGCCATGGTCGCTCGACGGCCCGGCGGCGAGACGGCCGTGTATCCCGTCGCCGTCAACGTCCACGAGGCCGGGCAACTCGCGTGGTCGGCCATCCCTGCACCGATCGACCCCGGGCTCGCCGAGCGAGCGACGACGTTGGCAATCGACCTAGCGGCCGGACTCGGTGTCATGGGACTGCTCGCCGTCGAGATGTTCGTTACGGCCGACGGGCGCCTGCTCGTGAATGAGATGGCCCCGCGGCCCCATAACAGCTTCCATCACACGATCGAGGCTTGCCCGACCAGCCAGTTCGAGCAACTGATTCGCGCGGTGTGCGATTTACCGTTGGGTGACACGACGGTGGTGAGGCCCGCCGCCATCGCCAACATTTTGGGCGACGCCTGGCACGGCCCGAGGCCACCCGATTTCGCGTCGGCGCTCGCCGTACCGGGAACGCGTTTACATCTATATGGGAAGAAAGACCCGCGACCGGCACGCAAGATGGGACATCTCGCGGCGGTCGCCGATACCACTGATCTCGCCATCCGACGAGTGAAGGAGAGTCGATGCGCATTATAGTCGCCCTCGCGTGCTTCGCCGCGTTCGCGCAGGCACAGGCGCCGGACACGTCCGTCATGAAGCGCCCGATGGATCCGGAGAACCCGACGGCGTTCATCATCCTCCACCGGTCGGAGCTGAAGCTGGCCGACTCGCAGGTCACGCAACTCCAGAACATCGGGGCGCTGCTCACGATGCGGACGCGGCCGATGAAGGACTCGCTCGATGACCTGCGGCCGGCGAGCGCCAGGCCGGTGGCGCTGCCCACCACGCCGATGACGCCGGAGCAGCGCGACAGTCTCTTCGCGACCCGCCGGGCCACCGCGCGACTCATCGGCGAGATTCACGACGCCGGCAAGTCGGCGCGCGAACAAGCGACCGCGGTGTTGAATGCCGATCAGCAGAAGAAACTGCA
>Ga0070741_10015595_pt1 | contig 12837 bp, 12 predicted proteins | sample Coa_R1_4_FD_66440 | JGI IMG/M metagenome (GOLD analysis project Ga0070741, IMG submission 66440) | Surface soil microbial communities from Centralia Pennsylvania, which are recovering from an underground coalmine fire - Coalmine... | ecosystem: Environmental > Terrestrial > Soil > Unclassified ...
TTCTTAAGGAGCATCACTTGTGCCCCTTGTTTCAATTCAAGTGCTGTTTCTGTGGGGAAGATTCCGGGGTCGAAGACCCCGGTGACAGCGGCGGTGTAAGTATAGGATTTGGCGTTGATACGATTCAAATACGCGTGGTTTGTGCGATACGCCGCCTCATTGGTTGTCGTCAAAGTGATGAGAGATGCGTTGGGCTGTCCTTCGTCGCTTTGCCGCACACGCGTATTCAAAACGGAAAACAATTCGGCATCGAGGTCATGCTCGCGGATTTTATTAAGGACGCGGACGAAGTTCTCATCTCGTTGGCGATAGACCGTCGTGAGCTCAACGGATGACGGCTGAAGTTCGCGAAAGACTTTGGCAAAAAAGAAGTATGGCCCTCCGTATTGCTCCGTAAAGAAGGCGTTCATTTCTTCGTCTCGGACAATGGGCGGTAACTGGAAGAGGTCGCCACAGAGGACCACCTGTACTCCGCCGAACGGCGTGGTCATGTTATCGCGTTGGATACGCAGAGCAGTGTCGATGCCATCCATCACGTCTGCCCGTACCATCGAGACCTCGTCAATAATCAAAGTCTGCAGCGTGTTAAACAGCTTGGTATTTTTTCGCCGCCGGATGCTGTGTGGGTCAATGAGGGTAGGGGGAAATTGAAAGAAAGAATGGATAGTTTGGCCGCCGACGTTGAGGGCAGCGACCCCGGTGGGCGCTAGCACGACCGTTGATTTACTTGTTGTCTCACGTAGGTAATGCAGCAGGGTCGATTTTCCGGTGCCGGCCTTACCGGTCAGAAAGATACTCTGCCCTTGTCGCTCGATCAGGTCGAGGGCGAATCGGCACTCATCATTGAGGTGAATTTGACGAAGGTCTTTGACGCGAGCACCAACGCCGCGGAACGTCGGCGCGCCTGAACGGCGATACCTCTGCGGTCGTGTTGGCGGTTGCGTAGATGACATGGGCATGGCCGAAGGAAAGATCTTCTTCCGCAGATTTTTTGTCCCTACTTTTGGTAATTGCAGCCGCTCGAAGTATTCCGCATTCCCGGGGGTCTGGCTAGGGTATGAGCTAATGGTTTTCCCTCTCTTTGGCCCCTCATCCATCTGCTGTAATTCTATACCTTCCGTCTAGGGCATTGACCCAAAACTGCGATTGGAGTTTTCTGCTATCAAAGAGCAAGTCATTTTTCTCTCGATTCTCAAAAGTGACCTATCTTCGCGCTGCTGGTTGTGAGCCTTTACATATGAAGAACGTCGGTTGGTAAAAATTTACTCGGTGCAAAGGGAGGTATCTATGACGTTAAGTAAACGGATCGGGGCCGAGATTCTTGGGACGTTTTGGCTTGTTTTTGGCGGGTGCGGGAGCGCGGTGTTGGCCGCGGCTTTTCCCAACGTCGGCATTGGGTTTCACGGAGTTGCGCTCGCGTTCGGCTTAACGCTCTTAACCATGGCCTACGCGATCGGTCACATTTCCGGCTGTCACCTCAACCCTGCTGTCACTATCGGTTTGGTCACCGCGCAGCGATTTCCCTCAAACGAAGCAGTGTCGTACATCATCGCCCAGGTCGTCGGCGCCACGATTGCCGGGGCGATCCTTTTGGCGATTGCGAGCAGCAAAGTCGGTTTCGATGTTGCCGCGGGCTTCGCGGCTAACGGCTACGCCGAACATTCTCCGGGCGGATACTCACTCTTCGCGTGCTTTCTCACCGAAGTTGTTCTGACGTTTATGTTCCTTATGGTGATTCTCGGTGCGACTGATCCCCGGGCTCCTTCCGGTTTTGCGCCCATTGCCATTGGTTTAGCGCTCACGCTGATTCATCTGATTAGCATTCCGGTGACGAACACCTCGGTGAACCCGGCGCGGAGTACCGGCCCGGCACTTTTTGTTGGCGGTTGGGCGGTGAGGCAGTTGTGGTTGTTCTGGGTTGCGCCGATCATCGGCGCCGTCGTCGCGGGGGTCGTCTATCCGATCCTGGCTGCGGGAGAGGAGGTTGTTGCCGAGCCGGCCCCCCATGCGCATTCGGCGTAACTGCAACCCGGGGGCGCGGGCGCCCCGCCCGCACCCCCGGGGAGGACTGTCCTAAAACTTCACTGTTGGTGCTTTCTGTTCTTCTTGCGGTACTTCAAAATATTTCTCCGGTTTGAAGCCCAACCATCCCGCGTACAAAACCGCCGGCATCTTTTGGATGTACGTGTTATAAGCTCGCACGACTTCGTTGTAGCGCCGCCGTTCGGTGGCAATGCGATTCTCGGTTCCGGCGAGTTCATCCGACAAGCGAGCGAATTGGGCGTCGGCTTTGAGCTGGGGGTAATTCTCCGAGATTGCCAGCAGGCGAGACAGGGCTGAGGAGACTTCGTTTGCCGCGTCGATCTGTTCCGCGCGCGTTCCGGCACCGATGAGCTTGGCCCGGGCGTTTGCGACTGCCTCAAAAATGCCTTTTTCGTGCGCGGCGTAGCCTTTCACGGTCTCTACTAGATTAGGAATCAGGTCGGTCCGCCGTTTGAGCTGGTTTTCGACCTGGGCCCATGCGGACCGTACTTCCTCCTGCATGGACACCATGGTGTTGTAGCCACACCCGCTGAGTCCCACTACCCATACGGATAGCAGAACGATCCCCGGCACTCGTCTGAACTGAGTCCCCACTAATAGCGACTGCATAACAGTACTCCTTCCCGTTCTCCAGAGGATGGCCAAAGGCTTCCCTTTCCATTGCGGCAGATTTTTATAACGTCTAAAGCTCAAAGTCCAAGGCCCTCAACCGCAATGCCACGGTCACCCTGAGTTTTGAAGAGTTGAAAACCGACGATGCCATGATTCAACGGCGCAATCCGTTCCCAGGATCCGGGATTTGGGAGTTAGGACCTGGAGACTTCGGACTTTGAGCCTTGAACTTTGAACTTTCTTCTTTGAATATAACTTTTTGTGACTTCGAGTGTCGGAGTCTGGACTCCGGACCGTAAGACTCATTCTCCCTGATCGGTTGAGTTGCCTCTGCCGCGTCGTTATACTGCCGTCACTTTTGCCCGGCTGAGGGTCTTGGCACTGATCACCGGGGGTGGCGCGGTTTCAGCTCCCCCCCTGAGCTATCGCGATATGAGCCACAAAAAAGGAGATCATCATGCCGTCCGCATCGCTACCAAAGCATGGCGCAAGTATCCACGTGCAGCAATGGGATGACTATGACCTTGATATGCTTGACCGCATCCAGCGGCGGGTCCTGTGGCTCTCGACCTATATGGTGCATTACGCCAACTTTGTCCGACCGAACCCCGACGGCGTCAAGATCGGCGGTCATGAGGCTAGCTCATCCTCGGTTCTCTCGCTGCTCACCGCGTTGTATTTTTACTTCCTCCGCTCCGGCGATCGGGTATCGATTAAGCCCCACGCGTCACCCGTATTTCATGCCATCCAGTTTCTTCGCGGTTTCCTCCCCCAGGACAGGTTGAAAACCTTTCGTCAGTACGGCGGCATCCAGGCGTACCCCTCCCGGACGAAGGATACCGACGGCGTCGATTTTTCGACCGGTTCTGTCGGCCTCGGGGCGGTGGCCCCGATCTTTGGCGCTCTGGTGCGAGATTACCTCAGTGATCATTTTGGCAAAGAGAAGAGTAATTCCTCACAGTTAGGGTGGCACATCGCTTTGGTGGGCGACGCGGAACTTGATGAGGGGAATGTGTGGGAGGCGCTGGGAGAGGAATATACACAGCGCCTCTCCCGGGTGTTGTGGATCGTGGACCTGAATCGGCAAAGTTTAGACCGGGTGGTCCCGGACGGGCGCGCCCAGCGACTGCGGGAGATGTTTCAGGTCAACGGCTGGCGAGTGATTGAGCTGAAGTACGGCAAGCAGCTCGAAGCCGCGTTTCGCAAACCGTACGGACTCAAACTGCGCGCGCTCATCGACGAGATGAGCAATGAAGAATACCAGAGCTTGCTGCTGCAGGACGGCGAGGCGATCCGCTCCCAGCTTATTCACTTTGGCGGGCGGGAAAACCCCACCATCGCCAGGCTCCTGGAAGACTACGGGCCAGAAGAAGTCAAAGAGCTGCTGAGCAACCTCGGCGGCCATGACCTCGAGAGCGTCTTAGCCGCGTACGCGGAGGCGTTCGCCGTCGAGAAACAACCGGTCGTCATTCTCGCGTATACAATCAAAGGATGGGGACTGCCCTTTGCCGGTAATCCCGCGAATCATGCCTCCCTGCTCAAACCGGCGGAAATCGAGACACTCCGACAGCAGTTCCGTATTCCCGTCGGCAGCGAGTTTTCCGGGTTCCCGGTAGACAGCGAAGAAGCCCAGTACATTCGGGAAAAACTTGACGAAGGAGGGTGGACGGACGGGCAGAGGGTAAGACCTACGAGCCTGCCAATTACCATACCCCCTGCGCTTGGTGGTACCTATCGGGGGATGCTTTCTACCCAGGCCGCACTCGGCAGGATCTTTCTCACACTTAGCCGTGATTCCCAAGTGGCCCCTTACTTAGTTACCGCCTCTCCCGACGTGGCGACGTCAACGAACCTGGGGGGGTGGATTCATAAAGTCGGGGTGTATTCGCGCCGCCAGGTGAAGAATTATTTTCGCGAGCAAGGTATCTCTCTGTTAGTTGACTGGCGCGAGACCCCCCAAGGCAGCCACATCGAGCTCGGGATTTCTGAGAACAACCTCTTTTTGTTGCTGGGCACCTTAGGCCTAGCCGGCGATCTCTACGGGCAACCACTTCTGCCGGTCGGGACCGTCTATGACCCGTTCGTGTGCCGGGCGCTGGACGCGTTCATCTACGCGGCCTATTCGCAAGCGAAATTCATCGTAGTGGGTACTCCTTCGGGTGTGAGTCTGAGCTCGGAAGGCGGCGCCCACCAGTCCATTATCACGCCGGCGATCGGACTGCAGTTGCCCGGCGTCACCTGCTATGAGCCGGCGTTCGCCTTAGAGCTTGAGTGGATATTGCTGCACGCTTTGGCGACATTGCAAAACCGAGAGCAAGGAAAGAGTGCGTACTTGCGTTTGTCCACCAAGCCGTTGGATCAAGCCCTATTTAATGCCTTACTGGAGAACAGAACTGAAAGTGACTTACGACACGACGTCCTCAAGGGCGGGTATCGGCTGATGGATTGCCAGGCGGAGGAGGGATACCAACCGGGACACAATGTGGTGCATCTTTTTGTGAGTGGCGCGATGGTTCCGGAAGCGGTTGCCGCCGCGCGTCAACTCCGGACTCAGCACATCTTTGTTAACGTCTTTAACGTGACGAGTGGTGACCTTCTGTTTCATGACTACCTGGCAGCGCAACAGGCAAGAATACAAGGACAACAGTATCAGTGTTGGGTGGAAGAATTAGTTTCTCTACCGGAGAGAACGGCGCCGATAGTGACGGTTCATGACGCACATCCACACACGCTCTCCTTCCTCGGCGGAGCGTTGTCCACGCGCATGATCAACCTCGGGGTGACGGAGTTCGGGCAATCTGGATCACAGGCAGACCTCTACCAGCGGTACGGCATTGCGCCGGAACACATCGTCGCGGCGGCGACGTGGCTGGTAGGAAACAGGTAGTGTGATTTCTACCGACGAAGATGAAGACAAAAGACAATTAGCTCAGCGTGGGGAGCGCAACCTCATGGAAGACGTTCCTACTGGAAAAACGTCAAAGGCTAAGAATGGGACGGACGCTCACTAGAACCGACTGCGCCGGATGAGCGAGAGATCCGTACCGGGATTGAGACCGATCTCGATGCGCATCTCACGGATGCAGCTTTCTGGGCGGATGTGATGACGAAAGCTCAGGCCAGTTCTTCCAGCAGCGCTTTTGCTTCTTGCAGATCTTTCGTGTCGAATCCTTCCGTAAACCAGCCATAAATGTCCACCAACAATGTGTGAGCCTCCTTGCGTTTGCCTTGTTGCTGCCATAATCGACCCAGACTCATTGCGGTCTGCCTCGACGGTGAGAACCGCAGGATCGGCAAGACGGTCAATGGCAATCTCGTCTCGCGCTTCGTCTACTGTGGCTGTGGCGCGGGCAACATCCCGCCGTACATGGTCAAGAGCGGCGTGACGTACCGGATCATCTCCGACCATCTCGGCAGTCCTCGCTTGGTGATTGATGTCACCACCGGTGCAGTAATGCAGCAGATGGACTACGAGGAGTTCGGGCGGGTGATCACGGACACGAATCCCGGCTTCCAACCCTTCGGCTTCGTCGGCGGCCTCTATGGTCGGGATACGGGTCTTGTCCGCCATGGAGCCAGAGATTACGATCCCGAAACCGTATGGGCATAAAGGGGTCAGGTCTTTACTTTAACAATTATTTTCGATTTGTCTCTTGCTTGAAATAAGTTACTTTGTGTGACGTTTCTGTTACGCACGGGAAAATAGCACAGGGCGATGCGAAGTTCCGGAGACGAGGCGGCAATGCTCTTAGCGCCCTTGATGCTTAAGTAAAGACCTGACCCCTATTCCCAGTTCTTGACCCCCATTTCCAGTGCTATTTCCAGTGGGCGGAACTCGCCTCTGGCAGCGTTGAGTTTTTTAGTCGTTTCTACTTTTACGTTTTACGTATCGTTACCAATCCCGTCCCGCGCCTCCTCCGCCAGAGCTACCCCCACCGAAGCCGCCGAAATCACCGCCGCCGCCACCGAAGCCGCCGAACCCGCCGCCGCTCCCGCCAAACCCGCCGTTGCCGAATCCCCACCCGCCATAACCCCCGTCGTTGTAAATCCCGCCGCCGTAGCGGTTATAACGTCCGCGATTGGCGCGGGCAAAGGACGAAAGGATAACGAAAATAAAAATGAGCAGAAGAAAAAGAAGAAGCGGGTCTACGGGCGCTTCATTACTACGGCGGCGTGGAGTAGGGACTCCGGTTAACGTCACTCCGTACTCTTGGGCGATCTCCGCCGCCATGGCTTGAGTGCCGGCCAGGATTCCCTGACTGTAGTTCCCTTGCTTAAAAGCGGGGACGATATACTGGTCCTGAATCGCCCCGACCTTGCCGTCGGGCAGCACGCCTTCGACGCCGTAACCGGTAGTGATAAACATTTTGTGGTCTTTGCTGGCGACGAGAAAGACTACGCCGTTGTCTTTGCCTTTGGCACCCGGCTTCCACGTTTCGGCGATCTTCATCGCGTAGTCGAACGGCGTCAGCGGTTGCGTAGTCTCGACTGTGACGACGGCAATTTCCGCGCCAGTTTTCTCTTGCAACTCGCGAATGAGGTTGGTGAGTTTTCGCCGTGTCGGCTGGTCGATAATCCCGGCGAAGTCGGAAACAAACCCTTGCGGCTGTGGCAGGGTTATGTCTTCAGCCTGGGTGGCAAGGGGGATGGCCGTCAGGCACAGGGCAAGGAGCAGTGGGTAAAGGGATTTCATTGCTGCAGGGGTGACATTGACTATTACGGCATCTCGTCAATGAGTGAGACGAGGCGTTGGATGTCTTCGAGGTACTTGCGAAAAAACTCGGTCACCGGTTCGTGCGGCCAATCGCGATTCCCCTGGCGTATGGCGATCAATCGGCGCACTTCCGGAAAGGGGGCCTGGAAGTGCTGTTCAAAGAGCGAGAGGACTTCTGCGTAATTTTGTACGCCGTTCTTTCTTTGCAGACGAAGAAGATGGCGCATCAGCGTGAGGAAAGTTTTTAGCGAGTCGAGCAAAATTTGTCGCAACCGCGGCGGCTCTCCCGCGCGTTCGAGGTACAACGCTTGGAGTCGTAACAACCGACTCCGGGCTTCGTGTTCGGCGAGAAAACGGAGGTACTCGCCGCCGATCTCGAGGGTTGCGAACATGTCGTCCCCCCAGAGGACGCGATGTTGTTCCTTGATGTCAGAAAATTCCATAGGGAACACGTCTCGACCGCGTTCTAGGAAATTACGATCAATGATCAGAGGAACCGCGAATCCCTGCTTATGCCACGCCGCCATCCGCGGCTGAATTTTCCTGAGGACCTCAAATCCCATGTGTCGCACAACGAGCGCAGTATTCAAGTCGGAGCTGCCGGGGACAAAATTCTCTCCGGCGGCACTGCCGTAGAGCACGACGGTAAGAAGTTGGTTGCCGAGCAACTCGCGCAGCTCCCGGGTGAACTGTGTCAACGTTGGTTCCAAAGATGTCTTCGCCACGTGGTCCTCGGTACTGCTGTCGAATAGCACGGGCAGTATACGTTTCCCAGTATGGCAGGTAAATGTCGGCCGTTGCGGAAGTACGCCGAGCTGCTATAGCAGCGAACGTGTTCAGTGAATTGCTCCTGGCCTTGCAATTTCTCACCGTTCTCCGGGTCAAGAAGGCGCTCCCGTTTGACGAACGTTTGTTCGGTCGCTCTGCCGCGTTTTTCCCACTGGTGGGTGCGATCCTCGGGACGGTGGTTTGGGGGGGAGACCGGGTGCTCCGGGAGATATGTCCTTCTTCTTTGCGGAACCTGCTCGTCGTTGCCGCCTTCGCGCTCCTGAGTCGGGGGCTCCATTTTGATGGCCTGGCCGATAGTGCTGACGGGCTGTTCGGCGGCCGTGATCGCGAGCGCCGGTTGGAGATCATGAAAGATAGCCGTATCGGCACGTTCGGTACGCTCGCGCTCCTGGGCGTTGTCTTATTCAAAGTCCGGGCGTTAGATTTACTGCCCGGCGGTGACCGGAGCGCGGCCCTTCTCCTCGGGCCGACGTTGAGTGGCTGGGCCTACGTCGTGTTAGCCTATCGGGCTATTCCGGCTCGCCCCGACGGTCTCGGGGCACTACTCGTGAGGGGAGTTTTTCTGCGAGAACTTGCTATTGCCAGCGGGACGGCACTTCTGGTGACTTCTCTTGTCGGGCGGAGCGGCGGGCTTATTGCGGTAACTCTAACCCTTGTTCTTGTCTTCGGGGTTATGCGGTACTGCACTGCGCGGCTTGGCGGCGTCACCGGCGACACCTTCGGCGCACTAGGGGAACTGGTGGAGACGGCGACCTTTTGCCTCTATGCGGTGCTGACTGATGGCCCACTGACTAGATAACAGAGGCGGAAAGCTGTGGAGACCATAGAGACGTAGCATGCTACGTCTCTAAAAGAAGGGGCACCCGAAGCACCAGTCCCAACTTAAGCTGTCGGGTGTGCAGCAATTCCCTCTCCCTCCGGGAGAGGGCGAGGGTGAGGGGAAATAAATAAAGATTTTTTTGCTTCTTTCTTCCCTCATCCTGACCTTCTCCCCAAGGGAAGGAACCCATGCGCGTAACGTAGTAACCGAAAAAACCGGCATCTGCCCTTAATCTGCCCTTAAGTTGTGACCAGTGCCTGATCAACGTGCCCGCCTTTGCGATACTGACGCGGCGGGAGTCGCGCGTTGCGACTGGGCGATTGATGTGAGGGAGTCTTCTGCCTCGCGCGTCGGTGGTGTTTTGATGAACCGTTTCCGGCTGTGGTGGTATCCGTCGAGCTCGCGCTCGGCGGCCAGCAGCGCGGAACGCAAGACGGCAGGGATCTGCGCACCGCGTTTCTTCACTGTCAGGGTGCGGCCGGAGACCGAGAGGATCACCTGGACCTGGTTATCTCCCTGTTGGTGATGTGGACTGTGCGTGATGGTGACGCGGGCGTGGGTGATTTCGTTCGGGTATCGCTCACATTTAGTGAGCTTTTCCTCGACTAATTTCTTCCAGCTTTGCTGCACATCGGTGTTCCGTCCCTCAACGTTAATCTGCATAGTACCTCCTTACTGCAGAAAGGTTTCCTCGCGGTGGAGACATCGCTGCTCGGCTCACACACTTATGATGGCAGAATTCTGCGGCGTGGCCAACGTACGCCGTGCCGGAAATCGGCAGGGGCCTCCCGGATCATTCCGGACAGACGCACCTGCCCTCACCCGGCATTAGCCGCCGGGAAAATACTGAAAGAATGGGGGCCGGGCCTGGAAGGAGGAAATAATGGAAGAGGGCGCTCTCACGAGCGCCCGGGTATCGATAGGAAAACCAGGAAGTCGGAGAAGTGAAGGAAAGCTAGGCCTCGGCAAGGAACTTGTTGTCCGGCAGAATTGTGACGAGAGGTTGCGCCGGCCGCGGCCGCGAGATTTGCTGCAACTTCCAGTCTTTGAGTGCCACCCGCATCTGCCCCGGATGGATGCCGAGAATATCGCAGATGTTCTCGAAGGAAAAATACCAATGGGCGTCCGTCGAATCGATCCACTCCTCGGCCTCTTGGAACAACCGACGTTCGTGGGGTTTTTTCGCCAGCACGTACGTCTGGAAACAATGCACCGCGTCCTCTAACATGGCGAGGAGTAAACGCTTTTCGCCCTGAATAGGCTTCCTTCCTAAGATGGTAAAAAACTGCTCGGGCAAGAGCGTATCAGGCTCAAACATACAAACTTCTCCTTCTTCTCTAGGGTTGTCGTGCGCAAGTTGAGCTGGTAACCTAGCGAAATCTGGGTTATAAGTAAAATAAGAAAAACTTTTCATTTCTATTAGAATTATGCATATTGAGACGCTCAAGGTCTTTTGCGATCTTGCCGAAACAGGCAGTTTTTCGTTAGCCGCGTCGAAAAATTTCATCACCCAATCGGCGGTCAGCCAGCAAATTCGTAGCCTTGAAGACCGCTACGGCCGTGAGTTAATTGAGCGCTCCAAAGGGCACGCCCGTCTGACCCAGGCGGGTGAAGTTCTGTACGAGGTCAGCAAAGAAATCGTGCACCGCTATCGCGAGATCGAGAATAGCTTACAAACGCTGTCGCGTGCGGTGGCCGGAACGGTGCGGGTGGGGACCGTGTACAGTGTCGGTCTGTACGAACTCTCGGCGCCACTCAAGCGCTATCTCCGGACCTTCCCTGAGGTCACGGTCCACCTCGAATACACGCGGGCGAATAAGATCTACGACGACGTGAGCCGGGGCGAGATTGATCTCGGCATTGTCGCCTACCCAAACAAACGTCCTTCACTATTTGTGAATCTTTTTCGCGAGGATCGGTTGGTGTTGATTTGCTCGCCGCTGCACCCGTTCGCGAATTTTCAGAAGGTGTCCATCAAGAAACTGCAAGGCGAAAAGTTCGTCGGCTTTGAGCGGGACGTGGCTACCCGCCGCGCGCTTGACCGCATCTTTCGTCAGCACGGCGTTAAAGTGCAATACATCATGGAGATGGATAACATTGAGACGATCAAGCGGGTCGTGGAGATCGGTTCGGGAATTTCTATTGTTCCCGAGCCCGCCGTCCTTCAAGAAGTAAAGGGCGAGACGTTGCGGGCTATTCAGTTCGCCGACGAGACCTTAATGCGTCCGCTGGGGATCGTGACGAAACGGGGGCGACGCTTTACCCCCGCTGTGCAAGAATTTATCGATTACCTTAAAGATAAGTCATCACGAGGCCCCGCGGCCGAAGCCGTCCGAACGGCCGTGGGCGGAGAGTAGCCGTCGCCGTGCGCGCGTGCGTACCTACTGAATCACCCCGTCTGTCCGCAGTCGCTGAATGTCGCCCTCACTCAGTCCGAGGTCGCGCAGAATCTCCTCAGTATGCGCGCCTTTTTCCGGGGCCGCGGTCCGCACTGCGCCGGGCGTACGACTCAAAGTCGTCGGCAGCCCCAAGACCCGAATCGTCCCGAGTTGTGGATGTTCAACCGGCGTGGCGATTCCTATGTGTTGCACTTGTTCGTCGGCGAAGACTTGATCGATAGTCAAAATTGGCCCACTCGGCACACCCGCCGTGTTGAGAATTTCCACCCAGTCGGCGGTAGTTTTCGCCTGCAGTCTCTCTTCGAGAGCGGCGGTTAATTCATCACGGTTGTGTGAGCGCTTGCCTGGCGTGGCAAAGCGCGCGTCATTCAGTAGTTCCGGGGCGTTTAATGCGCCGCACACGCGCTTCCACATGTGCTGCCCGCCCGCCGCGATGTTGAGGTAGCCGTCTTTCGTCTTAAACGTGCCGGTCGGGATACTGGTTGGATGATTGTTCCCGGCTTGGGGCGGAACCTCTTTGCCGATCAGCCAGCGAGTAGCTTGGAAATCGAGCATAGCGATCATGGCTTCTAATAACGACGTGTGAACCCACTGTCCTTCGCCCGAGCGTTCACGTTCCAGTAATGCGACTAACACACCCTGTGCGGCGAGCAATCCCGCACTCAAGTCTGCTATCGGAATTCCTACTCTCCACGGCCCCCCTCCCGGGGGGCCAGTGATACTCATGAGCCCACCCATCCCTTGCGCGACCTGATCATACCCGGGGCGACCTTGATACGGTCCGGTTTGTCCGAAGCCGGAAATACTCGCGTACACCAGACGCGGGTTCAGCGGACGTAAGTCCGTATAGTCGATACCTAACCGTTTCTTAACGTCGGGTCGGTAGTTTTCGACAAGTACGTCGGCGCTTTTCACAAGCTGTTTCAGAATACCGAGTCCCCGGGCGTCCTTCAGGTTGAGGACGAGACTGCGCTTATTGCGGTGCAAATTCTGGAAGTCAAAGTTGTGGCGGCTCACTCCTTCTTCGTCCTCGGCCTGCTCGACTTTGATGACCTGTGCGCCCATATCGGCAAGCTGCCGCACACAGGTTGGGCCCGAGCGCGCACGAGTTAAATCGATTACACGGATATGAGCGAGTGGCAATGCCATAGCTAGGCTCCTTTCACAGACAGAACATTGCAATAGTACCTCTCTCCGACCTTCCAGACAGCTTCCCTTGACGTTGGTTATGCTCCAGTGCGATATGTTTTGCTACCGCCGTTGGACAACGCCGTATTCGCAAAAAAGGAGGGAAGTCGTGGGTATCTACCGACCGTACAGTTGGACATCCTTTTTCATCGCGTTGCTCTGGTTTTTAGGGCCGGCTCCCGATACCGTGTCTGCCCAAGATGCGCTGCGCAAGGAGAAGATCCTGGCGGAATTTTATCCGTATCGCCAGGGGAGCCCGCAGGTCGAGGGCA
>Ga0070741_10015596_pt1 | contig 12835 bp, 9 predicted proteins | sample Coa_R1_4_FD_66440 | JGI IMG/M metagenome (GOLD analysis project Ga0070741, IMG submission 66440) | Surface soil microbial communities from Centralia Pennsylvania, which are recovering from an underground coalmine fire - Coalmine... | ecosystem: Environmental > Terrestrial > Soil > Unclassified ...
GGTCGGCCGGTTGTCGCGAGACGTCCTCAAGGAGATTTCACCGCGCCGCATGATGACGATGTTGTCACTCATGCCGATCAATTCGGGAAGCTCGTCGCTGATGAGCAGGATCGAGAGTCCATTTCGAGCCAGCTCCGCAATGATCGAATTGATCTCCGCCTTGCCGCTCACGTCGACTCCTCGAGTCGGATTGTGAAGGATCAGGACGTTGTTCTTGCGCACGAGCCACTTGGCCAGCACGACCTTCTGTCTGTTGCCTCCGCTGAGACTCAGAGGTTGCTGCCGCCCGCCGCGGCAAACGATGTTCAGCTCGCGGATGAACCGTTGCGCCAGCCGTGCCTCGGCGATGGGTCGCAGCCAGCCAAAGCGGGCGAGCCAGCGAAGGGCGACCAGGGCGATGTTCCTCTCGATGCTCACGTTCAGGATCAGACCGTCACGGTCGCGGTCCGCCGGCACGTAGCCCAGGCCTGCGCCGATCGCGCTCCGGGGGTGCCGAAACGACACCCGACGACCTCGAAGCTCCACGCTCCCGGAATCCGGCCTCAGGGCTCCGAAGAGCGTCAGCGCAAGCGCTTCGCTCCCGCAGTTGACGAGCCCTCCGACGCCGAGGATCTCGCCTTCGTGAAGGTCGAATGAAACGTTGCGGTAACGGCCTGCCAGCGAGAGGCCGGCGACGCGCAGAACCAGATCGCCGGACCGCGCAGCCTCCTCCGGCTTGCGGTACATGATCTGCCGAGTCGTGCGGCCGACCATCAGCGTCGACAGCTCATCCACGCTCGAATCCGCGACGTCCACAGTGCGCACCACCTGGCCGTCCTTCATCACCGTCACGAGGTCGCAAAGCTCGAAGACTTCCTCGAGGTAATGGGAGATGTAGATGACGAGATTGCCATCCGAGGCGAATGTCCTCAACATCTGGTCCAGATCGCGCGAACCACGTTGCGAGAGGCTGGCGCTCATCTCGTCGACGATGAGCACTCGCGGCCCCTGGCTCAGCGCTCGTGCCAGCTCAACCAGCTTCTGGTCCTCGAGGGGAAGCTCGCGCGCCGGCAGCGATGGGTCGACCGGGTGAGGCAAGATCGACAGCGCCCGACGGGCGAGCTCTCGACGCCGGCGCGGATCAAAAACCATGTACGGCGCGTAGAGGTGCTCGCGTCCCAGCACGATGTTCTCTTCGACAGACATGTGATCGATCAGCCCCGGCTCCTGGACCACGATGTCGACACCGAGCTTTCGCGCCTCGACCACGTCACGCGGCGCATATGGATGGCCGAGCAGGGTCATCCGCCCCGAGGTCGGTCGCTGGATGCCGGCGATCATGCTGACAAGCGTTGACTTGCCCGCTCCGTTTTCACCCACGAGAGCGTGGATATGGCCCAGCTCGAAAGACAGACGCGCATCGTTGGCGAAGTTCACGGCAACCGTGCCGGGATATTGCTTGGTCACCCCTTCAATGGTTAGGGCGGCGCCTTTCGAGGCGCCGCCCTGATTAATGGCTCCGGGCACAGGTTCCTTACTTCAGAGTGATCTTGTAGTCGTCCGTCGTGGCAGTCGACGTGTAGGTGGTCGAGACCGCCTTGAAATCGTACGTCGACATGCCGTTGAGCACCTGCGACTGGTAGGCCGCGACGTTGTCTGAAGTCACCGCCAGCAGCGGGATCAGCACATTGCGGCTCTTCGGGCTGTGGCCGTTGAGGTAGTCGTACAGCTCGACCAGGGCAAACGCTCCGCACGCGTAACCGCCACCGACAGTCACCAAGAGCTTCCCATCCTTTACCGCTTGCACGGCGTCGGTGGTGCCGTCGATGGCTCCGATCTTGACCTTGCTCAACACGTTTGCGTTGGCCAAGGCCTGCGCTGCACCCAGAGCACCTTCATCATTGAACGAGTAGATGGTGTCGAAACCGGGCCCGGGCAGGGCGGAGAGGAAGTTCTCCACGGTCTTCTGGCCTGCGTCACGAGCCTCGTTGCCGTATTGCTTGCGCAGCAGCTGAACATCCGGGTGTGCTGCCACGAAAGTGACTGCAGCCGCCAAGCGGTCCTCGGCGACGGAGTTGCCCTGCGAGCCTGTCATGGCCACCCACTTGCGCCCGCCGGCCTTGTAGAGAATGTCAGCTTCAGTCGCACCGCCGCCCTTGTCATCGGTGCCGACGAAGCCGATGTACTGCTTGCCGGAGTACGCGTCGGGCGTGACTCCTGGCTGCCGCTGCATGAACGTGACGGGGATCTTTGCGCTCTCGGCGTCCGCAAGTACCGTCGCGCCGACCTTGTCACTCACAGGGCCGACGACCATGCCGTCCACCTTGCGTGCGACCCAGCCTTCGACAATGCTGATCTCCGTCGCCTCATCGCTGTTGGCCTGGGCCGTGAGCAGGTTGACGCCAAGCGTACCTGCGGCCCCCTGCGCGAAGTCCTGCATCAGCTTCCAATACGGGTTGGAGATGAGCGGAACCACGAAGCCGATGGTCAGTGTCTTCTTACCTGCGGGCGCCGGCGTCCCGCCACAGGCGGTGGCGAGCAGGCTCAGGATCACCGCCGCGACCGCTGCTACCCGAATCGACGACCTCAAATTCCTACCTCCACTACATTTGCCGACTTGGCTTGGACTGAACCCTCGTCCGTCTACGTATTATGTATACGCGAAGCGCAGTATCGTGACTTCAGATGAAGATGTCAAGGAGGGTGCGCGGAGAAGTGGACCCAAATTGCGACTTGGCTCACACTCTGCGGAAATGAGCGGAGTTCACCGCCTCGCACCGTTCACCGATCACCTCTCCCTGCAGGAACGCACCTACCAGGCGCTCCGCGCTGCGCTGCTCGATGGAGAGTTCCCGGTCGGAGAGCGAATCTTCGAAGCCCAGGTGGCCGAGATGCTGGGCGTCAGCCGCGTCCCGGTGCGCGAGGCGGTGCGCCGCCTTCAGCAGGACGGGCTCCTCGAGGTCCGGCCGCGCAGCGGCATCTACGTGGCGTCGGTTTCCCAGGACGAGGCCGACGACATCTACCGCATCCGTGCGGCGCTGGAGGGCGCAGCGGCTGGGCTGGCGGCCGAGCGAATCGCGGCCGGCGAGCTGGAGGCGCTGGGCGAGCTGCTCAAGCGAGAAGAGGATGAGAGCCGGCAGGCGCGCCAGAGCTCAGGTTCCCAGTCCCAGGTCGTGGCCCGTGCCGATGAGTTTCACCGCGCCGTTCACTCCTACGCTCGCAGCCCGCGCCTGTATGAGCTTCTCGAGCTCATTTACGCGCAGGTAATGCACTTTCGGAATATCACTTTGAGCATGCCGGGCCGAGCCGAGGCGGCAACCCACGGACACCATGAGCTGTACGACGCGCTCCAACGGCACGACTCGGCCGAGGCTGAACGGCTGATGCGGGAGCACATCGATTCCGCGCGAAGGCTGCTGTTGGCCCGCCTCGACGAGATCGCGGAGGCGGCGCCTAAGCGCTAGCCGCCGTGCCTTTGGCCGTCTTCGCCGCTCGAATCAGCGCGGCGACGTCGTGCGGTAGGAGGGGCATCCGGTCCACGCTGACTCCAAACGGCGCCAGGGCATCTTCGATCGCCTCGGCGAGCAACGCCGACACGGGGACGATTCCTGCCTCGCCCGTGCCCTTGACGCCGAGTGGATTCAAGGGCGATGGGGTTTCGACATGGGCGATCGCGACCTCCGGAAGGTCATCGATCGTCGGCAGGCGGAAATCCATGAAGCTGGTGCTTCGAGGTTGTCCCGATTCGTCGTACTCGAGCTTCTCCAGTAGCGCCCCACCGATGCCCTGGACGAGGCCGCCCAAAATCTGTCCTTCCACGATTGCGGGGTTGATCATCCGGCCGCAGTCATGCACCACGACGTATTTGAGGATCTTCACGTACCCAGTCGCCGGATCGACCTCGACTGTCGCCGCGTGAACGCCGCTGCCGTAGAGCTGCTGGCCCGCGCCGAAATATCCGCGAGATTCAAAGATCGGCGGCGTCGAGCGGTGAGCGTCCGCCCTTGCCTGAAGCTGGCCGAGCAGGGCCGGGTCGTCGTCCCGTGTGCGCTGCCCCGGATACCCGAACGCATTGGCCAGCGAAGCCAGCGCGGAGAGGCTGACCCGCTTGCCCGGCGAGCCGGCGACCTGAAACCAGCCCGCGGACAGGCCGATGTCGCTGGGGTCACACTCGAAGAGCTGGGCGGCATAGTCGGTGAGCTGGCGGCGAAGGTCCAGGGCGGCCGCGGCAACCGCGTTGCCGCCGAGCAAAAGCGAACGGCTGCCGAAGGTCCCGATCCCATCCTCGACCCGCGAGCTGTCGCCCCCGCGGATCACGACCTGGTCGAGCGGAATATCCAGGACATCAGCGGCAATCTGCGCCATTGAAGTTTCATGTCCCTGGCCCTGCGATGCGATTGCGAGGTCAAACACCGCATGACCGGCCTCGGTGATCTTTCCACGACAGCTCTCATACGGCGCGGGGCCGGTGGCTTCGACATAGGTCCCCATTCCCATCCCGAGGTAGCGGCCGACTTCACGTGCGCCGGCCTGCTCCCGGCGGAAGGCCTCAGGATCGAGCAGCTTGACAGCCTCCTCGAGACCTTTGACGTAGTCGCCGCTGTCGTAGCGGACCGGGGCATCGATGTGGAGGCCTGTTTCGTAGGGAAACTCGTCCGCCTGGATGAGGTTGCGCCTGCGCACCTCGTGTGGCTCCAATCCCAATTTGCGCGCGACCTCGCAGATGAGGCGCTCCATCACGAACACCGCGTGCGGACGGCCGGCGCCGCGGTAAGGGCTCACCGGCGTCTTATTGGTGTACAGGATGCGACCGCGCGCCTCGTAGTTGGTGATGCGGTACTGGCCGAGCACGTGGGTCAACGTGTTGGCGGGGACGGCGATCCCGTAAGGGATGTAAGCCCCGGTGTCGTGCACGAATGAGGTCCGCACCGCGAGGATGTGGCCGTCATCATCGAATGCGACCTCGGCGTCGTGAACCTGGCCGCGCTCCTGGTTCGCGCTCACGAAGTGCTCCCACCGGTCTTCCGTCCACTTGACCGGGCGACCCAGCTTGAGGGCGGCGTACGGAACCAGAAGCTCCTCCGGGTAGAACAACATGATCTTGGTCCCGAAGCCACCACCCACATCGGGTGCCACGACGTCGACCTGCTCCTGTGACAGGTCGAGCATCTTGCAGAGACCATGCTTGATCGCCACCGGGGCTTGGGTCGAATCCCAAACCTGCAGATGCCGGCGAACAGGGTCCCAAGCGGCAAGCACGGCGCGGCCCTCGATCGGGCTCGCGGTGCTTCGTTCAAGGCTCAAGTGGAGCCGTTCGACATGCGAGGCAGAGGAGAACGCGGCGGCGGGATCGCCGATTCGATCTTCGACGATGCCGGCCAGGTTGCCCTCCACATCGTCATGCACGCGCGCCTCGGTTGTGCCCGCCTGGTCGAGGTCGACCACAGGAGTCAAAGGTTCGTATTGGACGTCGACGAGCGCGGCGGCGTCCTCAGCCAGGTAGCGGTTGTCGGCCACCACCAGCGCCACCGCCTCGCCCACGTAGTGCACCCGCTCGGTGGCCAGCGGCCGCTGCGTGCGCGGCGCGATGAGGGCCGGGTTCGGGCCGAGCAGAGGCAATGGATCGTTGAGCTTCCCGAGATCGTGGCCGGTCAGCACCAGCCGGACGCCCAGAGCCTTCTTGGCGGCACTGGTATCGATAGAGACGATCCGCGCATTCGCGTACACCGAGCGCACGAGCGCAGCGCCGAGCTGGCCCGGAAGATCGATGTCGTCGGTGTAGCGGCCCCCGCCGCGAAGCAGCCGGTCGTCCTCGACGCGCTTGACCGCGGTGCCGCTGTAGCGACCCGGAAACGTCATCGAAGTGCCTTCTCGGCTGCGCGGCGGATATTGCGATAACCGGTGCACCGGCAGAGATGCCCGCCCAGGACCTCGTCGATCTGCCCGGAGGTCGGTCGCGACTCTTCATTCGAGAGGGCCGTCAGCGACATCAAGATGCCCGGCGTGCAGAAGCCGCACTGGAGACCATGCTCGTCTCGAAATGCCGACTGCAGCTTGTTGAGCGGTGCATCTGGCTCGGCGAGCGACTCGACGGTGGTGACCTCGGCCCCATCGGCTTGTCCCGCGAACACCAGGCACGATCGCACGGAGACGCCATCGAGCAGCACGGTGCAGGCACCGCAAACACCATGCTCGCAGCCAACGTGCGTACCGGTCAGACCGAGCTCGTGCCGCAGGTAATCGGACAGCAAGAGGCGCGCCTCCACCTCCGATGCGTGGGGCGTGCCATTGACGGTGCAGGCGATGCTCAAGCGTTGACCCGACATCAGGATTCACCCCTCCCGGCGGCGTCTTCCAACGCCCGCCTCAGCATGGCCTCGGCGACCTCGCGCTCGTAGGTGCGACGGCCGCCGTCATCTGTGTTTGCCAGTTGTTCGCGCGCACGGCCCACTGCGGCATCCACGGCCGCGGCATCGAGCTTACCGGTCAGCTCCCGCTCAGCCGTAAGACAACGTACAGGCGCGTCGCTCACTCCGAAAATGACCACGCGAGCGTTATCTCCGCTGAGCATGCAGGCGGCCCCCGCGACCGCGAAATCACCATGCCGCTGGGCGAACTCGCGAAAGCCCCACCTCGCTCCGTGCGGGAGAGCAGGGATCGCGACCTCGACCAGCAGCTCGTCCACGGCAAGCCCCGTGGTCATGAGGCCGTGGAAGAACCCTTCGGCTGGGAGCGTTCGCTCGCCTCGTGGGCTTACGACCTTGAGCTCTGCGCCAAGCAGGACGCTCAGCGCCGGCAGCTCGGCCGCGGGATCGGCGTGGGCCACGCTGCCGCCGACGGTGCCCCGGTTTCGAATCTGGACATGCCCGATCCACCTGGCCGCGTGAGCCAGCAGCGGATTCGCGTCGGCGACCGTCCGCGACGTTTCCACCTCCCGCGTGCGTGTCATGGCGCCGAATCGGAGCATCCCGTTGTCGCGCCTGGTGTAGACAAGCTCCGTGACCCGGTTCAGGTCAACGAGCAGCCGGGGTGCCGCAAGTCGAAAGTTGAGAAGAGGAATCAGGCTCTGGCCACCGGCAAGCACCTTGGCGTCGTCGCCCCCTTGCGCGATCATGCTCACCGCATCAGCGATCGTTGCGGGGCGGCTGTATTCGAAAGACGGCGGCTTCATCGCGTATATCCTCACTTGTCTGCCGCGCAAAATGCCCTTGCGGGAGGGCGGCGCGTATATCGTATACGCGTGGGGCGGCTCGTCGACAGGACGGGCTCAGGTCTCATCGCCTTATTCCTGTGCGGGGCCGCGCTGCGACCGCAGTTGGTGGGCATCTCGCCGCTGTTTCCCCAGCTCGAGTACTCGCTCGGCCTTTCACATGTGGTGACTGCCCTGGTCACCGCTGTTCCGCTGGCTTGCATGGGCGTCTTCGCGCTTGCCGGCGTCCCGATCACGCGCCTGGTTGGACCGCGCGCCGCGGTGTCGCTGAGCCTTTTGTTGCTTGGCGTCACGGGCGCCTTCAGGGTGGTGATCACCGGCGTGCCTGCGCTGATCCTGCTGACAGTTGGTGTGGGGATCGGCATGGCCGTGGCAGGCGCGGTGGTGCCGCACATAGTCAAAGAGAGCTTTGGCAAGCGGCCCCTGCGGGCCACTGCAAGCTATGCGGCGGGAATCCAGGTCGGGTCTACGATCTCAGCCGCGGTCGCGATTCCCATCGCCCTTGCGTTTGGCGGCTGGCAGGCCAGCCTCGCGATCTTCGCCGCCTTCACGTTCATCGCACTCGCGGCATGGCTCGCGCTCGCGCCTGGAAGCGGGGCCCGGAGGCCCGCGGTGGACAGAGCGGCCGGTCCACTCGCCGGTACCGGGATGCTCGCCCTGACCTTTGCCCTGTTCGCCGCCGGCTACTACGGTCTCATCACCTGGTTGCCCGAGATCTACGTACGCCATGGCTGGAGCGCTCTCGAGGCCGGCTGGCTCCTGGGCGTGCTCAACATCGCCGCGATGGCCGGCGGCCTCGCGGTTGTCGTTTTGCCGGGACGTACCCGGCCGGGCTTCCGCCCGATGCTCTTGATGAGCGCGCTTTTCGCATTGAGCATCACGGGCCTGCTGCTCGTGCCCGCCGGTTCGGTCGTCTGGGCGATCGTTGCCGGCGGCGCCAATGGTGCGCTGCTGCCCATGGTGCTGGCCCTTCCACTCGGGATGAGCTCAGACCCGACCGCCGTGGCGAGGACAAGCGCGATCATGTTGGGATTCGGCTACACGATCTCGTCGGTCGTGCCCGTTGTCCTGGGAGGCGTGCGGGATCTGACCGGCTCTTTCACAGCCAGCGAGATACTCTTGACGATCATCGGGTGGGCCCTCGTGGCGGCGGTGGTGATGATCTTCCGGATTTCCCGGTCCACCTTTGACGGCACTGGCTGAAGCCGTTATGATTCCGGTCGTGTATACAAAATACGCAGCGTGTAGATGACGACGATCGAGGGGGCTGCCCCTCCCGGAGTAGCCGGCCTCACGCGCCAGGTCAGCGATTTCATAGTCGAAACAACTCTCGAAGCAATCCCTCAAAACGTGGTTGCGCTCGCCAGGCGCTCGATCCTCGACGGTCTCGGGCTTGCAGTGGCCGGCGCCCGCAGCCGGGGCGCACGAATCGCACAGGACGAAATCACCAGCTACGGCTTCGAGCGGACCGAGTCGAGCGTCCTGGGGACCGGTCTGCGCGTTCCCGCCCGCTTTGCCGCTTTTGCCAACGGCCTCGCAATACACGCCGACGACTACGACGACACCCAGCTCGCGACCTCTACCGACCGCGTGTACGGCCTACTCACGCACCCTACGGCGCCGGTCTTGCCCGCCGTGCTGGCGATCGCTCAGCGCAGACGGCAGTCCGGCGCGGAGCTCTTGATTGCGTATCTCGTCGGCCTCGAGGTCGAAACCAAGATCTCCGAGGCGATCAACCCACGCCACTACGACGATGGCTTTCACTCCACCGCGACGGTCGGCACGATCGGCTCCGCTGCGGGTGCGGCCCGGGCGCTGGGCCTCTCGGTCGATCAGACCGCGATCGCACTCTCCATCGCTGCCTCGCAGGCGGCGGGGCTGCGCGAGAACTTCGGCACAATGACCAAGCCCTTCCATGCGGGACGGGCGTCCGAGAGCGGCGTCCTTGCCGCCGACCTGGCCGGTCGCGGCTTCAGCGCCGCCCATAACATCCTGGAGGCGAGGCGCGGCTTCTTCAACGCCGCCGGCGGAGGATTCGATCCGGCTTCGATCGACGGCAAGCTCGGGCGGCCGTGGACGTTCGAGCAACCTGGTATCTCGATCAAGCCGCACCCATCAGGTTCGCTGACGCACCCGGGCATGGGTGCCTTTCTCGACCTCGTGCTGGAAAAGGATCTGAAGCCAGACCAGGTGCGGCGCATCACCGTGGGCACCAACCGGCACATGCCGAACGCGCTCATCCACCACCGGCCCCACAATGAGCTGCAGGCCAAGTTCAGCATGGAGTTCTGTATCGCCATCCTCCTGCTCGAGCAAAAGGCGCGCCTGGCGCAGTTCACGGACGCGGTCGTCAACCGACCCGATGTTCAGGAGATGATCGGACGGGTGGAATTCGGAGTCGATCCTGAAGCAGAGGCTGCGGGCTACAACACGATGACCACCCGAATTCGGGTCGAGCTCAAGGACGGCCGCACGCTCGAAACGAGCGCCGCCTTCGGTAAGGGCAGCCCGCAGAACCCGATGTCAGACGACGAGCTGGTTGACAAGTTCCTGGATTGCCTCGAATGGGCCGGGATCGATCGCAGCGCCGGGCGCCGTATGGCGAGCAAGGTGCTTCGGCTCGAAGCTGTCGACTCGATCGAATCGTTGCTGGCTCCGCTGACTCAACCCCGCGAATAAGAGGTGGCCGAAGCGCAGTTCGCGACCGTGGAGGCCACGACCGGCCGTATCGTGGTCGGCCGCCTTCTCCCTGGAGCCGACCTGATCGGAGGGATCGAGGCCATCTGTGACCAGCACAAGATCCAGTACGCGGCCGTCTCGTTCGCGTATGGAAGCCTTTCGTCGGCGGGCTTCAAGATCCTCAACGTCCCATCACCGGGTCAGCGTGCCGTGTTGACGCCGCACCACGTCGACGGACGCGTTGAGTTCCTGGCCGGCCAGGGTCTGGTCTGCGACGATGGCGAAGGCCATCGCGCGACGCATCTTCACGGCGCGATCTCCGATGAGACCGGGACGGTGAAAGGCGGTCACTTCGAGAAAGGACAGAATCCGATCTACAACAACATGGATGTGACGCTCGTCGAGCTGTTGGGCGTGCGCCTGATCCGGCGCTGGGACGAGACGACGAAAACCATCGAGATGGAAGTCGAGCAGCTGGCACAAGCCCAGGGCCACTGATGGCTCGACAGCTCGTCGTGCGCGACGCGCGGCTGGTGGTGCCGGAGTTCGGGGTCATGGAAGGCCACCTCGTCGCCGATGCCGGGCGCATAAGCGAACTCCTGCCGGCTGGCGCACCGGTCCCCGAGGCCGATGTGACGATCGACGCCGGCGGGCGCTACGTGCTCCCCGGCGCGATCGACGCCCACTCGCACTACGGACTGCTTCCCCCGGTGAATGAGCGGATTCCCCCGGAATCTGCTTTCGGAGCGACCGGTGGCGTCACGACGATGGTGCGCTACTTCCGGCGCACGGACTCTTACCTGAAAACGGTGCCGCCCCACATCGAAGGAAACCCGGCGATTCATTACCAAGACTTCAGCTTCCACCTGGCCCTGTTCAACGAAGCGCAGGTGGCGGAGGTGCCCGCCTACATCGAAGAGCTGGGGGTGACCTCCTTCAAGCTGTACATGAACCTGAAAGCGCCGGTAGCGCGCAACTTTCTGGTCGACCCGTTGGTCACCGACACCGAGATGCAGACGGCAAACCTCGACTACGACGACGGCCTTTTGATGGCCACGATGGAGGGCTTGCGCGACGTGCGGGCGCGCGTTCGCCTGAGTGTCCACGTCGAAGAGGCCGACCTCATCATCAGGCAGTCGGCACGAGTCCGCGCGATGGGCATGACCGGGCTGGCCGCGTGGCATTTCGCGCGGCCCGAAGAAGCTGAGGCGCTGGGCATAAAGAAGGTTGCGTACCTGTCTCGGCAGCTGGGGGTGCCTGTCTTCTTTCCACACATCGGATCGCGGCTCGGAATCGAGGCGCTCGCCGAAGAGAGGGCGAAGGGTACCGAGATGGTCGCTGAGACCTGTCCGCACTACCTGGTGCAGAACATCCAGAGCGGTGCGGCCGAGCTGCTCAAGGTGATGCCACCCGTGCGCACGGAGGACGACAACCAGGCGACGTGGAACGCGATCCAGTCCGGAGTCATCACCGTGCTCGGCACCGACCACATCCCCTGGACTCGAGGCGAGAAAGGAGAAGGCGACATCTGGACCCTGCGACCGGCGTTCGGCAGCACGGGCTTGATGGTGCCAATCCTGGTCAGCGAGGGATACAACAAAGGCCGGCTCACGATTACCGACGTGGCGAGATTGACGTCTTACGAGGCGGCGCGCGCGTTCGGCCTCTACCCGTTGAAGGGAACGCTGCTGGCCGGATCCGACGCCGACTTGATGATCCTCGACACCGATACCGAATGGGTCGTCGATCCTGGAGCGCTCCCATCAGCCCAACAGTTCTCGGTCTATGAGGGCTTTCACTTGAAGGGTCGTGTTACCCATACCGTCGTGCGGGGCAAGCCCGTCGTAGTCGACGGCAAACTGGTGACGGAGCCGGGACACGGTCGGTACGTGAGGCGCTACCCGGCACTCGGCATCGACAACCGCTGACTTCCGGAATGCCCGATCTGGTCGTCCGTGACGCGCAAATCGTGCTGCCGGCAGGAATTGTTCAGGGCTCGCTTGTCATCGATGACGGCCTTGTGACGCAGGTGACCACCGCCTCGCCACCAGCGGCATCGCGGGAGATCGATGCAAAGGGACGGTTCGTCCTACCTGGCGTGATCGATCCGCACACCCACCCTGGGCTCGTGGCGCCACTCGAGAGACGGCTGCCGCTGGAATCGAGAGCCATGGCGGCGGGCGGGGTGACCACTGTGATCAGCTACTTCCGCCGCCCGGAAACGTACATCCCATTGGTGCCTGAGCGCATCGCGCTGTGCGAACGCGCCTTCGTGCAGGACTTCACCTTCCACCTGGTGCTCTACGGGCAGGGCCAGGTGGAGGAGATCGAGCGCTACGTGCGCGAGCTCAAGGTCACCTCTTTCAAGGTCTACACGAACGTGCGCGGCCGCCTCGGACGAGAGATGCGCATGGACGCGTTGCCAAAACAGGAATCGATCGACGTGCGCGCTGTGGACTTCGACGAGCACCTGCTGTACTCGGCGTTTCGAGCATTGTCTGAGGTTGAGGCTCCGGTACGGCTCAACGTGCACTGCGAGGACTCGGACGTCATAGCCGCCGAGATGTCGAAGGTGGCGGATCGAGGTGAGCGCGGACTACAAGCGTGGAATGCGGCTCGGCCGGACGAAGCCGAAGCCCTGGCTATGCACCAGGTGGGAACACTCTCGCGTGAGTTCAACGTGCCGGCATACATCCCCCACGTGGGAAGCCGCGGCGGGATCAAGGCGGTCGGCGAGCTGCTGAGACTCGGCACCGACGTGGTGGCGGAGACGTGCCCCCACTACCTGATGCTGACCGATCGAACAGCGGGAGAAGAGGCCAAAGTGGCGCCTCCCATCCGTCACGAAGAGGATCGCCTCGCCGTGGTGGCCGCCGTTCGGGAAGGCCTGCTCAGCACCCTCGGCTCGGACGACATCCCGTATCGGCTGGAGGAAAAGAGGCTCGAGAATTTCTGGACCCAGAACTC
>Ga0070741_10015597_pt1 | contig 12833 bp, 6 predicted proteins | sample Coa_R1_4_FD_66440 | JGI IMG/M metagenome (GOLD analysis project Ga0070741, IMG submission 66440) | Surface soil microbial communities from Centralia Pennsylvania, which are recovering from an underground coalmine fire - Coalmine... | ecosystem: Environmental > Terrestrial > Soil > Unclassified ...
GAAATCGCTGGGCGTGCCGACAATGCCCGTGCCGAACAGGTGCTGCCAGATGCGATTCACCATCACTCGCGCGGTAGTGGGATTTTCCGGACTCGCGATCCAGTCGGCGAGCGGCGTCCGCCACTTGCGCACATTCCCGAACTGGTCCGTAGGCAATTCGGCGGGATCCGCGCTGCCGCCGAGCACCGTCGGATACCCGGCCCGCACCCACTCGCCCGGATGCGAGAATTCGCCCTTGATCCGTACGAAGGCAACCGGCAGGGCCGGATGATTCGCGTCGCCGGGAGCATCGCGTACCACGTGCGCCATCGGCTCGTAGCGGCGCAATTCCCGCTGCAGCACGCCCATATCGCGCCCGCCGCGCGTGCCGTCCACGTAGCTCAAAAGCTCCAGGTATTTCTGCTTCTCCTGCAGCGTGAACAGTTTGTCTTCCTCGTTAGGCACCACGCCGTTGGCGATCGAGCGCGTCAGATGCGTCTCCAGTTGCGCCACCTCCGGGGTAATGCGCCGCACGTAAGCGTCGCCTTCCTCTCCGCCCGCCCCCAGCGCGGCCAGCAGGGCGTTGGCGCGCGACGCCGAGATCTTCTCGCCCGCCGCCGGCATCTTCGCCAGCAATTCCTTCTGATAGGCATCGAACCGTTCCTGCGCTGCCGCCAGTCGCGTCCGGCAGTCCGCTCGCGCGGCTTCCATGGCCGACTTCTGCGCCGGATCCGTAAATTCCGCCTTCGTATCCAGCAATTCCATGGTGACGAAGAACGATTCCAGCCGATAAAAATCGCGCTGCGGAATCGGATCGTATTTGTGGTCGTGGCACTGCGCGCATTTGAACGTCACGCCGAGAAACACCGACCCGACCGTGCCGGTGATCTCGTCCAGGGTCATCTGCCGCACCTCCTGCGAGTTGGTTCCCTGGTAACGCGGTCCGAGCCGCAGGAACCCCGTCGCGATGCGCGTCTCAGGACTCCCAAACGGAATCTCGTCTCCGGCAATTTGCTCGCGGATGAACTGATCGTACGGTTTGTCTTTGTTGAACGCGTCGATCACGTAATCCCGATACCGCCACATGTGATAGTTCTCGCGGTCGGCTTCGAAGCCCTGTGTATCGGCATAACGGGCCAGATCGAGCCAGTGCCGGCCCCAGCGCTCGCCGAAGCGCGGATGGGCCAGCAGCCGGTCGACAAGCTTTGCGTAAGCGCCGGCAGATTTATCTTCCAGAAACGCCCGCGCTTCGGCCGGCGAAGGGGGCTCGCCGACAAGATCGAAATAAGCCCTGCGCAGCAGCATTAGCGGCGGCGCTTCGGGCGACATCGTGAGCCCTTTGGTTTCCAGCTTTGCCTGCACCAGCCGATCGATCCCATCACCCGCCGGAACGGAGGGTTTGACGGGCTTCTGGAAGGCCCACCAGGCGGCAGCCTTCTTCGCCGGCTGTTGCGCGCCGATCCACTTGGCGACGATCTCAATCTGCGCGTCCGACAGCGCAGGCTTCCCGAATGGCATGCGCGGCGTGATCTTGCCTTTCAGGATGTCTATGAGTGCGCCCGTACCGTGACGGCTGCCGCCGCTGACCACGTCCGCGGCCGAATCGACCGAAAATCCGCTGGAGCGCGTTTTCGCGTCGTGGCAAGGCGTGCAATTCGCCGTCAGAATCGGCTTTACCTGCTCGTCAAATGTGCGATCCTGCGCAAGCAACCCTCCCGCAGCCAGACACAGAAACACCCAGTGTTTCATTGTTTGACATCGTAACAAATACCCGACCGTTCAAGCCGAACTTCGCGCCGGACTACGGTGCCCCGGGCCGGGCACCGTGTGGCAAAAGATCGAAGGCACACGAAACTGTCCCTGACTACGATTCTGGAATCAGCGAGATATCGGGCGTACTGGGGACAGTTCCGTCTGTCCCCGATTTCGCCACAGGCTCCGGGATGCACTTCATGTCATGATCTGTGCCCCCGTAACCAAGAGCAGAATAGAGCCGACGATGAACGCAGATGAACGCCGGTAAGTAAGAAGAAATCGGCGAGTACGAATGGTGGGGCGCGCTTTGCTGTCTTCCGGCGAGCGATGTGGCGCAGCGGGGCGGCATGCCGGAGAACATCAGTCGAATAGGATCATGATAGGCTTGAATCAGGAGGTGGTATGCGAGAAAGCATTCCGGCTCCGCAGGTACCGAAACCGGCGGCGGTATCTAGTGCCGGCTACATCACCGGTGTTTTCCTGATCGATATCCCAGTCGCGGCAAACTTTGCCCGAGCTGCGCGGGCGCTTGTGCTACTCGTGTGGGCGCTGCGGCTGGTGACTGCCTAAAGTTGAATTGTCATGCAGGAACAAACATCTGCACCGCAAATCAATGTCTCGAACATACCCGGTGGCGGTGGCGTGGCGGGAGCCTTATTCGCCATCATCAGCATGACGATTTTTCTCATCGGTATCCCGGCACTCCGGTATTTCCTGGTTGGCGCCATATTGCTGGGCGGCATCGCTGCGATCGCTGTCCGCTGGTTTCGGCGCCAACCCGTCCAGCCAGGCCACATCTACGCTTCGCCCAGCAAATGAAGCACAACGTTGCGCCGGTGCGGCGCCGCGCGATGCTCGAACAGGTAAATCCCCTGCCATGTTCCCAGCGCCAGCCTGCCGCGATGCAACGGCACGGCGAGGTGCGTCTGCGTCAGCGCAGCCCGAATGTGGGCGGGCATGTCGTCCGGACCCTCGACTGTGTGGCGGTAAAGGCTGTCGTCTTCAGGGACAAGCCGGCCGAAGTAATCGTTCAGATCGCGGATCACGTCGGGATCGGCATTCTCCTGAATCGTCAGCGATGCCGACGTGTGCTGCACGAAGACCGTCAGCAGACCCGTGCGCAGCTCCTGCTCCTCCACCCAGCGCTCGATTCCCGGGCTGATGTTGTACAGCCCCTTGCCGCGCGTCTCGACGCGAATCTCGTGCGTGGCCTGCTTCACTCCACCGTCACGCTCTTGGCCAGATTGCGTGGCTGGTCCACGTCACATCCGCGCCGGACGGCGATGTGGTACGCCAGCAGTTGCAGCGGCACCACCTCCAGGATCGGGTACAGCAGCTCATTCGTCACGGGCAGTTCGATCACGTAGTCTGCCGTCTTGACGGCCTCGTGGTCACCCTCGGTCGCAACAGCGAGCACGATGCCCTCTCGCGCTTTTACTTCCTGGATGTTCGAGAGCGTCTTCTCGTAAAGCACCTGGCTCTCGCGGCTGCGAGGATCGCGCGTCGCCAGCACCACCACCGGCAACTTCTCGTCGATGAGCGCATTCGGTCCGTGCTTCATCTCGCCCGCCGGGTATCCTTCGGCGTGGATATACGAGATTTCTTTGAGCTTCAACGCACCCTCGAGCGCGATCGGGAAGTGTACACCGCGTCCGAGGAAGAGGAAGTCGGTTGAGCGGAACAGTCGCCGCTGCAACTCCTCGTAGATCGCTTCGTTCGAAAGGACGGTTTCGAGCTTGCCCGGAATGGCCAGCAGTTCCTGCACCAGGCAGCGCGACGTGGCTTCGTCCAGGTGCTCCTTGGCCTGGCCGAGGTACATCGCCAGGATGAACAACGCGGTCAACTGGCACGTGAACGCCTTGGTGGACGCCACGCCGATCTCGGGTCCGGCGTGCGTGTAGATCGTGCCCGCCGCTTCCCGCGTGATCATCGAGCCGACCACGTTACAGATCGCCAGCGTCTTCGAGCCCTTCTGCTTGGCCTCGCGCTGCGCGGCCAGTGTATCAGCCGTTTCGCCCGATTGCGAGATCACGACCGTCAGCGTGTCCTCGTCCACGATCGGATCGCGATAGCGGAACTCGCTGCCGTAGTCGACCTCCACGGGCACGCGCGCCAGCTTCTCGATCATGAACTTGCCGGCCAGCGCCGCGTGCCAGCTGGTACCGCAGGCGACGATCTTGACCTGACGAAAATTCTTGAACTCGTTCGGCGCGATATCCATCTCGTCGAGAAAGATGCGCCCGGTCTCGTGGCCCACGCGCCCCAGCATGGTGTCGCGGACGGCGCGTGGCTGCTCAAAGATTTCCTTGAGCATGAAATGCTTGTAGCCGCCCTTTTCCGCCATGATGGGGTCCCACAAGATGTGCGAGACCTGCCGGTTTACCGGGCGGCCGTCGAAATCGGTCAGGCGCACACCCTCGCCGGTCAGCACGGCCACGTCCCCGTCGGCCAGGAAGAACATGTCGCGCGTATAGCTGAGGATCGCCGGCACGTCCGACGCCACGAAGTACTCGCCGTCGCCCAGGCCGATCACCACCGGCGGCCCGAGCCGCGCCGCCACAATCTTGTTCGGGTCGAGCTTGGAAACCACGGCCAGCGCGAAGACTCCCTGCAATTGCTTGACGGCGGCGCGGACCGCGTTCTCGAGGTTTCCCTGGAAGTGCTTCTCGACAAGGTGGGCGATGATTTCGGTGTCGGTGTCCGTCTTGAATTCGTGACCCTCGGCCTGCAGCGCCTTCTTCAGAGCCAGGTAGTTCTCGACGATGCCGTTGTGCACCACCACGATGTTGCCGTGGCAATCCCGGTGCGGGTGCGCGTTCTCTTCGGTCGGACGCCCGTGCGTGGCCCAGCGTGTGTGGCCGATGCCGAACGAGCCGTCGACCGGGTCCAACCGGATGGCGTCCTCCAGGTTGCGCAGCTTTCCCGACGCGCGGCGCACCTCGAGATCGTTGTCGTTGCAGTAAACGGCCAGGCCGGCCGAGTCATAACCCCTGTATTCGAGCCGCTTTAACCCCTCGAGAATGATGGGAACGGCTTTCCGATCCCCGATATAGCCGACAATCCCGCACATGAAGACATTATAAGGGTTACCTGCAATTCTCGATCGCAAACAGTACCAGAACCATACCGGTTTGTAGCGAGTACCTTATGGAATGTAGAGCCGCCCTGCCGGCGTCGCTATTGGAATGAGACCGTCCTCGCGACCGTCGACACATAGAACGCATAGCCCGCATCCAATCCCTTGGCGCGGAAAGGACGCGGCGGCGACCCCGGGAGCGCCGCCATCAGGATGAAGCTCGACTGGAAGTCGCGATTGGCGCGTGTTTGCGGAAACGTGGAGAGAATCCGTGATGGAATCTGAAACTCGTGCGCAGCGGCGGAAGCGAGACAGAGGCACCCGGCCGTCGCGCCGGATCTCGGATCCAGGCCCGCCGCCACGATGAAGATCACCTGGCTCTCATCGGCTGGCATCCAGCGCAACCAGGCGCCGTCCCGGCGCGCGACTGTGCCGATTTCCTCGCGATTGGTCCAGCGCAGGTCCGCCGGAACCTGCACCCGCGCATCGAATCTGCCGACGTCTTCGCCACCCGGCCCGCGGACGCTGAGATGTCCTGGCCGGTAGAAAGTCGGGAACATGGAGCCGCCGAACTTGCCGGAATAATATCTCGGCCGGCGCGGATCCGGCTCTAACGGACGCGATCCCGCGGCGCTCGCGACGCGCAGTATCGTGCCGGCATCGAGTTTCCGCGGCTTGACGGGTTCCATCGGCAAGACAGGCGCACTCCCGGTGTTGCCCTTCACGGGAAGGGGCGGTGCGAGCGCACGCACCACCGGGATCATTGCCGTGAACGTGATGCATCCGCCTACCGACGGCAAGGCCGTCTCGGGTGCGCGATCCGGTTTCTGCCTGGTAAAGCTGGCAAAGCCCAAGTCGTAGGTGAACGCCTCCGGCGCGGCCGGATCCGCAGCTTCCAGGAATTGCGCGCGCACCAGAGTGATCAGGCCGAGGCGTCCGGCCGCGCCGGAAACATCCAACAGCCAATGCGCCGGATCGGAACACGGCCGGCCGCCGGCAGAAACCGGCACCGTAACGATGTTGCTGGACGTGGTCCCGCCTGTTCGAACCTGCACAGGCACGCCGCAACCCAGTGGAGTCGCGGCGGGCAATTCGAACCGGATGGCTTCGATCCCGGCACAGCACTCCTGGTGCTTCGCCGTCAGCACGCGAGCCGGGAGATCGGCTACGAAGACCTCCGGCTGCGTTTTGCCCAGACCCGTGCCCCAGATCGTCAGCGTTTGTCCAGGCCGGGCGGGCGTTATGGCAGCGTGCATCCGTGGGCCCGAAAAATCGCCGAACTCCGGCGATTCATCGCTCGCCGTGATGTTGAAGATCCCAAAGCTGCCGTCGACAATCCGGAGCGGATACGGCAAACTCTGCTGCCCTGAGTGCGCGACGATCAGGCGCGCATCGCCAATCGGCGCATCCGGCGGCACGACGGCAAGGATGCGGTCGTCAGAAACACGAAGCGGCGCCAGCCTCACCGCGGGACCGTCGCTTTCGATGCGCAAGTCCAGCTTCGGGCCAGCCAGGCGGACGCCTTCGATCGCGATCAGCGAGCCGGGGGCGATGGCGCCCCCAGGCAGTCCCGGAGGAATCCTGTTGGCCGCATTACGAACGCCATCCTGCGTGACGGAAGGCGGCGCCGGCGGTTGCGCGCCAACAACTGCCGCCGTGAGGAGTGTCCAAAAAATATTTGCGGAAAAGCGAACGAATGAGCCCATGGGTTCGGTTCTTCATGATAAAGTAGTCCCGCAGTCTTCAGGCGTGACAGGCGGAATTTTCTGTCACGATTAACCAAATTCAACGACTTCGGATTAACCACAGTTAACTATGAGACTATCGGGCACCTTTATCCTGCTCACTGTATGTACGCTTGGCGCGGCGCCTCGCGCCACTACCCTGCCGGCCTGGCCGATCCGATTTGAGGTCAACCGCGGCCAGGCTCCCGCGGAATGGCAATTTGTCGGCCGGGCATCCGGTGATGAAATGCGTTTCGCACGCGGGCGCAGCGAAGTGATCCGTCACGACGCGCTGGGACACGCCGGACGGGTCACCATGACCTTCGCGGGATCCAATACGGCTGCCGCACCGGAGGGAACCGAACCAGCGTCGGCCGCGACGAATTATCTGAAGGGCCCGTCCGGGGATTGGATCCGCGATGTGCCGGCATTCAACCGCGTTCGGTATCGCGGCCTGTACCCGGGCATCGATCTTGTGTTCTATGGGCAGAACGGCAGGCTCGAGTACGACTACACGGTCGCGCCGGGCGCTTCCGCATCCGTCATCCGCATGTGTCTGGATGGCGCCGATCGCTTATACGTCGACGGTTCCGGCGATCTGGTGATCGAAACCGCCGCGGGCGAGGTGCGCTGGAAACGGCCCGACGTGTATCAGGAGGACGGCGGCGCGCGCCGGACGGTTGATGCCGCTTTTGTGCTGCGTGGGCGCGAGGTCGGATTCCGGATCGGCGCCTACGATCGAAGCAGGCCGCTGGTGATCGATCCCGTGCTGCTGGCATACTCCAGCTACTTCGGCGGTCGTGGCAACGAGGCAGCGCGATCGGTGGCTGTGGACAGCGCCGGCAATATCGTGATCGCCGGCTTCACCACCTCCGATAACCTGTCGAAAACCGGCGGCACCTTTCAGCCGGCCTATGGCGGCGCTATTGTGACACACGAGGATGCGGGCGACGCCTTTGTCGCCAAGTTCAATTCGGCCGGAGCGCTGCAATGGGTGACGTACCTGGGTGGCAATGCGGACGACATCGCGCTCGGCGTAGCCACCGACGCGTCTAATAACATCTTCGTGACGGGCTACACGAACTCCACCAACTTCACCACCACCCCGGGCGCCTATCAGGGCACGTTTAAGGGACAGGGGCGAGACAGCATGTACCACGAGGGCGGCGACGCCTTTCTGGTGAAACTCGATCCGACGGGCAAGACGGCGCTGTTCTCCACCTTCATGGGCGGTTCGCGGGACGACCGCGGAATCGCCATCGCCATGGACGGTGAGGGGAACGCATACATCGCCGGCAACACCATCTCGACGGACTTCCCGACGACACTGAATGCCTACCAGCGCACTTATAAGGGCGGCAGCAGCACCGACATCGTCAGCGGCGGCGACGCGTTCGTGGCTAAGTTCAGTAATACCGGCGCCCTGGTCTTCTCGACGCTGCTGGGCGGGAGCAATTCGGATACGCCCTCGGCGATCGCAGTGGACAAGAGCGGAAATGTCTATATCGCCGGCGGCACGCGGTCGCGCGATTTTCCGACCACTCCCGGCGCGGTGCAGACCACTTACGGGGGCGAGGCCAACACCAACGATCAGCCGATCTTCACGCTCGGTGACGCTTTTCTCACCAAGCTCGATGCCACGGGCACCAAACTGGTGTATTCGACGTATCTGGGCGGCAGCCGGGACGATCTGGCGATGGGCCTGGCCATTGACGCCGCCGGCGCGGCGTATGTGACCGGCATGACGTCGTCCAGCAATTTTCCGGGTGTGACCGGCAAATACGCCGGTCCGGCGGCGTTGGATAGCAAGACGCGCTACTTCCTCTACGGCGATGCCTTCGCCGCCAAAGTGAATCCCGCGGGCACGGCGCTTCAGTACTCCACCTATTTGGGCGGAGCCGACGACGACGGCGGCTGGGGTATCGTGGTCGACTCCGCCGGCAATGCGTTCGTCGCGGGCAGCACGAATTCGGCCGACTTCAAGGTGACGGCCGACGCCCTACAGTCCAAATTCGGCGGGACGGGTGGCCAGACGTCGCCCACCGGCGATGTCTTTCTGGCCGCCCTCGATCCGACAGGCAAGCTCACCTACGCGACGTACTTCGGCGGAAGCGCCGATGATGGCGCCGGCGGTCTGGCGCTTGATCCAGCCGGCAACTTGATTCTCACCGGATCCACGGTATCGACGAATTTCAAGACCGGGAGCGACGCCGCGCAAGCCTCGTTTGCGGGCCAGAGCACGGTGGGACTGATCAACGGCGACGCGTTCCTGATGAAGGTTTCGGGATTGGTTACCGCCGGGCCGGCCTCGTTGAAGCTGGTCTCGGGTGACAAGCAATCGGCCGCGCCCAACCAGCCTTTGCCGCAGCCACTGGTGGTCCAGGTGCTCTCGGCGGGGAATACCGGTGTAGCGGGCGTTCCCGTGACGTTCTCTGCCACAAATGCAACCGTGAAGACAGCTACGGTCAACAGCGACACCAGCGGGCTCGCCGGCGCCCAGGTTACATTGGGCGGGACACCGGGGCCGGTCACGATCACTGCCACCGCTGCGGGCCTGGCGGCTGTCACGTTCAGCGCTACCGTCACGGCTCCTCCGCCACCCGACCCCGTAATTGTGTCGTTGACCAATGCCTACAATCCGCAGCAGGGCGCCGCACCCGGCGGACTCGTCACAGTCGAGTTCAGCAACCTTGAGGTGACTGCGGCGCAGGCGAGCGGCACCCCCCTGTCCACCGGTCTAGGCAGCGCCACCCTGCTGGTGAACGGAACCGCGGTGCCGCTCGCATCGGTTGCTGCCGGCACGCTCCAGGCACAAATTCCGTTCGAGACGCCGGTGGGCAGTGCGACGGCCGTGCTGCGGGGGGCATCAACAGCCAGCGCGCCGTTCGCCTTCAACGTGAGCGAAGCCGATCCGGCGATTCTGGCGGGCGCCGACGGTCACGCCATCGCGGCTAATAGCGACGGCAGTCCCAACACACCCGACAATCCCGCGGCCGCCGGCTCGACCGTTACGATCTCCGTGACCGGCCAAGGACTGGTGGATCCGCCGGCGCCGACCGGCGACGTGCCGGGCGCGGATGCCCAGTCTGTTCCCATACTGCCGGTAACAGCGACGGTAGAAGGTCAGGACGCGGCGGTGAGCGCCGCTCTGCAGGCCGGCGTGGTCGGCGTATTGCAGGTACAGGTGACGATTCCGCCCGCTGACCCCGGAGACCAGCCGCTAGTCCTGCTGGTGGGCGGCCATCCGTCGGCCGCGGCGCTGGTATCTGTGGCGGGCAACTGAACGCCAGGGATGCTATGCTACGCCTTCCGGTTTGAAACGCACTCTACCGTATCTGATCCTGGTAGCTGAGGCCGTCCTGTTCTTCCGGCACGTTCTGTTCCTGCCGGGCTACATCATTCCCTGGGACCTGCACGGCCTCCACGTGCCGTACGGATACCTGCACGCCGAAGCTCTCTCGCGGGGCGAATTCCCGTTTTGGGACCCGTACACGTACTGCGGGCGCCCTTTCTTCGCGACGATTCAGGCTGCCGTGCTCTATCCGACGGTCTGGCTCGCGGCATGGGCCGGTAGCATCTTCGGGCGAGAGCATATCGAATACCTGCTGGAACTGAGTATCGTGCTGCACGTCGCGCTCGCCGGAATCTTCGCCTACTTGCTGGCGCGGCGGCTTGGTCTTAGTATGTGGGCCGCGCTTTGCGGCGCGACGGTCTACGAACTGTCCGGATTCTTCGCCGCACATGCCGAGCACATGGGCGTGCTGATTTGCGCCGCCTGGCTGCCGCTCGCCTGGTATGCGGCGCTGCGCTCGCGCGAACAACGCGGTCTGCGGCCGCTGCTCCTGCTGGCGGCCATCTTCGCGCTCTCGATCTTTTCCGGCAATCCGCCGGGTGCCGCCTTCGTGATCGGGTTTACGCTTCTGTTCGCATTGCTCCAGCCGAAAGCTTCGTGGCGATTGCCGGTGGTGATCGCCGTCGCGGCGGCATTTGCGGTTCTGCTTACGGCGGTCCAGCTCGTGCCGACGTATGAACTCACCGGGAACAGCGTCGCGAAGTATCGGGGTGATTACCTGAAAGGCGGAGTGCCGCCGCAGGCCTTCGTTTCGCTGCTCCTGCCGAATCACTATCACGTCTTCGATCCGCCGCATTACAACGGACCGGCCGACATCAGCTTCATGTTTCTCTACATCGGCCTGTTCGGCCTGGCGCTGGCGATCGCCGGTTCGGTTCTGGCGCGAAAACCGGGCTTCCCCTTCGTCACCATAGCCCTGTGTTCCGCCATTGCGTCTCTGGGCGACATGACCCGCGTTACGCATGCGATCTATGCCATCCTGCCGTCGAAGATCGTGATCGGACTCCACCCGGAACTGGCCACCGGACCGTTCACTCTGGCTCTGGCGATGCTGGCGGCGCTGGGCATCGACCGTATCGCACCGAAACGTCTTCAATGGCTGGCTGTGCCGATCGCGGCCATCGAACTGATCGCGGTCAACTCCGGCCGTCCTATGAACGCGATGCCCTCCGCGGCCAATCTGGCGGATAGCGCAATCGCGGCCAGTCTACGCGCACTCATCTACAAAACGAACCCACCGGCGCGTATCGACACGATCCACGATTCGCTGGAATGGTCGATGAAGGCGCCGCAAACGGGTGTCTATACCGCCGGCGGAGCGGATGTTATGGCTCCGGAGCGAATCATCCAAGTCCGCCTGGCGTTTGCCCAGGGTGCGCGCTGGGGATCGTATTATCAGGTGGAAAACCCGCAATCGCCGGTAGTCGGCATGATGAATGTCCGCTATCTGCTGACGGACGGCCGCACCACGGAAGTGAGGGCGCTCGATCGGTTCCGGCTGGTCACAAAAATCCGCCGCGCGCAAAACATGGAGGAAGCCGCGGCAATTTTGAAATCGGACGACTTTAAACCGGCCGAAGAGGCAATAGTCGAAGGCGACTTTCCGCAGCCGGCCGATGCACCGCCCGGCCGGGTGGAAGTCGTCCGCTATGGTCTGCAATCGCTTGAACTTAAAGTGACCTGCGCGAGGCCGCAGTTTCTGGTGACCTCGGAGACTCACTACCCGGGATGGCGCGCCTGGATCGACGGCCGGCCGCAGCCGATCTATTACACCGACGTCGCGTTTCGCGGATTGTTTGTGCCGGCCGGCAAACACAGCGTGACCATGCGGTTCCAGCCCACTGCGTTTACCGCCATGGTGTTCATGAGCGGCTTAAGCTGGCTGGTTCTTGCGCTGCTCTGGTTTCTGCCTGACCGCCCAAGTTGAGCCCGGCGCCCGGCTGTAAGTAGCTGATTCGGCGGCGTCGGGGCTCAATTTGACCGCGCGGGTTGCGCGGTTCGCGGGCTGCTATCGGCTGAGCGGCGGGGCTGTCGCCTGCGCCGGACCCGCCGGAGTGAAGAACTGCTCGTTTTCGATCTTCACGTCGATGCTGTTGTTCATCTTGCCCAGCCATTGCTGATAGGCGTTCTGACGCGCCTGTTCGGCGACCTCGATCTGCACCTGCTGATAGGTGCGGGTCGTAACTTCTTCTGCCCTAAAAAGATAGAAGCCGTTGGGCTGCCGCACGGGTTCGCTTACTTCGCCGGTCTTCAGCTTGAAAACAACACTTCGGATCGCTTCGGGGACATTGTCCGATTTGCGGATGACGCCGAAATCACCGTCCTTGTCGGCGGAGGTCTTGTCTTCCGAGTACTGCTTGATCATCTTCACGAAATCCGCGCCGCCGCGAATTTCCTTCAGAATACCTTCTATTTTCGTCTTGGCTTCGCCCTCGTTAAGAAGTTTCTTGCCGCCGGAACCACTCTCCGGGTTGTTGCTGAACGAGATGTACAGGACCTTCAACTTGACTTGACTGTATTTGTCCTTGTTGGCCTCGTACAGCTTCTTGACCTCTTCCTCGGGGACGTTGATGGTATTGGCAACGTCGTTCAACTTGGCGTTCATGAGCAGGAAACGGCGGTTGTATTCCAACTGTTCCTTCATCGGGCTCTTTTCGTCGAGCTTTTCTTTTTCGGCCATTTCCGCCAGGTGCTGCATCAGAAAATACTCGTGCACCAGGTTCTTGCGATCGCGCATCGCGGCCTGCTGCTGCTGTGCCGGCAGCACGCTCAGGAATTTCCGCAACTCCCCGTAAGTCAACTTCTTACCTTCGTAGGAAGCCACTACGGTATCGGGCGAAGGCTCGTTGGCCGGGGGCGGGGGAGGGGCTGGGGTTTGCGCGCATAGAGTGCACGCGCCAAGCAGGGATAGAAGTGCTAATAGTTTCATCGGGTCACTCAGGCGAGT
>Ga0070741_10015598_pt1 | contig 12833 bp, 11 predicted proteins | sample Coa_R1_4_FD_66440 | JGI IMG/M metagenome (GOLD analysis project Ga0070741, IMG submission 66440) | Surface soil microbial communities from Centralia Pennsylvania, which are recovering from an underground coalmine fire - Coalmine... | ecosystem: Environmental > Terrestrial > Soil > Unclassified ...
TGGGCAACTGGAGCGTGCCGGTCGCCTGCATCAGCGTCGCCTGGATCGCCTTCATCACGGTGCTGTTCGTGCTGCCGCCCAACCATCTTACCGGCTACATCTTCGGAGGGACGCTTATCGCGCTGCTGTTCCTCTACCTGATCGCCGTGCGCGGGAGGTTTCGCGGCCCCGTGCCGCAGGCGACCTCCCGCGAGGAACTGTTGCGCATCGAAGCGGAGTTCGAGAAATCCTGAGCCGGCCCGAAATGGGGACAGGCTCCTGCATTTCCCGTCCGTGAGGACGGTTGGCCGTCAGGCCCACGAGACGGGCCTATAAAAGGCCCGTCTCGCAACATCGCTCAGCCTTTCTGGAAAAACTCGGCGTTGATCTCGATATACTCCTGATACTGGGCCGGAACGTCTACGTCCGCAAAGATAGCCGTGACCGGGCATTCCGGCTCGCACAGGCCGCAGTCAATGCACTCGTCCGGGTTGATAAACAGCATATCGTAGGTCTTGCCGTCTTTTTCCAGAATGCCCTCATGGATGCAGTCCACCGGGCAGACGGTGACACAGCCTTTATCCTTGACGCCGATGCAGGGTTCGGTAATGATATAGGCCATAGGGTCCTCCTCTCGCAGATCGCGGTCCACGTGACCGCCGTGATGTAACCGTATGCAGCATACCGCCATGCGCCCATTCGGTGCGATGACTTTTGTCACGGAGCCGCCGTTTTTCTTATGGAATGCAGGGAAGCGCTGCGGCAGGTCCTCTTTTTGAGAACGCTGCCGGACGCCGTTATCGCCGAGATCGCCGCCGCCGGAACGGAACTTCGGATGCAGAAGGGGGAACTCCTCTTCGCCGAAAAGAGCCGATGTCTGGGGCTGCTCGTCGTTCTGACCGGCGCGGTCAAGGTCTATAAACTGGATAGCCGGGGCCGGGAACTGACGCTCGATCTGGAACTGCCCGGCGAGAGCGTGGAGGAGACGCCGCTCTTCGACGGCGGCAACTATCCGGCCAACGCCGAAGCCGCAGAGGACGATACTCGCCTCTTTTTCGTGCCGCGCGAGCGTTTCCGCCAACTGATGAACGCCCACCCGGAGATCGCGGAGCAGGGACTGAAGGCGCTCGGCGTGCGGATGCGCCGCCTGCTGCAGATGCTGGAGGCGCAGACCCTCTATCCCGTGCGGGCGCGGCTTGCCGACTACCTGCTGCGCGCGGCGCAGGGGCAGGCGCGTTTTCGCCTACTGGAGACCAACGAGGCCATCGCCAGCCAGATCGGAACCGTGCGCGAGGTGGTGTCGCGCACGCTGCGCAGCCTGGCCGATTCCGGGGCCATCGCCCTGGAAGGGCGCTGGGTCACGCTGCGGGAGCCGGGCCTGCTGCGCCAGATCGCCGGAAGCACGGAAGAGTAGGATACCGCCCTGGCTTTCGGGGCGCAAGGAGCAGAGTAAAGATGAGCGACCTCTCCATCGAGCAGCTACAACAGGAACTTGAGGCGCTCCGACAAGAAAATGCCCGGCTGAAAGCCGCGGCAGCCGACCATGCGCGCCACGAGCAAGAGATCGCGCAGTTGAACCAGGACCTGCAGCATCGCGTCGCCGAACTGCAAACGCTGCTGGACGTGCTGCCCGTCGCCATCGGAATCGCGGAGGATCCTGAGTGCCGCCGCATTCGCGCTAATCCAGCCTTCGCCCGGCTGCTCGCCCTGCCGCCGGACGCCAACGTCTCGAAGACCGCGCCGGAAAATGAAAAACCGACAACGTTCCGAGTCTGCCGGAACGGCGTAGAGATCCCTGCGCAGGAACTGCCGATTCAGGTCGCTGCCGCGCAGGGCGTGGAGGTGCGCGACTTCGAGGAGGAAGTCGTCTGGAGCGACGGAACGACCCTCTCTCTGGTCGGTTATGCCGCGCCGCTCTTCGACGCGCAGGGAAAGGTGCGCGGAAGCGTGGGCGCGTTCATGGACATTACGGAGCGCAAGCGGCTGGAGGAGCAACTGCTCCAGGCGCAAAAGCTGGAAAGCCTCGGACGGCTGGCCGGAGGAGTCGCGCACGACTTCAACAACATGCTGACGGCGATCCGAGGCTTTGCGGAGTTGGCGGAGGAGGAGTTGTCGCCGGACAGCCCGGCGCAGCAGCCGCTCCAGAACATCCGCGCCGCCGCCGAGCGCGCTGCCGACCTGACCTCCCAACTGCTGGCGTTCGCCCGCAGGCAGGTCATCGCGCCGAAGGTCGTCAATCCAAACGCGCTGATCCGGGAGATAGACCCGCTGTTGCGCCGCCTTATCGGGGAGCATATCGAGATGCTGGTGGTTCCACAACCCGATCTCGGCAGCGTGCGGATAGACCCCGGCCAGTTCGCGCAGGTACTCATCAATCTGGCGATCAACGGGCGGGATGCGATGCCGGAGGGCGGCAGGCTGATCATCGAGACGGCGAATGTGACGCTGGATGCCGAGTATGCCGCCCGGCACGCCGGCGTCGTACCGGGCGAATACGTCAAGCTGACGGTGAGCGATACAGGGATCGGAATGTCCGCCGAGGTGCGGGAACATATCTTCGAGCCGTTCTTCACCACAAAGGAGTTGGGGCGCGGAACCGGACTGGGGCTGGCAAGCTGCTACGGCATCGTCCAGCAGAACGGCGGGCATATCTGGGTCTACAGTGAGCCGGGCCGCAGCACGACCTTCACCATCTACCTGCCCCGCGTCTATGTCGCCGAATCGCCTGCCGCGCAGCAGGCCGCCGTCGCCGCCGCCTTGCCGCGCGGCACGGAGACGATCCTGCTGGCCGAAGACGAAGAGACCGTGCGCGATTTCGCGGCGCTGACCTTGCGCGGCCTGGGCTATACGGTTCTCGTGGCGGACAACGGCGCCGAGGCGCTGCGACGGGCAGCGGCGCACGAAGGGGAGATCCACCTGCTGCTGACCGATGTGGTCATGCCGCAGATGAGCGGGACGGCGCTGGCCGAGCGCCTGCGCGCCGCGCGCCCGCACCTGCGCGTTCTCTATACCTCCGGCTATACGGAGAACACCATCGTGCATCATGGCGTGCTGAAGCCGGACATCGCCTTTCTGCATAAGCCCTACACGATCGCGACGCTGGCGCAGAAGGTCCGGCAGGTGTTGGAGACGGAAACGGCAGGCGGGACAGAGCCGCCGCAACGAGGAGATACAGGCGTTGAACATCGCAGCGATTGAAGCACTGCTCACGGAACAGAATATCAATAAGGTGAAGGTCGGCGGGTTCGATCTGGACGGCGTGCTGCGGGGCAAGTATATCTCGCGGGACAAGTTCCTGTCGGCCATAAAGGACGGGTTCGGATTCTGCGACGTGATCTTCGGCTGGGACATCGGCGACAACCTCTACGACCGGGGAACGTTCACCGGCTGGCACACAGGTTTCCCGGATATGGTGGCGCGTCTGGACCCGGCGACCTTCAAGCCCGTTCCCTGGGAAGCCCGCGCGGCATTCGCCCTGGCCGACTTCTACCAGAGGGACGGCGCTCCCCTGCCCTTCTGCCCGCGCCAGACTCTCAAGCGGGTGATTGCGCAGGCGGAGACGATGGGCTACCGTCCGCAGATGGCCGCCGAGTACGAGTTCTTCGTCTTCGAGGAGTCGCCGGAGACGCTAGAGAGCAAGGGCTATCGCGGCCTCAAGCCGGAGTCGCCGGGGATGTTCTGCTACAGCCTGCTGCGCGCCTCCGCCCGCGCCGAGTTCGTGCGCACGCTGATGGACGGTCTGGGAGATTTCGGGATCGAACTGGAAGGGCTGCATACGGAGGCCGGGCCAGGCGCGTTCGAGGCGGCGATCAAGTACGACGACGCGCTGGCCGCCGCCGACAAAGCCGGGCTGTTCAAGGCGACCGTTAAGGAACTGGCCGCGCGCTGCGGCCTGATGGTCTCTTTCATGGCAAAGTGGAGCCAAGAGATGCCGGGCTGCGGCGGGCATATCCATCAAAGCCTGGCGCACGGGGAACACAAAACCAATGCCTTCTCCGATCCGAACGGCCAGTACGGCTGCTCGGACACGGCGCGGCGCTATCTGGCCGGGCAGCAGCAGCTTCTGCCGGAGTGGATGCCGCTCATCTGCCCGACCATCAACTCCTACAAGCGGCTGGTTCCCGGCTTCTGGGCGCCCACGACGGCAACGTGGGGCATCGAGAACCGCACGAACGCGCTGCGCCTGATCCCCGGCACTTCGCCCAAAGCCACGCGCATCGAGACGCGCATCGTCGGCGCGGACGCCTGCCCGCACCTGGCGATGGCGGCCTGCCTCGCCGCCGGGCTGCACGGCATTCAGGAAAGCCTGGAGCCGACCGCGCCGACCACAGGCAACGCCTACGACGATTCCGCCGCGCCCTCGCTGCCGCGCAATCTCGCCGCCGCCACCGACCGGTTCCAGCGCAGCGAAGCGGCGCGCCAGTGGTTCGGCGAGGCGTTCGTCTCCCATGTCGCCATGACCCGCGAATGGGAGTGCCGCGAGTTCGAGAAAGCCGTGACCGACTGGGAGTTACGGCGCTATTTCGAGATCATCTAAAAGCCATTTTGAACCACAGAGGCACGGAGACACGGAGGAATCACAGAGAAAAGCTAGAGAAGAGAATAGGGGTCATCTTTGTCTTTCTCCTGTTTTTCTCCGTGTCTCCGTGCCTTTGTGGTTCAGATTCTTTTTCAGGAAGGGGACAGCATGATGATATCACGTTTTTCGTTTCCGACGAGCATTGTGTTCGGCGTGGGGGCTGTCAAGGAGATCGGCGGGCTGGCGAAGAAGGTCGGCGGCACGCGCGCGCTGATCGTCACGGACAAAGGCGTGGCGAAAGCGGGCTTGATCGCGCCGGTACAGCAGGCATTGGAGGCGGCGGGCGTGCCGTCGGTCGTGTTCGACGGCGTTGCCCCCAACCCGACCGAGGCCGATGTAGACGCGGGCATCGCCGCCTATCGGGAGTCGGGCAGCGATTTTCTGGTAGGTGTTGGGGGCGGCAGCCCGCTCGATGGAGCGAAGGCGATCCGGCTGCGCGTCACGCATACGCTGCCGCTGGAAGAGTACGACGACAATATCGGCGGGGATGCGAAGATCAACAACAATATGCCGCCGATGCTCGCCATTCCGACGACCGCCGGAACGGGCAGCGAGGTCGGGCGCAGCGCCGTCATCATCTGCAAGGCCAACGACCGCAAGACGGTCATCTTCAGCCCATACCTGATGCCCAACTACGCCGTCTGCGACCCGGAGATGACGGCGGGAATGCCGCCGGTCATCACGGCGGCGACCGGCATGGACGCCTTCACGCACAATATCGAGTCCTATCTGGCGAAGGGGTATCATCCGCTGGCCGATGCGATGGCGCTCTATGGCATGAGGCTCTGCGGCAAGAGTTTGCGGCGGGCTGTCGAGAATGGGCGCGACCTGGACGCCCGCGCCGACATGATGATGGCCGCGATCATGGGCGCGACCGCCTTCCAGAAGGGCCTGGGCGTGACGCACTCGCTGGCGCACCCGCTCTCCTCTATCGGCGGGATGCATCACGGCATGGCGAACGCCGTCCTGCTGCCCTACGTGCTGGAGTACAACGCTGACTCCTGCCCACAGAAGTATCTCGACATCGCCAAGACGCTCGACCTGCCCGCGAAGCCGGAGGCGGTGATACAGTGGGTGCGGGATTTGAACGCTTCGATTGGGGTTCCAGCCAAACTGAATGGCTTCGGAATTACGCGGGAGATGATCCCGGCGATGGCGGAGAAGGCGCTGCTCGACGGCTGCTATCTGACCAATCCCAAGCCCTGCGATGCCGAGTCCATGCGCGCCCTCTATGCAGCGGCCCTGTAACTATACAGCGCCCCACCCCGACCCTCCCCTTGCGAAGGGGAGGGAGCATTTCAGTTCTCCCCCTCCTTACGAAGGAGGGGGCAGGGGGGAGGTTGTGTCAGGCGCTCTACGGGAGGGTGTCCAGAGGATAGATAGGCCGCCGGATGCGGCGGAAAGGCAGCGTCCGCAGGTTGCTGGAACAGGGGCCGGGCGTGTCCACCCAGTAGCTCGCTTTCGCGATGGGATCGTAGGCACGGCGGTGGGCGACTGCCGCTTTCACGCCGATGACGGACAGTGTTTCCGGCACGATGCCCTGGCTGCGCCACTGCCCCAGGTCGAAAGGTGGCGTTTTGTGGCTGGTCAGCAGGATACGCACGCCCCGATGTCGCACGACCGCGCACGGCCCCATGTCTATCTGCGCGCCGGACATCGAGGCGAGATGGCTCTGGCGGTCTTCGAGGGTGAACTTGCCGTCGCTGGTAGAGAGCAGTTCGACCTCCAGCGCGAGCGGCTTCGCCCCAATCACGCCGCTCTTGCCGCCAAGATTGACCGATATCTGCGCGCCGATGGGCTGATTCTGAAGCGCCTGTACCGTTTCGGGATCGTTGAGGATGACGCCCGCGTTCTGCACGTTCTGCGCGATCAGGGCTTGCAGCAGCGCGGTCGTGTCGCCCGGCCCGCCGCCGCCGATGTTGTCTGCCGGTTCGACCAGCAGGATTGGCCCCTCGCCGCTCTCCGGCAGGCGGCGCAGCGCCTCCTCCAACGGCATGTCCAGCCGATTGCCGATCTCTTTCATTGCCAGGGCCAGCGCGCTCAACTCGTCCAGATAGGCCCGTGCTTTTGCCGTGTCCCCGACCGTGCTGAGGGTGAAGCTGACGCCCGCTTCGGGAATGTCCGCGAACGAGAAGCCTCCGAACACGTTCACGGCCAGAACCGCAGGATCGGCCGCTTCGATCTCTCTGGCCCGCGCTTCCAGCGACCGCATCGGCTCGTCCGCCGTGCCGGTTCCCGTCGGCGGCCAGACGATAGGCGGATGCGCCCGGAGCGTGACGGCCCGCTCGCCCGTCCGCATCAGCCTGTCCAGCAGGCGCGCGCCGTCTATCGCCGCCTGTTTCGCGTCCGTGTGCGGGTTCTCCCGATAGGCGACCAGGCCGTTGCTGTGCTGCGCTATCGCCTCGGTGATGTTGCCGTGCAGGTCGAGAATGCCGCATAATGGCACGTTGGCATAGCCATCCAGTCCGCGAATGCGCCGCAGCAGTTCGCCCTCCACGTCCGGCAGCGATTCGCTGACCATCGCGCCGTGCAGGACGAGATAGATGCCATCCACGCCGCGCGCCCGCTCGCGCTCCGCCGCCTCCCGGAAGGCGTCCCAGAACAGGGCCACCACGTCATCAGCGACCGTCGCGCTGGGGGTCGCGCGCAGGTCAATGATGGGGACGATCTCCCAATCGCATTCGCCCGCCACTTCCAGGACTCCGGCCAGCGGCGAGGCGTCTCCTTCGGCCCGCCGGAGTTCTGCTCCCCGGCTCACCTCGAAATCGGCCAGCGAAGTCACGCCGTTCAGAAACGTGTTCGTTTCGTGGAACAGGCCCGCCAGCAGCACTCGCTTGCGCATTTTCAGCAACTCCTTTCGGCCTAGCCGATCGTCACCCAGGCTCCCGTCTCCTGCGAGCGAAGGGCCGCATCCATCACCTGCTGGACTTTCCAGCCGTCGGTGAAATCGGGGGAGGCGGGACGGTCTTCGAGGATGGCGTCAATAAAGGCGCGCGTTCCGACCGAGAGATGGGTGAACACGGAGAACGGATTGCTGCGGTCGGCATCGCCCCAGAACTTGTCCGGGATGGGGAGCGGCTGAAACGCCTTCTCCTCGCCGCGCACGCCGCGCGCCTCCATATTGTAGAGGGACATGCCTGCCTCGATGGTTCCCGCCTCGCCGTGCAGCGCGATCTGCTCCTGAATCTGCCGCTCGCCGACGTGCGCGACCGTGCTGACATGGACGACGCCCTGCGCGCCGCTGGCGAACTCGACGGAGAGCAGCGCGGCGTCGCAGGCCGCCTCGACCGCCGCGCCTTCGGCATTGCGCCGCGTCACGAAGTGGTCCAGTTGCGCGCAGACGCGAACGATGTCGCCGAAATACCATCGGGCCAGGTCAATGGCGTGCGAACCCAAGTCGCCGAGCGCACCGAGGCCGCGCGCCGGATCGAAGCGCCAGCCGAAGCCGCCCGAACGCCCGTAGCCCATGAAGTGTTGAATGTGGCAGTGGTAGCCGCGCCCGATATAGCCGTCCGAAAGCAGTTCCTTGACATAACGCTGGGCGGGCAGGCCGCGCAGCGTGAAGTAGACCATGTTCTTGACGCCTCTGGCCCGCGCCGTCTCCGCCATCTCGCGGGCCTGCTCGGAGTTGCGCGCCAGCGACTTTTCGCAGAGGACGTGCAGCCCGGCCTCCAGCGCCGCCATCGTGATGGGATGGTGCATATCGTCGGGCGTAGCGACCAGCAGCGCGTCCAGGCCGGCATTCCGAATCATCGCCTGGTAGTCCGTGAAGACCTGGGGGATCGCGTACTTCTGCGCCAGCGCCCCGGCGCGTTCCGGGCGGCGTCCGCAGATGGCGACGACCTCTGCCTGCGGGTGGCTCTTCAGATTGGGCAGATGCATCCAGTCCGACCACCAGCTTGCCCCGACGATTCCGACGCGCACGTTGCCGCTCATCTTTACTCTCCCTCCGCTCTATCGAGTAAGCCTGCCTGTTTGCTGGTTATATTGGCAGCAGCAAGTTCGCTGCCGGGCCGCCGGTTTCCTCTCGAAATGGCGAGGTCAGCAATCGCATCTATCACGCGGGAAGGCATTCCCTTGCTGAGTGGCCTACGGCCTGGCGTCCACTTGCATGGACACGGTGCAAACTCTCGGTCTGTACCGTGTCCTTCGGACACAGGGCGGAACGCCACCGAGCAACGGAATTCATTCCGTTGGCAAAGAAGCTTCAGGTGAGGGATCGGGCGAGGGCCAGAAAGTTTCGCTGCCGGTTTTTCTGCGGATATGGAATAACGTGATGGAACCGGCACGGTTTCGGGCGATCCAGGAAAAAGACTTTCCTACCGGGGAGCGAACAGAATGGCAAAGAGCAGTAAGAAGCAGACGGGGCTGCAACTATCCGGCGAGGGCGAGTTCGTATCGGGAGAGATCGTGACGCCAGGTATCTATGTGGATGTGCAGACCGGAGCGACCATCACGATGCGCGAGGAGGACGAGCTGCCGGAGGGCGTGCGCGTGCTGCGTTTCTCGCGTCGGTTCCGTCGTCTGGAAGGCACGGCGACTGGGCAGGAGACGCGGGCAGGCCGCCGCGCCGCCTGAACATCTCCGAGAAATTGCGCCGGGAAGAGCGCGCCTCGGGCAGCGTGATGATGCTGCGGCCCGGCGTCAGGAACCCTCCTCGGTCGGCTCGTTCAGGCCCCACCAGTCGTTGAGGGCGCGCGGCGCGGCGGCGCGAGAAGAGACGGGCGCAGAGGGGGCGGACTGAGGCGCGGAGGCTCCGGACGCGAAAGGGCTGTTGGGAGCCAGGCTATCGCCCATCCCACCGACCTGATAGACCGAGACGACGCCGCCCGTCGTGGCCGTGCTGACATGGAAACACTGCGCGGTCAGCGCATGGGGCTGGCTCCGGTAGTTCTGGTTGGAATAGAGGATCGAGGTGATCAGCCCCGGCTCGTCCACGCGCACGGCGGTCAGTTGGCTGCGATTGGGTACAAACACGACATAGTCGCTGTGTAGCCTCTGGCTGATATGGTCGCGAAACCGCTCGATAAGCAGCCAGGTCGCCGTCAGATGGTCGCCGTGAAACACCAGCCCGACGACCTGCGTCTCTTCCGGCGCGCGAGGCGTCGCGCTCCCCGCCAGCAGGGAATGGAGGATCGGCGGAAAGCTGAGCAGATTCATATTGTTCAGCGCCTCCTCCATCGCCTTTGCGAACGAGACTCCCCAGGCTTCCAGTTGCTTCTCCGTGACCGCGACCGCCGTGCCGGGCAGATCGCGCACCACGATAGCGAACAGTTCCCCCACAAAAGGCTGATAGGGCAGGCTGTCCGGCGACGGCGATTTGAGCATCTGCGCCCGCGCATGGCGCAGGTACTCGGCGTCCTTGAGCATCGGGCGCAGGGTCGCGCGCGCCTCCAGCCAGGTATGTTCCGGCGGCGTCGTGACCAGGGACTTGAGCCAGGCGCGGATCAGCGCGTCGCAGTCTCCGGGCGTTTTGCAGTAAGCCGCATGGAGATTGCGGAGATTGCAGGCGACCGGCGCGGCATCGCTGATGAGAATGAATCCGTTTTCGGTATTTTGAATCTTCAGGTCGGGATCGTGTTGGCGCACTGCCGCACGCACGAGTTCGCGGAACTTCGCAAACGGAAGCGGCTTCTCTTTACCGAAGAGTTCTAACAGTTTCATCTTGGTTCCAGGCGGCCAGACGGGGGCCGTGGTCGCGGATGTTTCCGGCTACACTGTACCCGATTCGCCGTCGAGAATGCAAACGCCGTTCCTCTCATCAAGCCCTCACCCCTAGCCCCTCTCCCAACGCTGTGGGAGAGGGGAACGCTCAGACTCTCCCTTGTTCGGATGGCCCTGCCCGACGATGATGTTCCAGTCTCCCACGGCATGGAAGAAGTCGGATAGGGGAGGCGGGCCGACCAGGGCGCGGGCAAAGAGGAATTTTCGCAACGATTATCGAATGAAAACTGGCGGGCAGCCTTAATGCCTCCCGTGAAGAGAGGCTTTTCCTAAGAAGGAGATTGTGTTATAATGGGGCGTCGTTTAGAGAGGTGAGGAGAATCGAACCCGCATGAATCTACTACGCGGCCTGCTCGGGCGCTTTTCCCGCGATATGGGAATTGACCTCGGCACGGCCAATACCCTGGTCCACGTGCGTGGGCGAGGGATTTTGCTACGCGAACCCTCGGTCGTGGCGATTGAGAAGGAGAGCAAGAAAGTCCTGGCAGTCGGCGAAGAGGCCAAACGGATGCTGGGCCGCACGCCCAGCACCATCGTGGCGATACGCCCGCTCAAGGACGGCGTCATCGCCGACTTCGACCAGACGGAGAAGATGATCCGCTACTTCATCGAGAAGGTGCATCGGCGCACGATGTGGATCGCGCCGCGCGTGGTCGTCGGCGTCCCGTCCGGCGTGACCGAAGTCGAGGAGCGCGCGGTGCGCGAGGCCGCCAAGAAAGCGGGCGCGAAAGAAGCCTATCTGATCGAGGAGCCGATGGCGGCGGCTATCGGCGCGGGGCTGCCGGTGGTCGAGCCGACCGGCTCCATGATCGTGGACATCGGCGGCGGCACGACCGAGGTGGCCGTCATCTCGCTCTCCGGCATCGTCAACAGCCGTTCGATCCGCGTCGCCGGGGATGAGATAGACGAGGCGATCATCAGCTATGTGCGGCGCACCTATAATCTCTATATCGGCGACCGGATGGCGGAAGAGGCCAAATTCGAGGTCGGCTCGGCCTATCCTGCGGGGCCGGAACGCACCATGGAGGTACGCGGGCGCGACCTGATCTCCGGCCTGCCGCGCAGCACGATCATCACCAGCAGCGAGATACGCGAGGCCATTCAAGACCCCATCAACGCCATCGTGGAGGCCGTCAAAGTCACGCTGGAGAGTACGCCGCCGGAGCTGGCCGCCGACATCTACGAGCGCGGCATCGTGCTGGCGGGCGGCGGCGCGCTGCTGGAAGGTCTGGACAAACTGCTGGCGCGCGAGACTTCGATGCCCGTTCATGTCGCCACCGATCCGCTGTCGTGCGTGGTCATCGGCACCGGGCGCGTGCTGGAAGAGATCAACTCGAACCCGATCCTGCGCAAGGTCTTGAAGAGCAGTTAGTTTGCCCGGCGAATCAATTTGCGGCTGGCCCTCACCCCCGACCCCTCTCCCAACGCTGTGGGAGAGGGGAGAGTCTGAGGAGGGAGTCGGCGCAGGCCGACTCCGTGCTTTTCCAGCAGCGGTTTCAACCGCCAAACAAATCGGAGTCACCATGAGGTCGGAGAAAACGCCCCCCGCCCGGCGTTATTGGGCGGCGCTCATCTTTCTGCTGGTGGGAACCCTGGCCGGAGCCTGGCATAACCGGCAGGTAGATCACGGCAAATCCGATGTCGTGGTCGGCGCGGTGCGCGGCGTCGTGGCTCCGCCCGCCAACGCGCTGGGGCAGGTGTCGCGCTGGTGCGGCGAGCAGACGGGCTGGCTGTTTCAGGGCCGCGCCCTCGCCGAAGAGAACCGGCGGCTGCGAGAGCGCGTCGCCGCCCTGGAAGGCGAGAACGCCGCGCTGCGCGAGGCCCAGATCAATTACGACCGCCTGCGCGATGACCTCGGCTTCGTCCACAGCCAGCCGCGCAGGCTGCTGGCGGCGGATGTGATCGCGCGGCGGCCCGATCCGAAGTTCGATACCCTGGTCATCTCGCGGGGCAGTCGGGACGGCGTGCAGCCCTACAGCGTGGTCGTGACGCGGGCGGGCCTGGTGGGGCGCGTCTTCGAGGTCACGCCCGGAACGGCCTCCGTGCTGATGCTCACCGATCAGAACTCCGGCGTGGGGGCGCGGGCGCAGCGCGCCAATTCGCGCGCCATCGGCATCTGCAAGGGCGACAACACCTCCCAACTCACGCTGGGCGATCTCGCCAACGACGCCGATATCAAGGTCGGGGATGTCGTAGTGACCTCCGGCCTGGGGGGGATCTATCCTCCGGGACTGCTCATTGGCACGGTCAAAGAGGTCAAGGCAGAGGAGGGCAATCTAGGCAAGGCGGCGCGCCTGCGGCCCGCCGTGGATTTCAGCCGTCTGGAACAGGTCTACGTGCTGAAATGAGTCCGTCCGCGTGGCGCGGCGTGCGCCTGGCCGTCGCGCTCCTTCTCGCGGCCATCGTCCAGAGCGCCCTGGCGGACTCGATGCGTGTCTACAGGGCCAGGCCGGATTTGCTCGTGATGGTCGCGCTGCTCGGCTCTCTCTTCTGCGATGCCAATGGCGGCGCGGCGCTCGGCTTCTTCGCCGGGCTGCTGCACGCTTCACTG